>Ga0070667_100004310_pt1 | contig 12010 bp, 10 predicted proteins | sample KBSS33metaG_FD_64659 | JGI IMG/M metagenome (GOLD analysis project Ga0070667, IMG submission 64659) | Switchgrass rhizosphere microbial communities from Kellogg Biological Station, Michigan, USA - KBS S3-3 metaG | ecosystem: Host-associated > Plants > Roots > Rhizosphere > Soil ...
GCGCTCGCCATCATCGCGACCCCCGCCGCTGCCAAGCCCGGTAACGGTCACGGCGAGGGCAACAACCATGCGTATGATTATGAAAGCCATGGCAAGGGCTCGCTGTACGGTCATGGCACCGGCGGCTGCCCTCCGGGCCTGGCCAAGAAGAACAACGGCTGTCTGCCGCCGGGACAAGCCAGGAAGCTCTACAATATCGGCCAGCGCTTCCCGACGAACTACGGCAACCTGTGGAATTATAACCAGATTCCCTATGACGTGCGTTCGCATTACGGCCTTCAGCCCAACGGCAATTATTACTACGGCGACGGCTACATTTATCGCGTGAATCCACGGACAATGCTGGTCCAGCAGGTTGTCAGCGCCCTCCTGCGTTAAATCCTCCGAAGAGTTAGGCTAGAAAGGCCGTCCGGTTCGCCGGGCGGCCTTTTCTTATGCGTGCGCCGCGTGCTAGCGGCTCCGCCAAGCAAGGAGCCTTCAGCTTTGGCCGAATTCACCCTTCCCAACAACAGCAAGATTACCCGCGGGCGTGAGTGGAACGCCGAAGAGGGTAAACGTCTCAGAACCCTCAAAATTTATCGCTACGACCCGGACACAGGCGCGAACCCGCGGTTCGACCGCTACACGATCGACCTCGACAAATGCGGGCCGATGGTCCTCGACGCGCTGATCAAGATCAAGAACGAGATCGACCCGACGCTGACATTCCGCCGCTCGTGCCGCGAAGGAATTTGCGGATCCTGCTCGATGAACATGGGCGGCCGGAACGGCCTCGCCTGCACGACCCCGATCGAGGACTTGAAGGGCGAGGTGCAGGTTACGCCGCTCCCACACATGGACGTCGTCAAGGACCTCGTCCCCGACCTCACCCATGCTTATGCCCAGTATGCGCTGATCCAACCGTGGCTGAAAACCGCTTCGCCAGCCCCGTCGCGCGAGCGCCTTCAGTCTCCAGCGGACCGCGAGCAGCTCGACGGGCTTTACGAGTGCATCTTGTGCTTCTGCTGCTCGACCAGCTGCCCAAGTTATTGGTGGAACGCCGACAAGTTCCTCGGTCCCGCGATCCTGCTCCAGGCCTACCGCTGGCTCGCTGACAGCCGCGACGAGGCGACGGGCGAGCGTCTCGATACGCTGGAGGACCCATTCCGGCTCTACCGCTGCCACACCATCATGAACTGCGCGAATGCGTGCCCCAAGGGCCTCAATCCGGCCAAAGCGATCGCCGAGACGAAGAAGCTGATCGCCGAACGGGCTGCTTGAGCGGTTGGCGTGAGCGAAGACGGCCACGATCTCGACGGCCTCATGGAGGACGTGGGCGTCCCTACCGGCGCCACTCCCGATGCCGACAATCCCGGCTGGTTTAGCTGGGGCGACTTCCCGCGCGGCAGCTTCGCGGCGGCCACTGGCCGGCTGCTGTTCAAGCCGGACGGGCCCAGCCGCGCGGTCTGCCGGATGTTCCCGACCGAGCAGCATATGAATATGGGCGGCTCGCTTCACGGCGGGTCGGTAATGAGCTTCATCGACATGTCGATATTCGCCGGCGGGCTATGCGCGGGAATGGAGCGCGGTCATTACGTGACGCTCGACCTGACCACCCATTTCCTGGCCCGCGGAAAGCCGGGCGCACCGCTCGACGCTCATGTGGAGCTGGTCAAGCAGACGCGCGGCCATGCCTTTCTCCAGGGCGTCGTGAAGCAGAACGATCAGCCCTGCTACAGCTTTACCGGCACGCTTAAGCGCATCCGAGAGCGCAACGCTCCAGCATGATCGGGCCAGTCGGGCGGGCCTACGCCGAGCTCCTCCACGCGGGCGAGCTGAAGACCGACGCCGCTCAGGAGCGCGCGGTCGCCGCGCTGGACCGGCTTGCCGCGAGCTTGCGGGACAAGGGCATTCTCTCTCGGTTGCTTGGCGGGCAAGCTGACGGTCCGGCGGGCGTCTATCTCTGGGGCGGCGTCGGGCGCGGAAAGTCGATGCTGATGGATCTCGCGTTCGAACGGATCGACGTCCAACCCAAGCGCCGTGTCCATTTCCACGAATTCATGCTCGAAACGCATGCCCGGCTCCGAAAAGCGCGCGAAAGCGAGGAGGGCGACCCGATCGAGCGCGTTGCCGCGGAGATCGCCGAGGGTGCGCGGCTGCTGGCCTTCGACGAGATGCAGGTCACTAATCCCGCGGACGCGATGATCCTGTCGCGCCTGTTCAGTCACCTGCTCGAACTTGAGGTCAAGATCGTCACGACCTCTAACCGGCCCCCGGGCGATCTCTACAAGGACGGACTCAACCGCGAACTATTCGTGCCGTTCATCAACCTGATCGACGCCAAAATGCTGGTGGTCCGCATCGACGGTCCGATGGACTATCGGCTCGATCGCCTCGAGGGCGTCGAGGTTTGGCACGTGCCGAACGGCCCCGAAGCGACCGTGGCACTCAGCCGCGCCTTCTTCCAGCTGACTGATTATCCGGTCGAAGATCGTGCCAAGGTCCCTTCCGAAGAGCTTGAGGTGGGAGGCGGCCGAACGATCCACGTTCCCAAGAGTCTCAAGGGCGTCGCAGTCTTCTCCTTCAAGCGGCTGTGCGGCGCGGCTCGCGGGGCGGCGGATTATCTGGCGATCGCCCGGCGCTATCACACGGTCATCGTGGTGGGCATCCCGGTGATGACACGCGAGATGCGCAACGAAGCCGCGCGTTTCGTCACCCTGATCGACGCGTTCTACGAGCACCGGGTCAAGCTGCTCGCCGCCTCGGACGCCGAGCCGACCGGGCTTTACCCAGCGGGAGACGGCTCATTCGAATTTCAACGAACCGTCAGCCGGCTGGAGGAAATGCGAAGCGCGGATTATCTCGCCGAGGGCCACGGCATCGCAGCTTGACGGCTGGAACAAGGAAGGTAGCGTGCCGCAACTCAATTTCCGGGGAAGGGATTCTATTATGCGCCGCTTGAGCGCCACACTGTCCGCCGTCTCGCTTTTCGCCACCGCCGCTGCGCTCCATGCCGCGCCGCCCGCGCTAACCCAGGCGCAGCACGATGCCGCCCACGCGATGTTCGAGCATGTGATCAACACGCCGACCGTGATCGGCCGACATCGCGTGCCCGAGATGGCGCAATTCGTCGCCGACCAGTTCAAGGCGGCGGGCTTCCCGGCCGAGGATGTCCAGGTCATGCCCTACCACACCGAGAGCGCGACGACCGGCGGCGACGATACCGCCGCCCTAATCGTCCGCTGGCGCGCCGCGGGCAAGCCGGCGGCCAAGCCGATCCTGCTGATGGGCCACATGGACGTAGTCGAGGCCAAGCGCGAGGATTCGACCACCGACCCCTTCGTGATGACCGAGCGCGACGGCTATTATTACGGGCGCGGCACCATCGACATGAAGGACGGCATCGTCGGGATCACCCAGGCGATGATCAACCTCAAGGCCGCGGGGTTCAAGCCGAAGCGCGACATCGTGGTGCTGTTCACGGGCGATGAGGAAACCAACGGGATCGGCGCCAAGAACGGCGCGAGTCAGTGGCTCGACCTGCTCGGCCATCCCGAATTCGGGCTCAATGCCGACGGCGGTGGCGGCGGGTTCAATGCGGACGGCACACCGGCTGGCTTCACCATGCAAACCGCAGAAAAGACGTATGCGGGCTTTACGCTGACGGTGCGCAACCGCGGCGGTCATTCGTCCAAGCCGCGCAAGGACAACGCCATCTACAGCCTCGCCCACGCGCTCGACAAAATCGAAGCCTATCGCTTCACGCCGATGATGAGCGAGACTTCGCGAGCCTATTTCGCCGGCCGCGAAAAACTCGAAAAGGGGCCGCTCGGCGATGCGATGCGCCGCTGGCTCGCCAATCCCAACGACGGTGAGGCGGCTGACTCTATCGAGGCGAGCGAGAGCGAAGTCGGCCTGACGCGCACCCGCTGCGTGCCGACGCGGCTGTTTGGCGGCCACGCGGACAATGCGTTGCCCCAACTCGCCACGGCGATGATCAATTGCCGCATCTTCCCCGGCGTGGACCCCAACGCGATCAAGGCCGAGCTCGAGCGCGTCGTGGCCGATCCCGAAGTGGTGGTCACGAGGAACGACGACTACGTCGCCTCCCTCGCCTCGCCGCTGCGGCCCGACGTCACGGCAGCCTACACCCGCGCCGTCCAGGCTCTTCATCCCGGAATGCCGGTGTTCCCAGAAATGTCGACCGGGGCGAGCGACGCGCGCCCCTTCCGCGTCGCGGGCATTCCCGTTTACGGCACCAACGGCGGCTGGGTGGTCACGCCAATCGACAATCGCGCACACGGCAAGGACGAGCGGCTGCCGGTCAAATCGCTTTACGACAATGTCGTGCATTGGGAGCTGATGCTGCGCGACCTCGCAGGTAAATAGGAGTGGTCCAATGAAGCGCGTTTTTGCTGTTATCCTCGCCGCCGCAGTTTCGAGCGCGGCGCTTGCCGCGACCGATCCGCGGACGGTCCCGAGCCAGCTCCCCGCGGCCTGGCAGACCAAGACCCGCGAGTTGTTCAAGCAGGCGATCGAAATCCCGACGGTTCACAACCGGGGCGAAGTCCCGCGAATGGCGAAATTGCTCGCCGACCAATTCCGGGCCGCGGGGATTCCGGATTCCGACATCCACGTCATGCCGTACGAGGCGCTTCCCGGCGACCAGACGGCAGCCCTGATCGTCCGCTGGCGCTCGCCGCATGCGACCAAGAAGCCCATGCTGGTCCTGGGGCACATGGACGTGGTCGAAGCCAAGCGCGAGGACTGGAAATACGACCCGTTCGTGTTCCGTGAAGAGGAGGGCTACTTCCTAGGCCGCGGCACCAGCGACATGAAGAACGGCGACGTTGCCACGACCATGGCCGCCGTCAAATTGATGTCAGAGGGTTTCAAGCCGGACCGCGACATCATCTTCTTCTATAGCGGCGATGAAGAGACGCGTGGTGTCGGCGCAACGCTCGGCTCGACCAAGTGGCGCAACCTCACCGACGCGGAATTCGGGCTCAATGCCGACGGCGGCGGAGCGTCCTACGACCGCAATTTCCGCCCGCTCGGCTTCGGCATCTCGATGGCCGAAAAGACCTTCCAGACTTATTTCTTCACGACGCACAATCGCGGTGGCCACAGCTCGCGGCCGCGGCCCGACAATGCAATCTACGACCTCGCCGACGCGCTCGAGAAGCTCCGGACACACCGCTTCCAGCCGATGCAGAACGAGATTACGCGCGGCTATTTCGAGGAGCGCTCGCGGCAGGAAGGCAATAGCGCGCTGGGGCAGGCCATGCGCGCCTGGCTCGCTAACCCCAACGACGGAGCGGCGGCGGATGCAATCGAGGCGAATCCGCTCGAGGTCGGCCTCACCCGCACGCGTTGCGTCGCGACGATGCTGAAAGGCGGCCACGCCGACAACGCCCTTCCACAGATGGCGCAGGCGACCGTCAACTGCCGCATCTTCCCGGGCGTGCAGCCGAAGGACGTTCAGGCGGAGCTGCAGACCATGGTCGGCCCCAATGTCGAAGTCGCCGCCGATCCGCTGTACATCGGCTTGCCGACCCCAGCCTCACCGCCGAGGCCCGACGTGATGAATGCGGTTAAGGCCGCGGCGGCGCGTTTCCACGGCCCTGAAATGCATGTCTTCCCGGTCATGTCGACCGGCGCCAGTGATGGCTCGTTCTTCCGCGCGCAGGGGATACCCGTTTACGACGTCGACGGCAGTTGGGGCATTTCACCCGACGATGAGCGGGCCCATGGCCTCGACGAGCGCTTGCCCGTCCGCGCCATGTACGACGACGTGCTGCACTGGGAGATGATCTTCAAGGCGTTGGCGGGTTAGGCGGACGCCTTCGCAGCGTTCAACACCTCCTGAGCATGGCCGGGCACTTTGACCTTGCGCCACGCCTTAAGCACATGGCCGTCGGCGCCGATTAGATAGGTCGCGCGCTCCATTCCCATATACTTGCGGCCGTACATCGACTTTTCGACCCAGGTGCCGAAAGCGTCCGAAATTCGGCCGTCCTCGTCGGAAACCAGCGGCACCGCGAGCGAATATTTGCCAATGAATTTCTCATGACTTTTCATCGCGTCGCGCGAGACGCCTACAACCTTTACGCCACCCTTTTCGAACTCGTCGGCGAGCGCGGTGAAGTCCTGCGCTTCCCGGGTGCAGCCTGACGTGTCGTCCTTGGGATAGAAGTACAGTACCAGCGGCCGACCCGGCGCCGAGAGGTCCATGCTGCTGCCGTCGCTCGCCGTCACCGCGATGGCCGGCGCCTTGTCACCCTCATTGATCATCTCACGCCTCTTTCCTGATCGATTCCCAAAGTTCGCGAATGCTTTGCCGGGCGGAGTCATGCTGGGCAAGCAGCTCATCCCAACTCCCTGCGCCGCAGGCTTCGGCCACCAGCTGCCAGGTTGCTCCCGTCGGTTTGACGTCCCCCGGCGCGACCAGGCGCATCATGACAAGCATTCGTGTAAGCAACCTTTGCGCATCGAGAATGTTTGCTTCAATCAATCCATCCGCCGCGAGTGCTTCCATGGCGACATCGACCTTCGGATCCATCCCGACATGATGAGTGAGCTGGAGCACGTGCACGGCAAATTCGAGGTCGACGAGCCCGCCCGGCCCGAGCTTGACGTCAAGCGCGCTTAGCGGCGGCTTGTGCCTCTGCATGTCCGCGCGCATCTTCGCCGCGTCGCGCGCGATGTTCGCAGGGTCGCGTGGCAGGCGCAGGATTTCGTCGATGATTGCCGACGTACGCTGGCTCCCAACCCGCGAGCCGAACACGGGCCGCGCGCGGCACATCGCCATATGCTCCCAAGTCCAGGCTTCCTCGCGCTGGTAGCGCTCGAAGGCGTCGAGCGAGACGACGAGCATGCCCTTGGCGCCCTCTGGCCGGAGTCGCAGGTCGACGTCGTAAAGCGGGCCAGCCGCGGTTGGCACGCTCAGCGCCGCCGTCACCCGGCTCGCCAGGCGGTTGAAATAGTCGTTGGGACCAAGCGGCTTTGGCCCACTCGATGCGGACCCCGCAGGGGCGCTGTGCAGGTAGATCAGGTCGAGGTCCGACGCGTGGGTCAGCGCGCAGCCGCCAAGCCGGCCGAGGCCGAGAATGATCAGCTCGCCCTCGTCGAACCTGCCGTGAACTTCTTCGAACTCGCGCACTGCGGCATCAGCCAGAGCAACCAGCGTTCCTTCCGCGACCCTGGCATACCCGTTTGCTACTTCAAGGGGGTCGCGCCGACGATCGATCAGTTGCACGCCAAGCGCGAACCGCCGCTCATTGACTCGTCGCCGCACGCGGTCGAGCGCCACGTCGTAAGGATGGCCACGCATCTCGGAAGAAAGAGACGCCGCGAACTCCTCGGCCTCCGGAGGCATTTCGAAGCTCGATGCGTCGAACAGGCCTTCGAACAGCTCGGGTCGCCGTGCGAGCTGGTCGGCGAGTGCCGGCGCATGGGCCAGGATTTTCGCAAGCAGCCGGGCAAGGCTGGGCCTGGCTTGCAACAAGCGGAAGAAATTCACTCCAGTGGACAATCGCTCAACGATATCACCGAGTCGATTCAACGCGTGCTCGGGGTCTGCGCCCGCGGCAATCGCCTGCATGAGGCCAGGCAACATCGCTTCGAAAGCCTGCTGGGCTGCGGGCGAACGCAAAGATCGCGCTTTGCCCGACCGCCAGTGGGCGACATGCCGCGCCGCGGCCGCGTCATTGAGAAAGCCCATGGCCGTCAGCTCGCGCTTCAGGATGTCGAGGTCGTTCGACAGCTGCCCCTTTCCGTCAGGCGCCAGGCCGTCGAAAATCGCGCCGGCGCGCTTCGCGTGCGGCTTGAGAATATCAACCAGCTCCGGGCCGCTGTTCAGACCATGGAGCTTGGCAACATTCTCGAGCTTCGCGGGGTCCAGCGGAAGCATGTGGGTCTGCGCGTCTTCGACCATCTGAAGCCGGTGCTCTATTGTGCGCAGAACACGATAGGCCTCACCGAGCTGACTGGCTGTGTCCTCCGGCAACCGCCCGGTCGCGACGAGCGCCGAGATTGCCTCAAGAGTTGCTCCGGCGCGCACCGCGGGATCGCGGCCGCCGTGGATCATCTGCTGGATCTGAATGAAAAACTCGACCTCACGGATACCACCCCGGCCGCGCTTGAGGTCGTAACCCGGTCCGACGGTCGCGCCCTGGGCGAAGTGATCCCGGATCCGCGTGGATATCTGACGAATTTCATCGATCACGCCGAAATCCAGCGAGCGGCGCCAAACGAACGGCTGAATTGCTTTCAGGAAGCTTTGCCCCAGCTCAATGTCGCCGGCGCAGGCGCGTGCTCGGATGAAGGCCGCGCGCTCCCAAGGCAGCGCGCTCGATTCATAGTGCGACAGTGCTGCTTCGATCGGAAGGACTATCGGGGTCACCTCGGGCGACGGACGCAGGCGCAAATCTACCCGCGCGACGTAGCCCTCCGCGGTGCGCTTCTGCAGAAGCTCGATCAGCCGCCGTCCGACGCGCACCGCCGCCTCGCCAGGATCGTCGCGCTCGCGTTTCGGCAGCCTGGAGGGATTGAACAGCAAAAGGAGATCTACATCCGACGAATAATTGAGTTCGTGGCTGCCGAGCTTGCCCATGGCGATCACTGCAAATCCCCGCGCGTCGGCGTCCGGCACGCGCTCGGCGATGGCAGCGCTTACCGCACGGTCGATCGCACCGTCAGCGAAATCAGACAGAAGGCGCGTAACTTCCTCGAGCGAAAGCTCGCCGGCGAGATCGCCGAGCGCCGCCGCAAGCGCGAGTTGGCTGCGTTGCTTCCTCAGCTCCCCCCCAAGCCCGTCGCCGGAAGCCGAATGCGCCAGTTCGACCGCTGGGCCGGCGCCGCCCGCTTCAAAGCATTGTTCGATCTCGGGATAGGCGCGCAAGGATTCGCGCAGGAACGGCGAATGCTCCCGAGCGCGGCCGACCGCATCCTGTCTTGCCCTTTTCATTGCGCAACCGTCATTGCAGCAAATTCAATTTGCACGAAACTTCCATGCCGGTTGGCTCGTTTGCCAAGCCAATGAAGTTCGAGAATGAACATATTACGGCAGCGGATTATGATGCGATGGACCGCCGGGTCATCCAGGTCGAGCTTCCGCCCGCTCACGCCGGCATAACTGCCGCGCTCCGCCGCGCCTTCGAGGCAGCGGCGGCGGAGCCGTGCGATCGAGATTTCGCAGAACTGTTGCGGAAGCTCAATTAGGCGCGCGCCGCCTATCCGTGATCGCGACTGAGCTCGTCGACCTCGCTCATGATAGTCTGAAGTGCGGATTTGTCAGGGTCGGTTCGATGTTGCCTGCGTGACGGCAGCTTGCCGCTGGAGAGCAATTGCTCGAGCGCGACGCGTCCACGCGCGACGCGGCTCTTAATCGTGCCCACGGCGCAGCCGCAAATCTCCGCCGCTTCTTCGTAGGCGAATCCCCCCGCGCCGACGAGAATCAGCGCTTCGCGCTGCGGTTGCGGCAAGTGCATCAAGGCGCGCTGCATGTCGCCCAGCTCAATGTGCCGATCCTGGCTAGCGGGCGCGGCGAGAATCTTGGACGCGGTGATGTCGTCCCATTCGCCCTTGAAGCGCGCACGGCGCATCTGGCTGAGAAACAGGTTGCGCAGGATGATGAAGGTCCAGGCACGCATGTTGGTGCCGGCCTGGAAGCGCTTGCGCGCGGCCCAAGCCTTGAGGAGCGTCTCTTGGACCAAGTCGTCGGCGAGGTCGCGGCTGCCCGACAGTGAGCGGCCGAAAGCGCGCAGGTGCGGAATCACTGCCGCAAGCTGATCCTTGAACTCGGGATCGGACAGCGGAACGGGTTCGGCCAACGGCCTCGTTTCCAGTTCCTGTTCACGATCATCGGACAATCTGCACCCCACCCTGTTTCACGCCCGACCGTGGTCGCGCGCAGTTTGATCGAACATGAACAGCGATTGTGACAGAAGCTCGGTGCTCAGGACCGGCCAACGAGGACGATCAGAGCGAAGAGTATGGTCACCAGTACCGTGCCGATGACGAGGACATAGCGGGCAACACCAGGGGTCGATCCTGCGCGAGCCTCCGTTGCCGTCTCTCGAACGGAAGGCTCTGACATTTGCGGGTCAACCATTATGTTCTCGTCACGAAATCACTGTTCGACCGGCCAACGCGCCGGTCCAAAGCCTGTTCCCACTCAGGCGGCGGGAACCGTCGCGGCGTCGAAAAACAGGGCCTGCGCGATCGCCGCCTTGACGGTCGAGCGCTGGAACGGCTTCGTGATCAAGAAAGTCGGCTCTGGCCGGGTGCCGGTCAGCAACCGCTCGGGGAAGGCAGTGATGAAGATCACGGGCACCGAGAATTCGGCAAGGATGTCCTTCACCGCGTCGATGCCGCTCGAATCGTCGGCAAGCTGGATGTCGGCGAGCACCAGCCCCGGCGGGCTTTGCCGAGCTTGCGCGACCGCTTCATCGCGAGTGACCGCGACTCCGGTCACATTGTGGCCCAGGTCGCGGACGATGGTCTCGATATCCATGGCGATGATCGGTTCATCTTCGATGATCAGCACGTCGGCCAGCGTCTGCCGCTCAATCTCCTCGAGCGCCTCGGCGACCAGCGAATCAACATCGGCCGGACTCGCATCAATTAGATAGCCGGCATCGTCCGAGGAGAATCCTTCGAGCGAGGTAAGGAGCAACGCCTGACGGGATAGCGGCGTGATCCGCGACAGGCGGGCATGGGCGATCCCCTCCGCTCCCGCGGGGCTCATCGAGGGCTCCTCGCCTTCTTCGATGTTGGCCGTCGACCAGATTGCATGAAAGGTCTTGTACAGGCCCAGCCGCGGGTCGACATCGCGCGGGAATTCGTCAGGCTTGGCGACGATCGCCTCAAGAGTTGCGCGAACGAAAGCGTCGCCGTGCGATTGGCTGCCGGTGAGCGCACGGGCATAGCGGCGGAGAAACGGTAGATGCGGTGCAAGTTCCTGGCCAAGGGACATGGGTTTTGGCTCTCCTGGAATTTAAGATTTGCGCCGTCTTTGGCGGCGGCTCCCTTTTGTTGCAACCCTGGAAGCTTCGACCCCGATCGGCATGTTAGCCCCCCAAAGATATGAATTGCCTCTGGAACAAAGGACCGGGCATTTGGTTTCCCCGCTGGGTCGGGCAAGCCGCAAAGCTTTGCTTTTCGTCTGCCGCGGGCCCTCGCGTGTGTTCGATTACGGGGCGGCGGCCCGAGAAAGCGTTGCGCCGGAAAGTGAGATTAGTATGACGCGCGTCAGTACCCGCGCGAGGGGGGACAAGGTTTGAGTGCCAAGAAGCGAGGCGAGTCGGACGAGGCCGGAAATTCCAGGCCCTCAAAAAAGTCGACGGCGTCCGGCAAGGCTGCGCGAAAGCATCGCCCCAGCGATCTGGGACGCGCGCTGCGCTCTGTCTACGACGACACGCTCCGCGAGACGATCCCCGAGGACTTCCTCAGCCTCATCGGCAAGCTCAGCTGACGCGCGGCCGCTAAACAGGGCCACGGCATGAGCTTTGGCGAGCGCTTTGCCCGGTTGCCGACCGCGACCAAGCTACTCCTGATCCTCACCGCCGCGATTTTGCCGATCGGGATCGCGCTGACATGGATTGGCGAAATTGGCATTCGGCAGGCCAATGCAGCGCTCGCGGGGCGAAACGAAGATCAGTCGCGCGCAGCCGCCAAGGCGATCGAAAGCCTGATCGCCCGCAATGCGCTTGCGCTTCGCGTCGCCGCCAATGGACGGATCAACGACGGTCGTGGCGACAGTTGCGAGCGCATCCAGAAATCCCTGTCGATCGCGCCCGCGGTATCGCAAAGCTTCGAAATCGAAAGCGCTGACGGCAGGCCTGTGTGCTCGGCAGGTGTAATCGATGACCTTGGCGCCCTCCCCGTCATCGCTCCGGGCGACATACGTCTGCGCGTGGCGCCAAACCGGGACGGGATCGCAATCCGCACCGGAGTGATCGGCGGAATGGCGACCGCAGTGCTTCCGATTGCAGAATTGCGCGCCGCCGTGCGCGAGACGAGTGACGGC
>Ga0070667_100004313_pt1 | contig 12007 bp, 11 predicted proteins | sample KBSS33metaG_FD_64659 | JGI IMG/M metagenome (GOLD analysis project Ga0070667, IMG submission 64659) | Switchgrass rhizosphere microbial communities from Kellogg Biological Station, Michigan, USA - KBS S3-3 metaG | ecosystem: Host-associated > Plants > Roots > Rhizosphere > Soil ...
GCGCACTGCCCCTGCAGCAACATGCGCCTGGCCTCGGGCATCGCGCCGATCCGCCGCATGCTCGACGCCGGCGTGCCGGTCGGCCTGGGGGTCGACGGCAGCGCCTCGAACGACGGCGCCCACCTGCTCGGCGAAGCGCGCCAGGCCATGCTGCTGCAGCGCGTGGGCTTCGGCCCGGCCGCGATGACCGCCCGCGAGGCGCTCGAGATCGCCACCCTGGGCGGTGCCCGCGTGCTCGGCCGCGACGACATCGGCGCCCTGGCGCCCGGCATGTCGGCCGACGTCGTGGCCTTCGACCTGCGCGGGGTCGGGCATGCGGGCGCCGGCCATGATCCGGTCGCCGCGCTGGTGTTCTGCCAGCCGGGCGCCACCGCCCTGAGCGTGGTCGATGGCCGGGTGCGGATCCGGGACGGCCGCTTCACCGACCTCGAGTTCGCGCCGCTGCTGGCGCGGCACCGCGAGCTGGCCCGGACGCTGTACGAGCAGGCGCGCCACCCGCATCTGGCCTGAGCCACGGCAGCCTGCGCCCGCTCACCGTTTTCCGCGATGGCGCGATCTACGACCGCCTGCGCATCGGCAGCTACCCGGTGGCCGTGATGGAACACCGGGCCTTCGAACTGGCGGACGAGCTGATGGTGAAGCTGTCGAACCGGCGGGTCCAGCAGACCGGCGCCGATATGATTGGCCGGGTCCACTACGAACGAACCGCGAGCCCCGTCATGCTGAATTCCCTGGCGCCCTTTCTCCTGCACTGGGCCATCACCGCGCTCTCGCTCTGGGTCGCCAGCTACATCTTTCGCGGCCTCAAGTTCGAGAGCACCGGCTCGCTGGTGATCTCGGCGCTGCTGCTCGGCTTCGCCAACGCGGTGGTCAAGCCGCTGCTGATCATCCTGACCCTGCCGCTGACCTTGCTGACCTTCGGCCTGTTCCTGCTGGTGATCAACGCCCTGATGATCCTGCTGGTGTCGGCACTGGTGCGCGGTTTCAAAGTGTCGGGCTTCTGGACCGCGCTGTTCGCCAGCATCTTCATCTCGTTGCTGAGCGTGTTCCTGGGTGCGCTGGTCGACACCAGCGGCCCCGACGCGATCCAGATGCCTTCCAGCGGCAACTGGCTGTAGTCGGCTCGCCCCCAGGTTGCCCGGCACTGCGTGTCCGGGCGCCTCGAGTCGCTGCCAGAGGCAGCGGCCCTTCTGAGCCGTCCAAGCCTGCATTGGCAGGCTTGGAGCCGCGGCCCCTCAGCCCCCTGCCGGGGGCGACACCAGCGGCCCGGCAAAGCCGGTTCCGCGGTGTTTCACCAACGGGCCTGGCTGCGCCGGCCCACTTGAGGACACTCGTGCTTTCGACGGTAGCGGGCCGCGAAGCTGGGCGTGCCCTTATCCAGCATGCCGCGAGGCGAATGCGACGTACCAATCGAGGCTGGCCGGGTTGGCCATCGCCTCGCGGTTCACCACCTTGTCGATCGGCTGCCCGAGCAGCAGCTTCTTGATCGGCAGCTCCTGCTTCTTGCCCGACAGCGTGCGCGGGATCTCCGCCACCTGGAAGATGTCGTCGGGCACGAAGCGCGGCGACAGCGAGTTGCGGATCGCGCCGTTGATCTTGCTGCGCGTCGCGTCATCGAGCGCGACGCCCGGACGCAGCACCACGAACAAGGGCATGTAGCTCTCGCGGCCGAGGTATTCGAGGTCGACCACCATCGAGTCGAGCACCTCGGGCAGGGCCTCGACCGCGTTGTAAATTTCACTGGTGCCCATGCGCAGGCCCTGGCGGTTGATGGTCGCGTCGCTGCGGCCGTAGATGATGCAGCCGCCGTCCTCGCCGATCCTGATCCAGTCGCCGTGGCGCCAGACGCCGGGGTAGGTGTCGAAGTAGCTCGACAGGTAGCGCGCGTTGCCCTCGTCGCCCCAGAAGTACAGCGGCATCGACGGAATCGGCCGGGTGCAGACCAGCTCGCCGACCTCGCCGATGACCGGCCTGCCCTGGCTGTTCCAGGCCTCGACCGCATGGCCGAGCTCGCGGCACTGCATCTGGCCGGGCACCTCGGGCAGCTCGCGGTTGCCGCCGACGAAGGCGCCGCAGAAGTCGGTGCCGCCGGAGATGTTGCACCACCACACGGCTTGCGAGCCGGCATCGAGGACCTGCTGCGAGCCCCAGCGCTGCACCTCCTCCGGCAGCGGCGAGCCGGTGCTGCCGAGCGCGCGCACCCGCGACAGGTCGCCGCAGTCCCTGGCGACCAGGCCGGCCTTCATGCAGTGGGTGAAATAGGCCGCGCCGGCACCGAAGAACGTGACCTTTTGGCGGGCGACGAAGCGCCACAGCACGCCCCAGTCGGGCTGCTCCTTGCTGCCCGCCGGGTTGCCGTCGTAGATGCAGATGGTGGCGCCGAAGGCCAGGCCCGAGAGCTGCGAGTTCCACATCACCCAGCCGGTGGAGCTGTACCAGTGGTAGCGCTCGCCGAAATTGTTGGCGCCGTAGCTCGCGCCGACGTCGTTGTGCAGGCCGCAGGCATGCATCGTGAGGATGATGCCGCCCTGCCCGTGCACGATCGGCTTGGGCAGGCCGGTGGTGCCGCTCGAATAGACGATCCAGATCGGATGGTCGAAGGGCAGCCACTCGGGTTCGAATGCCCCCACCTGGGCGTCGTCGCGCCCGGCGGCCTGCGCCCATTCGACATCGTGCGCCACCTCGCCGGCGGCGAACGGGGTCTTCACGAGCAGCAGCTTCTGCACGCTCGGCAGCTGGCCGCGCAGCGCCTGCAGCACCGCGCTGCGGTCGAGCGGCTTGCCGCCGTAGTGCACGCCGTCGACGGCGATCAGCAGCTTGGGCTCGATCTGGCCGAAGCGGTCGGCCACGGCCGGCGTGCCCATGTCGGGCGCGCACACGCTCCAGATCGCGCCGATGCTGGAACAGGCCAGGAAGGCGACCATGGTCTCGGGCACGTTGGGCATGTAGGCCGCGACCCGATCGCTGCGCCCCACGCCGAGCGAGCGCAGCGTCAGCGCCACCGAGGCGACCTGGCGGCGCAGCGCGGGCCACGACATCTCGCGCACCTCGCCGAGCTCGTTGTCGCTGACGATGGCCGGCATGCCGGCGGCATGGGCGGCGTCGACGTGGCGCAGCACCTCGCGCGCGTAGTTGACCTGGGCACCGGGGAACCAGCGCGCGCCGGGCATGCGGGCGTCGGCGAGCACCGCCGTGTGCGGCGTCGGCGAGCGCAGCCCGGCGTAGTCCCAGATGCTCTGCCAGAAGGCATCGAGCTCGGTGACGGACCAGCGCCAGAGCGCGTCGTAGCGGTCGAAGCGAAGGCCGCGGGTCTGGTGCAGCCAGTCCTGGTAGAGGCGGAGCTGGGGAATGTTGGGAGCGCGCATGGGCCAAGCCTAGCGCCGCGGCCGGCCGCACTCAATCGGGGTTGACCTCAGGGTTTGTACGTGTGTTCAATATGTTTGTACAACCGTTCAATACGGGCCATGAACACGCGCTCCCTGCCGGTCAAGCGCCGAGCGGCCGCTCCCGAGGCGGCGCGGCCCGACCGCAAGCAGGCGATCCTGCTGGCGGCCGAGAAGCTGTTCGCGCGCCACGGCTACCACGTGGTGACGATCCGCCAGATCGCCGAGGAAGCCGGCGTGCCGCTGGCGCTGGTGGGCTACTACTACGGCCAGAAGCACGAGCTCTTCCACGCCATCTTTGCGCACTGGGGCCACTCGATCGAGGAACGCCTCGACGGCCTGCGCGCAGTGGACAACGACCCGGCCGACCCGCGCACGCTGCCGCGCATCATCGAGGCCTTCACCGGCCCGGTGCTGGCCCTGCGCGCCAGCGCCGAGGGCGAGTACTACGCGCTGCTGGTGGCGCGCGAGCTCTACCACGCGACCGAGGAGGCCGACCGCGTGCTGCGCGGCTACTTCGATCCGCTGGCCGAGGCCTACATCGACGCCCTGCACATCGCGCTGCCGCATGCCACCCGCGGCGAAGTCGCCTGGGGCTACCAGTTCGCGCTCGGCGCCCTGCTGCACCACCTGAGCGACAACCGCATCGAACGGCTGTCGCGCGGCGAGAACCGCCGCGGCGATCCGGCGGCGGCGCCGATGCTCGTGCGCTTCATCGTCGGCGGCCTGCGCGCCGCGCTGCCGCGCCCCCGGACCCCGAACAAGAAAACCCACTCCAGGAGACAGACATGATGAAACGACGCAAGCTGCTGTCGGCGCTCGGTGCCGCCGGCGTCGCGGCGGCGCTGCCCGCGCGCGCCCAGGCCACGACCCGGATCGTGTTCGGCTACACCGCCGTGACCGACTTCGCCTCGGTCTTCGTGGCGGCCGAGGAGGGCTTCTTCAAGAAGCGCGGCCTCGACGTCGAGCTCAAGTTCATCCCGCTGAACTCCACCATCCCGGCCGCGCTGCAGTCCGACTCGCTGCAGATCGGCGGGCCGACGCCGTCGGTGTTCCTGCAGGCGGTCGACGGCGGGCTCGACCTGGTGGTGGTGTCGGGCGGCGGCCTGACGTCGAAGACCATCACCGGCTTCGGGCTGGTGGCGCGCGCGGGCTCGGGCATCAAGACAGCGCAGGACTGCGTCGGCAAGAAGATCGGCGTGCCGGGCCTCGGGGCCTTCCTGCACGTGACCTTCCGCGCCTACCTGAAGGACAACGGCGTCGACTACCGCAAGGTGAACTTCGTCGAGGCCGCGTTCCCGCAGCACGGCGACCTGCTGCGCGGCGGCTCGGTCGACGCGGTGGTGTCGGCGGACCCGTTCATGAGCCGCATCACCGACAGCGGCGCCGGCTACGTGGCCTCGTACTACTCGACCTTCCTGCCCGAGGGCAACCAGACCATCGTCCATGCCGCCAAGCGCGAGTGGGTGCAGCAGAATCCGGCCGCGGCGCGCGGCTTCCGCGAGGCGGTGCAGGAGGGCGCGGCCTTCATGCAGCAGCCGAAGAACGATGCCCGCGTGCGCGCCAGCATCGGCAAGTACATCAAGCTGCCGCCGGAAGTGCTGGCCAAGGTGCAGATCTCGCCGCCCGGCCCGCTCGTGAGCGAGAAGCAGCTCGCCTACTGGGTCGGCCTGATGAAGGAGCAGGAGATGCTGAAGACCCCGGTCGACGTCGCGAAGCTGGTCGTGAAGTGAACGCCCGCGAGATCCAGGCGCCGGAGGTCCTCAGCGTGGACCGCGTCGCGATCCGCTACGACGGCCGCGAGGTGCTGTCGCCGACCTCCTTCGAGGTGGCGCGCGGCGAGTTCGTGTGCATCGTCGGCCCCAGCGGCTGCGGCAAGACCACGCTGCTGCGCGCCGCCAGCGGACTGGTCGCGCCCAGCGGCGGCGAGGTGCGGCGCCGCGGCCTGCCGATGACCGGGCCGTCGCGCGAGGTGGCATTCGTCTTCCAGGACTACGGCCGCGCCCTGCTGCCCTGGCGCACGGTCGAAGGCAACGTGAGCCTGGCGCTGGAAGCCGCCGGCGTGCCCGCGGGCCTGCGGGCGCCGCGCATCGCCGAGGCGCTGGACAAGGTCGGCCTGGGTCGCCATGCGCGCAAGTTCCCGCTGCAGCTGTCGGGCGGCATGCAGCAGCGGGCGCAGATCGCGCGCTGCCTGGCCCAGAAGCCCGAGCTGATGATGATGGACGAGCCCTTCGGCGCGCTGGACGCGCTCACCCGCCAGGGCCTGCAGGACGAACTGGCCCGGCTGGTGCGCGAGGACGGACTCACGGTGCTCTTCGTCACCCACGACCTCGAGGAGGCGATCTACCTCGGCGACCGCGTGATCGCGCTGCAGGCCGACCCCGGGCCGGGGCGGCCGAGCATGGCGCGGATGATCGCAGTCGACATCCCGCGTCCGCGCGACCAGCTGACGACCAAGGAGCACCCCGAGTTCCTGCGGCTGCGGCGGGAACTGTTTACCTTCATCGCCCAAGGTCATGACTGAGCGCTCCAGCCCCGTGTCCCTGCTGCGGCCCTGGATACTGCCGGCCCTGCTGCTGGCCGCCTTCGAGTGGTATGCACGCCGCGCCGCCGCGCTGGGCAGCGATGCGCTGGCGCCGCCGAGCGCCGCGGCGCGGGCCTTCGCAGGCGCGGCCCTGGACGGCTCGCTGTGGCAGGCCACCGCCTTCACCCTCGGCACCGCCGCGCTCGGCCTGCTGCTCGGCGCCGTGCTGGGCATCGGCGGCGGCATCGTGCTCGGCCTCTCGCGGCGCGCCGCCGACCTGAGCCTGCTGTCGATCGAGGTCTTGCGACCGGTCCCCTCGGTGGCGCTGATCCCGCTGGCGATGCTGATGTTCGGCTTCGGCGTGCGCATGGAGCTCGCGATCGTCGCCTTCGCCACCTTCTGGCCGATGCTGATCCTGGTGCAGGCGGCGGTGCGGCAGGTCGACCCGCGCCTGCTGGAGGTCAGCCGCGTGCTGGGCCTGTCGAGGCGCGACCGGGCCTGGAAGATCGTGCTGCCGGCGATCGTGCCGCGGCTGTTCGTGGCGCTGCGCCTGGGCGTGGCGGTGGCGCTGGTGGTCGCGGTGACGGTCGAGATCGCCGCCAATCCGAACGGCATGGGCTACGCGATGATGATCGCGCAGCAGAGCTTCGACCCGGCGCTGATGCTGGCCTGGCTGGGCTGGATCGGCATCGTCGGCTATGCGATCAACGCCGCGATGCAGCGGCTGCAGCGGCGCGTGGCGCGGCGCATGGGAGCCACGCCGTGAATCGCCGCCTCGGCCCCTGGATCGGCTCGGCCGGCGTGCTCGCAGCACTGGTCGCGCTGTGGTGGGCCGCCAGCCACGCCGGCTGGGTCAGCCGGGTGTTCCTGCCCACGCCCGAGGCCACGGGGGCGAGCCTGGCCGAGGGCCTGCGCGGCGACCTGCTCGGCTACACGCTGGCGACCGTGGGCCGCATGCTCGAAGGCTGGCTGCTGGCCTCGGTCTTCGGCGTCGTGCTCGGCGCGGCGATCGGCGTCTCGCCGTCGGTGCGCGCCTGGGTCCAGCCGACGCTCGAATTCATCCGCCCGCTGCCGGCCTCGGCCCTGCTGCCGCTGGCGATCTCGATCTTCGGACTCAACCCCGGCATGGTGCTGTTCGTGGTCGCCTTCGGCGCCATGTGGCCGGTGCTGCTGGCGACCGTGCATGGCTTCGCGGCGGTCGAGCCGCGGCTGTCCGAGGTGGCGCGCTGCCTGCAGCTGCCGCGCGCCGCCTTCGTCTGGAAGATCGGCCTGCCGAACGCGCTGCCCGACATCCTGGCCGGCATGCGGCTGTCGATGACCATTTCGCTGATCGTCGCCGTGGTCGGCGAGATGATCGCTTCGCAGAGCGGACTGGGCCAGGCCATCCTGCTGGCGGCGCGAAGCTTTCGCGCCAGCGAACTGTTCGCCGGCATCGCGCTGCTGGGCCTGATCGGCTTCGCCAGCAACGCGCTGCTGGCATTGGCGGAAAAGAAGCTGCTGCGCTGGCAGCACCTTTGAGACTTTGCTCTGTCCTCAACTGATTAAAAAGGAGCCCCCCATGACCCGCAAGTTCGTCGACCTGTCCATCTTCCTCGAAAACGACGTGATGTCGGACCCGCCCGCCTTCGCGCCGAAGATCCAGTACTTCACGCACGAGCAGACCTACGAGCAGATCGAGCCCTTCTTCCCGGGCTTGAAGAAGGAGGACCTGCCCGACGGCGAGGGCTGGGCCGTCGAACTGGTGCAGCTGTCGACCCACAACGGCACCCACCTCGACGCGCCCTACCACTTCCACTCGACGATGGACAAGGCGCTGGGCGACAAGAAGCCCGCGATCGCGATCCACGACGTGCCGCTCGAGTGGTGCTTCCAGCCGGCGGTGAAGCTCGACTTCCGCCATTTCGAGGATGGCTACGTGGTGACCGCGAACGACGTCGAGGCCGAACTCAAGCGCATCGCCCACACGCTCAAGCCGCTCGAGATCGTGGTGGTCAACACCCGCGCCGGCTCGCGCTACGGCCACAACGACTACGTGTCGGCCGGCGCCGGCATGGGCTACGAGGCGACCATGTACCTGCTGGAGCGCGGCGTGCGCCTGACCGGCACCGACGCCTGGAGCTGGGATGCGCCCTTCGTCCACACCGCGAAGAAGTACGGCGAGACGCAGGACGCCTCGCTGATCTGGGAAGGCCACAAGGCCGGCCGCGACATCGGCTACTGCCACATCGAGAAGCTGCACAACCTCGAGGTGCTGCCGCCCGACGGCTTCTTCATCAGCTGCTTTCCGCACAAGATCCGCGGCGCCTCGGCCGGCTGGACGCGCGCTGTCGCCATCTTCGACGACGCGCTGATGGCCAGCGAGTGAAATGAAACACCCCCGAAGCGCCTGCGGCGCCTCCCCCTCAAGGGGGCGATACCAGCGGCCCGGCAAAGCCGGTTCCGCGGTATCCCTGGCATTGGACTGCGCCGGTTTCAAGCGTCGCGGGTCATGCGATCACGTGGTGGAGTACTGAGATGGCCATGCCGCTCGACCACACGCACGACCCCGCGGCTCGCAGCTGGCTCGCTTCGGCCCAGACCGCGGGCTGCGACTTCCCGATTCAGAACCTGCCCTTCGCGGTGTTCCGCCGCGCCGGCGGCAGCGAAGTCTTTCGCGGCGGCGTCGCGATCGGCGACCAGGTCGTCGACCTCGCCGCACTGGCGGCCGGCGGGTCGCTCGAAGGCCTGGCGCTCGACGCCGCGCGAGCCTGCGCCCGACCGGCGCTCAACGACTTCTTCGCGCTCGGCCCCGCGGCTTGGCGCGCGTTGCGCCACGCGCTGTTCGCCTCGTTGAAGTCCGGTGCCGCAGCCGTCGACGCCACCCGCGACTGCCTGGTGCCGCAATCCGACATCGAGCACGCCCTGCCGGCACGCATCGGCGACTACACCGATTTCTACACCTCGATCGACCATGCGCTGAACATCGGCCGCCTGCTCAAGCCCGACGACCCGATCACGCCGAACTTCCAGTGGATCCCGATCGCCTACCACGGGCGCGTGTCGACGCTGGGCGTCAGCGGCCAGCGCTTCCACCGGCCGATGGGCCAGACGATGGCGCCCGGCGCCGTCGCGCCGGCTTATGGCCCCTGCGCGCGGCTCGACTACGAGCTCGAGCTCGGGATCTACATCGGGCAGGGCAATGCGGCCGGCGAGGCGATCGCGCTCGACCGGGCCGAAGACCACATCTTCGGCATCTGCCTGCTCAACGACTGGTCGGCGCGCGACATCCAGTTCTGGGAGATGGCGCCGCTCGGGCCCTTCCTGGCGAAGAACTTCGCCACCACGGTGTCGCCGTGGATCGTCACGATGGACGCACTGGCCCCCTATCGCACCGCCTGGACCCGGCCGGCCGGCCATCCGCAGCCGCTCGACTACCTCGAGGGCGAGGCCAATCGCGCGCAGGGCGCGATCGACATCCGGCTCGAAGTCTGGCTCGAGAGCGAGCGCGACCGTGCCGCCGGCAGCGGGCCGACGCGGCTGTCGGGGACCAGCTTCCGCCACCAGTACTGGAGCATCGCCCAGATGGTCGCGCACCACACGGTGGGCGGCTGCAGCCTGAACCCGGGCGACCTGTTCGGCAGCGGCACGATCTCCGGGCCCGGGCCGGGCGAGGCCGGCGCCATGATCGAGCTGACCCGCGGCGGGCAGGCGCCGATGGCGCTCGCCGACGGCGACACGCGCGCCTTCCTCCAGGACGGCGACGCCGTGATGCTGCGCGGCTGGTGTGAGAAGCCGGGCGCGGCGCGGATCGGCTTCGGCGAGAGCCGGGGGATGGTGTTGCCGGCGATGGGCCGGCGCCCGGCCTGACGCCGCGCCTTGTCCGGACTGGCGGATCGTGGTGTACTTTCCGGCAGCCCCAGCGCAAAGGAACGATTTCGGGATGGCATTTCCACTCGTGTGCTTCTTCATGCTCCCAGTGACGCACCTGCGCCGGTGCGCCTGGCTGCTGGCCTTGGCGATCAGCGCGGCGGCGGGTGCCGCACCCGCCCAGGAAGCCCCGCCCACCGGCGCCACGCTGAGAGTGTGGAACCGCACGGTCTTCGTCTTCCGGGTGCCGATGTTCGGCCTTTCGCCGCAGCAGCGCGCCGACCGTGCCGCCGAGCGCATCGCCGACATCCCTGCCGCCAACCTGGGCGCGCCGGTCGAGGTGGCGGGGTTCACGCATGAGGGCGTGGCGGGCTATGCCGTGATGCACGAAGGCGCGACGCTGTTCGCGGTCTTCGCCAGCGACCTGGAGCCCGGCGACCCTGCGCTGCCCAAGGTGGCGGAGCTGGCAGCCTCCCGGTTGCACGATGCGCTGCTGGCGCGGCAGTCGCAAGGCAGTGGGCGCCAGTTCGCGCTGTCGCTCGGCTCGGCCGCGCTCGCCACGCTGGCGCTCGTCGCGGTGCTGATCGGGCTGCAGCATCTGGCCCGGGGCGCGAGGGCGAGGACCCTGGGCCTGCGCACGCGCTCGGCCGCTCGCCCGCTGTTCGACCCGCGCCGGATCGCGGTGTCGACACTGGGCCACGTGATCCAGGGGTTCAAGTTCGCGCTGGCGCTGATGGCAATCTATGTCTGGCTGGCCTACGTGCTGACCCGCTTCCCCTACACCCACCCCTGGGGCGAGACGCTCGACAAGTCGCTGATCGCGGTGGCTTCGCGGGTCGCGATCGCGGTGCTGCATGCGATGCCCGACCTGGCGATGGTCGCCGTGATCTTCTTGCTGGCCCACTTCATGGTTCGCGGCCTGCATTCCCTCTTCAACGCCGCGCATGCCAGCGGCGTGAAGGTCGCCGCGCTGCAGAGCGACACCATCGGCGCCACGCGGCGGCTGACGGGGGTGCTGGTCTGGCTGTTCGCTGCGGTGGTCGCCTACCCCTTCATCCCGGGCTCGGATTCCGACGCGTTCAAGGGGCTCAGCGTCTTCTTCGGGGTGCTGGTCACGCTCGGGTCGTCCGGCCTGGTGTCGCAGGTCATGTCAGGCTTCGTGCTGATCTACTCGCGCGCGCTGCGCCCCGGCGACTACGTGCAGATCGGCGAATCGGAGGGCTACGTGGTCGAGCTCGGCACGCTCTCGACCAAGCTGCGCAACCGCCTCGACCAGGAGGTGACACTGCCCAATTCGGTGGTGGTCGCGACCCGGATCCTGAATTCGAGCGACACCACCAAGGCCCCGCACGGCAGCATCGCCTTGTCGACCTCGGTCACGATCGGCTACGACAGCCCGTGGCGCCAGGTGCACGCCATGCTCGTGATGGCCGCCACCCGCACGCCCGACCTGTTGAGCGAGCCGCCACCGGCGGTGCGTCAGGTGCGGCTGCAGGACTTCTACCCCGAGTACGAGCTGAATGTCTTCATGCGCGCGGGCGCACCCAAGTACGACGTGCTCAGCGTGCTGCACGGCCACATCCAGGATGTCTTCAACGAGTATGGCGTGCAGATCATGTCGCCGAATTTCGTGCTGCAGCCGGCCACGCCGGTGCTGGTGGCCAAGGAGCACTGGCGGGCGGCGCCGGCGGAGTGAACCGCCCGGCTCAGTCGCCCGCCGCCAACCGGAACAGGCTGGTCGCCTCCAGGTCGAGCACCGGCAGCTCGCGCTGGTTGAAGAGCCTCCAGCGCCAGCGCAGGATGCCCAGGTGCGGCCGCTTCTCGGAGCACCGCACCTCGATCACGTCGGCCAGCAAGCGCAGGCTGTCGCCCGGGCGCACCGGGTTCGGCCACTTGAGGAAGGCCAGCCCCGGCGAGGCGAAGGACTCGGAGCCCGCCAGCGCGGCATCGGTCACCAGCCGCATCGCGATCGCGCTGGTGTGCCAGCCGCTCGCGATCAGGCCGCCGAAAGGGCCGTCGGCGGCCGCCTCGGCATCGGTGTGGAACCACTGCGGGTCGTAGGCCCGGGCGAACTGCAGGACTTCCGCTTCCGTCACCCGGTAGGGGCCGGCCTCGATGGCCTGGCCCTCGTGGAAGTCTGCGAATTTCATCAGTAGGTTTCGAGGTGCAGGCGGCCTTCGCGCTTGAGGCCCGCTCCGACCTGGTCCCAGTCCAGCCCGGCCTCGGTCGCGAGATCGCGCAGCGCCAGCACCAC
>Ga0070667_100004317_pt1 | contig 12000 bp, 9 predicted proteins | sample KBSS33metaG_FD_64659 | JGI IMG/M metagenome (GOLD analysis project Ga0070667, IMG submission 64659) | Switchgrass rhizosphere microbial communities from Kellogg Biological Station, Michigan, USA - KBS S3-3 metaG | ecosystem: Host-associated > Plants > Roots > Rhizosphere > Soil ...
TAAGCAGTTTGTACAGCCGATACAGCTCCCATAAAAAAAGAAATGATAATAACGATAGGCAGGGAACCAATGCCAATTTCAGAACACTGGTGCATAAACTCTTTCCAGTATACCCGCATGTTTTCTGGTTTGGAAAACATGCCTTTGAGCATTAAGAGATAGCGGCCCAGTTCTGTAAAAAAATTCATAGTTGAGCGTATGTGTTTACGATTTAAAGTTTAAAGCCTAATGTTTGGATACCGAATGTTAAAGCCGATATTAACTTTAAACATTAAACTTTGAACTTTAAACTTTCTCCCGCCTGTAAATTAATACCTATTCCCCACTTTATTATATGTCTTTGCTGACTTTCCTGAAACCTTTCCACCAGCTTGTTTTTTTCATGGCCGAAGCAGTTTCCGGCATAGCTGTTTTACATTTTATCTGGGCATCAATAACAGTAACCAGTGCCATGTTATAAATAGCACGCACAGAGCTGCCTAACTGTAATACATGAACGGGTTTTTTCAGCCCCAATAAGATCGGGCCAATAGCGTCGGCGCCTCCTACTTCCTTCAGCAGGTTATAGGCAACATTTCCTGCTGCCAGGTTGGGAAAGATAAGCGTGTTCACGTCCTGGTCTACCAGTTCGCTGAAAGGATAGTTGTCACGGAGTATTTCTTTATTGAATGCTACGCTGGCCTGCATTTCTCCATCAACCAGCAGGGAAGGGTTTCTTTCCTTTACAATTTTTCTGGCTTCTGCTACCAGCCTGGCTTCCGGTGAATTGCTGCTACCAAAATTGGAATAGCTTAACATCGCTATCCTGGGTGTAAGATTGAAGTTGCGCACTTCTTTTGCCACCATTAAAGTAATATCTGCCAGCTCTGCTGCAGTAGGATTAAAATTAACCGTGGTATCGGCCATAAACAAAGGGCCTCGTTTGGTAAGTAGCAGGTACATGCCGGCAATTTTCTTAACGCCGTCTTCGGTGCCGATAACCTGCAATGCCGGGCGGATGGTTTCTGCATAATTCTTTGTGAGCCCCGAGATCATGGCATCAGCTTCGCCGGCCTCTACCATACCACAACCAAAATAACTGCGGTTCTTCATCATCTTGGCGGCATCATACAGGTTCAAACCTTTGCGCTGCCGTTTGGCAAAAAAACTGTTGCCGTATTCTTTGCGTTTTTCATCGTATTCATCCAGCTGCGGGTCTATAATGGGAATATCTTCCAGGTCTATTCCATTGTTTTCTGCGATGGATCGAATCTTTTTTTCATTGCCCAGTAAAATTGGGTAGGCAATGCCTTCGTCGAAACAAATCTGCGCAGTTTTCAAGATTTTCAGGTTGTCTGCCTCTGCAAAGATGATGCGCTTCGGATCGCGCCGCGCCTTATTACCAATGATGCGGATCAGTTGGTTATCGAGGCCCAGGCGTTTATTTAGTCCAATGCTGTACGACTCCCAGTTCGTGATTAGGGTTTGTGCCACACCGCTTTCAATAGCAGCTTTGGCAACCGCCGGTGCCACGGTAGAGAGCAACCGCGGGTCAAGTGGTTTGGGAATAATATATCCGGGTCCAAAACTGATGGTCTTTTCATTATAGGCCATGTTCACAATATCGGGTACCGGCGATTTAGCCAGTTCTGCCAGTGCGTGCACCGCCGCAAGCTTCATTGCTTCGTTTATCTGGGTGGCACGCACATCCAGTGCGCCGCGGAAAATGTATGGGAAGCCCAGCACATTGTTTACCTGGTTGGGATAGTCGCTCCGGCCGGTGGCCATAATCAGGTCCTCACGGCTATCAACAGCCGATTCATAGGCTATTTCCGGATCGGGATTGGCCATGGCAAAAACAATGGGTCTTTTCGCCATGCTTTTTACCATATCCGGACTAACAACATTGCCAACACTCAATCCCAGGAAAACATCGGCATCTTTCATAGCGGCGGCCAGGGTGATATCGGATCTTTTTACGGCCACCAGCCTGCGATCATCATCAAGATCGGACCGCTGATCGTGAATGACGCCCGCAATATCGAAGAGTATAAAATTTTCAGGTTTAGCCCCGAGCGCAAGGTATAGTTTTACGCAGGCCATGGCAGCCGCACCTGCTCCGTTCACCACAAATCTTACCTTATCAATTTTTTTCTTCTGAAGTTCCAGTGCATTCAACAGCGCTGCACTGCTGATAATGGCGGTGCCGTGCTGATCATCATGCATCACCGGGATCTTTAACTGATTGCGTAACTGCTGTTCAATATAAAAACACTCCGGTGCTTTGATATCCTCCAGGTTAATGCCGCCGAAAGTAGGTTCCAGTGATTTTACAATCTGCACAAATTTTTCCGGATCTTTTTCATTGATTTCAATATCGAACACATCGATATCGGCAAAGATTTTAAATAATACGCCCTTGCCTTCCATAACAGGTTTGCTGGCTTCAGGACCAATGTCGCCCAAACCAAGCACGGCAGTACCATTGGAGATAACAGCAACGAGGTTTCCCTTGGCAGTATATTTATAAACGTTTTCGGTTAAAGCGTAAATTTCTTTGCAGGGTTCTGCCACGCCGGGCGAATAGGCCAGCGACAGGTCACGCTGGGTTTTGGCTTCTTTGGTTGGTACCACTTCAATCTTCCCCGGTCTTCCTTTGGAATGATACTCAAGCGCCTGCTCCCGTCTTAATTTCTTTTGCATAGGCTATTCAGAATGGCGTGCAAAGTACGAAAATATAGATAGATGGAATGTTGCGGCACCGGCAGGGTATTTGATCAATAAAACTTAACAAACACTCCGGACAATACCAGTTGCTTTCAGGAGCAACAATTGAATGTACAGGCTCCGGTTGCGAATACAGATTAACGGCTGTCGGCGCATGTCTATGGATTATGTCGTATATTCAATCGGGTCGCATATCAATCTTCAACGCAAACGTCAATTTTATGGGAGCACTATTCAGCAAGAGCAAGGACTTTTTGAGACCTTTTATACCTGCGGCTTTGTTTAAAGTTTTGAAAAAGCTGTACATGAAAAATCAACTGAAAAGCTGGGAAAAGAATGGCCGTCCCGCGCCGCCGCCCCATATCGTTAAACAAATGACCATACAAGAATACCAGCAGAAATACCATTGCGGAGTGCTGGTTGAATCCGGAACTTTCCGGGGTGATATGGTGGAAGCGCAAAAAAAATTTTTTAAAAAAATTATTTCGATAGAACTGGCTACCGAATTGTTTGAAAAAGCCAAACGGAAATTCAGCAAAGACCCTCATGTACAGATTTTGCAGGGTGATAGCGGCCAGGTGCTGTCAACCGTAATGAAAGATATGACGGAGCCTGCTGTTTTCTGGCTCGATGGTCATTATTCGGCGCTCGAAACCGCAAAGGGAAGTACAGAATGCCCCATCTATAAGGAGCTTGATTGTATACTGGATGCCAAACCCATGAATCATGTGATATTGATAGACGATGCAAGGGATTTTACAGGCAGGGGCGACTATCCCGCCGTGGATGCACTAACCAGCTATATCAAAAATAAAAATGACCGTTACCAGTTGAGTGTAGAAAATGATATTATCCGTTGTGTAATTTGAACGGGCACCCGATACGCATGAAGCATCTTGTTGTTATACTATTGGCGCTTGCCTGTATTGGCTCGAATGCCCAGCCAGTTACTTATTTATTTATCGGTACCTATACCGACGGCAAACCTGCAAAGGGTATCTATATATACCGCATGAATATGCAAACAGGTGAGCTGACCGCTACCGGCAATGCAGAGAATATCACCAATCCATCTTTTCTTACCCTGTCTTCTGGCGGGAAGTATTTATACGCCTGCACAGATACAAAAACGGCTGTTGCGGGCAGTATAAGCGCTTTTTCCATTGACAGTGTAAACGGCGGTATCAATTTTATCAATAAAGCATCAAGTGAAGGAGCGAACCCGGTTTACGTAACCGCAGACAGAACCAATCGGTTTGTTATCGCCGGCAATTATACGGAAGGCAATGTTACGGTGCTGCCCGTCAACCAAAACGGGCGTTTGGGTGCCGCCACACAAACCATACAGTTTACAGACAGCAGTATTAATAAAGAACGCCAGGCCAAGGCACATATCCATTCGGTGATTTTTTCTCCCGGTGATGCTTACCTGTATCTGCCTGATCTTGGGGCTGATAAAATACGGGCGTTCAGGTTCAATAAAGCAAATAAGCAGCCACTTGAAACCGCTGGCCATTTAATGGTAAGTACAACAAGAGGAAGCGGCCCGCGGCACATGGTTTTTCATCCGCATAAAAAATTTGCCTATTGTATCGAAGAAATGGGTGGATCGGTTTCCGTATACCGTTATAATAAGGGTCGTTTATCGCTGCTCCAGAGAATTAATGCAAACAGAAGCAAAGCGGCTGAATACAGCAGCGCCGACATTCACATTTCGCCGGATGGATTGTTTTTATATGCTTCCAACCGTATCGAAAACACCATTGCCATATTCTCCATTAACGCGTCCGGCAAGCTCAGGTTGCTGGGCCATGAAGCAACGGCAGGAGAAGTTCCCCGCAATTTTTGTATTGATCCGGGCGGCCGGTTTTTGCTGGTGGCCAATCAAAACAGCAATAATGTAGTAGTGTTTAAACGGAATACAAAGTCTGGCTTATTGACCCCTGCCAATATACAAATCAGTGTTCCCGCTCCATCCTGCCTGCAAATGCGGAGCTATCGTTAAAACTCATGCCTCTGGCAAGATGATGCAGAATGCGGATATTTGCAGGACGCCGGTTTAGCCACCCAATAATACTTAGTAGTATGTCAAATATCCAGCTAATTATAGAAGAACGTGCTGCCAGCATTGGCAATTTTATGGTAGGCCGCCTCTTACCCTTCCGTCAAAAAAAGATGGTGGGGCCATTTATTTTTATAGATCATATGGGACCGGTCAGCATGAACGATCATGAAAATTTTGATGTGGGACCCCACCCGCATATAGGTCTTTCCACACTTACTTTTCTTTTTGAGGGCAGTATTCTTCATCGCGATACCCTGGGAACAGTGGTTGAAATACATCCCGGAGCTGTAAATTGGATGACCGCCGGCAAAGGCATCGTTCATTCAGAAAGAACACCGGAACACTTGCGGCATTCGCCAAAGAATATGCATGGTTTGCAGATTTGGATAGCGCTTCCCGCCGAATTGGAGCAAATGGAACCGCAATTCTTTCATCTTGAAAAAGAAAAGATGCCCTCCTGGGAAGAAGCAGGTGTTCAATACAAACTCATAGCAGGAGAAGTTTTTGGCAGGAAATCGCCGGTACCAGTATACAGCAAATTGTATATGCTGGAAATAAAAAGCGCTACCCGGAAAGCATTACATGTAGGCCCGCAGTTATACGGAGAAGCAGGCATCTATATTTTGGAAGGAAGCATTGAAAGCGATGGACATGAATATGGCCCCCGGCAGATACTGGTGGCCAACAATGGTAGCCTGTGTGAATTTACCATAGCGGCAAATAGCAGTATCTATATTTTCGGCGGGGAACCTTTTCCGGAGGAAAGGTTTATTTACTGGAATTTTGTGGCCAGCAATCATGATTTGATTGACCAGGCCAAACAAAAATGGTTGGACCAGCAATTTGGAACCATTAAAGACGAAACCGGCTTTGTACCACTTCCGGCGGAAATAAAGGGTCATTTGCATGAAAAGAAATGATTAGCTGATGAGCGCTTCCGCATTCAATAATGGAACGCAGATTGCTATGCGGGTAATGAAAAGATGATTTTGATTGGTGAGCGCCGCAGCTAAAATGAAACACAAGCGCTTTGCGTGTTCACCTGTTTCCATCCGCGCATTAAAAATTAATAGTGATCCTGAAGGCACCAGTTGCACTTACGGACTTGTCTGTATTCCCCAGTTCACTTTTATATTATGCCGCGCTGCATAAGGTTTACCTGCGGCGGTCAGCTTATTGAAGCGTTCTTCAAATCCTGCATAATATTTATCACTGATATTTTTTGAGAATAAGGCTATTTGTTCTTTGGATGCACCCTCATCATATAACTGAGCCAATTGCAGGTATTCTGTCTTGTATACCGGTAGCACATAGTCGTACAATGCAACAGAAGCATGTAAGATATCCTTTGTATCGTCTGTTTCCTGCAGGTTTTTAATTTTCGTATAGGCCTGGTCAAGGAAATTGATCTTGTCTTCAATTACCTCTTTCCGTTTCATGGGTGCTGTTTGATCTTTAGTGCCTGCTACCAATTTTACCGTAGGTTGTTCAAGCGCGCGTTGCAGTCCTTCGCCTGCAAAACCCATCATCATATTGCAATTCAGTACAGCCCGGTCAAAATAATTTTCGGGCGTAGCCATATTGCAGGCAGCCAGTAACAAAATAGAAAGGCTGGCTGTAGATAAAAGAACGATATTTTTTTTCATACAGGTTCTTATTGTTTAAAGTTAGAGATGTTTTCAAGTGCTTATTGCATCACATATTTCATTTTTTGAAATGTTTTCATAGGTCACCTGTTTTTCCCGCTATTTCACGATAAAACAGAGCCCGTCAGATTGGCCATCAAAAAATAACGGTGCATTTTTACCAGTTTAACAATTGTGGCTGCAAAGATTCAAAGAACTTCTATCCATCATTAAATGGATCCTGGCAACTGGCGGTTTGCGGATGCTGAAGCGGGGCATCTGTTGAATAAGCCGGCTTGCGGAAAATGCTGGCATAAATCTTCTTATGCACCCTGCACAAGATTTTATCTGTTGCACAGTACTGTATAAACAATTTGTAAACAGTTACTTATAGCTATGCCGGCGAGCCGGATTTTTTTTCGGGTAAATAACAATTCAATCTGTCGTTTCTACTTTTTTGTATAAATTGATTTGTATCTTTGCGGCATGAATACTGAAATTTACCCGGCAGAGAAAAAAGGGGCAGATGATAGCCTCAGCACCATTGAAAGGACCGTGCTCAGTGATTATAAATATGGCTTTGTTACCAATATTGAGGCCGATGAGGCACCCAGAGGGTTAACGGAAGACACCATTCGTTTTATTTCTGCAAAAAAGAACGAGCCGCAGTGGATGCTCGACTGGCGATTGAAAGCGTTCCGGTATTGGATCAGCATTGCAAACCATGAACCCACCTGGGCTAATATAAAGTATCCGGCCATTGATTACCAGGACATCATTTATTATTCGGCGCCCAAACAAAAAGTGGCTATTGATAGTCTTGATAAAATCGATCCTGAACTCAGGAAAACCTTTGAAAAACTGGGAATATCGCTTGATGAGCAAAAGCGCCTGAGCGGGGTAGCGGTGGATGCGGTAATTGACAGCGTATCGATTGGCACTTCTTTCAAAAAACAACTGGCAGAATTGGGCATTATTTTTTGTTCAATGAGTGAAGCCATACAGGAACACCCCGAACTAATCAAAAAATACCTGAGTTCTGTTGTACCTGTTACAGATAATTATTTTGCCGCCCTGAATGCAGCCGTATTCAGCGACGGCTCTTTTTGTTATATACCGGAAGGGGTACGTTGCCCTATGGAGTTATCTACTTATTTCCGCATCAATGCAGAAAACACGGGGCAGTTTGAAAGAACGCTGATTGTGGCCGAAGCGGGCAGCTATGTGAGTTACCTGGAAGGTTGCACAGCACCCATGCGCGATGAAAACCAATTGCACGCCGCCGTGGTAGAACTTGTAGCGATGGAAAACGCGGAGATAAAATATTCAACGGTGCAGAACTGGTATCCCGGCGATAAACAGGGCAGGGGAGGTATTTATAATTTTGTGACCAAACGTGGTATTTGCCGTGGCGATAATTCAAAGATTTCCTGGACACAGGTAGAAACCGGCTCGGCCATTACCTGGAAATACCCCAGTGTTATTTTAAAAGGAGACAACTCTACCGGTGAATTTTATTCGATCGCCGTTACCAACAACCACCAGCAGGCAGATACAGGTACCAAGATGCTGCATGTGGGAAAAAATACCAAAAGCCGGATAGTATCAAAAGGTATATCGGCCGGGGTAAGCAATAATAGTTACCGCGGTCTGGTGCAGGTTGGAAAGAATGCGGCGAACGCACGCAATTTTTCGCAGTGCGATTCCCTGTTACTGGGTGATAAATGCGGCGCCCATACTTTCCCGTATATAGAAGTAAAAAACAATACGGCGGTGGTTGAGCACGAAGCCACCACTTCTAAAATTGGGGAAGACCAGATATTTTATTGTAACCAGCGCGGCATCGATACGGAGACGGCTGTAGCGCTTATCATAAACGGTTTTGCGAGAGAGGTAATGAATCAATTGCCGATGGAGTTTGCGGTAGAAGCGCAGAAATTGCTGGCGATTAGCCTTGAGGGAAGTGTGGGGTAGTTCCCCAGTTCATGGTTCTTAGTCCGTTGTTCGGCTATGAAAAAGGACATACTATCAATTGAACAGGCCTTTGCTAAAAACAATTAATGGAAAAAGAGAATAAAATAATAATAAAAGCTATGCTGACCATCCAGAATTTACATGCAGGTATTGAAGAGAAACAAATACTAAAGGGAATCAATCTTGAAATAAAGCCAGGTGAAGTGCATGCCATCATGGGCCCTAATGGTTCGGGCAAAAGCACGCTGGCTTCTGTGCTGGCCGGAAAGGCTAACTATACGGTAACAGAAGGTTCGGTTGAATTTTTAGGAAAAGATCTGCTGGAGCTATCGCCGGAAAAAAGGGCTGGAGAAGGATTGTTCCTGGGCTTCCAGTATCCCGTGGAAATTCCCGGATTGAGTACAACCAATTTTATAAAAACCGCGGTTAACGAGGTTCGGAAATATCGTGGTGAAGCGCCGTTGGATGCGGTGTCTTTTTTGAAACTGATGAAAGAAAAAATGGCATTGATGAATATCGACCAGTCTTTGCTGAGCAGGCCGTTGAATGAAGGTTTTTCAGGCGGTGAGAAAAAACGCAATGAAATTTTCCAGATGGCCATGCTGCAGCCTAAGCTGGCAATACTGGATGAAACAGACTCAGGGCTGGATATTGATGCTATCCGTGTAGTGGCAGCCGGTGTAAACAAATTGCGCAATAAAGACAATTCTGTATTGCTGGTAACCCATTACCAGCGCCTGTTGGATTATATCGTGCCGGATTTTGTGCATGTATTGTACAACGGCCGTATTGTAAGATCAGGAACCAAAGAACTGGCATTTGAACTGGAAGAAAGAGGCTATGATTTTATCAAGAATGAAGTTAATGTAGGTGAGGAAGCATAAGAAGTGCGGAACATACAGGTAGTAAAGCGATTTGAAAAAAAAGCAGGTTTAAAAGGGCTTCCTGCTCTTTGCCGGGCCCGAAAAATTAAAACATGAACACAGCATACATTAAAGAACACTTTGAACAGGTACAACAGGCAGATAAAAATAAAGGGCTTGATACCGTACGGCAAAACGGGTTTAAGTTATTTAATCAACTGGGAATTCCTACTTCCAAAAATGAAGAATGGAAATACACGCGCATCAGCGGCCTGTTTAATAAGGAATATGTTTTTGCCGGAACAGTGCCGGCTTCATTTGATGCTGCAAAACTGGATGCGATTCGTTTGCCCGGTCATGAAGAAGCCAACGAGCTGATTTTTATAAATGGTGTTTTTTCCTTTGAATTGTCTGTTATCCGTTCGGCATCGTTGCTGGTATTACCGCTGGAAGAAGCTGCCACGAACGAATATGCTGATATTGTTGCGGCCAACCTGGGACATAGCGCCAAATACCTGAAAGATGGCATCAACGCGTTGAATACCGCTTTTCTGCAGGGAGCTGTTTTTATCCATATAAAAAAGGGCATGTTAACAGAGCACCCGGTTTATATCTATCATATTTCAGATGCCGGAACAGAAAATATTTTATCGCAGCCCCGCAGCCTGGTGCATATTGCTGAAAGTGCGCAGGTGCAGATGGTAGAATCTTTTTTTACCATCGGCGCTGCTGAAAGTTTTACCAACCAGGTAATGGAAATAGTGGTGGAAAAAGATGCGCTGCTTGAGTTTTATAAAATTCAGAATGATGCAGCTGCTACCAGCCAGGTAAGCACCACGCACATACGGCAAACCGGCAAAAGCTACACGCATGTTGTTACCATTTCATTAAATGGTGGCATTGTGCGTAATAACCTGAATGTGGTGCTGGAAGCAGCGCATTGCGAAGCGCACCTGTATGGTTTGTATTTCCAGCAAGGGCAAACGCATATCGACAATCATACCGTGGTGGATAATGTGAAGCCGCATTGTTTGAGTAATGAATTGTACAAAGGCATCATCGATGATAAGGCTACTGCCGTATTCAATGGCAAAATATTTGTACAACCACAAGCGCAAAAAACAAATGCCTACCAATCCAATAAAAATATATTGTTATCGGCAGATGCCAGTGTAAATACCAAGCCGCAATTGGAAATTTTTGCGGATGACGTAAAATGTTCGCATGGTTGTACCATTGGCCGCCTCAATGAAGACGGTTTGTTTTACCTCCAGTCAAGGGGTATCAATGAAACCATTGCCCGTTCATTGCTGGTGCATGCTTTTGCGGTAGATATATTGGAACATATTAAACCCGTTCAAATCCGGGAGCATGTAAATAGGATGATTTCTGAACGTTTAGAATTTGATATCGCATGATACAAACAGCACCATCCATGCAAAAAAGGCTTGATATAGATGCTATCCGGCGGCAGTTTCCTGTTTTAAACCGAATAGTAAAAAGCCAGCCACTGGTCTATTTCGACAATGCAGCCACTTCGCAGAAGCCGCAGGTTGTTATTGATGCACTGGTAGATTACTATTCCGGTTACAATGCCAATATCCATCGCGGTATACATACCCTGGCGGAAGAAGCCACTGCTGCGTTTGAGGCTACCCGTGATGCGGTTAAGACATTTATCAATGCTTCTTCACGCGAAGAAATTATTTTTACGCGTGGCACTACGGAAAGCATTAACCTGGTAGCTTATACCTGGGGGCGGCAGCATATCAAAGCCGGAGATGAAATCATTATCTCTACCATGGAGCATCATTCCAACATTGTTCCCTGGCAGGTTTTGTGCGAAGAGAAAGGCGCCGTCCTGAAAGTGATTCCAATTAATGAAGAAGGTGAATTGCTGATGGACGAGTATGAGAAATTATTAAACCCGAAAACCAGGCTGGTTTCTATTGTGCATGTATCCAATGCACTGGGCACCGTGAATCCTGTTAAACAAATAATAGAAGCAGCGCACAGAACCGGTGCGGTGGTATTGGTAGATGGTGCACAGTCTTCGGTGCACCTGGATATAGACGTACAGGAAATGGATGCCGATTTTTTTGCTTTTTCTTCGCACAAATTATACGGACCTACCGGCGTAGGGGTGTTATACGGAAAAAAGGAACTATTGCTGGCAATGCCGGTATTCCAGGGCGGTGGGGAGATGATCAAGGAAGTGAGTTTTAATAAAACAACTTACGCCGATCTGCCCTATAAATTTGAGGCTGGCACACCCAATATTGCAGATACCATTGCTTTTAAAACTGCCATTGATTTTATAAATAAACTGGGTAAGGAAAAAATACGGCAGCATGAAAATGAATTGCTGTATTATGGTACTGAACAATTGCAACAGATACCCGGGCTATCTATTATTGGCAGGGCAAAAGAAAAAGTAAGCCTTATTTCTTTCGTGGTAGATAAAGTGCACCCGCAGGATATTGGCATCCTGCTCGATAATCGGGGTATTGCGGTGAGAACAGGCCATCATTGCGCGCAGCCCCTGATGGAACGTTGCAAGATACCCGGCACTACCCGCGCCTCGTTTGCAGTATACAATACAAAGGAAGAAATTGATATGCTGGTTGCCGGTCTGCAAAAAACACTTAAAATGTTATTGTAGTTATGAGTGAGCAGTTAAGTATAGAAGCAGTGGAAAGAGAAATTATTGATGAATTCGCATTGCTGGAATCCTGGGGAGAAAATGAGAAATATGAATTTATCATTG
>Ga0070667_100004319_pt1 | contig 11997 bp, 12 predicted proteins | sample KBSS33metaG_FD_64659 | JGI IMG/M metagenome (GOLD analysis project Ga0070667, IMG submission 64659) | Switchgrass rhizosphere microbial communities from Kellogg Biological Station, Michigan, USA - KBS S3-3 metaG | ecosystem: Host-associated > Plants > Roots > Rhizosphere > Soil ...
AGCGGGTCTGCCCTCGATCCCATGCCTGCTCGTTCGAGAAGACCTATCCGCAGATCTTATTGAATCGAAAATAAAGAAATCGGCTTTTCTCGCAGCTGCAATTGAAAAACTAGAATTGACTGGCCGTACAAGTGTGCTCAACCGACAATTTGAAGAAACTAGTCCGGGTGAAGCAAGCATGATCACCTGCCGCGCACTTGATAAATTCTCGGAAAAGCTTCCGCGGTTGATCAAATGGTCCAAGGGCAGACCGCTGTTGCTATTTGCCGGTCCGGACCTGCGCGCGGAAATAGAAAAATTTAGGACTATCGATCGTGAGCAACTGATGCCGCTTTCTGAAAGAAGATATTTGTTTGTAACAAAGTAACGTTCAAGTTCGAACTATTTAGAAGCTTCGAGCAGGTTGTACAGGAGCATTGTGAAACCCGCGCCCGGGATCAACACTTCCTTGTCCAGCCAAAGGCCGACGTCGCTTCCATTGGCAACCTTTTCCACCTGCTCGCGGCTCATCTCGAACGCAAGAGTCTCCACAGTTGATGTGCCGGCGGATTGTTTGGTTCGCTTCCCCTGAGCAGTTCCTATCGACTTGCCGTCAACTTTCATTATCAAGCTGGTCGTTGAAGACATTCGCGGTGTATCTATCCATGCCATGAACAGAACAAACTTTCCTTTTCGCGTTTTCGAAGCGTCTTCGTGATAGTAGTAGCCTACGCTGCATGCCATCTTTCTGCCCAGGTTTGTAAGGTCCTGGCTTGGGAGCATAGGCGTTTCTAGGCTTCCCGTTTTGGACTTCGCGTCGTACCTGTTTATGAGTGCTCCGGCATTGTTGATGCTGCCGTTGCTATTTGGCATTGGGCGATCGGGAGCAGCAGCACGACCATTATCATTACGGTTGGTTATCGACGTCCGCTGCCACTTGGCTTCCTCAGCGCGACGTTCATTCTCCGCTTTTTCGGCACGAAATTCCCAGGCCGGTTTCATGCCATTGATCAGCCAAATACCGCGCTTCTCCGTCTTGGCGAGTGCCTGCATCTTTTCGTATTGATCACCTTCATCAGTGCCCTGGCCCGAGCGCTGTGATGGGATGTGCCAGGCGGCTCCGTCACGGACCAACTGTTGCCCAACGTCGACGCCGTTCAGGAACAGTTGTCCAAAGGTCTTGCCGGGTGAGATGCCCATTGCCAGGAAATCCACGTTCTTTCCGAGGACAAGCTCCTTAAGATGTTCTCTGACCGCGCGGTTGAGCGGTTGCTCGGGTTCCGGAATTTCCAGATACTCCAAAACCCCGATGAGCTTGCCGGTCGATATTTCAATAACGACCGTTTTGCCGTCGATCACATCTACAACCTTGCCCTTTAGCGTTTGCTGGCAAAATGCCGAACCGGCTAACAATGCGAAGCTCAAAAGAAGCAGTATGGGGGTTTTGTTTTTCATATAGATTGGTGCTTATCGTGCGTCGAGATCGTACTCCCGAAGCCGGCGGTAAAGAGTTGAGGAAGAGATACCAAGAATCTCGGCGGTCTTACCGCGATGCCATCCGGTCTTTTCCAGAGCACGGACGATCTGCTGACGTTCGACGTCGCGGAGATTTGTTGGTGTGGCGTTTTGGAAGGAATTTACTACTCCCGAAACAGGAGTGTTGTAGTTCACCGACACGTTCAGCTTTTCCCCGCGATAGATGACCTCGGGCGAGAGTTCGCGGACGGTAATTGTTCCGTTGTCACATAGAAGCGCGGCGCGTTCAAGACAATTGCGAAGCTGGCGAACATTTCCCGACCAGTCATAGGCGTTGAGCGCCTCGATGGCTTGGGGGGCAAGGTCGGGTACATTCGGGCCCGCAATCGTTTCAAGCAGATGCCGGGCGAGAGGCTCGATATCCTCACGGCGCTCACGGAGCGGACGGATCTCGATCTCAAAACTGTTTATGCGGTACATCAGGTCGGCCCGAAAGGCTCCTTCGGCGATCGCGCGATCCTTGTCGCGATTTGTTGCCGCGATCAAGCGTACGTCGACGTCGACTTTCTTGACGCCGCCCACCCTAAAGAAGGAACGGGTTTCCAGTGCCCTGAGAAGTTTGGATTGAAGCTGCGCGGGCATTTCCATTATCTCGTCGAGAAACAGCGTGCCGCCGTCGGCGATCTCGAAAAGACCAAGCTTGCGGGCGCGGGCACCTGAAAACGCGCCGGCTTCATGCCCAAAAAGTTCAGATTCAAGGAGTGTGTCCTGAAGAGCGGCGCAGTTAAGATCGATAAAGGCTTTGTTCTTTCGCTTGCTTAGCCGATGGATCGCCTGCGCTACTAGTTCCTTTCCCGTTCCCGATTCTCCGGTTATGAAGACAGACGTGTCCGAGGGTGCAACCCGCTGTACCAGCCGGAGAACATCCTTCATCTGCCGCGATTCGGCAATTATATCCGGTACGTGCATGGACGAACGCTCTATCTGCGCCCGCAGTCGCTGATTGTCCATCTTCAGCTGCTGTTTCTCGGCAGCCTGCGTGACAAGCGCCGACAGCTCGGCAATGCGGTACGGTTTTGTTAGATAATCATAGGCCCCGAGCTTCATCGCTTCGATCGCCGTTTCCACTGTTGCCTGGCCGGTTAGCATAATGACCTCCGGCCGATTCTGCCCCTTTTCCACTAACCGGCGAAGCAGGCCAATACCGTCGAGCCGAGGCATATTGATATCACACAATACGACATCAAAGTCCTGGGCTTCGAGAGTTTCCCACCCATCCTCACCATCACATGCGGTTTCAACGTCATGCCCTTGTCGTATCAATTCTTTTTGAACGACAAGACGCAAGTTTTTTTCGTCGTCAACCACCAAAAGTTTTGCCATATTCGTTGTTGCGTGAGGTGTCGGTTAGCTCCATTGATCGTTCGAACAAAACTACATGTTTGCAGGCAGGAGAATCGAAAACACGCTGCCTTTTCCAAGACTTGATCGGACGCTTAAACGGCCGCCGTGATCGGTGATGATCCCGTAGCAAACCGCCAGCCCAAGACCCGTTCCGCGGCCAACTTCCTTGGTGGTAAAGAAGGGCTCAAAAACCTTGGGTAGATGCTCCGCGTCAATGCCGATGCCGGTGTCTTCGATCTCAACTATCACGCTGTTCGCGCGAGAATAAGCCCGGAAAATAAGTGTTCCCCCGTCGGGCATCGCGTCGATCGCGTTTGTTGCGAGCGCAATAACCGCCTGCTGTATCTGCCCTGGATCAGCTCTCAAGCCGGGCAACGGCTCATCGATCTCTTCGGCGATCTGGATGCTTCCGCCTCGCCGTTGATGCGAGATGAGCTTGGCAGAAGACTTAAGGATCTCTGCAATGTCCATCTGCGTGCGCTCGCCCGTGCGAACGCGGCTGAAATCAAGAAGTCCGGTAGTGATCGATTTACAGCGAAAGGCTTCGCTTTTGATCAACGCGAGATATTCGTTGAGATCGCCGAACGCTTCGGACTCGCCGAAAGCTCCCTCATCAACGCGCTGCTCAAGCGCCTCGGCGCAGGCGGCGATCGTTGCAAGCGGGTTATTGATCTCGTGAACTACACCCGCCGCCAGACGTCCCACGGCCGCCAGCTTCTCAGCTCGTCCAATGGCGTGGATCGCCTCAACACGCACGGTAACATCCTCGCCAACCGTGATAACGTGTGTTACTTCACCCGTTATCGAGTCTTTCATCGGAACTTTGCTTACAACCCAATGACGCGTCGAACCGTCGTCGGCGATCGTCTGTTGTTCAATGCGTTCCAGTTGGCCGGTTTCAAAAACCCGCTCAAATTCCTGCCGCAGTCTTCCTTCGGGAAATTTTGCGAGCACGGTGAATACATCCCGGCCGATAGCCGTGTCGCGAGGTATGCCCTGCACACCAACTTCGCGGTGGCGATTCCACGTCACGATGCGATAATCGCGGTCGACCACGTAAAGCGATACCGGCAGCGAGTCGAGAACTGCCTCCGTAAACTTTCGATTTTCTTCTTTTGCTTGATTGATCGAGTCGTTAAGGGCCGTTTCAAAATGGGCTGACAGATTTACGCTCATTGCGGCCATCTGTGTTGCCGCATCGATCAGGTGAGCCTTTGAACCGATAAAATCTTGTTTACGTGTAAAAGTCGAAACGATCGCGCCCTTTATTTCACCGTCGATCCGAAGAGGAGAAATATATTCCAGACAATGCTGCCCTTCGATCAGAAACTGCTCAGCATTTTCCTCGAGGTAGCCAACCTGGGGCGGCATAAAAGCCAGCCATTTTTCGAAACGTGAGCGATTGACTGCTCCGCCCGCGACCTGACCGCGGCAATCAAACGCACATTTGACGATACCGATATTTTTTAGCTCGACGATGAAGGCACACAGGTCCGCATCTACACCCGCCTGAATGGCAGCCGCAACACGGGTCGCAACCTTCTTAGGGTGAACCGTTAGAAGGAGGCTTCGCCCAAGGTCAGAGATGGTCTTTAGGTCAAGAGAGGGGTCACTATGCCCCTCGCTGCCAGACACGCCTAGACTGTCTTTTTTGGAAGCTGAAGAAACCTGCATTTCGGATAAGGAGTTCGACGGGCGACTGGTCGCGTGAGGAAAAGGTCGGAGTTAATCAGGGAACACGAAACTCCTCTATAGATTAAAAAACTTTTTAAACAAAATGTCAATGAGTTTAACGCTTATCTGATTGCATTGACACGTATTTAGTTTCACGCAAGAATTGAAGAAAGGCGTTATGAAAGTGAGGTTTAGGGCGATAAAGCGCGGCGGGCTGACGATTTTCTCGTGGATTCTGGCGGTCATTTTTATTGCTGGTACAGCTGTGGGCCAAATTCAGGTCGATAAATCGATCGCCTTGGTCAGCGATGGTGTCCGCTCGGAGCTGATCACTTTTTCCGACCTTTTGTGGCAACTCGCCCTCGAACCGGGCTCCTCTGTCGACTCGCCAACCTCGGCGGATCTGAATCGAGCCCTTCAAACGCAGATAAATCAGCGCTTGTTTACCCTGGAGGCTGAACGGGTTCCTCGCGCGGCACCGACTGAAAGGGAGATAAGTGCGGCAATAACTGAACTTGTGAGTCACTTTCCATCCCCTACGGAGTTTGAGGCAAGATTGAGAAAGGTAGGGTTTACCTCCGTCAAAGACCCAAATTTCGAGCGCATGATCGTAGATCGGCTTGCCATCGAAAAATACCTCGATTTTAGGTTTCGCTCGTTTGTCGTTATAACGCCGGAAGATGAAGCAAAATATTATCGCGATATCTATCTGCCTGATTTTAGGCGTCGATATCCCGGGGTTCTTGCCCCTTCCCTGGAAGAGCAGCGAGCCAATATCCGAAGTCTTCTTACGGAGCAGAAAGTCGCGGGAGCGATAGAAACCTTCCTCGACGACGCCAAAAGAAGGATCCAGATCGTGATGCTGAACGAGGTCTAAATTCTTTTAATGCACCATTTCGAGCTCTCGCTCCGCATAAACGAGCGAAGCTACGACGAGCTGGGGAGGAACCGTTTCTTTTTTCTCAAGCAGCGAACGTTCAAGCAGAATTTCCCAATCTTCTCGCGGAACGTTCTTAAATGCCTCTACGACCATCGGGTCAAACTGGCTGCCCGTATTCTTTTCGATCTCGGCACGGGCTTCGTCGTACGTTCGGCTGTCACGAAAGATCCTCTCGCTGATCATGGCGTCCAAGGCGTCAACAACGGCGAAGATACGAGCGCCAATATCAATTGCTTCGCCACGAAGTCCTTTTGGATAGCCTGAGCCGTCCCACCTTTCATGATGCTGAGCCACTATGCGAGCGGCCCCCCGCAGGAACGGAATATCGCGAAGTACATCCTGGCCATGAAGGGGGTGAAGCCGCATCTTGGCCCACTCTATTTCGCTCAGATCAGTTGGCTTATGCAGGATCGAATCGGGAACACCTATCTTTCCTACATCGTGCAGGAGGGCTCCAAGTTCAAGATCGCGCATTGCGTCGCGCGCCAGGCCCATTTCAAATCCCAGTCGAAGGCTGAATGTCACGACCCGCTCGGAATGGCCAGCGGTCTCGAAGTCCCTGGTTTCGAGGGCTTGCACCAGGGCTCGGAGAGTCATTCGGTAGGAATTCTCGATCTCTTCCAAGGCTTTGTCGAGTTCCGACGTGCGCTCTGCCACAAGCTCCTCAAGATGGAGTTGATATCTTTCCTTTACGTATTCAGTCTCGTACTGTCCAAAAGCCCGTTTAAGTGATGTCTCGACCGCCTTCAACGAGATCGGAGCCTGCACCACGTCAAAAGCACCGCTTCTGAAAGCAGAAACTGTGCTTTGCGGAGCCTCGTCCTCGCTCATACACACACAAACGGAACGCGGCGAGATCGTCCGCAAGTGCGGAAGCAAGTCTTGAACGTTGACGCCAGGTTCCCGAATCGCCACAAGTACCGCGGCAAACTGGGATCGCGACGCGCAATCGAGGGCAGCGCGTACCGAATCGGCTGATACACAGTCGTAGTGTCGCGAAAAGAACGTCGAGAGAAGATTTCGCTTTTCCGCGTCCGATTCGACAATAAGAAGTCTTTTGTCGTTTTGATTAGGGCCAAACATTCCTGACATTTGTGGTGGTGATCTGCGAGTTGGATTGTGGTCCCGGTCAAAAAAGGCGAGGCCGTCAAAAAAGGACGGTTACCGGCAAAGCGAATTTAACACATTCAAACTTCGTTTGGCAACGAAATTCTCTGTAAAGACCCTTAGCCCGGAGCCTTAGGTCATTGAGCCGCTCCAACCTACTAAAGAGGTTCCTGCAAATTCAATCCCCCAATAAAGACTGATATGAAATGGTCGCGATGTCCGCGTTAAATAACCGGATGCTCACGTATTCCGATTCACATTAGGAGCGCATACTTTGCAATGTTAAATCATATTTCTATAGCAGTGAACGACCCCGAGAAGGTCGCTAATGTCCTGGCCGAGATCTGGGACGGCCTTATAGCACCGTTTCCGCCGGCGCCGAATTCATTTATAGTTCTGGCAAATGACGGAAAAGGTTCCGGGGTTGAGTTGACGCCCATCGGAACGGTTATCGTTCCGGGCGAAGGTTTGCCCACAGAAGAAGGTTTTTCAAACGAAACAAAAACGGAAGAATTCGAAGCCAAGTTCGTCAAGAGCGATTTTGTTCCGAAGTTCGTTGCAACGCATCTGAATATCAATACAAAAAAGAGCGTTGAGGAGATAAAAGAGATCGGAGCCAGAGAGGGTTGGAGGACCCTTGTCTGCAACCGCGGCGAGGGCCTATTTCAGCTGATCGAACTGTGGGTTGAAAACACCTTTATGTTGGAAGTGATGACGCCAGAAATGACCGAGCGGTATGTCGAGATCACGCAGCCGGAATTTGTAAAGCAGGCATTTGAAGGCCTGGAAAACGTGTTTCCGCCGGTACCATCTGTGTCGGTTCCGTCTGCGGAACTAAACCTAATAGGTTAGATGCCGCAAGGAAAGTGGATCGGCGGATCTGGTGAGTTTCTGGGATGGGGCGAACTTGTTGGGTAGTGTGCCTTAATTCTTAACCTTTCTCCGGATCCGTCATATCCGCGTCCCTTCCTGTAAAGGGCTCCCATCTACCCGCCCAATTGAATCCCTCAGTACCTCGAAATCGTTTCTTATAGTCATAAAACGATTCGCCCTCGTAGCAATAGCCTTGATAATAAAATTCTTTTCCCGCGGCGATCGTGAACTCGATCTCCTTAAGCATAGTGAAAATACCAAGGCTTCGCTTCCCGTCGCGCGGTTCGAACATTGCATAAACGCCCGAGGTTGACCTCGCGCCGACATCAAAGTAACTGATGGCGACCAGACGGTCACCATCATAGACACATATTTCCTTTGCTTCGCATGGCGAATCGGACGGGCTACCGGAAATAAAATCGAAGATGGAATCAGGAACTGAATGATCGAATCGCTGTTTATGGCGATCGAACAAACTTTCGGCTTCGGATGTTATTTGGATCGCACGTATGCTCGTCTGCAAATCCGCATTTTGCCGGAGCACTCGCCGCTGGCGTTTGGACAGAGAAAAATCGGCAAGGCGTATACGCAAAGGAATTACTTCGCGAATATCGAAACCATAAAAACCAAGATTGTATCGGAAAAAATGAGTGCCGAAATGCCGCCAACCGTCAGCGAGCAGTTTGTCCAGTTGGGTGGATGAAACAACGTCGGCCCGAAACTCCTCGTTGATCAGTCGAAAGCCGGCATCGAGCATGGGCGGACGCTACCAGTTAACCTTCCCTTCCTGCGATGTATCGATCTGTGTCAGCTCAACTCCTTCGTTGTAGAAAAAGAGCTTCATATTGTCGAAGAGGAACTGGTGCGAATCAGGGTTCGACACATCGAGACCAAAATGGTTGATAAGCTGTTTCTGCTTTTGCTGCCATTCAGCCCAACAATCTTTGCACATCTCTTCGCCTATCTTTTGGCCCAGATCTGTAGGTACTGGCGCAAAACCGAGAGGTTCATTTTTCTGACCGCAGCGCGCACATTTGAATTTGTCACCGAATAAAGCCATAACCGAATTTTATCACAGCGCCTGTACCAAGCCATTAATTCCGCTCATCCTCTCCACGGCTCAATCAGCGGTAGACTCCTCACCTCGACCTTCGTGCTAGCAACTTTGAAAAGGTCAGAAAGACAAAACCGACAGTCACGAAAGCGATAAGAACAAAGCCAGTATTCCTGAGAGCGACGGGATAACCGAGCTTGGAAACATCGGCGAACCAGTATGGATACCAATTCGTTGCGGCTCCATGAATAAGCGTGTACGAAATATATGCGACCGGATAAATGAGCCAAATTATGGGGTCAAACAAGCGCAGGCCGTTCTTCGGGGAGAACAGGATCCATTGAAGCACATATGCAATAGGGATAATGTCGTGAAAAAGCGTATCGTTTAGCCCATGCAAGCTAAGTGGATCCCATGAGCCTCGGAGAAAAAGGCTGTAGATGATAGCAACGATAGAGATGTACGTCGCCACTGCGGCCTGTGCCGATGCACTCGAGAAAAACCTGCCGGCGCGAGTCGCGGGAAAAAATCCAAGCGAGGTAGATGCGATTGCAACAAGAAGATTTGTTAGCGCCGTGAAATAGCTGAAGAATCTTAAGACCCGCTCGCCCTCACTAAGATCACTTAATTGGTTCGTAAGCGTCAGGCAAAATTGCGTGACCAAAGCAAACCAGCCAATAAATGCAATGATTGCCAGCAGAAAGCGATTCGGCGTAGTCATCCGGCTTTTCGGATCGCCTCCAGCACCTCATCATCCTTTGGGCGGAAAATGCTCAGCGGCTGCACTTTTTGATAGGCGATCTTGCCGTCTTTATCAATAACGACAATACCGCGAGCAGAGCGGCCGGGCACCCACGAAGCCATGCCGTACTGTTTGCTGACCCGCCCATCGTGGTCCGCCAGCAATCTGATAGGTAAGGAGTGTTTCGCCGCAAATTTTTTGTGCGACTCTACCGAATCGCTTGAGATCGCAACAACCTCCGCCCCAGTTGATTCGTAATCGGACCAGTGATCGCGAACGGAACAGAGCTGTCGGGTGCAAACCGGAGTGTTATCACGAGGGTAAAAAAGCAGGAGTACTGTCTTGCCCCGATGTTCCGACAATTGCCATTCAGCTCCGTTTCCATCGGCAAGTGTAAAGTTCGGAGCGGCGTTGCCGACTTGTGCATTTGATCCTTCCACGACCTTACCTCCCAATAACCCTCGCTCAATCTATTTTTGCGACCGTTCGCATCAGGGCTGCCCCTACCAGGATGGCCAACCCGCAAAGAATATTCAAGCCAGACCAGAATGCGCGTCTTTTCTGCATTCCCGTGAGTTTATCCGCAGGCAGCGCCAGCAAGAATGTGATGCTGAAAAGGCCTATCGCGCCTGCCATCTTGATCCCGAAATATACGAGATAGAGTTGCTGATCAAGAACACGCGGATAGATCCACAGCCACTGTATTACGCCGGTAACCGCCACTACTGTTACACCCGTCCACTTTATGTAGGCAAAACGTCGAATGGCTCCAGATAGAAATTTCTCGCGCTCGACAACCGGCAAAAGATCCAGTGTCGGCCACAAGACCATGCGCGCATAAAAAAGGCCGCCGAGCGAAGTGCACGTCGCGGCGATGTGAAATACACGACAGATAAGCAAGAAATTCAATTTTGTGATGCCCTCTTTCTAAACTGGCGATATTTCCTTTGCTGCGAGAGCTCTGCCTCTCACCGCGGTCATCAGATAGGTCAAACTGCCGGCGATCGTGCCGTGAATTAGCGGTGAAAAAAATAAGTCGCCCTCAAACCGGCGAAGAAGCAGGCCGCTCAACGCCCCCTGGATGACGCCTATCAATATGCACAAAAAAACCGGGACTGTGCTGCCTCGAGGTGTTCGAAAAATGAAGAAATGGCTTACACCTGCTGCAACAACACCGCTCACAGCCCCTACGACCAGAATGACCGCTGCAGAATCTAAGGATGATGGAACGAACGCGACGATATATGCGACGGCACCAAAGAAAAAAGGTTCAAGCCAATGAGCATCTCTGCCATAGTCGACAGCCGCAACCTTTTCGCTTGCCTCATTTTCTATCTTGCGGTCATCTCGATAAAAGTAGACAAGAAACAACCCGACTGCGACCCCTATGTAAATCGCATTGAGCAGCCAGGCGACTGCATGCGATGCAAAGAGACTGGTGATCTGCATTTCAAAGATAACGACAATTGCACCGGTGATCCCTCCCCACACACCGCCGGCCAACATGCTTCTGTCCATGCGTAGCACAAAAAACAAAAGCCGGAGTATCAGTACCTGTGCGGTCGCCGCCAATGAACCAAAAATCAGGACCTTTCCCGTCGACACGTCGCCGAGAATTACGGCAAGGATTATAAAGAATCCGTTCCATCCGATCAGGCCGGTAACAAAACTCGACGGCCAGGAACTTCTTCGTTTAAGTGGGCCGATGCTCATAAGTCGTTTCGAGGTGGGAGTTCAGCCAAGGTATCCGTCTTCTTTCGCGGGAAGAGGAGCGCTTCCTGCTCTCATGATGCGCTAATAATAGGATAGAACTTCTCCAACGCAAACTTTTCCGTGAAGTATTTCGATCTCCATCCCGGTTCGAGCCTGTCCAGCAGGAGGCCTTCAATTGCACCGAAAGGATAGAAGACTGTGCGTTCCCACGTCTTCAGGTCTAAGTCATGCATTTCTTTGCGCAGGGCACTGTTAAGGCGCTCCGCCTCTTTATCAAATGGCGTGAAATCGGAAAGCGACCGAAAGGCCTTGCTCGGTTTTGCCTTTCGGGCCGCAAGTTCCGCTACTCGAAGCTGCGTGTACCGCGCGATGCCCTCCTGATAAAGCTGAAATGACATGTATTTATAATCGTTGGGTTTGAGCGATTCAGCGAAAGCTTTGCGGGCGCCGAGATAAGCTCGAAGCGCTTGCTCCTGTTCGTCCTTCGTTTTTGCCTCGTAGGCTTGCGACAGGAGATCGGTCAGTTTCCGGAATCGCTCTGACACCGTTTCATCTTTGTAAGGAAACGAATAATTGATCTGCCACATCCCGCTCGTGTCTCCTCCTGAGAGACCAAGCCCAGCCGAATCGACGAGATAATTAGGCCGCGAATACTGCAGCTGATGAAAGTGTTCGTGAAGCACTACGAATACCCACCGGGTCGACGTCTTGTCGGCAGTGTTTTCCGCCTTACCAATAACAATTACCGGTGTCGCTCCGAACGCGGGAAAGGTAGCCTGAAAACTTTTTGGGAATTTCCGCGGACGGACGAAGACCTCGCTCTTTAGAAGCTTGTCATAGCCTATCGATACAAACTCATTATTTGGTTTTGGATACCGGATCAGGAACTCGTTATCGTCGGTAACAAACAAAATGCCGAATGGAGCCGTGTGCCAATCAGGCCAGATCCGGTCCTGGAGCTTTTCGCCAATTCGGTAGGCTTCAGCAATGCGGACGCGATCGACATCGGCGATCGCGGGAGCGGCTTTTGCGAAT
>Ga0070667_100004320_pt1 | contig 11995 bp, 12 predicted proteins | sample KBSS33metaG_FD_64659 | JGI IMG/M metagenome (GOLD analysis project Ga0070667, IMG submission 64659) | Switchgrass rhizosphere microbial communities from Kellogg Biological Station, Michigan, USA - KBS S3-3 metaG | ecosystem: Host-associated > Plants > Roots > Rhizosphere > Soil ...
GGTGCGCCATGGCGCGGAACCGCACACGCGAGATGCCGAACTTGCTGAGGACACCGCGGGGACGGCCGTCGATCGCGTCGCGCGAGCGAACACGGACCGGCGACGCGTTGCGCGGCAGCTTCTGCAGACCGACGCGAGCGGCCTCACGCGACTCGTCGGTGCCGTTCGGGTCGACGAGCGCCTTCTTCAGCTCGAGGCGCTTCGCGGCGTAGCGCTCGACGACGACCTTGCGCTGCTCATTGCGAGCAATCTTTGACTTCTTGGCCATGGTTTAGCGCTCCTCTCGGAATTCGACGTGCTTGCGGATCACCGGGTCGTACTTCTTGAGCACGAGACGGTCGGGGGTGTTGCGACGGTTCTTGCGGGTCACGTAGGTGAACCCGGTGCCGGCCGTCGACTTGAGCTTGATGATCGGACGGATGTCCTGCGCCTTCTTGGCCATCAGAACTTCACCCCCTTCTTGGTCAGCTCAGCGATGACGGACTCGATGCCGCGCGCGTCGATGACCTTGATGCCCTTGGCCGACAGCGTGAGCGTCACGTTGCGACGCAGCGACGGCACGAAGTAGGTCTTCTTCTGGATGTTCGGGTCGAACCGGCGCTTCGTGCGTCGGTGCGAGTGCGAGATGCTGTGCCCGAAGCCGGGGACGGCTCCGGTCACTTGGCAAACGGCTGCCATGGCGTACTCCTGTTCCGTTACCGTGGGCTCGAAGCTCGAACCCACCCAAGATCACTTGTCGGCACGCCGAGGCCGGATGGATCCGGTGGCGCACAAGAAGCTGCCCCGTCGGGGCAACCTGAACATGCTACACGAGCGCCCCGCGGGTCGCATCCCCGGGTCCCGCCAGGCACCCCGCGTACCATGGCCGCGATGACGGATCCGCACCGACACCGGTCGACCGCCGTGCTGGCCGACCGGCAGCCGGTGGTCACGGGCGGGCGACCCCGCGGCACCGCCCGGCTGGTCTGGGCCCTCATCGCGGCCGGGCTGCTCGCGATCGGGATCGGCGCGCGCGTGCTCTGGGACGGCGCGGCCGCCATCCCCACCGCCCTGCAGGACGCCGTCACCCTGAGCGTCAGCGTGCTCATCGAGTCGTTCCCCTTCGTCGTGCTCGGCGTGCTGCTCTCGGTGCTCGTGCAGCTGTGGTTGCCGCCGTGGGTGTTCGAGAAGCTGCTGCCGAAGACGCCGTGGCTGCGCCGCATGGTGCTCTCGCTGCTCGGCGTGCTGCTGCCGGTCTGCGAGTGCGGCAACGTGCCGCTCTCGCGCGGGCTCATCCAGCGCGGGCTCTCGCCGGCCGAGTCGCTCACCTTCCTGCTCGCGGCGCCCATCCTCAACCCCGTCACGATCATCACGACGTACCAGGCGTTCGGGTGGGACCACGGCATCCTCATCGCCCGCATCCTCGGCGGGTTCGTCATCGCGAACCTCGTCGGCTACCTCTTCAGCAAGCACCCGGCGCCCGAGCGCATGCTGACGCCGAGCTTCGCGGCCGCGTGCGCGACCCACGACCACGAGGAGTCTGGGCACCGGATGCGCCGCAGCGTCGGCCGGTTCGGCGAGGAGATGAGCGCGCTGCTGCCGGCGCTCGTCATCGGCTCGGCGATCGCCGGCGCCATCCAGGTGGGCGTGCCGCGCGAGGCGCTCGTCGCGCTCGGCAGCAACCCGCTCTGGTCGGTGCTCGCGCTCATGGCCCTCGCGTTCGTCGTGTCGATCTGCTCGAACGTCGACGCCTTCTTCATGCTGGCCTTCGGCTCGATCTTCCTGCCGGGCGGCATCGTCGCCTTCCTCGTCTTCGGCGCGATGATCGACATCAAGATGCTCGCGCTCATGCGCACGACCTATTCGACGGTGACGCTCGTGCAGGTCACCACCATCGCGGGGCTCTGCGCCCTCGCGCTCGGCCTGGGGGTGAACCTCATTGCGTGACGCGTTCCTCACCTATTGGCGCGGCATCCTGCTCGCGACGCTGCTCACGGTCGCGACCGTGTGGCTCGCGCTCAGCGGGCGGCTCGGGCTCTACATCCACCCGCGCTACTTCGTCTTCACCGTCGTCATGGTCGCGATCGGCGGGGTCGCGGTGCTCGCGGCCTTCCTCATCGGCAGGCGGGGCGACACCCACGCCCACGCCCCTGCCCACGCCCCCGCCCCTGCTCCTGCCCCCGCCCCCGACGACCCGCCGCCGTCATCCCACATGCTCCTCCCCATCACACCCGTTGATCACGTGAGCAGCGCGTCGGCTCGGGAGGAGCATGTGGGATGGCGCGGGGCGGCCGCGGTCGCCGGCAGCGTCGTGATCGTGCTCGTCGCCGCCGTCGCGCTCGTCGCGCTGCCGCCGACGACGCTCTCGGCATCCCTCGCCGGCGACCGAGAGGTCAACGCCTCGATCGACACCGGCGACGACGCCCCCGTGCTCGTCGGCGGCGACACGAGCGCGTTCACCGTGAAGGACTGGGCGGTGCTCATCCGCCAGGGCGGCTCCGACGCGGTGCTGCGCTCGGCCGACCCGACGATCATGGGCTTCATCGTGCCGATCGAGGGCAGCAGCGACTCGTTCTCGGTCGCGCGCTACTCGATCACCTGCTGCGCGGTCGACGCGCAGCCGTTCGGCGTGACCGTCGTCATGCCCGGCTGGCAGGACTCGCTCGAGGCCGGGCAGTGGGTCGAGGCATCCGGCCGGTTCATCGAGAACCCCGACGCCGCCGCGGCGAACGGATGGGTGCTCGAGTCGTCGGCGACGGTCGCGATCGAGGAGCCGAGCGATCCGTATGTCTTCTGATCCCGCGCGGCGCGGGGGTGGTGATCGCGGCCGCGTGCGCGCCGCCCGGTTCCGGCGCGCTCTGGCGATCACGATCACGGGACTCGTCGTGCTCGTCGGCGCCCTCGCGGTGCTCGGCGCGATCGCGCCGCCGCGCCTCTCGGGCGCCACCATCAATGCGGCGACCGCGACCGAGCGGCCCGGCCAGCGGCTCGCGATGACGCTCTCGCAGCCCGTCGCCGTCGACGGCGCGGTGCTCACGGTGACCCCGGCCGCCGACGCCGAGCTGGCCATCGACGGCACGACGGCGACGGTGCGGTTCAGCGGCATGCTCGACTACGCCACGGAGTACACCGTGCGCATCGAGGGGCTGCGCGGCACGGCGACCGGGGCGACCGGCACCGTCGAGACGCGCTTCACGACGCCCGACCCCGGCGCGGTCACCCTGCTGCGCGGCGTCGACGGCGAGCCCGACCGAGTGGTTCGATCGCCGATCGACGGCGCCGAAGCGGAGACGATCGCCGAGGCCGACGCGATCGGCGACCTCGCGGTCGCGGGATCGCCGAGCGCCGACGGCACGGGCGCCGGCCAGACGGTCGCGATCTCGGTCGACGACGGCGACGGGGCCCGCGTGCGCATCCTCGTGCCCGACGCGCCGGCCGTCGAGGCGCACGGGCCGTACGAGGCGTCGATCCGGGCGCTGCGCGGCACCGAGGCCGGGCTGTTCGGCTGGATCATCAGCCGCGGCGTCGACGGCGAGCGCGAGTACGTCAACACCCTCGTCGTCTACGACCTCGCCGGCGAGAGCGCCGCGACGAACGTGCCGGTCGAGATCACCGGACCCGGCGGCGCCCCCCTGCTCGCGGTGGACTGGGCGTGGGTGCCCGGCAGCACCTCGATGGTCGTGCAGGACCAGGACGGCTTCACCTGGCTCGCCGACGCGACCGGCGGCGAGCCGACGCTGCTCGGCACGCAGGGCACGCTGCGCGGCTTCGTGCCGGGCACCGCGAAAGTGCTCACCGAGGAGGCCCCCGACCTGCTCCTCACCGACCTCGCGACCGGTGAGAGCTCGCCGTTCGGGCTGCGGCAGCCCGCGGCCGACCCCGATCGCGTGCCCGGGGAGTCCGCCGTGATCGGCGTCGACGCCGCCGCATGGATCGTGCACCGCCTCGACCGCACGCGCACGCCGTCGCTCGTCGGCTCGTCGATCGTGCGCACCGACGCCGACGGCGACACCGTGCTGTTCGAGACCGCGGGCGAGAGCTCGATCATCCTCGACCTCTGCGTCTCGCCGAACGGGCAGTTCATCGCGGCGACGGTCGCGGCGACGGCGAACGCGGATGCCGACGCGGGCGCGACGGCGCCGAGGCCCACGACCGTGCTCATCGACGCGCGCACCGGCGGGTCGTCGCGCAGCGTGCCCGGCGAGTCGATCAGCTGGTGCGGCTGACGCCTCGACCGGTCTTCAGCGCAGCTGACCCAGCAGGTCGGCGACGCCGGCCGTGCGGCCGAAGCCGCGGAGCGTCCCGATCGAGGTCTCGACCTGCTCGACGCCGAGTCCGGCGATCGGTGCGAGGCGGCGGTACTTCTCCTCGACGTCGGCCCACTCGACCCCGCGCGGGCCTGAGCCGCGCGGGGCGACGCACGTCGCCGAGATCGAGCCGCCGCCGCGCAGGATGACCGTCACCGTGCCGCCGTGGCGGTGCGGGAACCGGTCGGGCAGCGGGGTCGGGTCGGGATCCATCTCGACGAGGTCCTGGATGCGCGCGATCGTCGGGTCGAGCATGCGCTCGACGTCCATGTGCTGCCAGCCGAAGGCACCGTCGACGATCGCCGCCGCGATGAAGTAGGGCAGGCTGTGGGCGGCGTCGACGAGGTTGCGGGGATGCGGATCGCCGTGGAAGTTCGTCCACTGCACGGCGGCGTTCACGACGACGCGCTCGATGTCGTCGGGGTCGACGCCGGTGCCGGCCTCGGCCGCCGCCTCCGCGACGGCGTGGAACGGATGAGCGCCCGGCATGAGCTTGATCGCCATGTCGGTGACGATGTCCCAGTCGTCCCCGAGCCCGGCGGTGATGTCGTCGATCGACTGCGCGCCCATGGCCTCGAGGAAGCCGCGGGACGTCTCGAGCAGCGTCGTCTCGCCACGGAACCCGCGCTGCGCCGCGCGCGCCGCGTGGATGCCGCTGAGCGCGGCGTGCCCGGCGTGGTATTCGCGGCCCCAGCTCGTGTCGGCCGAGACGGCCATGCCGCCGATCGAGGTGGCAGCGAGCACGATGGCATGGGTCATCGCGTCGTGGTCGAGGCCGAGCAGGCGCCCGGTCGTCGCCGTCGCCCCGAAGACCGTCGAGACCGACCCGTGGAAGCCCCGCCGCATCCGTCCGGGCGTCAGCGCCTCATCGATGCGGCCGGCCACCTCGTAGCCGAGCACCATCGCGTCGAGCACCTCGGCCGCGGTCGACCCGGTGGTCTCGGCGATCGCGAGACCGCACGTCGAGACGATCGTGCCGATGTGGGCGATGCTGCGCAGGTCGCTGTCGTCGCTCGCGGCCGCGTCGCTCGCGACGGCGTTGGCTCTCGCCGCCCTCGCCGACGGCAGCCGCCGCCCGCTGAACCACACCGCCGACTCCCCCGTGCCGCCGTCGGCGAGCTCGAGATCGCGGATGATCGTCGTCGACTCGATGCCGAACCCCATGGACGCGCTCGCGATCGTGCTCGCGAGGCTCATCCGTGCGCGGTCGCGGGCGAGCTCCGGGATGCGGTCGGCCGTCGTCTCGAGCACGAAGGCCGCGAGCGCCTCGGCGATCGTGCCGGTCTTCGTCGACTGCTGCGCGCCCATCCGTGGCCCCTCCCCCGCGGCGACGTCGCCGAAGGTTTCGCCCTATCGTATGACAAAGCAGAATCTGCCGCGCCGCGTCAGCCCACATGCTCCTCCCGAGATCACCCGCTCTCCACGTGAATCGGATGTGTTCTGGGGAGGAGCATGTGGGATGGGTCAGGGGCGGGCAGCCGCCGTGCACTCCGGGCAGACCCCGAACACGTCGACGACGTGCGACGGCTCGGTGAAGCCGTGGGCGGCGGCGACGCTGCGCGCCCACGACTCCACCGCATCCGCCTCGATCTCGACCGTTCGACCGCACTCGCGGCAGATGAGATGGTGGTGGTGCTTGCCGCTCGTGCAGGCACGGAACAAGGCCTCGCCGTCCTGCTGCAGCTGGTCGGCCTCCCCCGCCTCCGCGAGGTCGCCGAGCGCGCGGTAGACCGTCGCGAGGCCGATGGTCGAACCCTCGGCGCGGAGTCCGGCGTGCAGGGTCTGCGCGCTGACGAACCCGACCGAGTCGGCGAGCGCATCGCGCACCGCCGACCGCTGCCAGGTGTTCCGTTTCGCGCTCACGAGACCATCCTGACGGCCGAACGCCGCGAGCGCATCCCGGCGATGAGGCGGCAGACGAGGTAGATCGCGAACGAGATCGTCGTGATGAAGGGGCTCACGGGCAGGGTCGAGCCGATCGCGATGAGGATGCCGCCGAGCGCCGAGACGAGCCCGAACGCCGCCGAGAGCAGCGGCACGGCGACGACGGACGACGAGACGCGGATCGCGGCCGCGGCCGGCGTGACGAGCAGCGCGAGCACGAGCAGGGCGCCGATGATCTGCACCGCGACCGCCACCGTGAGGCCGAGCAGCAGCATGAACACCGCCGAGAGCCAGCCGCCCCGCACACCGCGCGCCTGCGCCGACTCGGGGTCGAGGCTGTCGAAGGCGAGCGGGCGCCAGATGATCGCGAGCGCCACGAGCACCGCGATCGCGGTGCCGACGAGCAGCCCGAGCTGCGCGAAGTCGACCGCGACGATCTGGCCCGTGAGCAGGCCGAACTTGTTCGCCGTGCGCCCGGGATACAGCGCGAGGAACAGGATGCCGAGGCCGAGTCCGAACGGCATGAGCACGCCGACGATCGAGTTGCGATCGCGCGCCCTGACGCCGAGCACGCCGATGATCGCGGCCGCGGCGAGCGAGCCGACGATCGAGCCGGTGAGCACGTCCGCCCCGATGAGCAGGGCCCCGGCCGCTCCGGCGAACGAGAGCTCGCTGATGCCGTGCACCGCGAACGCCATGTCGCGCTGCATGACGAACACGCCGATGAGCCCGCCGACGATGCCGAGGATCGCGCACGCGATGACCGAGCCCGACACGAGCTCGAGCAGGCGGCCGTAGTCCGAGAAGTCGAAGACGCCCTCCATCACTCCTCCTCCGTCAGCTCGGCGTGGTGGTGGTCGTCGGGCCCGCCGACGACGAAGACCCGATCGTGCACGCGCACGACATCGACGTGCGCGCCGTAGAGGTCGCTCAGCACCGCCGACCGCAGCACCTCGGCCGACGTGCCGATCCGATGACCCGCGGGCGCGAGATAGAGGATGCGGTCCACTGACGCGAGGATCGGGTTCACGTCGTGGGCGATGAAGAGCACGGCCGTGCCGCGGGCGCGCTGCGCGTCGATGAGCTCGACGATGGCCCGCTGGTGGCCGAGGTCGAGGCTCGACAGCGGCTCGTCGGCGAGGAGGAGCGCCGGCTCGTCCACGATCGCCTGCGCGAGCCGCAGGCGCTGCTGCTCACCCCCGGAGAGGCTGCCGATCGGGCGATCGGCGAGCGCGGTGGCCCCGGCCGCCTCGATCGCGGCGGTCACCGCATCCCGGTCGGCTCGCCGCGTGATCGGCAGGCCGAGCCTCGTGCCGGTGCGACCGAGGGTCACGAGGTCGCGGCCGAGCATCGGCACGCTCGCGGGGAAGATGCGCTGCTGGGGCACGGCGCCGATGCGGCGGTCGCCACGACGCACGGGGTCGCCGAGCAGGCGGATCTCCCCCGCGCTCAGCGGCTGGGCGCCCAGGATCGCCCGGAACAGCGTCGTCTTGCCGGCGCCGTTCGGGCCGAGGATCGCGATGAGTTCGCCTGGCGCCACCTCGAGGTCGAGGTCGGTCCAGAGATCGCGGCCATGCCGCGGGCCGTGGTGCCCGGGCGCGGCGAAGCGCAGCGAGGCGCCGCGGATGCTGAGCACCGCGGCGCCTGCCGGCCGGGATCCTGCTGGGGTCACGACACCGCCGTGGCGATCGCCTCGAGGTTCGTGCTCATCCATGAGAGGTAATCCTGCCCTGCCGGGAGGGTCTCCGAGAACGAGACCACGGGCACGCCGGCGGCCTCGGCCGCCGCGAGCAGGCGCTCGGTCTCGGAGCCGACGGTCTGCTCGTTGTAGGCGAGCAGCCCGATCTCGCCGCTACCGGCGAGGGTGAGCACCTCGTCGAGCAGGGCGACGGAGATCTCCGAGCCGGCCTCGACCGCCGACGTGAACGCCTCGGGGGTGACGTTGTGGATGCCGACGGCGTCGAGCAGGTACAAGGCGACCGGCTCGCTCACGAGGGCGTGCACATGGTCGATGGATCCGGCGATCTCGTCGGCCCTCGCCTCGAGGGTCTCGATGCCCGCGAGGAACTCGGCGCCGTTGGCCTCGAACGTCGGAGCCGACTCCGGGGCGAGCTCCGCGAGCGCGGCCTCGATCGACTCGGCGATGTGCGCGACGCCGTGGAGCGAGTACCAGACGTGCTCGTTGAAGCCCTCGATGTGGTTGTGCCCGTCGTCCTCGGCGTGGTCGTCGTCGGCGTGCTCGTCGTCGTGCGCCTCCTCGGCCGGCGCCGTGGCGGCGTCGGTCGCGGCGTCGTCGGTCGCGGCCTCCTCCTCGTGCGCGTCCTCGTCGTGCGCGTGGTCCTCGTCGAGCAGGCCCGAGGCGTCGACCGCGACGATGACGGTCGCGGTCGTGCCCGAGGCCGCGATGAGCGTCTCCATGAACGGGTCGTAGCCGCCGCCATTCATGATGATGAGGTCGGCATCGGCGACCGCGAGCTGGTCGCGGGCGCTGGCCTCGTAGCTGTGCGGGTCGACGGCGGTGCCGCTGATGAGCGCCTGCACCGTGACGTCGTCCCCGCCGATCGAGGCGGCGATGTCGGCGTAGACGTCGGTGGAGGCGACGACGACGATGCCGTCGGTCGTGCCCTCCTCGGCGGGCGCGCTCGCGCTGCAGCCGGCGAGGACGAGCGCCGACGACGCGGCGATGGCGAGGATGGCGGGGGCGGGATGGCGGGGCATGGCGTCCGTTCTAGCGTGCGTCAGATGCGACTCCCGTAATGAGAATCGCTATCAGTATCAACCCCGATCATGGAATCGCCAAATCGAGTCGCCGAGAACGCAGGCCGCATCCCGCATCCCGCGCCTCCGACCTCGAAGGCCCCGCCCTGCGAAGCGCTCCCCGCTCCCGGAGGCGGCGGGTCCCCCGCCGCCGTCCGCATCCGCTCCCAGCCGACCGCGGCGCGCCGCAGCAGCGGCGGCGCGCTAATCGAGCAGCAGCGCGGGCTCCTCGAGCACGCTCGCGACATCGGCCGTGAAGCGGCTGGCCACGTCCCCGTCCACCACGCGGTGGTCGAAGCTCGCCCCGACGGTCGTGACCCAGGCCGGGCGCACCTCGCCGTCGACGACCCACGGCTTCTGCTTGATCGCGCCGAGGGCCACGATCGCCACCTCGCCGGGGTTGAGGATCGGGGTGCCGGTGTCCATGCCGAACGAGCCGAGGTTCGTGATCGTGATGGTGCCGTTCGCCATGTCGGCCGGCGTCGATTTGCCGTCGCGCGCCGTGAGCGTGAGCTGCTCGAGCGACTGCGCGAGCTGCAGCAGGCTGAGGTCCTGCGCCTCCTTGATGTTCGGCACGATGAGCCCGCGCGGGGTCGCCGCGGCGATGCCGAGGTTCACGTAGTGGCGCACGATGATCTCGGAGTCGGTCCACGCCGAGTTCACGGTGGGATTGCGGCGCACCGCCCAGATGATCGCCTTCGCCATGACGAGCAGCGGCGAGACGCGCACGCCGGCGAACTCGGGGGAGGCCTTGAGGCGCTTGACGAACTCCATCGTGCGGGTCGCGTTGACGTCGCTGAACACGCTGACGTGCGGCGCCGAGAACGCGCTCTTCACCATCGCGGTGGCGATCGCCTTGCGCACGCCCTTCACCGGGATGCGCTCCTCGCGATCGGTGCCCCACGCCGGGGTCTCGAGGTTGCGGAACACCTGCGCCTGCGTCGCCTGCCGGATGACGTCGTCGCGAGTCACCTCGCCGGCGAGGCCGGTGGGCGTGACGGCGGCGAGGTCGACGCCGAGCTCTTTCGCGAGGTTGCGGATGGGCGGCTTGGCGATGACGGGCGCGGCCGACGCCGCGGGCACCGCGGTCCGCGCCGGCGGCGCCTCGACGCGCTGCGGTCGCTCGGCGGCGGGGGCACCGGCCGGCCGCGGACGCCGCCGCGAGGTCGCGTGACCGGCGGCGCCGTAGCCGACGAGCACGGCGCCGGAGCCCGAATCCTCGGTCGCGATCGACGCGGCCGTGTCGGCCACCGCATCCGCCTCGGCCTCGCCCACCGTCGGCGTCGCGGGCGCCGGGGCGCCGCCGGTGGTCTCGACGCTGATGATCGCGGTGCCGACCTCGACGGTCTGGCCCTCCTCGACGAGCAGCTCGGTGACGGTGCCGGCGAACGGCGACGGCAGCTCGACGAGGGACTTCGCCGTCTCGATCTCGACGATCACCTGATTGATGGCGACGGGGTCGCCGGGCGCCACGCGCCAGGCGACGATCTCGGCCTCGGTCAGGCCCTCCCCGACGTCGGGCAGCGGGAATCGCGAGATGCTCATCGGTGCTCCTTCATGCTTCGGGTCGGCCGGCTCAGTAGGCCAGCGACCGGTCGACGGCCTCCAGGATGCGGTCGGCATCCGGCAGGTAGACGCCCTCGAGCTTCGCGGGCGGGAACGGCACATCGAATCCGCTGACGCGCAGCACGGGCGCCTCGAGCGAGTAGAAGGCGCGCTCGGCGATCGTCGCGGCGATCTCGGATCCCAGGCTCGCGTTCTGCGGGGCCTCCTGCGCGACGATCGCGCGGCCGGTCTTGCGCACGGACGCCAGGATGGGGCCGTAGTCGACGGGTGAGAGCGAGCGCAGGTCGATCACCTCGAGGCTCGTGCCCTCGGCCGCGGCGAGCTCGGCGGCGTCGAGCAGCGTCGCGACCATGGCGCCGTGCCCGATGAGCGTCGCCTCGGTGCCCTCGCGCACGACCCGGCTGGCGGTCGCCGGCAGGCCGGGCTCGGCGAGGTCGACCTCGCCCTTCGGCCAGTAGCGGCTCTTCGGCTCGAAGAAGAGCACGGGGTCGGGGGACGCGATGGCCGCCTGGATCATCCAGTAGGCGTCGTGGGGGGTGGCCGGGCTCATGACGCGAAGGCCGGGAGTGTGCACGAAGTAGGCCTCGGGCGATTCCTGGTGGTGCTCGACCGCGCCGATGTGACCGCCGTACGGCACGCGGATCACGACGGGGAACGACTGCGTGCCGCCGTGCCGCGACGTGAGCTTGGCGAGCTGCGAGGTGATCTGGTCGAAGCCGGGGAAGATGAAGCCGTCGAACTGGATCTCGCACACCGGGCGGTAGCCGCGCATCGCGAGGCCGATGGCCGTGCCGATGATGCCGGACTCGGCGAGCGGGGTGTCGAGCACGCGACGATCGCCGAACTCGGCGTGCAGGCCCTCGGTCACGCGGAAGACGCCGCCGAGGCGACCGATGTCCTCGCCCATCAGCAGCACGCGATCGTCCCCGGCCATCGCGGCGCGCATGCCCTCGTTCAGGGCCTTCGCCATCGTCATGGTGGTCATGCGCGGCCGCCCATCTGCGCCTCGTAGGCGAGCAGCCACGCGCGCTGCTCGTCGATGACCGGATGCGGGTCGCTGTAGACGTGGTCGAACATCTGCGTGATCGGCGGAACGCCGAGCGCGAGCGTGCGCGCCCTCGCGTCGGCGGCGAGATCATCGCCCTCCTCCACGACGGAGGCGAAGTGCGACTCGGCCGCGCCGCGCGAGCGCAGGAACGTCTCGAAGCGGGCGATCGGATCGCGCGCGACCCAGTACTGCAGCTGCGCGTCCTCCTGGTACTTGCTCGGATCGTCGCTCGTGGTGTGGGCGCCGATGCGGTAGGTGAGCGCCTCGATGAATCGGGGGCCGCCGCCGGCGCGCGCCTCGTCGAGGTACATGCGCGTCGCGGCATAGGTGGCGAGCACATCGTTGCCGTCGACCTGCACGCTCGGGATGCCGAAGCCGTGCGCGCGGCGGTAGAGGGGCACGCGCGACTGCGTGGTGACCGGCACCGAGATGGCCCAGTGGTTGTTCTGCAGGA
>Ga0070667_100004325_pt1 | contig 11988 bp, 18 predicted proteins | sample KBSS33metaG_FD_64659 | JGI IMG/M metagenome (GOLD analysis project Ga0070667, IMG submission 64659) | Switchgrass rhizosphere microbial communities from Kellogg Biological Station, Michigan, USA - KBS S3-3 metaG | ecosystem: Host-associated > Plants > Roots > Rhizosphere > Soil ...
TCAGCGACCTCCTCCGAACTCTGGTTCAGAGAGGCTGTACGGACGGAAGCGGCTTCTTCTGGTACCAGCATCACGCTGTCGCCGCTTCGTTCGCGGCCGGATAGCACCAGGTCGACTTGCCGTTGCGAGCAGCCACATATTGGTTTTCGGCAAGGTCCCAATTCGCCAGCAGGTCCCACCAGGCGTCGAGGAACCCGGCCCGGTCGTTCTTGTGGTCGAGGTAGTAGGCGTGCTCCCAGACGTCGCAGACCAGCAGCGGCGTGGACCCGGGCGTCGTGAGCGGCGTTCCGGCGTCGTGGGTCGAGGACACCGCAAGCTGCCCGTCCTTCAGCGTCAGCCACACCCACCCTGAGCCGAAGTGTCCAGCGCCCTCGGCGGCGAAGACCCGACGAAGGTCAGCCAGGCCGCCAAACGTCGCATCGATCGCCGTGGCCAGGTCGCCCCCTGGCTGCGAACCCCCTGGACGCATGCATTCCCAGAAGAAGCCGTGGTTCCAGGCCTGGGCGGCGTTGTTGAACAGCTTGTGGTCGCCGTCCTCTTCGGCCTTGACGACCACCGTCTCCAAAGGTCGGCCGGGCGCGCCGGCGTGGGCCAGCAACGCGTTGGTCATCTGAACGTAGCGGGCGTGGTGCTTCCCGTAGTGGGTGCGCAATGAGGCCTCGGAGATCACCGGCGCCAGGTCGTCATAGCGGTAAGGGAGGTCGGGCAGTCGGAACATGGCGTGGCTCTCTGAACTCGTGAACGGATAACGGATGACGCTTGTTGAAAACGACCGCCGCCCCCAGCCGCAGCCCCTGAAAGGGTCGAGGTTCGGCATGGAGGGCAGCGGTCGCCCTCCCCGCGCCCGCGAAAGGTTCAGGCGCGTACGATGAGAGCACGGCAGCGGACCAAGCCGCCGCCGGCTCCTCGTCATCGACGTCACAATCGGTTCTGGGGTGGAGTCGGATCGCCCCCAGTTCCTCCAGACGTCGATCCAGTCGGCGCCCTGCCTCGCAGTAGCGCTCGTAAGTTGAATCACCCAACGTCAGCACCGAGAACCGCAGACGCGGCAAGGCCGGCGCTTTGCGGCTCTCGACGATGACAACAAGAAGGTCCTGTTCGTCTTTCAGACGCCGAAGCCTGTCCTCGCGCACGTCGGCGATCTTCACCGGGCCACCGGGGGCCAGAAGACCGCCCACCCAGATCAACTGCCGTGATGACAGCGATACTGCGAGCGCCTCGAGGTCTGTCCACCGCTCCACGTTCAGGCCTGGTCCAGGCAACTCCGCTTCCGTCATCTCGCGCCAGATCCTCGGCCGCCCTCATCGCCGCCGCCAAGGGCCGCGCTAACCCTCGGGAGGAGAGTTCTTCAAGGCTCATTGTGAGGGGGAACGTTACAACAGACAAACGAATGCTATTGCGGTTTCAACGCAATAGTGTTGCACTTAACCATGGATATAGGACTCGCCCGCACCTTCCTGGAGGTGGTTTCCACTGGCAGCTTCGTCGGGGCGGCGGACCGTCTGCATCTGACCCAAACGGCCGTGAGCGCGCGGATCCGGTTGCTCGAGGACCAGATCGGCCGGCGCCTCTTCGTGCGCAACCGCGCCGGGGCGCGGCTGACCCCGGCCGGTGAACGTTTCCGCCACCATGCGACGACTTTGGTTCAGGTCTGGGAACGCGCCCGGGCCCAGGTCGCCCTCCCGCCTGGCCGCGCCAACCTCGTCGGCATAGGCGGCGAGTTCAGCCTGTGGAGCCCACTCTTCGCCGACTGGCTGTTGTGGATGCGTCATGAAAGTCCCGACATCGCCATCCGCGCCGAGGTCGACACTGCAAGTCGCCTCCTGGACCGGGTGCAGGATGGCTCGCTTGACGTGGCGGTGCTCTATAATCCGCCCTCACGTCCGGAACTGGTGCTCGAATTGGTCAGCGAGGAAAAGCTGATCCTCGTCACCACCGCCGAAGATCGCGTGCTGAGGCCGGAGACGTACGTGTACGTCAATTGGGGCGAACCCTTCGCCTCCAGCCACGAAACCGCGTTCCCCGAGTTGGCCAACGCCGCAGTGTCGATTTCACTTGGGCCACTGGCCTTGAGCTATGTGCTGGCCGTCGGAGGGGCGGGCTATTTTCGATCGGCGATCGTTCAGCCCTACCTGGAAAGCCAGCAACTTTATCCGGTGGAGCGCGCTCCCGAGTTTTCCTATTCAATTTATGCGGTCTATTCGACCCGAAGTGCGGCCGACGTCATCGAACGCGTGCGCACCGGCCTGCGGATCTGCGCTGCACGCTTGGCCCGGCCACGCGACTAACGAGGACTTGCGTCTTGGGTGGCGATCCCTGGTCGGGGGAAAACGCCGGCTTCGGTGAAAATAAAATCCATCGCAACGTCGTGGGACAACGGGTTGATGCTTGCCAACCGCATGCACTCGAAACCGAGTCCGATGGTTAGCGGCGCGGGCTCTGCCGCCGCCAGCGTGCGGTCGTAATGGCCGCCGCCGTAGCCTACTCGGTGACAGGCCTCATCAAAGCCCACGAGGGGCACGATCATGCGGCGGGCCGGACAGCGGCGCCGTCCCGTGGAAAGGGGATGCCGTAGACTCCGACGGAAAGTGGATCGCCCGGCTTCCACGTTCGGAATTGCATTGGCCGCCGCCGCACGAGCACGAGCGGCAAGGAGATTTCGCCGCCCTCTGCAAGGACGCGCGAAGCAAAAGAGAACGGACTGATCTCGCGACGATGGGGCCAGTAGATGCCGACGCGCTCGGATCGGATCGCCGGAAAGGCGGATATCAGTCCCCCAACCACGGCCGCACCTAGCCGCCGGTGCTCATCCTGCGGCAATGTCATCCTGCGAGCGAGGAGTTCAGCGCGCCTGGCTCGGCGGTCGGACAGGATTTCCGCCCGCTCCTGGTCCGCCTGCGCCCGCTCGGACCATGGCATCAGTCCGGAATGAATCTAAGAGCGACACCATCGTTGCAGTGGCGCAGGCCCGACGGAGTGGGCCCGTCCCGAAAGACATGACCTTGGTGGCCCAGACATTGGGCGCAGTGATACTCAATCCGCTCCGTTCCGTGTTCGGTGTCCCGCCGCGTGTCGATATGCTCGTGGATTACCGCGTCGAAACTGGGCCATCCGGAACCGGAATCGAATTTCCATTCGGAGCGGAAGAGCAGCAGGCCGCAACCCGCGCAGACGTATGAGCCCCGCCGGTGTTCGTGCAGCAGCGGACTGGAACCCCGTGGCTCCGTGCCGTCACACCGCAGAACTGAGAACTCGGCGAGGGACAGTTTCTCTCGCCACTCGGCCTCGGAGACGGTGCGCCAGGCCGAATCGGCGAACCGGTCTGCAAGGGTTTTGGCCCGGTTGGAGTCGACCCCTGGGGCCCGTTCGGCCACGGCTCTATTGGGCGTCATGCCAGCCTCCGATCAAGCAATAGCCTAGGGTGGCCAGATCATCCAAGGTTATGTCCGCATCCAGGACGACGTTGTACTCACCTGATGCGATGGCAAGGTCTCTGATATATACCCAAGCCTCGCCATTTAGTCCGGGCGGAATATTCCCACCTGATCGGTCCGTAGATAGACAGTACTGTGCGGCCGTCTCGCGCCTGAAGAGATGAGCAATCACGGGTGCCTCGCGGCGGTCCGGCGATAAAGCAGCGTGGCCGGTTTTGTTCGGACTGATCCCATGGATTTCTTGCATCATGTTTGGGCCCCTAGTGCGATAAGAACAGCGCCGGCCCGCCTTGGTGGTCGAGCAGGGTCTGGGTAGTTCCGCCGAAGATGAAGCGCTGAAAGCGTGGGTGACCGAAGGCGCCGGCGACGAGCATTTTCACGCCCAGCCGGTGCACGGCCTCCAGGATGAGCGGACCCGCTTCGCCGCGGGATGACAGCTGAACTTCACGGGCCTTCACGCCCTGGTTCCCCAGGTAGTCCATCAACCTGCCAGGCTGGAATTCGCGCGGCGTCGCCCCCGGCGCGGTCAGCACGACGACCTCTTTGACCTTTCGGAGCCACGGAACGGCCCTACGCGCCGCCCGGCTGGCTTCGCGGCCGCCATCCCAGGCCACCGCGACGGGATCCTCTAGATCCATCGCCGTCTCCGAAATAAGCACCGGCCTTCGTTCGTCCATCAGGATCTGCTGGAAAGCTTCGCTCAAAAAGCTGCCGCCGTGTGTCGGCAGACGGTTGAACACCACGACATCGGCCAGGCGTGCGCTGATCCGAAGACCCGCCCAGTCGTCGTCGTATGAGGTCTCGAACTCCTTGCGCGGATAGTCGTAGGCTGCGAGCCGATCGCGCGCGTCGCACTCGCCTCTGGAAGCGGCTCGCTGAAGCATGCCGAACGCCAATTCCATCCCGTTGGCGGCGCCATCGCCCATCCACGGAAACATGCTGGCGGGGTTGGCGGCGGTGTAGACAGCGGTGAGATTCGCTTGAAACGGCGCCGCCAAAGACCCCGCGGTGCGAAGCATGGGGGTGTCCTGATCGCCGCCCAGCAGAGGCGTGAGAATCCGTGTCCAGGTCATTCGCTTGTCCTCGGTTGAAGGGTTGCGGAAGAATCCGCGCGCCGACCGGCCGCAGACCGCCGAAGGCTCACCTTGCGGAGCATGCCCTCGTATTGGTGGGCGACCAGGTGCGACTGGATCTGCGCCAGCAGGTCGATCGTGACGGAGACGACGATCAACAGAGACGTCCCGCCGAGGTAGAATGGCACGTTGTAGGCGCCTATCAGGGCTTCCGGCAGAAGACAGACGAGGGTGATGTAGGCCGCGCCGATCACCGTCAGCCGGCTCAGCACCCGATCGAGATATTCCGCGGTTTGCCGGCCTGGACGTAATCCCGGAAGAAAGCCGCCGTACTTGCGCAGGTTGTCGGCGGTGTCGGCCGGATTGAAAACGACCGAAGTGTAAAAGAAGGTGAAGAAGACGATCATGGCGCCGTAGAAGACCATGAACAGCGGCCGCCCATGCTGCAGCTGGCCGGTCAGGTCGCCGATCCAAGGCATCCGGCCAAGGTCGTCGGTCGATCCCAGGAAGCCCAGAACGGTCGCTGGCAGAAGCAGGAGCGAGGATGCAAAGATCGGGGGGATCACGCCGGCGGTGTTCACCTTCAGGGGTAGGAACGAGGATTCGCCGCTGAAGACCCGCGCGCCGACCTGGCGCTTGGGGTGTTGCACCGGCAGCCGGCGCTGGGCGAGTTCCATGAAGACGATCGCGACGACGAACGCAGCCGCGACGCAGATAAGGGCGCCGACGCTCATGGGAGACATCGCGCCGGTGCGGATCATCGTCGTGATCTGCAAGACCCCGCGCGGCAAAACTGCGACGATGCCGGCGAGAATCAGAAGTGAGATGCCGTTGCCGACGCCGCGACTGGTGATCTGTTCACCGAGCCACATCAGGAACATGGAGCCGGCGGTCAGTGTCGCCACGGTGGACAACACGAAGTAAAGTCCCGACGCCTCGACTATTGCGGGACTGTTCTGAAGGCCCAAGGCGATGGTGAACGCCTGGCCGACGGACAGCACGACCGTCAGATATCGGGTGTATTGATTGAGCTGCTTGCGACCGGCCTCACCCTCTTCCTTCTTAAGCTTCTCCCAACGCGGGTAAACCGAGCCGAGCAGCTGGACGATGATCGATGCCGAGATGTAGGGCATGACGTTGAGCGCGAAGACCGCCATGCGTTCAACGGCGCCGCCCGAGAACACGTTGAACATGCCCAGGATGCCATTGGATTGGCCTTTGAACGCCTGGGCGAACGCCGCGGGATCGATGCCTGGAATGGGGATGAAGGTTCCGAGCCGATAAACAACCAAGGCCCCCAGCGTGAACAGCAATCGCTTGTGCAGCTCACTGGCCTTGCGAAGGGCGGCGAGATTCAGGCTGGCGACAAGCTGTACGGCTGCTGAGGCCAAGGCGCCCCTCCTCCGCTCCACTCCGAGCGCTCGATGGAGCGGCGCCGGGCAGCGTGCGGCGGAGAAAGTCTGCCCCGACCTCTAACAGCATACAAACGAATGCTATTACACGTTAACGGCAACATTTTTGCATATAAGCGCCGCGACAACCTATCGCTCCGGATTGCTCCGAACCGCGCAGAAAGAAATATTTCCGATATTGCTTCTGACGGAGGGCTTCCTAGGTTGGAGAGGTAACCGCACGACAGTCAGTGAGCGACGGTGAGACCATGACCCACGAGCACGCCCATCCAATCTCGAACGAGATGATCGTCTCGGCGGTCGCCCTCGCCCGTGTCCTGCAGCAGGCCCAACCCCGGGTGGAGCTCGACGACCATATCGTCGAGGCTGTGCGTCGATCGCTTTCCGCCCGCGTGGCGAACATCGACGGTGGGATCGGAGAGGGTCGACGGAACGGTCATGACGCCCTGATCGAGGCGGTCAGGCGGCGGGTCCGACAACGTGCGGATCCGCCGGCCGGAACGGCCGACGATATTGTCGACGAGGCTTCGAAAGATTCCTTCCCAGCCAGTGACCCCCCGGCTTGGATCTCCCACGGGCGCGGCGGCTAGGTGACCGTTGTGGTGCGCTAAGGGCGATCATGGCCGGCGTCATACACGTCAAGCGGATCTATGAGCCGAAATCCGCCGCCGACGGCCTGCGCGTGCTCGTCGATCGCCTCTGGCCACGCGGCGTGACGAAGGCAACCGCCGCGGTGGATGTCTGGATGAGAGACGTTGCGCCGAGCTCGAATCTGCGCCGCTGGTTTGGCCATAAACCCGACCGCTGGGAAGAGTTCCAGCAGCGATATCGCAACGAACTTGCGGGAAATCTGGCGCTGGTCGAATTGCGTCGTCTCGCGGCGATGTCGAACCTGACCCTGCTCTATGCGGCGAAGGATCAGCTTCACAACCACGCTGTTGTCCTGGCCGACGTGCTTTCAGGGCAGCCCGCCGACTGAACCCTCAGAGGCCTAGCGTGCGCTGCTCAGCCGGCACTTGTACCTCCATGCCGTTACAGGCGCGTCCCAGCCGAACCTGACACGCCAGCCGGGACCCGGGGCCGGCGCCTTCGGCGAAATCCAACATCGATTCCTCCATGGCCGATGGGTGACCGACAACAGAACGCCAGGTCGGGTCGATATGGACGTGGCAGGTCACGCAGGCGCAATTACCACGGCACTTCGCCTCGATCCCGGGGATGGATGCGCGGAGCGCCGCTTCCATCACCGAAACGCCCTCGCGGACCTGGACAGCCACGCAATTGCCGTCGGCTTGAACGAACACGATGGTCGTCGATCCGGGATGAGCTGGCGAGATGGCGACGGGTGGGCCTATTGGGTTTGCCGCGGCGGAAAAGGCGCCGGCGAAACGGGTATCCACGACGATCGACGCGCGCGCGGCGCAGACGGACGTGGGTCGAAGAGGTCCGTGCTGAGGCCCACGACAATCAGCCAGACGACCTTCAGGGCCTCGGCAGCGATATAGGTTGAATGGTGGTGCGATGGTTGAAGAAGCCTCCCACCTGCCTGAATGACCGATACGCGTTGATCCAGTTCGGGGATGAGCCAAAGCGCCTGGAGGACAACGACCACGGAGGGTCCCGAAAGTCGCAGCAGCCAGCGCCGGCGTTCTCCCGAACATAACCCCAGGAGCCCCAGGAAGAGCACCAAGCTAAGTTCGGCCCAGTTGTAGACCCGAAAGGTCTGCCGCCCGACCTCAAGCGCAACGGGAAGCGAGAGGGTAGCGGCCAGGAACTTGGCGGGCGTGGCCAGGAATGCGACGCCGATCGATACGCCCGCCCATAGAAGGACGACCTTTGGGGCCAGGCGGTCCGACAGATTTCCTCGCCGCGTCGCCTTGGCCATCAGCGGCCCTCCAGCTTTCGGAATTCGACATAGAAGCGGACGGGCCCGAGCGGCTCCACCTGATGCAGAATTGTCGGCTCAACCACCCCGGGCGACCGATCGGGCGTCAGCACTCTTTCCGAGGCGAGGCGCCGGGGGTCGGTGACCCGATAGGCCAAGCGGCCCTCCAACACATGAATGAGCGCCCAGGTCCCCTCCTTTGTCGTGTGGTCCCGCAAAAGCCCCTGCGGCACGGTCGCTTCAGTGAATTCGTCCGTGCGCCGGTAGGGTCGGGCGGCGGCCGGCGGGATCATGGCTCGCCCGCCTGCTGGCGCCCCGCCACGGGCGAGGAACTTCCCGCCCCCGCCTGCGGCAGTTCTCCCCGCGTTGCGGCGATGTGAAGCTGCAGAGCCTGAGCGATCATTTCCGACTTGGCGATGAACATGGCCGCCGCGGCGGGCGGGCAGACGGTCTCTACGGTCTGGCAGAAGACATGAAGCCAGCGCGCGAAGTGCGTCGCCCTAATCCCCGGGATCTGAACGTGCGCGGCCATGGGCGCGCCTTTGAACCGCCCGGTCATCAGCAATACCGACGACCAGAAGGCGCACATCTTAGCGAGGTGGGGGTCCCAGTCATCGCCAATCACCCGATTGAATATCGGGCCAAGCGCCGGGTCGGTGCGGATCTTGGCATAGAACGCATGCACCACGTCGCGGATCATTTCTTCGGTGATGCCCGCGGCCGCCCCGGGTCCAACACGCCGTGCGAATTGCGCAGGATGCGTCATGCCTCACCCCTCATAGCTACAAACATGCATGTAGGATATTTGTTTGAGAGATGCGAGTGGGCGCCCTGACAGGCGGGCGGCAAAGGCCTTAGCCCACCTGCAGAGGGCTGGTCTCGCTGGAGGCCTAAACGACTGCGCTCACTGCCGGACCCGGGCCACGGGAAAAAAGCTCGCCTAAGGCGTCTCGGTTCTCGACCAGATCCGCAAGACTGTAGTCGTCGAGCACGGCCAGAAACGCACTGCGCGCCTGTTGCAAGGCGCGACGCAGCTTGCACGCTGGGGTGATCACACACGCGGCGTTGATCGGATCGAAGCAGGGCACCAGGGCCATGTCGGGCTCGGTCCGGCGTACGACTTCGCCCAGACTGATCTCCTGCGGGGGCCGCGCCAGCCGCATCCCGCCGTTCTGCCCTCGCACAGTGACAATATAGCCGGCGACGCCCAACTGGTGGACCACCTTCATGATATGGCTTCGCGAGATGCCGTAGCTGCTGGCGAGCTCCGCGATGGTGGGACGGCGCTCTGGATGAAGCGCGATATACATGAGCGCCCGCAGCGAATAGTCTGTGTAGACTGTCAGACGCATACCTACTCGCCGTGCCCCACTGGTGCCAACCCCGCTGAAGGGTCCACCCTAGCATGGTGGTGCGCACCCCGAAATTCGCGGGAACACGCTGCACCAAGTCCAGGCGGCCTGGGCGCCGGGCGACTCCCATGGCGCTCACCCGTGGTCCGCACTGATGACGGGCAACTCATTGAACTGATGATAGGGCGGCGGCGAAGACAGCGTCCATTCCAGGGTCGTCGCGCCTCGCCCCCAGGGATTCGCCTCCGCAGGACGACGGCGGATCGCGGCCTCCAGCAGTATCACCAGGAAGGTTGCGACACCGCCCAACGTGACGGCGTAGCCAATCGACGAGATCAGGTTCCACGTTGCAAAGGCGTCGGGAAAGTCGACGTACCGACGCGGCATTCCCTGCATGCCGAGGAAGTGCATCGGGAAGAAGATAAGGTTCACCCCGATGAAGGTAATCGAAAAGTGCAATTTCCCGAGAAATTCGTTGTACTTCACGCCCCACATCTTCTCGAACCAATAGTAGAAACCCGCGAAGATCGCAAAAATGGCCCCCAGGCTCAACACGTAATGGAAGTGGGCCACCACGTAATAGGTGTCCTGGAACTGATAGTCGACGCTGGCGTTGGCGAGAACTACGCCGGTGACTCCGCCCACAGTGAAGACGAAGATGAAACCGATCGCCCATAGAATCGGCGTCTTGAAGTCGATCGAACCACCCCACATCGTGGCGATCCAGGAGAACACTTTGATCCCCGTCGGCACGGCGATCACCATCGAGGCGAGTGTGAAGTAGGCCTGCAGATTCAGATTCAGCCCAACCGTGAACATGTGGTGCGCCCAAACAAGGAAGCCGACGAACCCGATCGCCACTATCGCGTAGACCATGGCGAGATATCCGAAGATTGGCTTCCTCGAGAAGGTGGCAACGACGTGACTGACGATCCCGAAACCTGGCAGGATCATGATGTAGACCTCGGGGTGACCGAAGAACCAGAACAGGTGCTGGTACATGACCGGGTCACCGCCGCCGGCAGGGTCAAAGAAGTGGGTGTGAAAATTCCGGTCCGTCAGCAGCATCGTGATCGCGCCGGCGAGAACGGGAAGCGAGAGCAAAAGCAAGAAGGCCGTCACAAGCACTGACCACGCAAAAAGCGGCATCCGATGCAGGGTCATGCCCGGGGCCCGCATGTTGAAGATCGTGGTGATGAAGTTGATGGCGCCCAGAATCGAAGACGCGCCTGCGACATGGATCGCCAGGATGACAAGATCCATCGCTGGCCCGGTGTGTCCGGACACCGAAAGCGGCGGATACATCGTCCAGCCTCCGCCGAACCCCCTCCCTGGACCCCCGTCCACGAACAGTGACGTGCAGAAAAGCACGAACGACGCGACGAGAAGCCAGAACGAGACATTGTTCATTCGGGGAAACGCCATGTCCGGCGCGCCGATCATGATCGGGACAAACCAATTCCCAAATCCACCCATCAGTGCAGGCATCAACGTGAAAAAGATCATGATCAGCGCATGCGCCGTCACCACCACATTGTAACCTTGCCTGGAACCTTCGATCACCCCGAGCTGGGCAAGGAGTGAATGAGGCTGAAAGAGTTGAATTCCGGGCTCCGCCAACTCCCAGCGCATCAGCCCTGAGAGACCGCCCCCGATGAGGCCGGCCATGATCGAAAAGATGATGTAGAGCGTCCCAATGTCCTTGTGGTTGGTCGACAGGAACCAGCGGGTCAGAAACCGCGGCCTATGAGCCTCATGTCCGTGTGAGCGTGGGACCGCCGCCGTTCCATCCATAGCCCGTCCGACCTAGCGTTGCCTCCGCAGACGATATCCGCCGTTCACGCAAAACATGCATGAATGATATTGCTTTCAAGGCTCAGCCTTTCCGCACCTTCGGCGGATTGACATTCGGGTGACGCAGGCCCAAATCTCTATTCATCATGCGTAACCGCACAGCATTCGAGCGCTCAGCGCTCCACGCAGGCCGCTTCGTCGCAGGCAACTAGCCCCGAGCCCAAGTCCGAAGACGGCGAGTGGGCCGGGGAGCCCTTACAACCTGCTTTAGTCAGTTTGGCTGAAACTCCCGACGTCGGTCGGCCACGGGAATGTTACTATAAAACATTCCGATGACTTCTCGGACGCCGTCATACGGCGGGCGGAGAGGCGTGGCCGGATCGGCCTCGGCTGACTTTGATCTCATCCGCCGCCGCAACGATCGCGGCCCGGCGTCACCAGAGCCTTGAACCCCATGCAAGACCACGATCTCACGGATCCGCCCGTTCATATGACCGTCGCCGACTACGAGCGGCTTTCGGCACTCTCAGCGCCAGCCGGTTCGCTCGGCGGATCGATCCTCGCGCGCGAACTGGAGCGCGCCGTTGTGGTTGAGCCGGACGAACTGGACCACGGCTTCGTCCGCCTGCATTCCCAGGTCGAGTATCTGGACCTGCTTAGCGGCCGCACGCGGACGCTGGAGGTCGTCCCACCGGAGGAAGCCGACATCGACCGGCGCCGCGTGTCGGTTCTCTCGCCCGTTGGCGCGGCGTTGATCGGACTCACCGCGGGAGATTCCTACGGCTGGACCGAAGCGAATGGCCGCCCACACGTCCTGGTCGTCGTCGAAGTGGGAGGCGAAGGTGAAGGTGCATGATCGCGAGCACGTCGACCTTGTAGCCTCCGCCGCTGTTGACGCCTTGATGGTGGCGCGCTGGCAGTGCGCAGACCTGCTGTCGCGAAAGGCGCCAGACGTGGCAGTCGATCTACTGCGGGGGCATGCCGCGGAACTGGCGTCCTCGCCGATCGCGCGCGACCAGATATTGAGCAAGGCGCTCG
>Ga0070667_100004327_pt1 | contig 11983 bp, 10 predicted proteins | sample KBSS33metaG_FD_64659 | JGI IMG/M metagenome (GOLD analysis project Ga0070667, IMG submission 64659) | Switchgrass rhizosphere microbial communities from Kellogg Biological Station, Michigan, USA - KBS S3-3 metaG | ecosystem: Host-associated > Plants > Roots > Rhizosphere > Soil ...
GTAGCGCTCGGCCTCGGCCGGAGCGACGGGCGCCGGGGCGCCGCGGGGGGTGTCGAAGAAGAGCTCGTCGAGCGAGACGTCGAGGATCGAGACGATCGAATAGAGCGTCGCCACCGAGGGCGTCGCCTTGCCGTGCTCGATCTGCGAGATCAGGCTGGGGGAGACGCCGACCTGGCGGGCCAGCTCGCGCAGGCTCATCCCGGCGTCGGAGCGGTGCTCGCGCAGGCGTTCGCCCACCGGCCCCGGCAACGGCTCGCGAATCGCGGCCGCTCCTTTTCCGTCGGCATTGCCTGGCCCCTGTTTTTTCTTTGCGTCGGTTGCCACCTTCATTCAAACTTACTAAACGAACCCCACGGATTTTCTTGTACGAGCGTCCGAGAAACCAAGGCGCCAAGCCACGAACGGAGGTTTGCGTCTCTTTTCACGCTCGTTAAACCTAACTCACTCTCCTGCTGTTTTGTTTATTATTATCGAACAAAGCCGGGCGGAAATGGGTTCCGTCGGCCCTGGGACGGAGGAGCGACGGAATGGACGTTCGCAATGCTGATGTCGAGCCGATCGTCGAGCACGGCGGCACCTGCCTCAGTTGGTTCCTGGTGGGGAAGGAGGAGATGCGCGCGCAGACGAGCGGCTCCTACCTCGAGTTCGTCTCCGAGTTCGAGCTCCAGCCGGGCGCCGAACTGGAGCCCCACCGCCACGACACCGACGAGTTCTATTACCTGCTGCGCGGCGCGGCGCGGATGACGATCGAGGGCGAGGAGCGCGACATCGACGTCGGCGACCTCGTCCACATCCCCCGCGACGCCGTCCACTCGATCAAACCCGTCGACCCCGACGAGGGGTTCCGCGCCCTCGCCTTCGCGGTCAGCTTCATGCCCGAGGACGCGGTCGGGGACGTGCCGGCGTGAACCTCGGCCTGGACGGCAAGGTCGTCGTGATCACCGGGGCGGCGACCGGCATCGGCCGCGCCACCGCCCACGCCTTCGCCCGCGAGGGCGCGGTGCTCGGGCTGCTCGACCTCGACAGCGCCGAGCTGGAGCGGACCGCCGCCGGCGCCGAGGGAGCGTCCCCGGTCCACCTCGCGGTCGCCGACCTCTCGACCGAGGCGGGCGTGAAGGAGGGCCTCGACACCGTGATCGAGGCGGCGGGCGGCCGGGTCGACGTCCTCTTCAACAACGTCGGCAGCGGCGCGGTGAGGACCTTCGACGAGCTCGACGACACCGCCTGGCAGCGGACGCTGGAGCTGAACTTCTTCTCCCAGGTGCGGGCGATCCGCCACGTCCTGCCGCTGATGCGCGAACGCGGCGCCGGGGTGATCGTCAACAACTCCTCCGACCTCGCCCGCCAGCCCGAGCCGGTGCCGATCGACTACGGCGTCTCCAAGGCCGCGGTGCTCTCGCTGACCAAAGCCCTGGCCCGCTCCGAGGGCCCGGCGATCCGCGTCTCCGCGGTCGCCCCCGGCCCGGTCTGGACCGAGTTCTGGACCAAGCCGGGCGGCTTCGCCGAGACCCTCGGCGAATTCCACGGGATGGAGCCGAAGCAGGCCGTCGAGCACGAGATGGGCCTGCGCCAGCTGCCGATGGAGAGGCTGGGGACGCCGGAGGAGGTCGCCAACGTCGTCGTCTTCATGGCCTCCGAGGCCGCCTCCTACGTCACCGGCACGGTCTGGGGAGTAGACGGCGGCAGCATCCGCAACCTGATCTGATGGCGGCCCGCCCGGACCTGCTCGCGACCTGCTGGACCTCGGCCGGCGACGCGGCACCGGGGCGCGGAGACGAGGTCAGCCCGGTCCCCCTCCGCGAGCGGATCGAAGCGTGCGCCGAGGTGGGGTGGACCGGGTTCGGGCTGCTCCACGCCGACCTCGAGTTCGCTCTGCGCAGCGTCGACCTGGCCTACCTGCGCGGCGTCTTCGAGGACTGCGGGATCACCTGCGTCGAGCTCGAGTTCCTCGGCGACTGGTGGACCGAGGGCGAGCGGCGGCGCGAGTCCGATCGCCACCGCGCCCTGCTGCTGCGCGCCGCGGAAGCGCTGGGCGCCGGGGCGATCAAGGTCGGCGGGGAGCTCGGCGCCGAGCCGGTCGACCCGGATCGCTTCAAGGCGGAGTTCGACCGGCTCGCGACCGAGGCCGCCGAAGCGGGCACCCGGATCGCGATCGAGCCGATGCCGATGTCGAACCTGACGACGATCGCCGCCGGCGCCGAGCTGGTCCGCGAGGTCGGCAACCCGGCGGGCGGGCTCTGCGTCGACGTCTGGCACGTGGCCCGCGCCGGCACCCCTTATGAGCAGCTACGCGACTGCCTGCCGATCGAGCAGACCTTCGTCGTCGAGCTGGACGACGCGTCCGCCGCGATCGATCCGCGGGGCCTCTGGGAGGACACGATCGACCGCCGCCTGCTGCCGGGGGAGGGCGACCTCGACGTCGTCGGCTTCGTCGGCGCGATGGAGACCCTCGGCTGGAGCGGCCATTGGGGCGTCGAGGTCATCTCCGCTGAACACCGCCGGCGTGGGTGTGTAGATGGGCTCAGAGCGGCTTACAGAGCCACCCATAGGGTGCTGGAGAGTGCCGCGGTGACGCGCTCTACCCAATAAATCTTCAATTTCACTTGACACACTGTTTAACCCTGATTACAGTGCGCGGCGGAATGGGCCCCGGAAGGGCCGAACGGGAGAGGAATCAAGTACCGATGACCAACATCGCCTCACACGGCGCCACCATGGCGGTCGACTGGGAGCAGCGGATCGACTTCGACCGGCTGCGCTCCGACCGCACCGCCCGGGCCCAGGCCGCCCTGCGGGAGACCGACCTCGGCGCGCTGCTGCTGTTCGACCCCAACAACATCCGCTACGTCACCTCCACCCACATCGGCGAGTGGGCCCGCGACAAGAACGCCCGCTTCTGCCTGCTGCCCCGCGAGGGCGCCCCGGTCCTCTGGGACTTCGGCTCGGCCGCCCGCCACCACCAGCTCTACGCCCCCTGGATCCCGGCGGAGAACTTCCGCGGCGGGGTCAGCCCGATGCGCGGCGCGATGCCCGACCACACCGGCGTCCCCGACAAGCTGGCCTCGAACATCTTCGAGGAGCTCCGCGAGCGCGGGATCGAGCAAGACCAGCTCGGCATCGACATGACCGACATGGTCGCCCTGGCGGCGCTTAACCGCGCCGGGATCGCGACCACCGACGGCTCCCAGGTGATGCTCGCCGCCCGCACGATCAAGACCGACGAGGAGATCGCGCTGCTCGACCACGCCGCCGGGATCGTCGACGCCACCTACGAGCTGATCTACGAAAAGCTCCGCCCCGGGGTGAAGGAGTCCGAGATCGTCGCCGACGCCCAGCGCCTGCTCTTCGAGCTCGGCTCCGAGCAGGTCGAGGCGATCAACGCCGTCTCGGGCGACCGCTGCATCCCCCACCCGCACGTCTTCTCCGACCGCCTGCTGCGCCCCGGCGACCAGGCCTTCTTCGACATCATCCACTCCTTCATGGGCTACCGGACGTGCTACTACCGCACGTTCTCGGTCGGCGGCGCCAACCAGGCCCAGGTCGACGCCTACCGCCAGTGCCGCGAGTGGCTCGACGACGCGATCGCCCTGGTGCGCCCCGGCGCCACCACCGCGCAGATCGCCGAGGTCTGGCCGACCGCCGCCGAGCTCGGCTTCCCCTCCGAGGAAGCCTGCTTCGGCCTGCAGTTCGGCCACGGCCTCGGGGTCGGGCTCTACGAGTCGCCGATGATCAGCCGCCTGCACTCCCTCGAGCACCCGGTGGAGATCGAGGAGGGCATGGTCTTCGCCCTCGAGACCTACTGCCCGGCATCCGACGGCGTCTCCGCCGCCCGGATCGAGGAGGAGGTCCTGGTCACCGCGGAGGGCTCGCGCATCCTCACCCGCTTCCCGGCCGAGGAGCTGCTGGTGGCGGGGAGGCAGTACGTGCGGGGGGCGGACCTGGTGGCAGAGAACGAGACGGTGGGGGTGTGATGACCCCGCCGCTCAATCCATCACACGAACTTCAGAACTTGGCCGGGCTCATCTCCTCGCCCGGCCACACCCAGGACGGCGGCGGCACTCCCCCCGCGTTTTCGTCGCCGTCGTCCTGGGGAACGGCATTCGCGCGAATGGGTTGCGCGCGTAGGGCGAGTACAGGAACTACATACATAAATCGGATTAGGGACTAATCGGGGGTTGGAGAGATGAAGAGGAACCTGAGTTTTAAATGGGTGTCTGTTTTGGTCCTCGCCGTGGCGCTGGCTTTGGGTGTCGCCGCGTGCGGGGGTGGTGGTTCGAGTAGCAGCAGTGGCAGCGAAACGACCGAAGAAGCGCCGGCCGAAGAAACCGGCGCGGCGGCGGAAAGCGAAGCCGGCGGCGAAGAAGCCGAAGCCGGTGAAGAAGCCGAATCGGAGACGACCGCCGAAGGCGGCACGCCGTCCTGGTGCGGCGAAAAGGAAATAACGCTGGCGCTCGCCGACGGGTTCGGCGACAACAACTGGCGGAAAATCACCAAAGCCGAAGGCGAAGCCGAGGCGGCGCTCTGCCCGAGCGTCACCGAAGTCACCTACACCGACGGCCAGGGCAACACGCAGAAGGCGATCTCCGACCTGGAAGGCCTGACGGCCCAGGGCGTCAGCGCCGCGGTGATCTTCCCCGACGCCGGCAAAGCGATGCTGCCGGCGATCACCAACATGTACAAAGCGGGCGTCGTCACCGTCCCATACCGCGTCTCGCCGGGTGGGGAAGAAGGCGTCAACTACACCAAATACATCAGCACCGATTTCAAAGAAGCCGGAAAACTCTGGGGCGAATGGCTGCTGAAAGCACTGCCGAAAGGCGGCAAGGTGCTGCCGCTCGGTGGTCCGGCCGGCAACACGCAGAGCCTCGAAGAGTACGAAGGCATGGGCGAAGTCATCAAGGGCCACGACATCGAACTGATCGGCGAACAGCCGTTCTCGATCACCAACTGGGATCCGGCGAAGACGCAGCAGGTGGTCTCGGCGAACCTCGCCAAGTACCCCGAAATCGACGCGATCACGACCGACTTCGGTGCCGCCCTGGCGAGCTCGTTCCCGGCCTTCGAACAGGCCGGCCGCGAAATCCCGCCGATCGCCACCGAGGACTCGAACGAACTCGGTTGCATCCAGAAAGAACAGGGTTTCCCGTTGTTCACGGTCGACTCGCAGAACTGGATGGTGCGTCTCGCGGTCGACTGGGCAGTCGCCGAAGCGACGGAAGGCACGCCGCCCTCGACCACGGTGGCTCCGCAGAAAGCGTTCGAGGACTCGATCACCGGCAAACCGAACCCGGTCCAGTGCAACAAATCGCTGTCGGGCGAAGCGATCCTCTCCTCGCACCTCAGCGAAGAAGAACTGGCGGCCTCGCTCGAATAGCACCATGGACGCCACCACTACGACAACGACGAGTAAGCCTGAGTCCGAGGTGGCCGCGGCACTCCGCCTCCGGGGAATCGAGAAATCGTTCCCCGGAGTGCGGGCCCTCCGCGGCGTCGACTTCGCCGCGGCACCGGGGGAGGTCCACGCCCTGCTCGGTGAGAACGGCGCGGGAAAGTCGACGCTGATGGCCGTGGCCGCCGGCGCGATCGCCCCCGACGAAGGGACGATCGAACTCTCCGGCGAGACCTTCGACGCGATCCCGCCGCTGGTCGCCCAGGAGATGGGCCTGGCGATCGTGCGCCAGGACCCGGCCCTGCTGCCCGACCTCACGGTCGCCGAGAACATGGCGATCGCGGCGCCGCGCGGCATCTCCACCAAAGGCGCCGCCGGCCGCGCCTGGATGCGCGAACAGCTCGACCGGATCGGCCTCGAGGTCCCGCTCGGCGTCCGGATCGAAGACCTGACCGTCGGCCAACGCCAGCTCCTCGAGCTCGCCAAGGCCCTGGCCCTCGAACCGAAGGTGCTGATCCTCGACGAGCCGACCGCGCCGCTCGGCGAAGCGATGGTGGACAAGGTCTTCGAGCAGGTCCGCGCCGCGACCGAGCGCAAAGCGGCGGTGATCTACATCTCCCACCGCCTGCCCGAGGTGCGGCGGATCGCCGACCGGGTGACCGTCATGCGCGACGGCGAGGTCCGCGGCAGCGCCCCGATCGGCGAGATGTCCGACGAGGAGATGCTGCAGCTGATCGTCGGCCGCAAACTGGAAGCCGCCTTCCCGGACAAGCCCGAGCACCGGCCCGAAGCGCCGGCGCTCAAGGTCGAAGGCCTCAGCGGCAACGGCTTCAAAGGCGTCCAGCTCGAGGTCCAGCCGCGCGAAATCCTCGGCCTCGCCGGGATCGCCGGCAACGGCCAGACGGAGTTCGTCCGCGCCCTCGCCGGGCTCGAGAAGGCCTCCGGCAAGGTCGAGCTCGACGGGCAGAAGCTGAAGGCCAACCGGGTCAAGACCGCCAACGACGCGGGCATCCTCTACATCTCCGCCGACCGCCACCACGAGGGGCTCGTGATGCCGCTGTCGGTGCGCGAGAACGCGGCGCTCTCGGCCCTGCCCGAGTACTCGCGTTTCGGCTTCGTCAGCCGCCGCAAAGAGGTCGCCGCGGTGCGCGAGCAGAGCGAGAAACTCGACGTCCGCACGCCTTCGATCGAGACCCTGGTCGGCAACCTCTCCGGCGGCAACCAGCAGAAGGTCGCCCTCGCCCGCGTGCTGCTCTCGCAGCCGAAGCTGGTGATCGTCGACGAGCCGACCCAGGGCGTCGACGCCGGCGCGCGCGTGGAGATCTACCGCAACCTGCGCGAGATCGCCGAGAGCGGCATCCCGGTGATCGTCGTCTCCTCCGACAGCCTCGAGCTGGAGGGCCTCTGCGACCGGATCGTCGTCTTCTCGCGTGGCCAGGTGGTCGCCCAGCTGACCGACTCCGAGGTCTCCGAGGAACAGATCGCCCGCTCGATCGTCACCGCCAACACCCACCGCGAGGAGGTCGACAAAAAACGCGCCGAGCGCAGCCACGAGGGCTGGGCCGGGCGGCTGCGGAGCTTCGCCCGCGGCGACTTCGCGCCGAGCTTGATCCTGATCGCGGTGATCCTGATCTACGGCGGCTACACCTACAGCCAGAACCACCTGGTCACCAGCGCCTTCAACCTCAACTCGATCGCGCTGCTGGTGGCGGCGCTGGCGTTCATCGGCTTCGGCCAGATGGTCGTCATCTTCACCGGCGGCATCGACCTCTCGGTCGGCCCGCTGGCGGGGATGCTCGTGGTCATCGCCAGCTTCTTCGCGGTCGAAGGGAAGTCGACGGGAACCGTGATCCTCGGCTTCCTGATCATGATTGGCGCGGCGATCGTGATCGGGACGCTGAACGGCACCCTGATCCGCTACGCCAAGTTCACCCCGATCGCGGCGACCCTGGCGACCTACATCGCGCTGCAGGGCATCTCGCTTCTCCTGCGCAGCACCCAGGGTGGCTACATCGCCGGGAACATCACCGAAGCGATCAAAACCAAAGTCGCCGGCGTGCCGCTCGCCTTCATCGTCGCCGTCGTCCTCGCGATCGCGCTCGAGTATCTCCTGCGGCGCAGCCGCTGGGGCCTCGACCTGCGGGCGGTCGGCTCACGCGAGGACGCCGCCCACCGGCTCGGCGTGAAGACCAACCGGACCTTCATCCTCGCCTACGTCGCCAGCTCGCTGCTGACCTTCCTCGGCGCGGTGATGTTGATGGCCCAGCTCGGCGTCGGCGACCCCACTCAGGGCGTCACCTACACGCTCAGCTCGATCACCGCGGTGGTGCTCGGCGGCGCCAGCCTGTTCGGCGGCCGCGGCTCGTTCATCGGCGTGCTGCTCGGCGCCTTCCTCCTGCAGCAGGCCAACAACTCGACCACCTTCCTCAAACTCGGCCAGTCCTGGCAGTACTGGATCGTCGGCATCCTGGTGCTCGTCGCCGCCGGCATCTACACGCAGGCCAGGAACGCGGGCCGCCGCACGTCCTCGTGATGCGGGCGGCGGTCTACCACGGGGCGGGCGACGTCCGGGTCGAATCGGTCGAGGCGCCTGGCGACCCGGGGCCGGGGGAGGTGCTGATCTCGCCCTCGATGGCAGCGATCTGCGGCACCGACGCCTCCGAGTACGCCCACGGGCCGCACATGATCCCGCTGCACGAACGCCATCCCGGCAGCGGCCTGGTCGGTCCGCTGATCATCGGCCACGAGTTCGTCGGCCGGGTCGAGGCGACGGGTGACGGGGTGGAGGGATTGGCGGTCGGCGACCGCGTCGTCTCCGGCGCGGGTGTCTCCTGCGGCCATTGCGACTGGTGCAAGGCCGGGAGGACGAACCTCTGCGCCTCCTATTACACGCTCGGGCTGAGCGCGCCGGGCGGGCTCGCCGACCAGGTGCTGAGCCCGGCCTCGATCTGCGTCCCCGTTCCCGACGCGGTCGCCGACGAGGGCGCCGCGATGGCCCAGCCCCTGGCGGTCGCCATCCACGCGCTGGACCGCGGTGGAGTCGGCCCCGGCCAGACCGTCGCGGTGCTCGGTGTCGGCGGGATCGGCGCCTTCATCGTCGGCGCCGCCTCCACCCGTGGCCTGAAGCAGCTGATCGCCGTCGACGTCGATCCCTCGAAGCTCGCGCTTGGTGCTTCCCTCGGCGCGAGCGAGACGATCGACGCCCGCGGCGAGGACGTCGCCGCGGCGATCAAGGAGGCGACCGGCGGGGTCGGTGCCGACGTCGTCCTGGAGGCCTCGGGCGTCTCGGTCAACCCGTCGATCGCGATCCACGCCACCCGCCGCGGCGGCCGCGTGGTGATCGTCGGGTTGCAGGCGAAGCCGCCCGAGGTCGACCTCTTCGACGCGGCGCTGCGCGAGGTGGACCTGACCACGACCGTCGCCCATATCTGCGACTCGAACCTGCCCGAGTCCCTCTCGGTGCTGGCCGAGACCGACCTTGCCCCACAGGTGCTCGACCGCGTGGTCCCGATCGAGCGCGTGGTCGACGATGCCCTCGTGCCGCTGGTCGAGGGACGCGCCGGCGGCAAGATCGTGGTCGAGGTGGCCTCGTGAGCGCGACGGAGTCCAACGGGAAGGCGCGCCCGCGGGTCGGCTTCGCCGGGATCGGGCGGATGGGCCTGCCGATGGCGGGCAACGTGCTCGACGCGGGCTTCCCACTCACCGTCTTCAACCGCACCCCGGACCGCTGCGACCCGCTGGTCGAGGCCGGAGCGACCCTCGCCGCCACGCCCGCCGAGCTGGCCGGGGCGAGCGACGTGGTGATCACGATGGTCGCCGACGGCGACGCGGTGCGGGCGCTCCTGGACGGGCCCGACGGCCTGCTCGCCGGGGCCGGGCCCGACCTGGTGCTGAGCGAGATGAGCACGATCGGGCCGCTCGCCGCGCGGGAGATCGCCGCCCATTGCGCCGAGCACGGCGTGGCGATGATCGACGCGCCGGTCTCCGGCTCGATCGCGGTCGCGACGGCGGGGCAGCTGACGATCCTCGCGGGCGGGGAGGAGGCGGCGCTGGAGCGCGCCCGTCCCGTCCTCGACGCGATGTCGAAAGCGGTGCTCCACCTCGGGCCGAGCGGCGCCGGCGCGGCGATCAAGCTCTCGATCAACCTGATCATCGCCGCCACCGTGCAGTCGGTGTCGGAGGCGCTGGTGGTCGCCGAGGCGAGCGGGATCGAGCGCGAGGCCGCCTACGACGCGATCGCCTCCAGCGTGGTCGGCTCGACCTACCTCGACTACAAGCGCGACGCCTGGCTCGATCCCGACGGCACCCCGACCGCGTTCACCCTGGACCTGATGCTGAAGGACCTCGGGCTGGCGCTGGACCTCGGCGCCGCGACCGGCGTGCCGCTGCTGGCGACGAGCGCGGCGGTGAACGGCACGACGCTGGCGATCGGCCTCGAGGGCGGCGACGGCGACCAGGTGCGGATCGCCGACGCGCTGCGCCAGGTCCGCGACGGCAAGGCCGGCGCGGGGGAGGGGCAGGCGTGAAGGGCATCCACCACGTCGGCATCACCGTCCCCGACCTCGACCGCGGGATCGCCTTCTACAACGGCGTGCTCGGCCTCGAGCTCTTCGACCCGCCGAGTCCCGTCTTCGACCACGCCGAGCTCGGCGATTCCGTCGGTGTCCCGGGCGCGGCGCTGCGCCAGGTGAACCTGAGCCTCGGCGGCACGATCGTCGAGCTGCTCGAGTACACCGCGCCGGCGCCGCCCTACGGCGACGAGCCGATTCGCGCGAACGCCCGCGGCGCCGCCCACGTCTGCTTCCAGGTCGAGGACGTCGAGGCGAAAAAAGCCGAGCTGGAGGCGGCGGGAGTCGAATTCTTGAGCGACGTCAACGTGGTCGACGAGGGGGTGCTGGCCGGCTGGCGCTGGGTCTACTTCCGCGACCCCTTCGGGATCGTCCTGGAGCTGGTCGAGATCGCCTACCACGACGACGAGGCCGCCCGGCGAGGGATCGCCGCATACCGCGAGGCCGCCGCGCAGGCCAACTGAAAACGAAGCGAGGAGCTAGAAGCACATGGCAGAGAAGACGCAGACGAAAGCCCGCGGGGCCGAGATCGACGCGGAGGGCGCGCGCGACCTCTACCGCCGGATGCGGCTGATCCGCACCTTCGAGGACACGGTCCAGTCCCAGTTCCAGAAGGGCAACGTGCACGGGACGACGCACCTCTACTCCGGCCAGGAGGCGAGTGGGGTGGGGGTCTGCTCGATGCTGACGGGCGGCGACAAGGTGGCGGGGACCTACCGCGGCCACGGCCACTCGATCGCGCTCGGGGTCGACCCGCAGAAGCTGATGGACGAGATGCTGGGGCGCGAGACCGGCGCCTGCGGCGGGCGGGCCGGCTCGATGAACGTGGTCGACGTGGAGAGTGGGCTGATCGGCTGCTTCGGCATCGTCGGCGGCTCGATCGGCGCGGCGACCGGCGCGGCGCTGGCGGAGAAGCTGCGCGGCACCGGCAACGTCGCGGTCGCCTTCTTCGGCGACGGCACCTCCAACCAGGCCTACTTCCACGAGTCGCTGAACTGGGCGCAGATCGAGAAGCTCCCGGTGGTCTTCGTCTGCGAGAACAACCTCTATATGGAGTTCACGCCGATCGAGAACGTCACCGCCGGGGCGATCGGCTCGCGGCCCCAGGCGATGGGCATCCACTACCAGCAGGTCGATGGCAACGACGTCTTCGCGGTGCGCGAGGCGGCGGGCGAGGCGATCGAGCACGCGCGCTCCGGCGCCGGCCCGGCCTTCCTGGAGACGATGACCTACCGCTTCGTCGGTCACTCGCGCTCGGACCCGGGCAAATACCGCAAGCCGGGCGAGATGGACGAGTGGAAAAAACGCGATCCGCTGATCCTCGGGCGCCGCGCGCTGGAGGAGCGTTACGGCATCGACCCGGAGCGCTGCGACCAGATCGACGCCGAGGTGGCGAAGCAGCTGGAGGAGATCGTCGAACGAGGGCTCGCTGCCCCGTTCCCGGATCCCGCGAACGGCGGGGGGGAGTTCAAGTAATGCCTGAGAACAACGAGACGATCGAGTATCGGGTCGCGATCCGCGAAGCGATCGGCGATGAGATGGAGCGCGACGAGTCCGTCGTCTTCTTCGGCGAGGACGTGGCGATCGCGGGCGGCGTGTTCGCGGTCACGCCGGGCCTCTACGAGCGCTTCGGCGACCGCGTCATCGACACCCCGATCTCCGAGCTGGCGATGTCGGCGGGTGCCTTCGGCGCCGCCGTCAACGGCCTCCGCCCGGTCTTCGAGATCATGTTCGCCGACTTCCTGTTGCTCTCCATGGACAGCCTCGTGAACCAGGCGGCGAAGTACTGGTACGTGTCCAACGAGCAGCGGAGCTGCCCCTTGGTGGTGCGCTCGGCGATGGGCGCGGGTGGCAACTTCGGCGCCATGCACTCGCAGTCGCCGATCCCGTGGCTGCAGGGCGTGCCCGGCCTGAAGGTCGTGGCGCCGGCGACGGCAGGCGACGCCTACGCGCTGCTGCGCCAGTCGATCCGCGACGAAAACCCGGTCGCCTTCCTCGAGCACAAGCGCCTCTACTCGGTCAAAGA
>Ga0070667_100004329_pt1 | contig 11981 bp, 10 predicted proteins | sample KBSS33metaG_FD_64659 | JGI IMG/M metagenome (GOLD analysis project Ga0070667, IMG submission 64659) | Switchgrass rhizosphere microbial communities from Kellogg Biological Station, Michigan, USA - KBS S3-3 metaG | ecosystem: Host-associated > Plants > Roots > Rhizosphere > Soil ...
CCCCCCGGCGGGGTGATGCTGTCGGAGTCGACCGCGCGACTGGTCGAGCACACCGTGCTGCTGACGGAACCAGAGTGGGTGCGCATCAAGGGGGCCGACGAGCCCGTGCGCGCGCGACGGCTGTTGGCGATCAGCCCACGTGACGGCTCGATCAGACGCGCAGAGGCAAGCCTGGTTGGGCGCAGCTGGGAGATGGCGGCGCTGAAGGCCATCTCCGACAACGCGATCGCCGGCCGCGGTGGTGTGGTGAACGTGGTAGGACCGCCGGGGATCGGCAAGTCCCGCGTGGCCAGGGAGGCTGCGGCGGCCGCAGCGAGTCGCGGAGTCGAGGTCTTTTGGACCTTCTGCGAATCACATGCTCGCGACGTCCCGTTCCATGCAGCGACGCGACTGCTTCGTGCAGGCAGCGGCGTGGCCGATTTCGACAGCCAGACCGCCCGCAAACGAGTGCGAGCTCGTATGCCCGCAGACGCCGACCCGCTCGATCTGCTGCTGCTCGATGATCTATTGGGCATCGCCGAGCCGAATGTGACGTTGCCCGAGATCGACCGGGATGCCCGCCGGCGCCGATTGACCGCGCTGGTCAACAGCGCCTGGCTGGCACGGACCGATCCGACGCTTTTCATCATCGAAGATGCGCACTGGGTCGACGCGGTCAGCGAGTCAATGTTGGCCGACTTCCTGGCGGTGATCCCCCGTACTCCTTCGATGGTGTTGATCACGTCTCGCCCCGAATATGACGGAGCACTGATGCGGGTGCACGGCGCCCAAACGATAGCGCTTGCGCCACTGGGTGATTCGGACACCGCAGAACTGCTGGGCGAGCTCCTCGGTTCCGATCCCTCGGTTGGTGAGCTGGCGGCGATCATCACCGAGCGGGCCGCCGGCAACCCATTCTTTGCCGAAGAGATGGTGCGCGAGTTGGCTCAGCGCGGGGCGTTGATCGGCGATCACGCTGAGTATGTCTGCCGGGTGGATGTCACCGAGCTGAGCGTGCCCGCCACGGTGCAGGCCGCCATCGAGGCCCGCATCGACCGGCTGACCAGCCCGGCCAAGCGAACATTGAACGCGGCAGCCGTCATCGGAGCCCGCTTCGACGCCGAACTGCTCGCCAGGTTGGGCATCGACGCGTCGGTCGACGAGTTGCTCAGCACGGAGCTGATCGATCAGGTGCGGTTCACCCCGTCCGCCCGGTATGCGTTTCGCCATCCGCTGATCCGCGCGGTGGCCTACGAATCGCAGTTGAAATCCGATCGCGCCGACTGGCATCGGCGACTGGCCGCCGCGATCCAAGAATCCGGTCCATCGGCCGTTGAGGAGAACGCGGCGCTGATCGCCGAACATCTGGAGTCGGCAGGTGAGCTGCATGCGGCGTATGCCTGGCACATGCGTGCCGGGGCGTGGTTGACCAACCGCGACGTCGGCGCCGCCCGACTCAGCTGGGAGCGCGCCTGCCGCATCGCCGATGAACTACCCGACGGTGACCCGGGCCGGCTGTCGATGCGCATCGCCCCGCGCACCATGCTGTGTGCCACCGACTGGCAAGGTCACCAAGCAACCCACCACACCCATGGCCGTTTCGCGGAGCTGCGGGAATTGTGCAGCGCGGCAGGCGACAAGGTGTCGTTGGCGGTCGGCATGAGCGGGCTCATCACCGAACTCCTCTACGCTCAGCGCACGCGCGAGGGGTCGCGGCTGGCGTCCGAACAGATGGCGCTGCTCGATTCGATCGGCGATCCGACGTTGACCGTCGGATTGGCATTCGTTGCGTTCGCGATCTGGTTCGAAGCCGGAGAATTCGGCGAAATCTCCCGGTGGTCGCAGACCGTCATTGATTTGGCCGCTGGCGACCCCGCCAAGGGCGCCGGCTTCGGTGTTGGTTCACCGCTGGCAATCGGGCTGACATTTCGCGGCATAGGTCGGTGGTGGCAGGGCCGTCCGGGATGGCGGCAGGACCTCGACGACGCTGTCGCGATGGTCCGAAACAGTGACCCGGCGACCGTCGCCCTTGTGCTCACCTGGACGAACGGTGCGGTTTTTTATGGGGTGCTTCGGCCCGATGACTCCATGCTGCGCGAGATCGAGGCCGTGGTACAGAGTGCGCATCGGGCTGGTAGCGATCACGCACTGTTCTACGCCGAGTACCTGCTGGGTAGCGTGCTGCTGTATCGGAACAACGCGGCCGACCGCCACCGCGGCCTGGACCTGGCGGCGCGGGCCTACGAGTGGCAGCGCGAGCAAGCTCCCTCCCTGCTTCCCGTCACTGACCTGGTGACCGCCCCTGAGAGGGCAAGACATAGCGACCGCGATGGCGCAATTCGGTTGGTGCGCAATGCTGTTGATGAGATACGCGCGGCGGGACGCATCGGATACGGCGTTGTTGGCGCCAGCGTCCTGGTGGAGATGCTGTTGGAGCGCGGCACCGAAGGTGACGTAGCCGAAGCCAACGGGGCTATCGACTGGCTGGAGAACCTGCGGGCCGACCACGACTCGGCGATCCTCGAGATCACGCTCCTGCGGTTACGGGCGCTGCTCGCGCGTGCCCGCGGCGACGAAATTACTTACCGCGACTTGGTGACCCGTTACCGCGCACTAGCGGAATCGCTTGGCTTCGAGGGACATATGGCCTGGGCGGCGGCGATGACCGAAGTCGGGCGACGATGACGGTCGACGTAGTGGTCTGCGGGTCGTGCGGTATCGGCCTGCGGGCGAACGCCAAGTTCTGCGACGAATGCGGTGCTCCCGCCGCTGTTTCGAGCGATACGGCCGAGTAAAGCAGGTGACGTTGCTATTCGCTGATGTGGTGCCCTCGATGGATATCGCGGCCGCCGTCGATATCGAACGGTTGCGCGAGATCATGACCGCGTTGGTGGAACGCTCTTCGATGGTAGCGCGCCAATACAGCGGGACTGTGGAATATCACGGCGACGGCACTATGGCGATCTTTGATGCCCCAATAGCATTGGAAGACCACGCATTCCGAGCCTGTGGCGCTGCAACTGCGGGTCGGCCTGAATTCGGGCCAGGTGATCGCCGGTGACATCGGCTCCGGCTCGTTGGGATATGCACCGGCCGGGGAGAGCGTCGGGACAGCACAGCGAATGGAAGCGGTGGCGCCGCCGAGCGGCGGGAGCGATGGCTGCGAAGTCTCTCCGCCGGTGGCTAATAGTTATCTGCGGACTGACACGATTTAGCGCCAACCTGCCCCCTCTGCAGGCTGGCGCTAAATCGCAAAAATCGGTTACGAACCGCTCGCGTCGCCACCAGATGAGTCGTCTCCTGACGACTTGCCCTCTGTCGAGGATGTGTCAGCCGACGATTTTGCGGCCGAGGAGGATTCGGTCTTCACCGACGCGTTGCCGCGATGTCCCAAACCGGGTCGCTGCTCGTCGGACCCGAGCGAATCACGCACCACGGGCCGAGGCGTCTCCAGCCGCGCCTTCGGCTTTGCCGGTGCAGATGCGTCATCACTAGCCGACGGCTCAGCAGCGCTGGCGGCCGTCGAATCAGTCGACACCTCGTCCGTCTTGACGGTTTCGGTCACATCCTTCGTCGACGTGACCGTCTCTGCTGACGTCTGCTCGTCTTGGGCTGCGGATTCCGCCGCAAGCTCATCGGGCTTCTTGGAATTGGGCGCCCGAGAGCCATCCGAGGACCGCTCTGCTGCAATGGCTGTAGTCGAAACATCGCTCAGCACTGGCTCATCCGTCATTGTCGTGTCCGTCGCCTTAGCTTCGAACGTTGCGACCGGCGCCGCAGCGACCGCAGCCACCGGCGCCAGATCGACCAGAAAACTGCCAATGAGACCCGTGACGAAGTTGAAAATCGCGCACGGGGGGCATGCCAGCACAACGAGCAGAATGATCGGCCCGAACAAGAGAAGAGCCCCCGGGTTGAGCAGCAGCCCCAATATGGGGCTCACTATCCCCAAAATCGGATCCAGAATCGAAGCAGCTGCCGTAGGCTCGGCCAAAGCAGCGACCCCCAGCGTCTGGGTGTTTGGCGCCGGATCAATCGCCGAATCCAAAGTGCCTGCAGTCGTTCCGCCCTCGGTTGGAAGTTTCGCGGCAGCGCCTGGAACATCCGCGGTACCGCCCACGGTCCCCTTAACCGGTAGGACGGATTGGTCTTGGTCATGGAGGAATTCCCCTAGCGCACGCCACTGCGCCGGCGATGGTAGCGCCAGGGCTGTGAGCTGTACGTGTCGGACTTCGGTCCTGGCGTGGTTGAAGTCGGGCGTCACCACCACGAGGCCCAGTGCCAGGATTCCGGCGCCAGCGACGGCCCCTCCGGCGGCGAGGCGGGTGCGAAATGTCGATCTAGGATTGATAATCATCGTTATTCCTTCCGCTATTTCTGGCGAAACGACGGCCACCGGCTGAGATGTCCTGCTCCGCAAGAGAATCGTCGCTCAGTTGTTGGATATCGTGCGCAGTAGCGCACCACTGCAATCTCGCGGACTTTCGGATTGAAATACTTAGGCACGCCGCGTTAAGCGGACCGTAGGAACTCAGCGGTTTCCAACCGCCGCGCATGAATCACCGGATATACCGCCGCGGCCGCAACAAGTAGGATCACCGTGACAGCACCGGTTCGCAGCGCCAGCTCCTGTACGCCCCACGTGATCTTGATGCCGTAATACACCGGCGATCCCAGTGACCAGAGATACGTAAGACCAACTCCCCCAAGCCCTCCGAGGAGCGCGACGAACAGAGCAAGCAGCCCGGCGTGCACTATGACGACGGCCTGCTCTTGTCCCGGTAGGACCCCAATGGCCCGCAACGCAGCTCGCTCCCGCCTGCGCTGTACGAGCCCCAGCACGAAAACGTTCAGCACGCTCAAGCCCGCCGCCGCCATCACCACGTACCCAGCGATCGTGAACGGTTCCAAGAAGCGCTTGATTCCGGCTGTCGCAGCCACACGCCATTCGTTGTTGTCGTAGACCGAAAGCCCTGCGCCAAGATCGAGAAAGTCATCACGGTGGACGCTGGCTTCGGCGTCGGAGGGATTAGCCACCGCGACCTGATCGCGGACGGCCGCCCAGTCCTTGCGCGCCAACCCTTCCGACACCAGGACGATATCGCCGACGGCGGTGTCGTTGATCATCCGCGGGCGAAACGTCCCAGCCACCCGGTACCGCTTGGGTCCGCCGACACTGGGCAATTCGACCGTTTCACCCGTTGCTACGCCGAGCCGACTCGCGGCAACATCACTGAGTCCGATTTCACCCTCGCTCAAGCCCTGCCACATTCTGTTGGGCACACCGTTGGGTTCGTACAACGCCTGGCTGTACCAATCGCCGGGCGTGACACCAATGACGAGGCGCGACAACGTCCCTGACGAGATTGTCGACCGCCACCGCGACGACACGCTCCGCCCATCGGCGGCGGCATCGACCAACTGGAAAGTGGCGTCGGCGATCTGGCTGTCGCGCTGATCGAGCACCGACTGGGCCGCGATGAGCAAGGCGGCGGGCAGCCGATCAGCCTTTTGCTCCGCAATTTGTTTGGTGCCGAGCAGCTGCATGCTCTGGGAGCCGATCGCCAAGCTGGAGCTTTCTGCGAGCACCGCCGCGGAGATACCGAACAGCAGCGCGTAGCGCTGAACATCGGCGCGCAGCAGACGTCCGATGTCGGGTCGCGCGGCGGTCAGCAGCTTGATCAACTGGACGGCGCCACGCGGCGCGATCCACACCGTCACCAACGCGACGCCCAGCAAGCCCAGTGACATCCCGTTGATGCCCACTTCCAGCGGCAGCCACCCATGTTCGAAGATCCGCAACAGCACTACGGCAGTCACCAGCATGCCCACCCCAAAAATGAGCGGCCACAGGGGAATTCGCCTGGCGCCCTGCACGCCGCCCGCGCTCGCCATCGACGCCAACGGACCTTCGCGCACCAGCCGTAAGGCCGGGCCGGCCATCGCGAGGATGCCGGCGAGGATCCCCGCGCCCGCTCCGATCACGACCAAATCCGGCGTGAAGTGTGCTGCGATAGCTCCGCCGGAGCCTGCCAGCATGGCCTCCCCGAATCGGTTGACGAGATACGTTCCGAGCAAGAAGCCGCTCGGTACGCCCAACAACCCTCCGAGAACACCCATCACTGCGCCTTCGCCGAGCATGCCGACGAACAATCCGACAGGCTTGGCGCCGATCGCGCCGATGGTTCCCATCACCGCCCGCCGGTCTTCGACAGCCAGCAGGATGGTGTTCACGGCGATGAGAATGCCGATCAGAACGCCCGCCACGGCGGTCAGATTGAGGCTCTGCGTGCCGTTCTCGAAAACGGCCGGTTGGTGCGGTCGCGGCGGGCCCGCGGTGGCGATACCGGCGATCGCGCGCTCGACGTCCGCCTTGATCTCAGCTCCACGCTTCGGCAATACGAACGCCGCGGTGGCGTAGCCGGGCGAGGACAGCAGCCTCGCGGCGATATCCGCGGAGGGAGCCAAAAGCACGTAGCCGTCGTTGATCCCCTCGACACGATCGAACTCCGAAAACGTCCAACCCAGGTGCGCCGAACCGCGAGGCAAGCCGGGGATACGCAACTCATCGCCGAGCTGTAAGCCGTGCCGCCGAGCGATGACGGCCGGAATCTGAAGTGGGACACCAGGACCAGCTGCCGGCTGCTCGCTGCGGGCGCGCAGCTCACAGTCGAACGAACCGACGAGCAACTCGATCTGGCAGGTACCACCGAGCAGGAAGAAGCCATGAGTTCCGCCTGCGACGTCCACGGGCGTCAAGCCGGCGACGACCGGGATGACGGCTGCTGCCCCGGCCACGTCGGCGCGCAGCCGGTTCACCGTTTCAATTGGCAACCGGCCGCTCACATTTGGGGTTACCTCGATCACCCCGGTATTGGCGGCGTGGGTGAGCGACGGACCGAACGAGTCGAAAGGCCGGGCGAGCTCAGTTTTGAGGATCAACGTTCCGAGCACGACAGTCACCCCGAGCGCGACGCCTATCGCGCTGAGCAGGGTACGGCGCCAATCGGCGATCAGCGCTGCGAGGTGAATTCGGCGAAACGTCCGCCATCCGGCGCGCAGCCGATACATCACCGCTCCGTGACGGCGGCGCAGGAACGCCCGTCGACGAGGTGCACCTCGCGGCAGCCGTACCGTGCCGCGGCGGGATCGTGTGTCACCATGACGACCGCCGTTCCGTCTTCATCGGCCAGCGAGCGAAGTAGGTCCAACACCTCGGTCGACGATTGGCTGTCCAGGTTTCCGGTTGGTTCGTCGGCAAGGATCATCGTCGGCCTGGCCACCAGTGCCCGCGCCACCGCCACCCGTTGCATCTGGCCACCCGATAGTTCGGACGGCCGGTGCCGGGCCCGGTCGCCCAACCCAACCCGTTCCAGCAGGCACATCGCGACCGCATCAGCCGACCGAGTCGGCATCCCGTCGAGGACCAGCGGCAGCGACACGTTTTCGACGGCGTTCAGCATCGGCACCAGGTTGAAGAACTGGAACACGAACCCGAGATTGCGTCGCCGAAACGCGGCGCGGGCGCCGGCGCTCATCGCCCACATGTCCTGGCCGGCCACGGCCACCGTGCCATTGTCCGGCTCGTCCAGCCCACCGGCGATGTGCAGCAAGGTCGATTTTCCTGCACCGGATGGGCCGGTTATGACGACGAATTCGCCTGTGTGCAAAGTGAAGTCGAAGTCCACGAGGACGTGCACCTGCTCGTCGCCCCTTTGGTACTTCTTGCCGACGCGATCGAGCTGCAGTACGGGCGTCACAACCTGAACATTTCTCGCCGCATGGCCGCGTCCTCGACGAACTCGTCGCGCCGCGGCGGGTAGAAAGGCGGTGGACAGAGTTGCTGTTCAGGATCTGCCGATGTCCGCACAAACATTGCCTGCACCGCGGCAATCAGCCCGCGCCGGCGCTTTACGGCCGGCACCGACAGCGCTGCCGCCGTGCTGAGAGCAACCTGCTGCTCGGTGATGACAACTAGTGGCTGAGTCGCGTCGCCGACGACCTGCTCTCGTTTTTCGACGACTCCCTGGGTATCGGCTGGTGTCGTATCTAGATCGGACACTTTGGGCCCCCCTTGTTTGGCGATGTGTCCGATTAATCGTCGGTCGCGTCAGCCGGCAGGGTCTCAGTAGCGCACCACTGCAATCTCCTCCGTCTCGGCGCTGGGGTACCTAGTCACCGGCTCGCGCACCTGATTGCCCAGCTCAGACGGCACCGACCGCACCCTGTGGGGATGCGGTCGAAGTGCTCCCGAAGTGTCAGCGGTAGTGATCGCAGCCGCAGGACGTCTGCTGCGCCGCGAGCAACTTGGCTTCGGCGATGCGATACAGGCCGTCAAGAGCAGGCTGCTCCACGTTGACGTACTGACAGATGACGTCGGAGGCGACGCCGGCGTCACGCAGTCTTAGCGCCAACGAATACGCCAACGGCAACCGCCGTAACGCCTGCTCACGCTCGCTGAGTTCAGTGTCCATCGGGCCAGCATGCGTCTGACGGACTCGCACCGATGCAGTAGGCGGGCACTGAAATCCTCACTGCTGCCAAACGCAGCACACGTAGGCCGATCCTCACTCTGTTCGCGTCCGTGTTCGCGGCATCAGCGCGGCGAGTTCGTCGCGGCTGGTGGTTCCGGTTTTCATCATGGCGCGGTAGATGTGACTCTCGACCGTTCGGATCGAAAGGGTCAGTCGCTCCGCGACGGCGCGGTTCGACAGCCCCTCACCGATGAGCATCACGACTTCGGCTTCCCGGTCGGTCAGCGGCAAGCTTTCGCTCGCCTGACGAAGCGCCGGGGTACGCGCTCCACACTTGGCGGCCAGTTCGTCTGCGCGTGTGGAGCACCACAGTGCCGATCCTCGCTTGTCTTGGCGCCGGTACGCCAGCGCGGCTTGCGCAGCCGTATCGAGCGCGGCAACGAGGTCGCCCATGCGCTCGAATTCCTCTGACACCGAAGACAATTCAGCGGCGTTTACCTCGCAAAGAGCCTCAGCGAAGCGCGCCGCCAAACCGGCACGTGGGCCTTCGACGATCGATTTGAGTTCGCGCAGGCGGGGCGCTGCGGTGCGGTCGCCGAACTGGGCGGCGGTCTGCAGACACAGCACTTCTGCCGCGAAACGGCCCGTTTCCTTGGCCCGCTCGGCAGCCGACAACAGCGTGTTGATCGCCTCGCTGACCGCGCCCTGGCTCGCAGCCACCCACGCTCGGGCGAGGCTCATTTCGTGATCCAGAGAACGGAATCGGCGCGGTACGTCGTCGAGCGCGGTCAACACTGCGGCCGCCTCGTCCGTGAGCCCGCGGATGGCCAGTGCTGTCGCATGAGGTATCTGATAGCGGTAGCCAAAGCCGGTGGGATGGGATTCCGACAGTCCTTCGGCCGCATGCTCCAGCAGCGGGCACGCGCTGTCCAGGTCGCCCGCGGCAAGCGCTGCCCGACCCGCTACCGCAGCGCCGAGGAGTTCGGCAGCGCCGGGCAGATTCGCTGCCTGTTGCCGTGCGCGATCGGCGACGTCAAGGGCATCGGCAACCCGGCCAGAAAGCAGCAGCGCTCCGACCTCGGCATCGGCGATGTTGAATCTCATGTGTGGAGCGTCGAGAGCGCGAGCCGCGACACCATGGCCCGCCTTGGCGTCGGCCAGAGCCTCGGTGGTGTTCCCCGCATCCGCGGATATCTGCGCCAGCACCCACGCTATCTCGGCGCCGACAACCGGAATATCTTTCAAAGCAAGAGATTTCGAGGCTTGCATGGCATGTTGCGGCTGATCCATCGCAAACCAGTAGATCGTGAGGAACGCATCGATGTACCCGCGAGCGCGCGGCGGGGTGAAACGCGATGCGTCGTCTATCAGCTCTTTAGCTCGCACCGGATCGCCGAGCGCCCACAGCAGGTTGCTACACCGCAGAAACGTGAACCTGGCGCGGTCGTGATCGCTCAATCGACTGGTGTCGATATCCGCGAAGACAGCCTCGGCCTCCTCACCCCGGCCTGACCACGACAGGGCGTGTGCGCGAACGAAGTTCGGTTCGGCTCCCGCACCGGCATGTGTCGCCGCTTCCGCAAGTCGATCCGCGAGCGAGAGATCCCCGAGCCAGACGGCACCGTGCGCTGCCCGGACCAGTAGGTCGGCGTCCGGGGCAAGGTCGGAGTCAAGACTCAACGTAGCGCGGCGGACGATCACTCGAATCTCGCCATGGTCAGCGGATGATGCGAGTTCGGTGGCCACCAGGCCCCGTAACCGTCGCAGCCGGGTGTGCGCCACGCGTCGGCGGCGCACCTGGCCGTACAGCGGATGCGCCACCCGTACCTCGATGCCTCCACCTGCCGGCTCAAGCGTTATCAGATCGCGGATTTCGGCCTCCTCGACCGCTGCCGCATCGGTGATCCTCGTCAGCACAGTGAGGTCGATCGGTTCCGCGACAGCCAGCACGTCGATCACGTCGCTGACCGGCGCAGGCAAGTCCCCGATACGGGACTCGATCAATTCAACCAGGCCGGGCGGCATGATCGGCTCACCGATCCACCGCCACAGCCCGTTGTCGTGCACGATTCGGCCGTCGGCAACCTCTTGCTCGACGATGTTGCGCAGATAAAGGACGTTTCCGCGGGTCAGCTTCCAAAGCCGCTCGGCACCAACCGAATCCACCGAACCGCCCAGCGCTGCCGACAGCAGCGAAGAGGTTTCGTCAAGCGACAGTTGCTTCAGATCGAGCCTGTCGAACTGGCCCGCTTTCCACAGCTCCTGTATGGCCACGGGGATCGGCGCAGTGTCCCGGGCAGTGAGTATCACCTTCGCCAACCCGCGTTGCACAATCTGATGCACGACGAACGTCGAGAGGTCGTCGAGCAGATGGATGTCGTCGACACCGAGGACCACCCCTGCGGATGCAGACGTGGAAGTCAGCGACTCGATGACACCCTGCAGCAGTTGAATGGTGTCCGTGACGCCCGAAGGTGCCCACGCGGTGAACGCCCCGAGTGGAATCTCCCGCGCTGAAGCGGTGCCGACCGTCCAGCGCGTCTCACAGCCCTTCGAAGCGGCCGCCGACAGGGCCTCGCGGGCGATCCGGCTCTTGCCCACCCCGGCCGCTCCGCAAATGAGAATGCCGGAGGAGGCCGAAGCCGAGATGGCGGAACCGATGGCCCGCATTTCCTCCGCCCGGCCTATTAACGGCCACGACAGTCGCACCTCAGCAGCGTAAGAGCGCCGCTACCCGTCACGAGGAGTAATGGCGAGTTCGCCTGAACTTGGTTACCGGGTGCGTCAGCCGCCCTTCTTGACCTTCAGCACCTGCTTGCGCAGGCCGTCGGTGGCGGTTTCCACCCCACCTTTCATCGCCCGTTTGAGCACGAACCCCGGTAACGGGATCGCCAGGTCGATGGAGATGTCGAACCGGACTTTGGTCTTTTCACCGTCAGGCGTGAGGGTGTAGGACGCATCCTGGGCCTTGAGTTGGCCCGCGCTGACCAGGGTCCACCGGACGACATCGTCTGACCAGGTGTATTCGACGACCTGCTCGTCGGAGATGCCTGCGGTCTTGATCTTCATCTTGACCCGCTTGGGCCTGCCATCGTCGTAGGCCTCCAGGACCTCGGCGCTCTGGTACTGCGGCGACCAAGTCGGCGTCGACTCGACGTCGGCGATGACGTCGAGAATCTCCTCCGGACTGGCCTCGATCACAACCTCACGGGAATCGCTGGTAGCCATGGCGCGACCCTAGCGGTTTACCGTTGCCGTCATGGAGCTTTGGGAGCTGGTGGTGCGCGAGCGCATCAGAGACACACTGGCCCGCTACAACTGGTCGGGCGACTCGCTGCGGCTCGACGAGCTCGCTCAAAGTTTTTGCGAGGACGGCGAGCTCGAGCTACGGGGAAACGAGCCGGTGCGCGGGCGCGCTGCGATCGTCGACCTGCTGGGCGGCGTGGTGGCCCCGCCGGACGCGACAGCGCGGACGTCGGGCACCAAACGCATCGTGCGCCACAACGTGACGAACATCCGTTTCACCGA
>Ga0070667_100004331_pt1 | contig 11978 bp, 9 predicted proteins | sample KBSS33metaG_FD_64659 | JGI IMG/M metagenome (GOLD analysis project Ga0070667, IMG submission 64659) | Switchgrass rhizosphere microbial communities from Kellogg Biological Station, Michigan, USA - KBS S3-3 metaG | ecosystem: Host-associated > Plants > Roots > Rhizosphere > Soil ...
AACCGTGGAACGGTGGAATACTGGCCACGGCAGGTAATCTCGTCTTCCAGGGAAACAGCATGGGTGAGTTTGCAGCATTCCAGGCTGACGACGGCAAGCCGGTGTGGTCGGTCAAGACGTATACCGGAATTGTCGCGCCTCCGGTGTCTTACGAAATCGACGGCGAACAATATATCGCGGTGGAAGTTGGCTGGGGCGGGGCGTTCGGGCTGGCTGCGGGCGTGTTGGCGCATGACTCCCAGGTCAACCGCGGTAATGTGCCACGCGTGCTGGCCTTCAAGTTGAATGGTGAGGACAGTTTGCCCGTGCCTGCGGCTGCTGGGCGGCCTCCTTTGCCGCCGCCTGACACAGCGAGTGCCGCTGTGGTCGCACGAGGAAAATTGCACTATCACACGTACTGCGGCATGTGCCACGGCGACAGCGCCGTTAGTGGCGGAGTTCTGCCGGATCTGCGCCATTCGGGCGCGCTTGGCGATCTCGGAGCCTGGCAAAGCGTCGTGCGCGACGGGGCGCGCCAGGCAAACGGCATGGTCGCCTTCGGAGGGCAGATGAACAAGGATGAAATAGAAGCGATTCGCGCGTACGTTGTACATCGCGCCAATGAGGAGGTTGCCGTCCAATGATCGAGCTACTGACGTCCGAGACACCCAACGGCTGGAAAATCTCCATTGCGCTCGAGGAAATGGGCCTGCCGTACACGTGGCGGCATATCAAGCTGTCGGAAAAGGAACAGAAGGCCGACTGGTACGTCAAACTCAATCCCAACGGGCGCATTCCCACGCTGATCGATCATGACAACAATGACTTTGTCATTTTCGAATCGGGGGCCATCCTGATCTACCTGGGTGAGAAGAGCGGCAAGTTCCTGCCGACGGACGTGAAGGGGCGCTCCCGCGTGCTGCAGTGGCTGATGTTCCAGATGTCCGGTGTCGGTCCCATGATGGGACAGGCCAACGTCTTCCTGCGCTACGCCCCGGAAAAAATACCCTACGCGATCGAGCGCTACCAGCGCGAGACGCTTCGCCTGTTCGGCGTGCTCGACAATCAGCTCGCGTCCAACGAATACATCGCCGGTGACTATTCAATCGCCGACATGGCTTTGTGGCCCTGGGTAAAGGGCTACGGCTGGTCGGGAGTTACGCTCGAGGGGTTGCACCATCTGCAACGTTGGCATGACCTCATCGCGGAACGTCCGGCCGTGAAACGCGGATGCGCGATACCCCCCGCGGTGGATCTCGGGGAACGCACGCAACAGACGGTGGACGCGGGCCGCAAATTCTTGGTTTGATTAGGGAATGCCCGATATCGACCCGGCTCGTTGGCGCGACCTTAGTCCGCTCCTCGATGAGTTACTGGATCTGTCTGCCGAGGAGCGGGCCGCGCGGCTCGCGGCCCTGCGCACGGACCAGCCCACTGTGGCCGATGATCTGCAGATGTTGCTCGCCCGCCTGCAGGCGCTCGAGAGCTCGAAGTTTCTCGAGGATGACCCCGCCGCAGTCTTAAAGCAGACCTCACTTGCCGGAGTGACTCTGGGTGCGTATACGCTCGAATCGATCATTGGTCACGGCGGCATGGGCAGCGTCTGGCTGGCCCGGCGCAGCGATGGGCGATTCGAGGGTAAGGCCGCTGTCAAACTCCTCAATTTCGCGTTGCTGGGCCACGGCGGCGAGGAGCGGTTCCGGCGCGAGGGCCGCTTACTCGCGCGGCTCACCCATTCGAACATCGCACGCATTCTCGACGCGGGGGTGACAGAAGCCGGACAACCCTACCTGGTATTGGAGTATGTCGAGGGCAGCGCCATCGACCAGTACTGTGATGATCACAGCTTGGACACTGTGTCCCGCTTGAGGCTATTCCTGGATGTGCTGGCTGCCGTGGGCCACGCCCACGCGAATCTGATCGTGCATCGCGACATCAAGCCCTCCAACATCCATGTGACGCGGGACGGGGTCGTGAAACTCCTCGACTTCGGCATAGCTAAACTGATCGAAGACGATGCACGCGCCGATTCGGCAACCGTTCTGACACACGACGGCATGCGGGCGCTGACCCCGGAATACGCAGCTCCCGAACAGGTGCTGAGCGCACCGATCACCGTCGCCACCGATGTTTACTCGCTCGGAGTGCTGTTATACACACTGCTGTGCGGGCAACACCCCACTGGCGGCGGGAGCCACTCAGCGCCGCAGTTCATCCGCTCGCTGCTGGAAACCGATCCCGTTCGTCTGTCCACCGCCGTTACACCGTTGAAACTCAAGCGTCTCTTCCGGGGTGATCTCGACAACATCGTGGCCAAGGCGCTCAAGAAGAATCCACTCGAGCGCTACGCGTCGGTCAAAGAATTCGCCGACGATCTGCGGCGGTATCTGAACAACGAGCCGGTGCTTGCTCGCGCGGACAACGCCTGGTATCGAGCGCACAAGTTCGTGTCGCGCAACCGTCTTCCCGTTGGCATTGGCGCCGTCGCGCTGGCGGCCGTCATAGCGACCGCGGCAATTGCACTGTTCGAAGCTCACGCGGCCGGCACAGGACGGGACCGGGCTCTTGCGCTCGCGTCACGCAATGAAGCGGTGGCAGAATTTCTCAACACGCTCATTACCGAGGCAGCCGACTCTGACAAGCCGGTGACTGTCCGCGACATGCTCGCGCGCAGCGAGGCACTGGCGCGCACCGATTACCAGGACAATCCGCAAAAACGTGCGGCGGTGTTTGACATGCTTGGGGTGTACTACGCCTCCAACGACGAACATGCACGTGGGGAGTCCTTATTGCGCGAGGCGCTCGATAGCATCAAAGGAAACCCGGACGATGACCTGCGCCGCAGGCTGTCCTGCGACCACGCGTTCACAATGGCGACGATTGGGAAGGTAGCGCAGGCCACTCAGGAGCTGGAGGGAGTCATCGCGGAGCCGCAGATAACCGTGCAGCAGTCCCTCAGCTGCCTGGATTATCTGACTCAAACCTCTCTGCAAGGCAGCGATGTCCAGAATGCTCTGAAGTATGGGAGGCTCGCACTGCAACGCCTGCCCGAGGCCGGGCATCCATCGCCGATGGTCCAGGCAGGCCTGCTGGCTAACATCGGCTACGCGGAGCATCTCGACGGCCATAACGACCGGGCAAACAAATACTATGCGCAATCGCTGGCGCTGTTCGCACGCGCCGGGCGGGATCACGGGTCAGAGGCGGTTTCAACCCGCAACGGCTGGGCGCTCGTAGTCCAAGGCGCAGGCAATCCGAAACAAGCGCTGGAGTTGTACGATCAGATACTGCACCTCATCGCGCAGTATCATCTCGATCCGGCGCCCCGACCGTCGATCCTCTACAACCGGGCGCGTACCCTGGAGTTTCTCGGCCGCTTGCGTGAAGCACGCGCTGGATATACAGAGTGCGCAGCATTGGCGGAGGATGCGCATACTCCAATGCCTCGCGTGTACTGCCTGCTAGGGCTAGCGTCTGTGTCCCAAGCAGAGGGGGACCTGGCAGCCGCCGAGCGTTTTCTCGCGGCGGGCTCCGCAATCGCCGGAGATCCGATCCCGCCAGGCTTTCCTGCCGCAGCCAGACTGCAGACCCTGCGGGGGGTCATCGCAATGTCAGAAGGGCATCTCGCGCAGGCACGTGCGAGCCTCGATGCGGTCACCGCCAACAGCAAGACGGCGCAGGTTACACACGAAGCGTTACGAACCCGAGCCGAGCTGAACCTGAGAGAAGGCAAGTTGGCCGAGGCGGAAGCGGACGCGCGGCAGGCGCTCGCCGTCGCGCAACAGGCGCAGGGTGGCTTGCCGTACTCGGACCGGACGGGATTGGCGTGGATGGTACTGGGGCAGGTCCTGGCCACGCGGGGAGAAGCCCCGGGTGCAGCTAAAGCCTTCCAGGCTGCCGTGGAGAATTTGTCCCATACCGTGGATCCCGACCATCCGATGTTGCTGCGCGCGCAGCTGCTCGCCCGAGACTGATAGCGCAAGCCGTCCCCGCCGGGGCAAGGCCGGGGCCTTCGATTGCACTGTGGATCTATTTTCGGTTCCGCAACGGTTGAGTCCGTTGCAGGGCTAACGGGCCAGATAGTGCGAGCTGACGAGGGCACCGGGCACATGAATCAGTCGATCGCACGGCCACTTTCCACGGATCGGGGAACGGGCCAGGTCCCGGCCGCCCAGAATACGGCGGGCGAAACCGGCGCCGAGGTGCCCTGGCCAAGCCCGCGCCGCGCCTGGTACGCGGTGGGCGTCTTCGGCCTCGCTCTGGCCATCAACTTCCTCGATCGCGGCATTCTCGTGCTGCTCATTGGTCCCATCAAACACGACATGCAGTTGTCCGATACCAAGGCGAGCCTGCTCGTGGGTTTCGCATTCGTGTTCTTCTATTTGTTTCTCGGCATGCCCATCGCGCGGCTGGTCGATACGAAGAGCCGGCGCCTCATCATCGGCACGGGCATTGCCATCTGGAGCTTGATGACGGCGTTTTGCGGGCTCGCACAGAGTTTCGTGCAGCTGTTCGTGGCGCGCATCGGAGTGGGAGTGGGGGAGGCCTGCAACGGGCCGGCAACATTTTCAATGATGTCAGACCTGTTTCCGCGCGATAAGCTGCCGCGCGCCATCTCGGTGTTGAATTTTGGTTTCGTGGCCGGTACGGGCCTGGCATTGCTGGTGGGCGGCGCCGTGATTCACTTCGTGTCCAACATGGGCCCGATCGAGCTGCCGCTGCTGGGGGCGCTGCGCCCCTGGCAGATTACGTTCCTGCTCGTGAGTCTGCCCGGATTCCTGGTGGCCGCCTTGTTCATAACCGTTCCGGAGCCGCTGCGCCGCGGGCGGATCGCCGGCGTTGCGACGAAATCCATCCCCGTCGCCGCGGTCCTGAGATTCATGAAGGATAACCGTTGGGCGTACGGGCCGATGTTCGTTGGCCTCGCCTGCAACGTCGTACTGCATTTCGGTGCCGCGGCCTGGGTGCCGACATTCTTCATCCGCACGTACGGCTGGACTGCGGCCAAAGCGGGCGTGCTGCAGGGACTCATCGTCATCTGCACAGCCCCCTTCGGGCTCATGGCCGGCAGTGCTCTGTCCGAATGGCTCACCAGGAAGGGATACGCCGATTCAAACATGCGCGTCACGCTGGTCGCCATCATCGGCGGTACACCGTTCGCAATTGCCTACCCTCTCATGCCCACACCCGAGCTCGCGGTAGCCGCGCTCTGCGGGCAGTGGTTCTTTGCGATGTTGTCACCCGGACCGCAGAATGCGGCCTTGCAGATCATCACGCCGAACCAGATGCGCGGCCAGGTGACGGCACTCTTCCTGTTCGTGTTCAACGTCATCGGATTCGGCGCAGGGCCAACCGTGGTGGCGTTACTGACCGACTATGTGTTCCACGGCGAGCACATGCTGCGCTACTCGCTGTGCGCGGCGGCCTGTGTATTGGGGCCGCTTGCCGCGGTGATAGTGTGGTCTGGTCTGAAGGGCTACGGTGAGAGCGTGAAGCGTTCGGCCAGCTGGGTATGAGCCGCGGTCACCGCCCGCGCATTCAACTCGTGGAACTGCACGCAGAATCGAATCATCTTTCTGCGTGGGTCGAGCCCGCAGGGCGGTGTTTCGTGCCATATACACGACCAGGGTTATACCGGGAGAATACCCATGGCGGGCATTGACGCAACGGCGGACTTGGCGGCTCTGCGCAGGCAGGTCGAGCAGCTGGCGAACGAAGTGGGCTCGTTGCGGGATGTGCATGCCGTGCGCAGGCTGCAGCATGCGTACGGTTACTACCTCGACAAATGTCTCTATGACGAGGTCGTCGATCTGTTCAGCGACAGCGGCGAAGTGCATTTCATGGGCGGCATTTTCAAGGGCAGGGCCGGGGCGCGGCGTCTGTACTGCGACCGGTTCCGCAAGAACTTCACGGGTGGATACAACGGTCCCGTCTACGGCTTCCTGCTCGATCATCCAATCATGCAGGACATTGTCGATGTTGCGCCTGATCGCAGCTGCGCCCTCGGCCGCTTCCGGGTAGTAATGCAGGCAGGCAGGCACGAGAGCAAGAAGGACACCGCCCCTGAGGCCCTCAAGCAGTGGTGGGAAGGGGGAATCTACGAGAACACCTACACGCGCGAGGCTGGCATCTGGAAAATAAAGGTGCTCAACTACCGCGCTGTCTGGCATGGTCTGTTCGAGACGGGCTGGGCGCACACCCGGCCAAAGTTTGTGCCGGTCTTCACTGAGACGTTCCCAAAGGATCCGCTTGGACCCGACGAGCTGCTGCAGCCTGCGCCCGCCTTGTGGCCTGAGACGCAAGTGGTGCCGTTCCATTACGAACACCCGGTGACGGGCAGGCAGTGGCAGCCGACATGAGGTACACATGACAACTCAATTCCCCGCCTCCATGGATTTCAGCGGCTTCAACGCCCCATCGCGGATTGAGTGCGACGTCCATGACCTCGTGATCGAGGGGCAGTTGCCCGCCGGGATCAATGGCTCCTGGTTTCAAACAGTCCCGGATCCGCAATACCCGCCCATGCTCGGGCAGGATACATACCTGAGCGGCGATGGGATGGTGCGCTTGCTGCGCTTTGAGAATGGCCATGTCGATCTAAAACAGCGCTACATCCAGACGGAACGCTTCAAGAATGAGCGCCGCGCCCGGCGCTCGCTCTATGGCCTGTACCGCAATCCCTACACAGATGATCCCAGCGTCAGGGGCAAGCCCCGCGGCGTGAACAACACCACCCCGATCTTCCACGGTGGCCGGCTGCTTGCATTGAAAGAAGACAGCCGGGCGATGCAAGTGGACCCGCACACGCTGGAAACTCTGGGAGAGTGGGACTTTCGGGGCAAGCTTCGCAGCCAGACGATGACGGCGCATACACGTCCCGATCGGGATACCGGCGATTTGTATTTCTTCGGCTATGAGGCAGGCGGTCTTGCCTCCCGCGATGTTGCGTACTGCGTCGCGAACCGGGATGGTGAGCTGATCCGCGAAGAGTGGTTCGAGGCGCCATACTGCGCGATGATGCATGACTTCGCGGTAACCAAGGAACACGCCATATTTCCGGTGTTTCCAACTACCGCGGACCTGGCACGTATCAAGGCTGGGGGTCCGCACTGGATCTGGGAGCCGACCAAAGACACCTTTGTAGGCATCATGCCGCGCGATGGGAGTGTGAAGGAGTTGCGCTGGTTCCGGGGTCCTGCGCGTTCCGCGTATCACTTCATGAATGCATACACCGATGGCCCGCGCGTGCACCTGGATTTTGGCTGCGGCAAGGTGAACGCCTTCCCTTTCATTCGCGAGGCGACCGGAATCCAGGTACAGCCGCAGGACCTCGGTGGCAGTTTCGTGCGCTGGACCTTCGATTTGTCCAAGCCCGGCGAAGGATTCGAGGAGACCGTGCTCGGACCGGGTGGCGACATGCCGCGCGCTGCCGAGAAGGATGCGATGCGCGACTATGAGATCGGCTATTACCAGGCGTTCGATCCAACGGTCGGGCCGCCGTTGATCGCAGGTCCCGTAGGCGCGGGATTCAACACCATCATGCGGCTCGAGGTGCGCACCGGCAAATTGAAGCGTTACGTACCAGGCCCGCAATCAACCGTGCAGGAACATTTCCACATTCCCACGGACTTGCCGGGGCACGAGGGCTATCTGGGCTTCATAGTTGATCAACATGCGCAGAACCAATCCGAGGTGCATATCCTGGAGGCCGAGCACATCGAGCGGGGCCCGTTGGCGCGCATCAAAGTGCCCTTCAGGCTGCGTGTGGGCGTGCACGGCAACTGGGTAGCAGCTTAAGGCCCCAAGATGCGCCGCAACCTAACCGTTGTGTTGCCGCCGATATTCCCGGGGGGTGATACCGAATCGGGCCCGGAACACACGGCCGAAGTGCGTCGGGCTGTTGAATCCATAATCGAATGCGATGGAAGTGACCGTGCGCCCGCGCTGTGCGGCAACCGTAAGAGCACGGGAGCATTCTTCCAGCCGGCGGCGCAGGATATAGCGCGCCACCGTTTCGGACTCGTTCGAGAAGAGATGATGCAGGTAGCGCGGGGTCATCTTACATGCCGCGGCGACACGCATCGGCGTCAGGTCCGGATCGCCGAGGTGGGCCTCGATGTAGTTGACTATGCGAATGCGGTGCGAGGTGGCAAGCGAGGAGCGGTCCGAGCTCGACTGGGGCAGCACGGTGTAGGCGCTCGCCAGCAGGTCGAGAATCGCGCGCGTGATACGCGAGGTAACCGACGGATCGAAGTCGTCCGCGTAGGTGCCCCAGAAGTCTCTCAGGAAATGCGACAGCAAGCCGCTCAGGCCCGAAGCGCCACGCATGGGGACTGCCACGACGCTCTCGGGACACGCCACGTGGCGGCGCAGCAGGGTGTCAGGAATCCCGACCACGAACATCCGGTTCGGGCCCTCGAACAGTATCTCGTACGGTCTGGAAGTGTCGCACAGCGTGAAGTCGCCGGGGCCGAGCCGCGCCTCGCGGCCAGCCTGACGGTTCAAGCTCTCGCCTTCGAGCTGCATGTGAACGAAGAACATCGACGTACGAGCGCGCGCTAGGTGAGCCCGCAGGTGCCGAACGGTCTGGGCATCCGAGTAGACCTCGGCAAGGCGCATGTCACCGAGCGTAGTACGGCTCAGCTTCCCGGAGAAGCTTCGCACATCGCGCGGATCCGACAGATTGTGCGCGAACGTTGCGCACACGGCGTCGTTCCAGTATTCCAGCTTGCGCCGCGGATCCAGTCCCGCAGTGGAGAAGGATTCAAGCTGACTCATATCGGCACCCCCTCGAGTATTCGAGCCCTGCCTCAACTTGCCAATTGTTATTCTCTACTACGGTTATATATCATAACCGTCTGCAACCGATGGTAAGGCAGCCCCAGCTCCGATGCAAGACTCATACGACCCAACTTCCGCGCCGCTCACAGACCTGGCCGCGGGCCTGCCGCCCTCGGTCAAAGTTGTGCTGTTGCCGGAACAATCCGCGCCCGGTACACAGATACTCGTAATTACGTTGGCCCGGGCGCACAAACGTAACGCGCTCGACGATATCACCGTGCTCGGTCTCGCTGCCGTGTTCGAGGCGTTGCCAACAACCGTGCGGGCCGTCGTACTGGAGGGCGAGGGAGAGCACTTTTCTGCAGGTCTCGACCTGTCCGAGCTCAGTGAGCGCGACATCGCGGCCGGCATCGCCCACTCGCGTCTGTGGCACCGGATTTTCGAGAACATCCAGTTCGGCCAGGTCCCCGTCATTGCGGTACTGAAGGGCGCCGTGATTGGTGGCGGGCTGGAACTCGCATGCGCCGCTCATATTCGGGTCGCGGAAACTTCCGCGTATTACGCCCTCCCTGAGGGGCAACGTGGGATATTCGTCGGTGGCGGCGGGTCCGTGCGCCTGCCGCGTCTCATCGGCGTGTCACGAATGACGGATATGATGCTGACCGGCCGCACGCACGATGCCGAATCCGGCCAGGCGATGGGTCTGTCTCACTACCTGGTGGATGTTGGCAAAGGCCGCGACAAGGCGTTGCAGCTTGCTGGCAAAGTATGCGCCAACGCTCCGATGACCAACTTTGCCGTGATGCATGCGCTGCCGAGGATTGCCGAAAGTGACCCTGCTGCGGGCTACCTGACCGAGTCGCTGATGGCTGCCATTGCGCAGGGCGATGAGGAAGCCAAGCGCCGCATCCGGGACTTCCTGGCGAAGCGCGCACCGAAGGTGCGGATGCCCGAGTAACGGGACCCCAGCCCATCCCAAGTCGAAAGTCATGCCGAAAGCCAAGCGCAAGGAGCTCAACGAGGATGCCGAAACCAGCGCCGGGAGGCATGTGAGCCTCGGACCACTGACCGGCTACCTGGGCTACGCGCTGCGGCGTGCGCAGATGGCGGCGGTGATGGAATTTCTCGACGCCTTCAAGGAGGTTGACCTGCGGCCCACGCAGTTCGCCGTACTGATCATCATCAGTGAGAATCCGGGTGTGCGGCAGACCGAAGTCTGCGATGCCCTGGGGATCCAGAAAGCCAACTTCGTTCCGCTCTTGAACGAGTTGGAGCGCCGCGGCCTGGCCTTACGCAAGTCAGTCGCAGCGGACCGGCGCTCCTCGGCGCTGCACCTCACCCCGCTCGGAAACGTAACTCTGCAGCGGGCGCACGCGATTCACGAAGCCTACGAGAACCGCTTCGTGAGCCGCCTCGGCAGGCGCGGGCGGGATCAGCTCCTCGCGCTGCTCAACAAGGTGATGGAGGCCGGCTGATCAGGCTTCAGTTTCAATAGCGCGAGCACGCCGGCGGCGATGAGCGAGCCCATCGCCATGTAGACCGCCACGGTCGGCAGGGGATAACCCCATTTGAACAGGAACCCCGCCGTGATGGGTGCGAGCACCGATCCGCCGCGCCCCAGGCCAATGGCGAATCCCGTCCCGCCCGCGCGCACGTGTGTTGGAAATGCCTGCGCGAAGATGGCGTACAAGCCGATGATGACTCCATTCGTGAAGAAGCCGGCCGCGGCACACAGCAGTGACAACTCGGTCAGGTCGGGAGCGCTGCGTCCAAACAGGATCACCATGCCGGCCGACAGCAACATTGCGCCGATGGTGACCTGCTTGAGCCCAACGCGTTGAGTGAGGAGTCCGACAGCAGTTCCTCCCAACGCGCCACCCACATTTGCCCAGACGAGAACGCCCGCAGCCGCGGATGCCGGGAAGTGCATGTCCACGACGATCTTCGGCACCCACTTCAGCATGAAGTAGAAGGTCATTATGTGGAAGAAATACGCCACGGCGCACAGTACGGTCGTCATGATCAACCCGGGCGCGAAAATGCCGCCCACCGAGCCCGCGCGCAACTGCACTGGAATCGTCGGCAGCGCGCTGATCGCGGCATGGCCCATTCGCGTGAGGGCGCGGTTGATTCGCTCGAGCGAGCCTGCGGGTTGCTTTTCTGTCAGCCAATGCACCGACTCGGGCATCAGCAGCACCATGGGGATGAACGCTGCAGTGATCGCTGCGCCGAAATAAAACACCGAGCGCCAGTCGTGCGCCCGCAGCAGCAGTGCAACGATCAGCCCACCCGCCACAGCGCCCAGCGGATAGCCGATCGCCATGAGTGATACACAGAAGTTGCGGCGCCGCAGATTGGCGAACTCGGCGGCCACCGCATTGCTGGCTGCCAGCAGGCCGCCGATCCCGAGCCCGGTCGTGAAGCGCCACACTTCGAGCGCGGGAATCTGTTTCACCGTGGTGACCATGAACATCCCTGCGGTCATCAACACCAGGCAGCCGAGCATCGTCGGGCGGCGGCCGATCCTGTCGGCAACGCCGCCCAGCACTATCGAGCCGAGCGCCATTCCAATCAGCTCCATGGACAGCACGATGCCGAGCGCCGCGCGGTCGATGCCCCATTCGGCCGCGATGCCGGGCGAGGCAAAGCTTATGGAGAGGACGTCGAATCCGTCGAGCGCCGTGAGCCCCACAGTGATTGCCACGGCCAGGATCTGAAGCCGGCTCATCGGCGCGCTCGACAGTGTTTCACGCGGATCGGTATTCACCTGAATCGTCCCCCTCATCGTGACCGCAGGCTCGTGAGTGGATTCTCGGCAATACGGGCCCGTGATGAAAGTCCAGGCAGTCGATCACCGTACGTTCCATCCTTTGAACACATCAGCGGGGTCCTCGGCGTAGCCGTCGATCGTGACCGCGCCGGCAACGGGCATGGGCCATAATGGGCACGGGCAAAATGGCAGCCGGCAAAAGTCGCGCACACCGTGCGCTTCCCCCGGCCCAGGGTTGCCCCTCGCGGGCCAACCCGTGCGACGCATGCGTCGCACCCTTTTGCCGGCGGAAACGGAGGGGGGCGCCTAGCCCCACTGTCCGAAAAATGGCCGCAGGCTATTTTTCCAATAAAGGTAGTGTAATGGCCGATACACCTGCATTCGAAGTCATCAGTCAACACAAATGTTTTGACGGCACTGTGGGTTTCTACCGCCACCCCTCCACGAG
>Ga0070667_100004335_pt1 | contig 11967 bp, 11 predicted proteins | sample KBSS33metaG_FD_64659 | JGI IMG/M metagenome (GOLD analysis project Ga0070667, IMG submission 64659) | Switchgrass rhizosphere microbial communities from Kellogg Biological Station, Michigan, USA - KBS S3-3 metaG | ecosystem: Host-associated > Plants > Roots > Rhizosphere > Soil ...
AAAGATTTAAGGGGATGGAAATAAGGTAATAATGAAATGGGCAATGCTTTTTTATCTTTTCCCAGTTATCCCTACATTCACTAAAAATAATCATGCGCTGCCTCCCAATCCTTTTCATCGGTTTACTAATAAGCCATATATGTACTGCGCAATCATGGGCCGATACGTTGACCCTGATAGACAAAACCTTCAGCCAGTACAAACCGGAAAACCCCGGTTGCCAGGTATCGGTGTCAAGGAACGGGGAGATCATTTTTTCCAAAGCATGGGGCATGGCGGACCTGGAACGCAGTGTACCGCTCACCACCCATTCCATCCTCGAAGCAGGATCGGTTTCAAAACAATTTACGGCTGCGGCCATATTGTTACTGGAACAACAGGGGAAATTATCGCTGGATGATGACGTGAGAAAATATATCCCGGAACTGCCGGACTATGGAGCACCCATACTTTTAAGGCAAATGATGCACCATACCAGCGGGCTCAGGGATTGGGGTGCTATTGCAGAGCTAACCGGCTGGCCGCGTGGAACGAAGTTTTATTCCAATGAGGATGCACTGGAAATTATTGCCCGGCAACAACACCTGAACAATCCACCGGGCGCAGAATTTTTGTACAGCAATTCCAATTATAACCTGTTTGCTATTGTCGTCCAAAGGGTAAGCGGCCTGAACCTGGCCGCATTTACGAAAAAATTTATTTTTGAACCGGCTGGTATGACACATACAAGCTGGAGGGACGATCCCCACCGGGTTGTTCCCAACCGTGCGATTGCCTATGCAAAAAGAGGAAGGGGCTACCACACTGACATGCCCAATGAATATGTCTATGGCAACGGCGGGCTGCTGACTACAACTGAAGACCTGCTCAAATGGAACCAATTTTACCAGCAACACAGGTTCGGGACCGCTTCACTATACCGCAAACAAACGGAAACAGAACCACTGGCCAACCGTTCCATGAATATCTATGCGGCCGGCCTTTTCATAAACAATGTGATGGGCTGGTATACTGTCACCCACAATGGTTCAACGGCTGGCTACCGGGCAAACCTGGAAACATTCACTGAACTAGGCTTATCCTTTGCTGTATTAAGTAATACCGGGGAGTTTAATATTAATAGCGTTGCTGCCATGCTCCGGAAAATATTCGTGCATCCTAAAACACCGATCGCTCCTACCAGTGAAAAGAGCGTCCAACTTTCTGAAGCAGCATTGAACCATTTCACAGGCCTTTATAGAAACGAACGGGACGGATCAAGTTTTTATCTGTCCTTAAAAAACCAGCAAATATTTCTCGATAACGACTTGCCGTTAAAACCGCTTTCAGAAAATATAGTGGCATCGAATAATTTTCTTCTTAAACTCGATGGCAGCAAAGGCTGGTATATCCCCTTTTCTCCCCGCGACACCATCCCTCTCATTAAACTGGAACCCGCGCACCCACTCCCAAAAGACCTGGAAGCCTATACCGGTAAATACTTCTCCCCGGAAACAAATTCATGGGTAACCATCGAAATAAATAAAGACTCATTAACCATTCACCTCAAACCAAGCGAATCCCATCTGCTGATACCCACTTATAAAGACGGTTTCAAACTCGATGCACTGGACGCGGATATAGCATTCATCAGGAATGGCGATAGTGGGATAACGGGACTCTCTATCAGTATTACAAGAGCAAGAAACGTAGTTTTTAAGAAAGCCGAATCCTCGTCACAATAATCCCAACAAAATATTTAGACAATTACTGTAAGATCCTGGCTGAATATCGTAAAAGCTACCAGGCTTTAACGGTTATTTCTGCCCGGGTGCGATTTAGAGAATGCTAAGTTCAATGCGAGGATCCATCAAAACGAATAGCTTTTTTTCTATGTTGTTGCTTGACTACTCCTTATTTCTTTTTAAATAATTGGTGGCATAAACTATATAGTAATGATTCAAGTCGTAAGACCGCATTTTTCCTTGTGTTTATAGAAAATGATCGGTTTTCTGTCAATTCATCACATTGCGAAATAACATCCCCAACTTTTTAAAAGTGCATCGGTTTGTGAACAGCCATCTCACCACGATTTGGCTGATGACTGCAAATCGTACAAAAAAATAAAGCATCATGTTACTCCAAAACCATGCGTGTCAAAGCGGCTCACACACCGACGTGTTCACCAATGGTATCCAGTGCATTTTGATACATTTGTTTTTTCTTATGCCGCGCGGGCGTATTCCGCAGCCGGTCCAGATTGTCTGCCAGTTTTTTTCTTATTTCCGCGCCTTTGGACGGCGCTATCAATATGCCGATTGCGACACCTGATAAAAAGGCGGTTACTATCTTTTTCATGCTTTTTGTTTTGAATACTGGATATATATATCAAAGCACAGACCAATAAAAGCAAGAACTGATGGTGCTAATACCCAGTATCTTTTCCACACCTGGATTATCAGCATCTTAAATCTTCAAGGAAGAGCAGCCAAGGAAAAGAACATGAAACTTTCTGATTCAAGGAAAATCAGTTCAACCGTATTTTGCCAGGGATTGTTCAGGGTTTATCAAAAAAGTGAGTAAGCGGTGTCCTATAAGGTTTATTTATTTCCCCCGGCGTCTAATGAATGGTGGCAGCTGCCAGCTGTAGTACGGTATATTTTATCGGTCTTGAAGGAATGATCGGCTCCTCTTAGCTTTACTGGCCTGGCTAACCGGGTTCCTCTTTGCCAAACAATAGCCATTTCGGCTAGTTGTATATTCCGATCCCACTGCAACCATAACGTCGAAACATTTTTCCATCTATCCTGTATATTTCTATTTACCAACCGCCTTCGCCAACCCCTCCACCACTGTCGCCACCTCGCCCTCGATCCGTTCCACGCCATAATCGCAATCTCGCATAACAATAGCCCCTACCTTTGATCGGGCATTAAATAGCATGAAGGCCGTATAGCCCGCGACAGATCCATCATGCCCGGCGAATTTAGATCCATCGTCGGCATTAACGACAAACAACCCAAATCCATACCCACGCTTCTCATCTCCCGGGGTCTGGATGGTTTGCATCATCTCCCTGTATTTTTTCGCCAACTGGTTGGAATCGCTGTATTGCGCCATGATAAAACGGGCAAGGTCACCGGCAGTAGTATAGATGCCTCCATTAGGAACCTTGTATCCCCTGCCGGCATACTCGGTTGTAGCGATCTTACCGTCGGGTTTCCAACTTAAGCTGTTCCGATGATAACCTACTGCAACGCGATCCTCATAACCGGCAGGTATCATATAAAAACTACTGTTCATGTCCAGCGGTTTAAAAATTCTGTTTTCCACCAGCTCCATGAAAGGTTTATGAGCAGCCCGTGACAGCGCCAGTCCAAGAATGCCATAACCGATATTGCTATAGGAGAATTTCGTGCCCGGGGAGAATGTTACCTCGGTAGTAGGGATGGAGTTCAAGACCTTATTTTCCCAATCACTAATTGGTCCGGCCGCTGCTTTCCAGAGGCCGGGCTCCCGTTCCAGGCCTCCTGTATGATTGGCCAGCTCACGAAACGTAATGTCACTGCTATCAATTCCTGCTTTCCATTTCAGCCGTTTTATCTCCGGGAGATATTTGGCGACGGACTCATCGAGCCTGATGGTCCCATCCTGCACCAACAACATCATAAGGTAGGCGGTGAACGTCTTTGATATAGAGCCGATCCGGTAAACAGTGCTGACGCTCGCGTCGATCCCTTTCTCATTATCCGCCTTCCCAAAAGCCCTGGACCAGGCAATTTTATTTCCTATAAAAATAGTCGCGGAAAAGCTACCGACTGTGTCTCTCAGATGTTCCTCCTTCAACTGCTTGTCAAAGCCGTCAATTACCGTTTGAATGGTAGGAGTATCCGAATGGGGAACAGGCTCGGATTTTTTCGCGCTATGACAGCAAGGCAGCAATAGCAGGCCGATGATAACAGAAAAAGAAGATGTCCTCATATAGCTACACAATTTTAAATTAAAAAGGCAATTTGTCCAGGAGGCTTACGCTCAGTTTTATATCGCCATGCTTATAATCCGGTTTGCCTGCATTATCACCCAGCGTAATAAAGCAATACTTATTTGAATTTTCCACTTTAATATTTCTTATTTCGTTAATTCCTGATTCCGGGACGCTAATACTTATTTGACGACTGCCATATTCTAACTTCTGGCTAATAATTACATTACCGGCAAAGTATCACTTTAAAGATGGAAATAAAATCAAAGCGTTTTTTAATATTAGCAGAAGAATTTTAAAAAATAGTATTTCGTTTAAAGAATTCACCGAAAAATTTGATAACCACTGAAACTTAATTTTATACAATTTATACTTTAATATAACGGATATATGCAACAAGTTTACCTCTTAATCGATCGCTCACTGCCCGTATTCAATGCAAGCCCTCCAACCAATCCCACCTCCTTTCTCCCACACTCCGCAAAACAAAAACCTTCCTTTTGGTCAGAAGGGGAAACAGTCAACTGGCCAGTCGGCGAGGCTTCCGGTATCCGTGTATACGATTTTGCGTACATGCTGCTCCGGATACAGGTGCATTGGCCTGCCTGCATCCGCCAACTCTGCCAGCTAAGATGACTTCAATTCTGTGTCTTACAGATCCCGGCGATAAGAAAATGCAAAAGCTTTACGGTAGTAATTATTAAATGCTGCATTGGGAAGATTAATCTCATAACGGAAAGACACCCAGTTTGCCCCAAATTTTAATCCAAGGCTTGGCACTAACGCATCGCCGGCACGATAGCTGATGCCGCCTGAAATTGTATTGCTGGCACTGTCATCAAGAATGCGTGTATACATCGCCCCGATTATTTTTTCATTGGCACCATTCTGCCAACTTACATTGCAATAACTACCGATAATATCTTTCTCCGCGATAGCCGTACTATAACCAGCCTGGATACCGTCATTTACCTGTAAACGAGCCGTATGGGTCCACTCAGTATAAGGATGATTAAAATGGCGAATAGACCCCCCAACATTCCATTTCCTTTTCTCTCCACTATGAAAAATAACTGCGCCCACACCGGCCGTAAAAAAACCATAGGAATAACCAGATTGGGAAGGATCATTGGCAATGGCAGGATGGAAGACGCCATACTTATCAAACTGGTCAGGAAAATGTTCGGATCCACCGAGGCCCACGCGACTAAATGTATAATTTCCCTGGAAGCCTGCCGACAAATAGGTATCATCGCCATTCAGTGGCAAGGCGTAAGAGAATGCCATCATCGCAGTTGAAATATTCACGAACCGATCATTTGAATTATCGGTATTTATTCCAACGGCAAGGTCCGAAAAGGGGATTTGATCAGCAGCATCTTTGTCCCTGCCAATCAACGGCAATTCTATAGTAGCTGCTTTACTGATATAGGAAACAATGTTTGGGTAATTTACATTCCGTATACTAAGGTGCGCCTGCGGTATTTTATTTGTTTTGAGCGCCGGATTGTACCAGACATTCATTTCCTGCACGCCCGCAAAATGCGCATCCTGTGCTTTGGCAGCGGTTGCCGCCATCCAGAAGGCCAGAAAAATAAAAAAACGATTTACTGCTATCACCTGTTTCAAAACGCTAGTTTGGCTGGGTTTGGAACGATTAAAAACAGGTTTTGGTATAAATAATGGGTTAAACTTGTTACAGGAAAACTATGTGCATTTTATATTCATCTTTGAAAAAATATAAGGCCAGAGAAAACTGCACACCAGATTTTGCAAGCGCCGGATGAGTAAAATGCAATTTGACCCAACAATTACAATGCAAAGTTGCACTGCATTGAAGTAAAGGATTTTGTAAATCCGTTCAATTATTTGACAACTTGGTTTAACAGACAATCCCATTTTAAAATAACAATACTGTGCACCAAAAGTCTTTATGATTCATTGCTGCACAGTATTAAAAGCACTTCTTTATTTCTGAACTTTGTTTAGCTTTCTTTGTTGCCTGATTTGATAAACAGCGCCAACAATAAACAGTACCAGGACTATGAGAAGTGTTTTAGCTATTAATGGATCTGCCGGGCCTTTTGCCCAGGGATGTCCGATAGGAATACGGGTAAAGGTTTCATTAATGGTTGGAAGCCATGAAAAGAAAAAACTTAAAGACAGGTAAAAATTCTCGAAAATACGAGACCTATTATTTCCTGGCCTTTTAGCATGAAGAAAATAAGCCGCCACTACCAGAATTACTATCAATATGGCAAAAGCATGACCTGGATTTAATCCCCCGCGTTTAGAGATGCCCAGAGATGTCAGTGAGGTGATGATTGTAAAGGAAAAATAAATTTTACCAGTCAGGTCACCTAAATTTATTTTGCCATATCGCACATAAGATATGATCGCAGCTATGATGGCAATGATGCCAATAACAGTATGAAAAATTCCCAAATTAGATAGTCCCATTTGTTTTAAGTTTAATTTTTAAAAATGATTTTTTCAAAACGTATTTTCAGTAAGGAAAGGCTATTATTTATAGCTTACGGCAATTCATTATTGAAGCACAAAAGTCTCTTAGAAAAAAGGCGAGCCCTATGTTAATTAGTCCATTTACTTGGTAATTTGGTTCAAAAAACACCCTCTGAAGCTTCAGATTCGGAGATGTAATGAAAGAATCAGTGGGGCTGATTTAGAAAGCTAATAGAGCCCTGGAAAGTGTATAAAGCAGTTACTGGACAGCCGATGCTATTCATGCAGCCGGCGATGCAGCAAACCTGATGGTAAAAGCATGTTTCTCCTGCTTAAAAAAACTGCAAGAGGCGAGCCTTTCGTTCCATCGTCACGATATTAATTTCCGTGAATTATTCCCCATAGAGTAAAATAGTTTTTAATTGAAAGAAATTAAAATATTTAAATGAAACAATTATGATAGCCGACTATAAAAAATTGGATTTATATGGAAAATCATTAATTCAAAAAATTGTATTAACGCCACCGTTTAAATTTGATTTTCCGGTTGCTGACCAGGCCTGTTTTTTATATATGCTGGAAGGTGAGATTCAATACCAGATTGATGACGAGAAAATTGCCATTCCGGCCAACTATTCACTATTTCTGAATTGTATCAACTCAGGAAAACAAATACACAACACAAAATCCAAAAGCAACTGTGAGATTGTAGTTGTTACTTTTTATTCAGAAATTTTAAAGAAAATTTACGAACGGGAATTGCCTTTATTACTTCAGAAACCAAAGAACATAGTTTCGAATAAATCAAGCGAAAAAATAAATAATGACTTTTTAATTCAAAAGTACATTGAAGGGTTATTGTTTTATTTTGAAAACATATCCTTAGTCAATGAAGATATTCTAATCCTGAAATATAAGGAAATTATACTGTTACTTTCCCAAACACAAAATGCCGAAACAATACAGGTAATATTATCGCAACTTTTTTCGCCATCGAAATATACATTTAAACAAATAATAGAGGCACATTTGTTTTCTCAATTAAGCATTGAAGAGCTGGCACACCAGAATAATTTAAGTGTATCTTCATTCAAACGGGAGTTTGCAAAATTATACAACGATACTCCTGCCAATTATATCAAAACCAAAAAGCTGGAAAAAGCCGCTGAACTGCTGCTGGTTTCCGATAAACGCATCAGCGACATTGCCTTTGAATGTGGATTTAATGATTTGGCCAATTTTACAAAAAGTTTTCACGATAAATACAGCGTGACGCCTACAAGTTACCGTATGACCAGAAATGACAAATAATTAAGCGCAGCAATAATAATTTCTGACAATTTATGAGTAAGGTTGCGTATCTAAAAAATTACACCTAATCTCCATACTTCTGCCTTCTTCTCATGACGCACTTATGCAATACCGTCCACCTCCCCGTCCCCACCCTTCATTTCCTTCTCCCCCACTCCGCACAACAAAGACCTTCTATTTGACCGGGAAGAAGGACAGTCAACAGGCCAGGGCTGTAGCGCGTTCAGGTAAAAAGATAGACCGCCCCAGCAGACCTGCTTTCAACAGTAACCGGCCATCAGGGTTTCTTTCCAATTTTCAGCACCTGGCTTTCGAGCTGTATGGCGGTCGTCCTGCCTTTGATGAGCTGGGGAACAATAATGACTTCTTTGATGGCTTTTTTGAATTTGGCGGGACTGGTGCCGGCCATCTTCATGGCGCCTTGCCTGGTAAGGAGCTGATCCTGTTGCATGGCTTCTTTAATGATCTCCCGGATCTTATCACAGAAATGTTCCGGCGTGATATTGAGCGACAGGATGCTGCCGGGCGGTAATTCGCTTAACTGGTTTTTGTTGTAGCCGTACATGGGTTTTTGGTCATAGGTCGATGGCATTTTTATTCTGGGGTTAGTCAAACTTTTGTTTCTTTCCCGTTATGAATTTAAGTGCATCGTTGGCATAATTGAAATCATCGCAGCATTTCCGGGCCATCTGTGGCAATCCTTTTTCAAGGTGTCGGCGGAATAGATAGTTGTGCTTCGTCATTTTGATGCCCGGCGGTATGGTAAAAGGCTTGCCGCCTTTTTTCTTTGCAGGACTGTTGGCCTTTTTCAGCATGGCCCGTTCAAAGGATCGTTTGTCGTCCAGCATTTCCTGGTGACGCGACAAATCGATATTGCGTTTCTGAAGTTGTTCGTTGAAAGCAATCAGGACTTTTTTTGAATAATAGTGATGGTGACCGTGGCGGTACCAGTTGGAAAAGGCAAACTCCCTCCTTAAAAAACTACCCGCGTTGCAGGGTACGGTTTTGATGAACTTCCGGATATCTTCGTCAGCCGTCCATCAAAGCGGATGATTACTCATAGGTTCTCAACTCAAAGGTGAGTTTTAAAATGCAATCCCAACACTGAGGCTTGTTCTGATGCCATACAATGGCCCTGATATTTTGCCATGCACTCCCTGGTCTGTAACGCTGGCCGAAAGATATTTTGAATTAGTAAGTGTATACAGATCTTCTATTTTTGATTTGAGTCTTGCTTGTTCGTCAGAAGAAAGCGCAGATAAATCTTTGTTACTTACAACAGTCCCAGATATTCTGCCGTAATGGCCTCCTAAAAAGCAGTAATCTACAATGACTCTTCTTTTAATAAGAAATTGCCATCCAACTGCAAATCCGCCGGCAAATCCTTTTACATTTCCTATCAATGGCACATCATACACCACGCCGGCATTATTGATAAATTTATATTCCGTGTTGTCAATATCCATTTCAAGGTAACGGCCATATATGCCGACGTATGCGCCCCGGCCAGGTTTCCTTTTACTAAAATAAAGCCGGAGATCAGCAGTTAATGCATTATTCGCCGTCTGAAAATTGAGGTATTTGAAATCAATCGCATTCCTTTTATCTAAGTATTTGCCAAGAACATTATTCGTAATGTCTGTGTAAGGCTGATATCGGTAACTCGCCTGGAAAGAGATTTTGCGGGAGAGCATACGTTCATAAGTAAACGAATAGTTTTTAAGTAAAAGGGAATATAAATTAATTTTAAAACGGTTGTTTCTTTTAAAAGTCTCTGGCATATTTTTTTTGGCCTTTTTGGTACGTGTCACCGAAAGAGTGTCGGGCAACTTTTTTATATCTTGTTGCTGGCCGTAGCATATACAACTTGTTATCAGCAAAATGTTTAACAGCAAAATATTTTTCAAGGTGGTTGTCATTTTCTCGTAAAATAAAGTGTTGAGTACTGGAGATACTCATCAGCCTGAATAATAAACAGTAGCGTAAGTTTTTCTTTTGATAATTCCGTAATGGCGGCTTTAATAGGGTCGTGCTCAAATAATGAACAGCCGAACAATTTTATTTCGGTCCCGTTGCTGAGAACTATAAAGCTGCCGGTGCAATCGTCTGAGGGATCGTTATCACCGATAGTAAATGTCTCGTCTGCAGAAACATGAACTATCACATTGGATCCATTAACAACGCTCGCTAATACAGGGATTTTACGGTAGGGCGTTGCGAGATCTGTTGAATTACCTGTCAACCGCCAGTTACCGAGCAATAATGGATCAATATTTTTTTTAGGTATTAAGTGGAGCACCCGGTAATTGGCCCAAACTAAGTTTCCATTTCTGTCGTGCATCGTAATCATCTTCCGGAAAGGAATTGCATGAGGTCCGCGGTCTGGCGGCCAAAAAGTATTACATCCAGGTGATGCATTTGTGCCGTTAGACTGGTATATCCAAATGCCGCTGCCGTCTTGTGCATTTAATGCAATGCCAATATGAAAGACCTCTCCATCATCATGCGCAAAATAGATTACATCTCCAGCGGAAATCTGATCAAAATTGTATGGTTCAATCTCGTACCGGTAAGCAAAATTTGAAAGAACCGGCGATGTTTTCATTGCCTGATTAAGTATCTCTTCGGTTGCCAAGGTATTGGCGGCATATTTCTCCGGAAAGGTCAATCCCGCATTATTAAACATAATGGTCGCCATTGCCGAGCAGTCGACACCATATAACAATGTATTGCAATTTCCGGCACGTTTACGTTTTGATAAGCTAGTGTCGCTGTTCCAAACATATGCGTAACCAATTTGGGATGGTTGCTGAAATTTTACCGGCTTGTCTTTTATTATTTGGGTAACCTCGCCTTCATCTTTGGCGGTAAAAGGCTTGACCGGGTTGTAAGACATTCTATAAGCAGACGATAATAAATCGGAAACAAAAGCATAGTAGGCGTCATCGGCGCCACCCGCTATACCTGTTGCAGAGTCTACCCTGGCGCCCCATTTGGGTAACGCGGCGGGGTTTGTGCGCTTTAAAAACGCTTCAATTGTTTCACCGTTTGGCAACAGTATTTCGGACGCAGCAAAAGATCTAGAAGGGAGCGAAGCAATTAATGAATCTTCCTCAACGCTTAATCCTTCCGGGTTTGCATGTTCCTGTTTAAAAGAATAGGTTGGATCAGATTTTCGGCAGGATGAAACGAAAATTAGTAGGAAAATAAATATTACTTGCTTCATATTTTTAAAGCTTGAGCGTGTATTAATAAAAGAAACGAAAGTTAGGATGTAAAGTTTGTTCTCTTTTTGGGCGAATTGAATGTATAAAAAAAATAGTTGGATGTATTATCACAGTAAATAAAATATATGCTGTGATATATGTCATCTATGATCGTTTGCAGGCGGAAGGCGTATAAGATGCAAATATTTTTCCGGTGCCGACCGGCATGAGATATGTCAGGCTTTATTTTTGAAAAAGCAACCTGAAAAATGCGGCACACAATTTTTGGGCGCCGCATTCTTTTTAACTGCCTTGGTTGCTAATTAGCATTGCCAGAAGTTTTTGCGCCGCCACTTGATTTGCGCGCTGACTCAGGGGTTGGCCTGGGTGGTAAAGATTTTACGTTCGTACCTGAAACACTGCGGGCAGGCGGCGAAGTCTGCTGTCCGGTAGACTTCCTGGCACTTTCAGTCTGAACGGTGACATTGCCGGCGGGTTTGGATTTTGAGTCAACTTTTTTTTGCGCATTGACCCGGTCGGTGGACAATAAAGCGATCGTACAGGCGATAATAAAAATGGGCGTTTTTTTCATAACAGATGAATTGATGATTAAGAAATGAAAGGATTGTTGCCAGTGTGAAGAGGAAGCGTGTACCTAAAAGTATTACGTCCAGCAGGTGATAGCAATACCAACTAGTTTGTATTTTTTTATCCTTATTGGCTGGACAATTTTACATTTTGGGGCTATTATGGCGGAAGGGAAAACACGCTATTTAGAAGGGCCAATAAACGGTTGCTGCTGACTACTGGTAGCTTACTGTAACAGGAATCCCAGGTAAAAGCGGGAATGGACTACAGGCGTAATAAAGTCGGCAACTATAGTTTGCCCATTAAAGCCATAACTGAATAACTGCGGCGTGATAATATTGACACCCGTAAGTTGCCGGGGTACCGGCGTGGTAGCGGGATCTCCTACAGTATTATATTGGAGGATTTTAATGCTGTTCAGGTTTATTTGCTGCCCGG
>Ga0070667_100004341_pt1 | contig 11955 bp, 9 predicted proteins | sample KBSS33metaG_FD_64659 | JGI IMG/M metagenome (GOLD analysis project Ga0070667, IMG submission 64659) | Switchgrass rhizosphere microbial communities from Kellogg Biological Station, Michigan, USA - KBS S3-3 metaG | ecosystem: Host-associated > Plants > Roots > Rhizosphere > Soil ...
AAAGAGGATCCTGCTACCCCATTTAAAACGTTGCCAGCGGGAAGCTGTCTCCGTTTGAAATACCTGGTGTGTATTGCTGTTCATGTATGCTGGTATCCTGCCGAAACAGGATTTTGTTCAATAAAATTAGTACAGAAATTGTTAATGAAGACGTAATAGGTCGCTGCTAATAGTCCAGTTCAAGCCGAAGCCTGTCTTTCAGTTCTTTTACCAATGGATATTCAGCAACTATTTTCTGGTATTGCTCCCGGGTGTTCAGCGGAATTTCCACTTTGTGTGTGAGGTCTATTTTTTCTTCTATCACAATGAAGAAAGTGAGCAGGCGGTTATTGAACCGCTGTTGCAGGTGTTCCGATAGTTTTACCCTTTCCGATTCTATGAATTTGCATTGCAGGTTATTGGGTGTTACAATTTCAAAACTGCTTTCATCCCTTACACGCAATACCGCCAGGTCAAAACTCTGCGCCGCAGGATTTTTATTTTCTTTCAGCCAGTTTGTAAAATCATTCCATGCCAGCTGCAATGATTCCGGTTCTAATGGCGTGATTTGTACAGCAGTTCCGGTATTGGTACCAGTAGCATATTGGCGGCGTATAGCATGCAGCCCGCCCAGTTTACCGGTGCTGGTATTGGTAACCGATAACTGATCGTTAGCCGGCTCTTTACCCAAATCCTTTGCAGGTTGTGCTGCGGATGTGTCAATAACCAGTTTTGCAGTTATGGGCGCTACGGTTTTTTTGGCTGCCGGGGTTGTATTTTTTGTGTCGCTGATAGCGGTAAACCCAAGGCTTTTAAAGGCCAGTGGTTTTACCGTATCAATCATTTTTTTTTTACTAAGGCCGTCAACAGCAACCGTTAGTTCCATAGCCTGTTGCAGGTAAGTAAGTTTTATCAATGCCAGCTCTACATGCAGGCGTTTGTTTCGGGCGGCCTTGTAATGAATGGCTGTCTCGTTTAATATATTCAATGCGCTGATGATATAGGCAAAAGATGTTTTCTTAGCCGATGCTATATATCGTTCCCTGAAACTTTCCACTACTTCCAGTAAGCCTGTTACCCGTTCGTCTTTGGATACAAGCAGGTTGCGCAGGAATTCTGCAAAGCCTTCAATCACCAGGTCGCCTTCGAAGCCTTTGCTATTGATGTCGTCGAACAATAACATAGCAGCTGCCAGGTCCTGCTGCTGCATGCAATCGAGCAGTTTAAAATAATAATCTGCATCCAGTATATTCAGGTGCTCCAGCGTATTGGCATAGGTTACTTCGCCATTGGTGAAGCTTACAATTTTATCCAGTATGCTCAATGCATCGCGCATGCAGCCTTCGCTTTTTTGCGCAATCAGGTGCAGGGCGGCTTTATCGGCTTTTATTTCTTCTTTGTCAATAATTTCCTGCAGGTGTTCTACCGTATCATTGGCAGTGATGCGTTTGAAATCAAAAATCTGGCAACGGCTTAAAATGGTTGGTAATATTTTATGTTTCTCTGTGGTGGCCAGAATGAAGATGGCATAGGGGGGCGGCTCTTCCAGTGTTTTTAAAAATGCATTGAAAGCCGAGGAGCTCAGCATGTGTACCTCGTCTATAATATATACTTTGTATTTACCGGCTTGCGGCGCAAAACGCACCTGGTCTACCAGTGACCGGATATCGTCTACCGAATTATTGCTGGCGGCATCCAGCTCATGAATATTGAGTGAAGTGCCCTGGTCAAATGAAACACAGGAATGGCATTTGTTGCAGGCCTCACCATCTTTGCTGATATTTTCGCAATTGATGGTCTTTGCCAGTATACGCGCGCAGGTGGTCTTGCCCACGCCTCTTGGCCCGCAAAATAAAAAAGCGTGTGCCAGCTGGCTGTTCCTGATGGCATTCTTTAGCGTGGTGGTAATATGAGATTGGCCCACAACAGTAGAAAAGTTCTGCGGCCTGTACTTACGTGCTGAAACAATAAATTTATCCATACCTGCGACAAATTTAGTTGATTAGTTGATTAGTTATTGGTTGACCGGTTGAATGGTTACTGAGTTGGGGAAAAGTTGGATCAGGATAATTGTTGAGCGCTCACAAAAAAAGGCTGCCTTTTACGGCAGCCCTGTTATAATAAAGGGTTTCAGAAATAAATGATTGTCAGAAGCCGGTATTGTTTGGTAACAAATTCGGGTTTACATCAGTTTCCTTTTTAGGTACCGGAAAAAGTAAATTTTTCTCGGCATAAGTAGCACCGAATACGTTTTTGTGTCCAACAAAATCGTCCCAGTTCTTCGTTATATCATTGCGCACCTTTCGTGTCCGAACCATATCAAACCACATCTTATTTTCAAAGCAAAGTTCAAAATAGCGCTGTGACCATACTTCCTGCTCAAAGGCGGTCTGACTAAGACCAGCCACTGGGGTTAACTGAGCCCGGGCACGGATTGCGTTCACTCCTGCATAAGCCTGTGCATCCGCGGTGCCCGTACGATTCTGCGCTTCAGCATACATCAGTAATACATCCGCATAGCGATACAGGGTGTAATTCAAATCCGATTTGGGAGTGGTGGCCACCGCCGGATAAAACCACTTATAGAGGTAAGGCCCTTTAAACGTCACCGTACTATTCGGGGGTTTGGCGCCTGGATAGCTGGTAAAGAAAAATTGCCGTTCCTGCGCGCGTTTATCGCCTGCGGTGAAGGAGGCTACAAACTCTTTGGTAGGAATTACTGAACCATACTCGTCTGAATAGGCTGAAATACCTGAATAGTTAGGAATGGTCAGGGGTGTAAGCGGATTGTTTACGTTTGCTGTCACCGAGTATTGCACCTGGAAGATAAATTCTCCTTTATTCTTATTAGCAGGATCATTCATATCCGTATAATTGGGGAAAAGAGAATATTGGTTGCTGTTGATAACTGCCAGTGAGCGCTTGGCAGACTCGGCATAAGCGGTGTTGCCACCATTGATAGCTGCACCTGCATAGGTCAGGTATACATCTGCCAGGATTGATTCAACTACGCCCATCGATACGCGGCCCGAAGCATCTCTCCATGGTAATGTTGATTTTTCCGCCATTAACAGGTCAGGGATGATGATGCTGTCATAGATAGCTTTGGCTGGTGTGCGCGGTATCTTCAAAGAACCAATGTCAGTTGGAACCGTTGTTACTTTTGGCACGGCACCGTACATGCGAACAAGGTGGAAATAGTAGAGTGCCCGTAGCGTGCGTACCTCTGCCAGCATATTGGTTTTTATAGAGTCTGTAAGGCCTGCAGCGGTAATGCCCGGAAGCGTTTGTATCGCCTGGTTGCAATAACCGATCCCTTTATACAGGAACTGCCACCAGGTATCGAAGTAAAAAGAGGTATTATTGTAAGCAAGACTCTGGTAAACTGTGTAGTTGGTTTGCCCAAGATCACTTGTTGCTTTTCCCGTGAGGAATTCCATTAAATCGTAGGTATTACCGCCATAAGATGAAGGTTGGCCGCCCAGCATCGCTGCCGAAAGATTTGAATACGCGGAGGTAGTGAGCGCCTGGGCAACCTTTAAGCTGGACAATGAAGATGATGGAGTAATTACCGTAGTGAGCTTTTCATCCAGGAACTTCTTGCACGAAGTTGCAGCAAGCAGCACAACCGCACACCAAATAATGAAATATTTATATTGCTTCATGTTTGTTGCTTTTAGAAATTAGAAATTAAGATTTACACCTGCATTCCATACTCTCGGGCGCGGATAAGAGAAAAAGTCCAGGTTCTGAGAGAAGTTAGCATTGCTTCCATAGCCGGTGTTATAAGTATCCACTTCAGGATCGTAGCCGGTGTATTTGGTACTGATGAACAGGTTCTGCACACTTAAATAAAACCGAAGCCTGCTGATGTGCGCCCGGTCAAGCAGTTTGGAAGGCAGTGTATAACCTAATATAAAGTTTTGACCGCGGATAAATGATCCGTCTTCCACCCACCATGTGTCAAATTTGGAGTCTTGCGCATATGCGTAATTCCGCACCTGTGAAATCATCGTGTTCTGGTTGGTCGGCGTCCATGCGTTCAGCACTGTTTTCAGGCTGTTGGCAATGGTCTGGCGGTCTTCGGAAGAGTGTTTGAAAGTAGCCGCTGTATTAACGCCTTGTACGAAACGGATATCAAAGCTGAAATCCCAGTTTTTAAAATTCAATGAGCTGTTGAACGTACCTGTCCATTTTGGATTAGATCTTCCAATGATGCCGTACTTTTCGCTACCGTCGGCATTATATAGATATTTGCGATCTCCTGGTTTCAGATTGTGAGTAGCAGCCTCTGTAGCTTCTTTATCGCTCCACGTGCCCACCCGGTATCTGCCATAGAATGAACCGATGGCTTCTCCCACGCGCAAGATGTTTGTTTCACCCAGGAAGTTCGGACCCGGGAAAATATCTGCGTTACCGTTGTTGAGTTTCAGGATCTTGTTTTTGTTGCTTGCAAACAGGAAGGTAGTAGTCCAGGTCAGGTCCTTTGTCTGAATATTGGTGGTTGTAAGGTTAAGTTCAAGACCAGTGTTTCGAACAGAACCGATGTTGATGTAAACATTATTTTGATTCAAGCCGGCAGAATACGGAATCGGCGTCTGCAACAGCAGGTCCTTGGTAGTGCGGTTGTAATAATCAACGTTCAGCGTAACCCTGTTGTGGAACAATCCCAGTTCGATTCCTCCGTCGGCCTGGTACGAAGTTTCCCATTTCAGGTCAGCGTTACCCATGTAATCATGATACAAGACAGAAGTATTGTTATTGCCGATAACAGTGGTACCCGCGGCAATCTGCCTTTGGGAACGGCCCACACCAATTTCCTGGTTACCCACGCCGCCATAGCTGGCGCGGATTTTCAGGTCGTTGAGAAAGCTTGGTCTATTCTTCATGAAGTCTTCTTCTGTAACTCGCCAGGCAACGCCCAGAGATGGGAATACACCATATTTGTGATTCGCCCCGAATACGGAAGAACCATCATACCTGCCAGTAGCTGTAAACAGGTATTTGTTCTGTAAACTGTAAAATATCCGTCCGTAAAAAGAGTTGAGTGTTCTTGTATTACCGCCGCTGGTAGAACTTGACCGCAGCGACCCTGCTCCCAGGTTATTAAACTGGAAGAAGTTGTCGATGAAATTCTGTGCTTCTACGAAATCCGTTTCTGTTACTGTTCTTTGCCAGGAAGCACCCAACAGCGCTGTCAGCTTATTTCCTTTCTTAAACTCCTTATTGTAAGTAAGATAGTTTTCAGACTGCCAGAAATTGGAAGTGTTGGTGCGTATGTTGGCAACTCCGCCCTGGTCCTGAGACAGGTGAGGAAGATCGTTGGCAGAGAAAAAGTTATTCTTCTGCCAGTTCAGGTTATAGCCGAAGTCAGACTTGAATTCCAGATCTTTGGTGATATGAAATAACAGGTAAGTATTACCCAGTGTCTGGAAGATGTTGTTCAATGTATAGCGGTTTTGGGCAATTTGTATAGGATTGGGGCCGCCTTCCAGCCCGGCAATATCATAGTTGCCGGCCCATGTGCCATCAGGATATTTAATGGGTAATATAGATGCTTCTTCTGTTACCATCCTGGGCACGTTCAAACCTCCGTTATTATCCGAAACCAGTTTCTGCTGGCTTTTAATAACAGAGATAGCGCCACCTATTTTCAACCATTTGTTGATATCGTTATCCATCGTGAACCTGGCCGAGTAACGTTTGAAGGCGGAGTTTACCATGATACCATTCTGATCCAGGTAACCCAATGATACACTGAAGAGAGTTTTTTCGCTTCCACCCTGGAAACTCAGTTGATGGTTGTGTGAAAAAGCAGGCTTGTAGGTTTCCTTTTCCCAATTTGTATTGTAAAGAGGCTTGTCATTTGCATCAAACAACTTGGGATAGTTGATATGGTTAAGCGCTTTAGGCGGCGCCTGCACCGTACCATTAGGGTTGGCTGCGTTCGCGCTGAATTTCTGGCCATTGGCAAAGGACAGGTTATATATCTGCACAAATTCATTTGCATCTAAATTAGGCAGATGACGATAGAGTTGGGCCTCATTTACATTGCCATCATAGCTGATGCGGGTGGCGCCTGCACGACCTCGTTTGGTAGTGATTAGAATCACGCCGTTTGAACCCCGTGCACCAAAGATGGCTGTAGAAGAAGCGTCTTTCAATACTTCCAGGGAAGCAATATCGCCTGGATTTATAGTATTGCCATCTACTCCGATTACTCCATCCACGACATACAACGGATCAATGTTGGCATTAATAGAGCCTAGGCCACGAACGCGTACTTTCGCACCAGCACCTGGCGCATTATTATTTACGCTTACGTCAACCCCCGGAACTTTTCCTTCTAGTGCCTGGGTAATATTTGGTGTGGGTTTATCATTAAGCTTGTCTCCTTTCACTATAGACACTGAGCCTGTAAGGTCTGATTTCTTTGCTGTACCATAGCCAATCATCACCACCTCGTTGAGGTTGGTGGCATCCTGCTGCAAAACCAGCCCCTGTAATTTACCAGGCTGATTAGCAGGCACCTCCAAGTTTTTATATCCTACATAACTAAAAACAAGCATTGCATTGGCGCTGCTTACGTCAATCGAAAAACTGCCATCAGCCTTGGTAGTAACGCCATTATTGGTGCCTTTTTCCACTACGCTTACACCGGCAAGGGGTTCACCTTTTTCATTGGCAATTTTGCCGGTAACCGGTATAGCAGCAGCCGCTAATTGGTTTTCGGTGGTTTTGTCGCCAACTATTACCACTAATTGATTACTAAGGCGACGATAGCTAAGCGAGGTATGTTCAAAAATTTTATCCAGTACCTCAGTAAGGCTGGCATTGTTTACATCGATGCTTACCGGCTGGCTTCCTTTTAAAAGCTTGTCGCGGTATACAAAACGGAAATTGCCCTGATCCTCAATTGATTTTAGCACTTTTTTCAGCTGCACTTTATCCAGTTTCAGGCTGATGCCCTGCCCGTAACTATGGGCGAATGACTGAGAAGAGAAAAACAGGACCAGCACGATTGCCATCTTCGTCATAAGCAGGTATTTGATTAGTAAACGGCGCGTATTGGCAGATACGCCGTATTCACATTTTTTCATATCTTGGCTTTGATTTAAAAATGATGATAGCTGCCCTTGCGGGCAGTTTTGTCTTTTTTTACGGCGGGGAATGGTCGCAACATTCTCCGCTTTTTTATTTTGTTGGGTGTCAGGTTATTTTTTTCATTGGCGCCAGTTTTATTGGTTAGTAATGGAAGAAGTATATCGTTTATGCGCGAACGCAATTTTGTATTCCTTGAACAGCTGAGGTGCGGATAAATCCGGTAACCCGGTTTAGCGTAAGCATCGGGCTTATTGATCGGCCCGCCTGATAGTGACGATATTTTTATGAATAGTGTATCTGAAATTTCCGGTAATGGTCAAAGCTTCCATCAGTTGCGATAATGTTTCATTATCGAAAATGCCGCTGTACGCCGTTTTTTTCAGCTCATTGTCTCCGTTGATGATTACTTTCACATCGTACCATCTTTCTATTTTCTGCGCCACTTCTTCCAGGCTTTCCGCGTCAAATACCAGTTTGTTTTTTATCCAGAGTGTTTCCAGCGCGCTGCTGTCTTTCGCTTCAAAGTGAACCTTGCCCACTTTGATATCCAGTTCGGGACTGCCCAGGCTATTATTTTTACTGTCTTTGTCTGTATTAAACTGGAGGCTTTTATTGTTTACCACCAGTTTCTCATTTGGTTTCAGTACAATCTTTTTTTCAGGATTGTTATGAAGCGACACCTCTACTGAACCCCTGAACAATGCGGTTTGCGTATTCTTTTCGCTTTCGTATGCCCTTACGTTAAAAGCGGTTCCCAATACCCTTATATCAAGTGTTTTGGTATGAATGATAAAAGGCCTTGTTTTATCTTTTACCACATCAAAAAAAGCCTCACCTTCAAGCGACACTTCCCTGAAATCTCCTCTGAAACTCTCGGCGTAGGTGAGTTTGCTATCAGCATTTAACCAGGCCATGGTGCCATCGGGCAACTGGATATTGGATTTGGAACCTTTGCGGGTGCTGACCGTATTTTTAGCAATACTTTCCGCTTTCCTGAGAACTTGCGGGGGCTTGTTGTCGTTATTCTTATAAAGCAATAATACAATAACCAGGCAAGCGGCAACGGCGGATGCGGGCAGCCACCACCTGTAAATACGGCGACTTGTTTTTTCTTCGGAAGGAGCAGTTATACCGGGTGAATACTCGGCAAGACCAGGATAAACATCGGGGTTATTACTAAAACGTTGCAGGTGCCGGTTAAAAAAATCATCTGTTTTATTTTCCTGTACTGTTTTTTTCTTCCATATCTGCAACAGCAACTGCGCCTGTAAACCAAGTTCAGGATTTTCCTGTAATAACTTGTCAAGCGCGGCAAGTTCCTCATTGGTTGCTTCGCCCGTAAGTTTTACACTTAATAAATACCAGAGTTTTTCTTCCTCCATACAACTGTCTTGTAGTTAAGGATACCCGGGGCGATTAAAATGTACCAAAAGAAAAATTTTTTTTTAAAAAAACATTTTATCTTCACAATTAAGAAAGGAATTAAAATGTCCAATCTACTTTGAACGATCTTGTCGCAATAGCTGAACTGCAAAAGAGAATTGCCTTGTATGATGATATGAAGGCATACAGGGAGTTGTGTGATATTTTTTTTCATCGCCTCAACCGCACGGCTTACGCATTCCTGAAATCGAAAGAACCCGCCGAAGAAATTGTTTCAGATGTCTTTATTAAAGTATGGCAGATTAGGGCAAAGCTCACCGAGATCGACAACCTGAGCGTTTATCTTTACACCGTTACCAAAAATCTTTGTCTTAAATATATTACCCGCCAATATAAAAATCCGGTAACCAGTCTTGATATCATGCATTTTGAAACCAGCATCGATTTCAATACGCCGGAAGACATTTGCATCTCTGCAGATATCATAAAAAAAATAAGGCAGGCGCTGGATGAATTACCCCCCAAATGCAGGCTGATACTGCAACTGGTGAAAGAAGACGGATTGCGTTACAAAGAAGTAGCTGAGATATTGCATATTTCGGAGCTCACTGTACGCAACCAGGTGGCCATTGCCGTTAAAAAATTGGGAAAGGCATTGCCTGTTTATTTACAGTCTGCCGTGAATCTCCATTTCAGGTGAACCACTGTGAGAGGGGGAACGCGAAGTTGTACAGTATAAATTCTGCAGGAATTGCTTTATGGAATATTGAAAATTGTGCGTTGTTTATTGATCATGTTTCAGCACATGAAATAAATGTTCAACGCTCAATACTCAGACTAACCTGACAATCGCCCAATTACAAATTCCTAATTCCGATCTGATTAACTGGCCAACTAATCAACTAACCACCGGGTGCCGTTTAAATTCCCTGTTCCTGTCAAACAAATACCGGTACGTGATCAGCCGCCTGCTCGGAAAAGTATCGCCCAGGCTTTTCGCTACGTTGATCATTTTGGGGTTGAACTCGCCAATCCACTGCATTTCAAATTCCCGGTAATCGGTATACGGTTGTACCAGTTTGGCCGCTTCTATCAGCATAAACGCATCTACCCCCGTTCCCTGGAATTCGGGTACTATACCGTATACTATACCAACGAATTTGGTTCTTTTCCTTGTTTTCTGCAACCATACAAAATATAATTTTTGCAGCAGGCCAAACTTCCCGTTCAGGTGCCTGAAGTACTGGTTAATATCGGGCAGGTTAATAAACATGCACACCGGTTCATCATTGTAATAGGCAAACCATAGCACCCGCTCATCCATCACCGGCTTCATTTTTTTAAACATGATCAACACCTGTTCTTTCTTTAGCTCTTTTAGTCCGCCATGGCCCGCCCAGGCTTTATTATAAATAGTAGTGAAATCGCCGGCAAACTTTTCCAGCTTGTTTTTATCAATATGGATGGCCTTATAACCCGGATCTTTTTCAATGATGGCATGACGCTCATACATTTTTGCACTCAATTTTTTTGTAGTGTCAAGGCCAAAGCAATGTTGGTTGAAAAAATTGCGGAAACCGTAATGTTCAAATAATTCCTGGTAGTAAGCATAGTTATAATTCATACAGTACAGTGGTTCCTGGAAGCCTTCTACCAGCAGGCCCCACCAGCGATCACGTTCACCAAAATTGATTGGGCCGTCCATAGCTTCCATCCCCTGCCTGAGCAACCATTCTTTTGCGGTATCGAAAAGTAGATCGGCCGCGCGCTGGTCGTGGATGCAGTCAAAAAAGCCGATTCCGCCCACCGGCACTTCATCGCCTTTGTTTTTATATTTTTTATTGGTGAAAGCGGCAATGCGGCCAATTAAGTTCCCGGCATCATCCTTCAAAATCCAGCGAATGCACTTGCCCTGCCGGAAGGCCTTGTTTTTCTTTTCATCAAATACTTCCAGTACGTCTTTGTTGAGCGGCCTTATATAATTGGGATTGGTTTTATTGATGTCAACATTGACTTTAATAAATGCAAGTGAATGGGCGGGGGTCGTTACTTCCGTTAAACGCATATTGTACACCGGTTCTTTGGTTAGCCAAAATTTTGTGCCTACTATAGCAACCTGTTTGTAAATTTGAACAGGTTTTGTGAAATGAATGATACACGGAAAACAAATTTAACCGATCCCATTGTAGTAAACCATCTTTATGAGCGATAATTCAAAACTCCTTGCAGGTATCGTTATAGGAGCGGCAGCCGGCACAGTGCTTACTTTGCTGTTCAATACAGAGGCAGGCAAACAGGCAGTGGCCAATATTAAATCGGCCGCAGATAAAGTTTTGCGCGATTGGAAAGATACCAGCACCCCCGAAACAGCCGTGTAAAAAATGAGTATGGTAACAGAAAAGCAAAGTTTTTTCGAAGACACACAGGATTTACTGGAAAGCTATGCCGCCAACCGGCTGCGCCTTTTAAAATTGCAGACTGCCGAAAAATCATCCCGCGTTGTCACACTGATCTTTACGGGCCTGGTAATAGGGTTGCTGTCGTTTTTTATTTTCCTTTTTATCAGTATTATGGTTGCCCTGTATTTTTCAGAAAAATGGCATAGCCCCTTTTATGGCTTTGGGGTGGTGGTACTGTTTTATATACTGCTGCTGGTGACAATATTGGTAATGCGTGGTGCGCTGGATAAATATATTTTCAGTAAAGTGATAAATATTTTGTTTGAATCAAACGCAGATGATGATGAAAAACAATAAGAACAGAACCGCTTACACCCGCGAAAGCCTGCAACTGGAGCAATACCGCCTTAAACAAGTGATCAAAGAACAGGAACTGCAGCTGCGGCAGCGTGTACAGCAATTACCAGGCGAATTATTTTACGCAGGCGTGGACGCCGTTATTCCGGCTGCGCTTACGGGTAGCATTACCAATAAATTATTACGTTTCGGAAGAAGTTTTATAAATAAGTCGGTTGTTAAAAAGAATAGCGGCAATACCTCCAGGCTGGTTGCCGTTGCCAAGCAAGCCGGTATCTTCACCCTCCTTAAGCTGGCCTATAACATTTTTATCAGAAAAAAATAGCTGTTACACTGATCAAAAATGAATGCAGCCGGCGACGCCGTGTGGCAGGCTTATATTGCACAAATCACATGCAACCAGGTTCTTAAAGGCTGGTTTTTTGCGTTCTTTTCGCAATTATTTTTTTTCTTTTCAATTGGTGGAAATAATGGGCCAACCCTTACCTTTGCGGCAAATTTTTAAACCGCTGTTTTAATACGCTCATTTATGGCTAATACAGGTAAGATAAAACAAATTATTGGCGCTGTTGTAGACGTTCAGTTTGAAGGACAATTGCCGGAAATATACAATGCACTTGAGCTGAAACGCGATACCGGCGAAACCTTGGTGCTGGAAGTGCAGCAGCACTTGGGCGAGGATAGTGTGCGTACCATTGCCATGGACGGAACCGAAGGATTGGTACGGGGTACG
>Ga0070667_100004344_pt1 | contig 11954 bp, 12 predicted proteins | sample KBSS33metaG_FD_64659 | JGI IMG/M metagenome (GOLD analysis project Ga0070667, IMG submission 64659) | Switchgrass rhizosphere microbial communities from Kellogg Biological Station, Michigan, USA - KBS S3-3 metaG | ecosystem: Host-associated > Plants > Roots > Rhizosphere > Soil ...
GTGACCGAGCTTGGCGACGGCGGCAAAGCTGCGCAACTGATAAAGCTCCATGCCCTCCCTTAGACGTCTCTAAGTCGCTATTCTAACAGGAATGATGCAACGCAGCAATTCACGGGCGACCGTCCATTCGGTTCGCCGATACCTCTCATCCAAACACTTGATTTGATTCCTGGGGCGCCGGTAACTATCTTGTAATGGTGCGGTGCATCATGCACCGAAAAGGGCGCCCAAAAGGTGCATAGGAGCTACAAGATGAAGGCTACAACTATCCCGAACGACGACGACCGCGGGTTCATTTCCGTGGTCATTCAGCTGTTTCATCTGGCGCTGACCCCGCCCGCTGCAGGTCCGGCAAGTGCCCCGGCCGAGCCGAAGCCGTCCCTGCTGGAGCGCTTCGACCGCTGGGCGGCCAGGTCCCGCCAACGCCAGCGCGAGGCCTACCTCGCCAGGTCGAAAGACATGTTCGAGCTCGAGGCGCGCATGCGTCACGCGGAACGTCAGCCGTACTACGGAGCCTGACGACTGCCCCGTCAGGGGCGGCCTACGGACGGCCCGTCGCGCTCATGCGGGGATGAACCGCAGTGCAACGCCGTTGTTGCACCAGCGCTGCCGCGTGGGCGGGGGGCCGTCGTCGAAGACGTGCCCCTGATGACCACCGCAGCGGACGCAGTGGTACTCGTCGCGCTCGACGATCATCTTGAAGTCCTTTTTCATCGTGAGATGGCCGGGGATGGTGGTGAAGAAGCTCGGCCAGCCGGTGCCGCTGTCGAACTTCATCCGCGACGTGAACAGTGGCAGCGCGCAGCCGGCGCAGACGAACACGCCGGCGCGCTTTTCCTTGTCGAGCGGACTCGAAAACGGCCGTTCGGTGCCTTCCTCGCGCAGCACGTCGTACTGGACGGGCGTCAGCAGCTTCTTCCACTCGGCATTGTCGCGGACGAGCGGATCGGGGCTGGCCGCGACGTCCGCGCCCGTCGGCACCAGCGTGCGCCAGGACGTGCGGATTTCGTCGAGGGTTGCGTTCATCGGTGCGGCGGCATTCGCGCTGCGGCGAAGCGCCAGGGCGCCGGCCACGGCGAGGGGCACGGCAGCGAGCGTGGTGAGGAAAGCACGGCGGTTCGTCACGACAACTCCTCCAGCTGCATAAACGGGCACGACTTGGACCGGTGCCGGCGAATCGAGTTGCACTGGGGTCGCTTGAACATCTCACACCCAGCGTGGCCGCGGTCCAGCGCTTGGTCGATCGCGGCGGCGAATCCTTACACCGTCTGTCAGGCGCCGCGCAGTGTGCCGAGCGCGAGACCGATCAGGCCGCAACCGACAATGACCGGAATGACGCCGACCTTGTAGCGGAACAGCGCGATGGCGGCCAAAGCAGTGATCGCGATTGCGACGAAGTCGACCGGGCCCGGCGCGCCGCCGGGCGCGAACACGTGCCACGCGAAAAAGGCCGCCAGGTTGACGATGACGCCGACCACCGCCGCCGTGATGCCGGTGAGCGGGGCCGTGAAACGCAGCTGTCCGTGCGTCGACTCGACCATCGGACCCCCGGCGAGGATGAAGAGGTACGACGGCAGGAACGTGAAGAACGTGGCGACGCACGCGCCGGCCGCGCCGACGGCGAGCAGCGTGTCGCCGTCGAGTCCTCGCGTGACGTTCCCGACAAAGCCTACGAACGCGACGACCATGATCAGCGGGCCCGGCGTCGTCTCGCCAAGTGCGAGGCCGTCGATCATCTGCCCCGGCGTCAGCCAGCCGTACGACTCGACCGCGCCCTGGTACACGTAAGGCAGGACGGCGTAGGCGCCGCCAAACGTCAGCAGCGCCGCCTTGGTGAAGAACCATCCCATCTGCGTGAGCGCGCCGTCCCAGCCGAAGCGCAGCGTCAGCGCTCCCAGCGCGGCAGCCCACAGGAGCAGGAACGTGCCGATCACCTTCGCAAGGCGCGAAGGCGTATAGCGCGCGTGCGGCGGCGTGGGTGTCGCGTCGTCGATCAGCGCCGGCGGATGCGCACGGCTGCGCACGCCGTGCGCGCCGGAGGCTGCGAACGCGCGGGGCGCATACCGGCCGCCGAGCGCGCCGGCGATCGCCGCGCCGAGGACGATCGCCGGAAACGGCACGGCGAACGCGAAGATCGCGACGAACGCCGCCGCTGCCAGCAGCCACAGCAGCGGATGCTTCAGCGCGCGCGTGCCGATCCGCCACGCGGCATGCAGGACGATCGCCACGACCGCGGGCTTGATCCCGTACAGCAGACCCGCCACCGCGGGGACGCGGCCGAACGCGAGATAGACCCACGACAGCGCGATCAGCACGGCGAGCGACGGCAGCACGAACAGGATGCCGGCGACGAGCCCGCCCCACGTCCGATGCATCAGCCAGCCGATGTACGTCGCGAGCTGCGTCGCTTCCGGTCCGGGCAGCAACATGCAGAAATTGAGCGCATGCAGGAATCGCTGCTCGGAGATCCAATGCTTTTCATCCACCAGCTCGCGATGCATGATCGCAATCTGGCCGGCAGGTCCGCCGAAGCTGATCCATCCAAGGCGAAACCAATAGCGAAGCGCTTCAGCCCGGGTGGGGGCGCGTGGCAGCGAGGATCCGACCGCCGCGGAATCCGGGATCACGTGGAACGCGTGCCGGGACGATGCGCACGGTGTCGGTTTGTTGCATCGCAACAAGAACTCGCGACGGCGGCGTCGAGACGCATGGCTCAAGCGTAGCATTGAGGCGCAGGTCGCGGACGCCGCATCAAAACGCTGCGTTGTCAATACATTGTCATATGCATGTCGCGCGGTGTCCGCAAGTCGATCGATATTAATCGATTCAAAAACTGTCTTGACCTTGCCATTTTCGGCGCGTAGCCTCACTTCCCATCGCCGCACCACCGATCCAGGTCCAGGACCCGAACCGCCTCGACGGCGACGATAGCCGCGTTCATTGCGGGCTGAAGCAAATGCTTGGTGCATCCGCAACAGGACAAAATTCGCGCATCGCTCACCCTCGCCACGACGAAGAATATTCATGCGGCGAGCGGCGTCATAGGAGGAGTGCCAATATGAAATTCAAAAGTGGACGTATTGCCTATACCGTGGCCGGAGCCGCGGCGCTGGCCGTGGCGTTCGGATTCTCGAGTCCGTTGTTTTCCGCCAAGCCCGAGGCGTCGAGCACGTTGAAGCCGCCGACGTTCAAGGTCGACCCGTTCTGGCCGAAGCCGCTGCCCGACAACTGGGTCACCGGCGAAATCGGCGGGACGTGCATCGATTCGAAGGATCACGTGTTCATGGTGACGCGTGGCTTCCAGACGGGCGGGCTCGTATCGCCGGAAGGCGTCGGCGGCTTCCCGACCGTATCCAAGGCCTCGCCCCCGGTGATCGAATTCGATCCGGAGGGCAACGTCGTCAACTCGTGGGGCAGCACGGCGCTGGTGCCCGCAGGGCAGCCCAACGCGGGGCAGAACGCGGTTCTTCCGAATGGCATCCATGGCTGCTACGTCGACTACCAGGACAACCTCTGGATCGCCGGCAACAGTGACGGTGTCGTGCAGAAGTATTCGCACGACGGCAAGAACCTGCTCCTGCAGATCGGCACCAAGTTCGTCTGCGACAATCCTCCGACCAACGCCTGCACCGGCGACTCGCCCAATGTGGGCAGCAGCCATGTGCTCCTGCATCGTCCGGCCGACATCGCGGTCGATCCGAAGAACGGCGACATCTACATCGCCGACGGCTACGGCAACCATCGCGTCGTCGTCTTCGACAAGAGCGGCAACTACCTGCGCCAGATGGGCGCCGGCGTCGGCACGGGTCCCGGACAGTTCGCCCCGACCGGTGGCGGCCATCCGCATTGCGTCGTGATCGGCAAGAACGACCTGGTCTATGCGTGCGACCGCGGCAACGATCGGATCAACGTGTTCCGGAAGGACGGAACGCTGGTTCGCGGCATCCCCATCATTCCGGGGACGTTCGCGCTCGGCACCGCCGGCTCGGCATGGGACGTCGATTTCTCGCCTGACGACGCGCAGACGTTCATGTACGAATCGGACGGCGGCAACGAAGTCATGTGGATCATGGATCACGCGTCCGCGCTCGCCGGCTTGCCGAACTCGATCCTTTCGGGATTTGGCCGCCCGGGCCACATGGCAGGCGATTTCACGTTCCTGCACATGATGGCGATCGACTCGAAGGGCAATCTGTATGCCGGCGAGACGGTTGGCGGACGTCGTATCCAGAAGTTCGACCGCGTCTCGAATTGCCCCGGCAATTCGGAAGGCAAGGGCAACGCCGGCCTGTATCAGTGCCCGGGCAACGGTCATTGATCGCAGGCAACGATACGCGATCGCATTGACGAGCGCGTAATCACCGGAACGACGGCGGCGGGGGCACCCGCCGCCGTTTTTTATGACCCACAGAACGTCGCAGTGGCGGAGAAACGAGCGAAAATGCGCGGCAGTTCAATTGCACCCATGCGTTCGATCGATACGATGACCACCTGCCTACGCATGCTCCGGACCCTGACGCTGTGTGGGCTCGCCGTGCTCGCGTGCGTGACCGGCCGCGTTGCGTGGGCGAACGGTGCCGATCTTCCCGCGGAGGTCGTGCTCCAGGGCTTCGTGAAGCCCGAGGAAGGACGCCTGCGTGTGCTCGTGCGCACGCCACTGGTCCTGCTCTCGAGCTTCTCGCTGCCCAAGCGCGGACCGGGATTCCTCGATCTCGAGCACATCGACGACGCGCTGGCAAAAGCCGCTGCGTCGGCCGGCAAGCAGGTCGAAATCACCGAGGATGGGCGCGCGCTCGTCCCGACGGTGCGGGCGATGCGGCTTTCGCAGCCTTCCGATCTGGCGTTCGACGCCTATTCGAAAGCCCTTGCGCTGGTGGAAGGTCCTAAGCTTCCCCTCGACACCGATCTCTATTGGAACCAGGGCTACTTCGACGTCGAGCTCGAGTACCCGCTCGCGTCGGTACGTTCACCGCTCGCGCTTCGCGTCAATGTCGCGCCGGAGCTCGAGACGCGCGGAAAATTTCGCTTCGAATTCCTCCCGGTGGGAGAGCCGGCACGTCGTTTCGACGTTCCCAGCGGCTCGGGCTGGGTTCCGCTCGATCCGCGCTGGTACGAGGCCTCGTGGCTGTTTTTCAAGGCGGGATTCGTCGCGCCGTTCGCGCAGGATCGCATGGTCTTTCTCGTCTGCCTGGTTGCGCCGTTCCTGCGTTTCGGCGGCGTGATGGCCATCGCGACGATGCTTGCGCTGATGCAGGCGCTCACGCTCACCGTGGCGGCGCGCGGCGTCGAGTTCGACGAGCATCTCGTGCCGGCGCTGTTCGCGGCAGCGACCGCCGGCTCGATCCTGCTGTTCGCGATCGGCAACCTGTCGCGCCCGCGCCTGCGATACCGGTGGTTTTTCGCGGCTGTGCTCGGGGCGCTCGGCGGATTCGGCATCGGCCATCTGCTGTTTCACGCGATGCAGTTCGCGGGCACGCACGAGATCGTCGCGATCTCGGCCTGGAACGTCGGTGTGTTTGCCGGCGAGCTCGTGGCGTTCCTGCTCGCGCTCGTGCTGATGCGGCTCATCGTCGATCCCATCCTGGGCCGCACGCTCGGGGTCGTCGTCGTGTCCGCGCTGGCCGGTCATCTGGCATGGCACTGGCTGGTCGAGTACGGGCACGCCCTCGGGCATGTCCTGCACGACGGCATCACGCGGCAATCGATCATGGATCTGGGCCGGTGGCTCGTGCCCGCGTTGGTGGTTGGCGGACTCGCCATGTTCCTTCCGCGACAGTTCGGCGGTGAGCCCGTGCCGAGCCTGCGAAGCGCACTCCTCGAACACGACGGCCGCTGAGCGGTCGATTACGGGAGGCTGCGGCCGTTGCTGGAGGACTTCCGCTAGATCAGTCCCTCGAGAATCTGCACATCGACCGTCGCGCCGGCCGCGACGTCGCCTGTTTCCGCCGGGAGGACGATGAAGCAGTTCGCGCGCGACATCGACGACAGGATGCCGGATCCCTGGTCGCCCGTCGTACGCACCTGCCACTGGCCGTCATCCTCCTGCGTCAGGATGCCGCGCTGGAATTCCGTGCGCCCCGGCACCTTCCGGATCGGCGCTGCCAGCCTGACCTGGAATTGCGGCGTCGATGCACTGCCGCCGCGTCCCTGCAACGCGAACAGCGCATCACGGACGAATTCGTAGAACGTCACCATCACGCTCACGGGATTGCCCGGCAGGCCAAAGAAATGCGCGTTGCCGATTCGGCCGTAGGCGAGCGGGCGGCCCGGCTTCATCGCGATCTTCCAGAACAGCACTTCGCCGAGCGTCTCCAGCACCCGTTTCACGAAGTCGGCCTCGCCTACCGAGACGCCACCTGACGTGATCACGACATCCGCGTTTGCGGCCGCGCTCGCGAATGCGGTCTCGAGAGCGGCCGGGACGTCCGCGACCACACCCATGTCGATGACGTCGCAATTCATCCGGGTCAGCATCCCCCATAGGGTGTAGCGGTTGCTGTCGTAGAGCTGACCCACGGCCAGAGGCTCGCCGATCGGCTTCAGCTCGTCGCCGGTCGAGAAGAACGCGACGCGCAGTTTGCGATAGACGCCGACTTCGTTGATGCCGATCGACGCCAGCATGCCGATCTCGGCCGGTCGAAGCGGTTGTCCGGCGCGAAACACGGTTGTTCCGCGCTTCAGGTCCTCGCCCGCGAAGCGGCGGTTCTGTCCTGCTTTCCCGACCGCACCTGCAGCGATTCTCACGCCGCCGGGGATTTCACTCGCGCGCTCCTGCATGACCACGGTGTCGGCACCGCCGGGCATTGCTGCACCGGTGAAAATCCGCACCGTCTCCCCGCTGCCAATCACCGTGTCGCAGGGCTTGCCCGCGAAGGAGTCGCCGATGCGCTTGAGCGTGGTCTCGCCGTGGGTCGCAAGATCGGAATGGCGCACCGCCCAGCCATCCATCGCGGAGTTGTCGTGCCCGGGGACGTCGATGGGCGACACGATCTCCTCGGCCAGGATGCGATCGAGCGCGAGACGGATGTGAACGCGCTCGATGGTCGTGACCGGCTTCAGGAACTGCCGTATCACCTCGCGCGCACGATCCACGGGCATCGAATCGGGATCGTAATCGTCGGCGCAGGAGAGCTCGCGCAGCGTCTTGGGGGCGTTCATCGTCATTTCGTCTCAATGGAGCTAGTTTGCGCGCGGGGTTCACCGCGCGTCACCGCAAGCCGCGAGCTCTGCCGCAGTGTTGATGTTCCGAAACGCCTCCGCCTCGTCGTCGAAGTTGACCTCGACGTGGGCGATCGTCGCGTACCACGCGTCGATCTTCCTGCCTCCGCCTTCGAGGAACGAGGCCAGGTGTGGCAGCACGTCGCGGCGCACCAGCGCGAAGACCGGGTGCGGCTGGTCGAACGTCTTCGCGACTGCGAGCTGCGCGTCGCGTGCGGCAAGCGCCACGCCCAGACGGGCAACGAGATCCAGCGGGAGGAACGGCGAATCGCACGGAGCCGTCACCACGAACGTTGTCTTCGCGCTGGTCATGCCGGCATGCAAACCTGCCAGCGGACCGGCGAAGCCGCCGACGGCATCGGGGACTACCGGATAGCCGAGCGCGCCGTAGCGCTCCAGGTTCTGGTTGGCGTTGATCACGATCGTCGCGACCTGTGGGGCGAGACGTCCGATGACGTGCGCGGCGAGCGGGGCGCCCGCGAGTTCCACCAGTCCCTTGTCCACGCCCCCCATCCGACGACCCTGTCCGCCCGCCAGCACGATCCCCGTGATCGCGTCGCGCGGAATCATGATGCGGTCGTGCGTGCGTCCGGCCACGGTATCCACGCCACGTGCTCCTCGAAGAATGCGTGCCCATCCGGCGCGCGATCGACGGGATCGTCGAAGGCCGCCAGGACGACATGCGTCTCGTTCGGCCAGCGCGCGGACTCGAAGAACAGCTTGGTCCCGCAGTGGCGGCAGAACTTGCGCGCCGTTCCCGGCGAGGACACGTGCGTCGCGAGCTGGCCGGCGCCTTCCGTTATCTCGACCTGCGGCGACGGAAAACCGATCCAGGTGACGAACGCGGCGCCGTGCGCGCGGCGGCAGCTCTCGCAATGGCAATGGCACGCGAAGCGCGACGGAAAGCTCGCCGCGAATTTCACGCGTCCGCAATGGCATCGTCCGTGCGCCTGCGTTGCCGCGGATCGTTCCGGACTCACGGCCGGAACCGATTCGCGCCGGTGAAGAGCAGATAGTGCTTGTTGGTCGCGCGTCCGATCATGGTCATGCCGACCTTTTGCGCGATCTCGTAGCCCATCTGCGTGAGGCCCGAGCGCGAGACGAGGAAAGGGATTCTCATCTGCGCGGCCTTGATGACCATCTCGGAGGTGAGCCGGCCCGTCGTATAGAAGATCTTGTCGCCGCCGTCGATGCGATCGAGCCACATGCGCCCGGCAATCGCGTCGACTGCGTTGTGACGGCCGACGTCCTCGACGAACATGAGGATCTGCGAGGTGTCGCCGTCGTTGGACGCCAGGGCGCAACCGTGTACCGCGCCCGCCTGCTTGTAGATGGTCTCGTGGGTGCGCACCTGATCCTGCAATGCGTAGAGCGCCGCGCGCGACAGCGTCGCACCCGGCGGCAGCACCACGCTGTCGATTTCGTCCATGAGATCGCCGAACACGGTGCCCTGGCCGCAGCCGGTCGTCTTCGTGCGCTTGGCGGTCTTCGCGTCGAGATCGGCGAGCCCGTTCCGCGTCTTCACCGCCACCGAATTCGTCTCCCAGTCGACCTGCACGGAGACGATGTCGTCGATGCTGTCCACGAGGCGCTGGTTGCGGAGGTAGCCGATCGTGAGATCCTCGGGCGCCGCGCCCAGCGTCATCAGCGTGAGGATCTCGACCTTGTCGACGTACACGGTCAGCGGATGCTCGCCGGCGATCGGCACCGTGCGCGACTCGCCGTGCTCGTCGACGGCGACCACGTCGAAGGTGGCAGGCCGGCCGGCGTCGGTCAAGAGCGGGCGATAGGGCAGGTCGGGAGCATTCACGTCGGGTCGCGGTGTTGCGTGCGGCGGGCCTTCAGCCGCCGATATAGGACATTTCGACTTTCTGCTCGCGCACGGTATTCGCCCCTCGGACTTCCGAATAGCGGTCTCCCCGCATTCTCCAGATTTCCCGGATCCCGGCTTCGATTTGCTCGTCGCCGAACTCACCGCGCAGGAGCGCACGCAAGTCGTGGCCGTCGGTCGCGAACAGGCAGGTGTAGATCTTGCCGTCGGTCGACAGCCGCGCGCGGGTGCAGTCGCGGCAGAATGCCTGCGTGACCGACGCGATGACCCCGATCTCGCCACTGCCGTCGCTGTAGCGCCAGCGCTCCGCAACCTCGCCGGCGTAGTTGGGATCCGCAGGCTCGATCGGCAGCGACGCACCGATCGTGCGCACGATCTCGGCGGCCGGCACCACGTCGTCCATTCGCCAGCCGTTGGTGTGCCCCACGTCCATGTACTCGATGAAGCGGACGATGTGGCCACTGCCCTTGAAGTGCCGCGCCAGGTCGAGAATCGCCGATTCGTTCATGCCGCGCTTGATGACAGCGTTGATCTTGATCGGAGCGAGCCCCGCAGCGTCGGCCGCGTCGATCCCCGCAAGGACGCGCGAGACGGGAAAATCGACGTCGTTCATGGCGCGAAACGTTGCGTCGTCGAGCGCATCCAGGCTCACCGTGACACGCGCGAGCCCGGCGGCACGCAACGCGCGCGCTTTCTTTTCCAGCAAGGCACCGTTGGTCGTGAGCGTGAGGTCGATGCCGGGGATCTCGGCCAGCTTTCCGATGAGCTGCTCCAGGTTCCTGCGCAGCAGCGGCTCGCCGCCAGTCAGCCGAATCTTGCGCACGCCCAGCCGAACGAAAATCCTCGCCGCGCGCTCGATTTCCTCGAACGACAGCAACTCGGCGTGCGGCAAAAACGGATAGTCGCGTCCGAAGACGTCCTTCGGCATGCAGTAGACGCAACGGAAATTGCAGCGGTCGGTCACCGAGATGCGGAGATCGTGCAGGGGCCGCCGGCGCAGGTCGACCGGCAGCGCCGTGGATTCGCCGGCTGCCGTGGCGCCCCGGAGCAGCGCATCGTCCATCGCGGATGGCGATGCGCGCGAGTCGGCGAGCGGAATGATGCGATGGCTCCGAGTCATGACGAAGATGGTAGCAGAGCGATAAGCTGTCACCGCGGTTTGCGGGTGTATGATCGGCCGCGCCGAAAAAACGGCCTGCGACTCCAAAAACCATGCAAGCGTTACGGCTTCCCGTCGATGTGCTGATGCAGCGAATACCGCTCGTCAATCGATGGGTCACGGAATCCTGGCGTCCCGCCGCGGTCGAAGCGGGAACGGACGCGAACGGTCCGGCGGTCGAGTTGGTGCGCGACGACGATGCGGGCGCGCTGTGGCGTCTACGAGGGTTTGCAATCGAGCTTCATCCGACCGAAGGCGAAGGCTATTTCCTGAATCTCACCTCGCCCGCGCCCTGCGTTTTTGTGATGTGGCGGATGATCGAGGAGGAAATACCCCCGGTGCGGCCAATCGTGGTCACGGTCAGCTACAACGAGGCAGGACGCATGCTGGACGGCGGCGAGCGCGTCGACAACGTGCCGATGCCGACGATGATTGCCGACTGGATGCGGCCATTCGTCGCTGCACACTACAAGCCCGAGCCACGCCGGAAGGTGCGTCGCAACGATCCGTTTGCGGCGACCGACGTATCCGGCGGCGCGCGCCGGCGCTGATGTCGATGTCCCGCGACGATCACGCGTCCGCCCGCTCGTTCCTGCATCGCTGGTCGGCGCGCAAGCATGCGGCCGTGCGGGAGGCCGCACCGCCCAGCGCGGAAGCGCCTCCGAGCCTGTCGCCGGAGCCGGCCGCGGCAGTGGGGTCGAACGTCCGGGCTGCTGCGCCTGCACCGGCGCCTTTGGAGGCCGAGCCGCTGCCTCCGGTCGAGTCCTTGTCGTTCGACTCCGACTTCACCGCTTTCATGCGTACCGAAGTCGACGAGACCACCAGGCGCTCGGCATTGCGCAAGCTGTTCAGCGACCCGCGATTCAATGTGATGGATGGTCTGGACGTCTACATCGACGACTACTCGAAGCCTGATCCGATCGCGCCCGAGGTCGTGCGCCAGCTCGTGCAGGCGCGCTTTCTATTCAATCCGCCGAAAACGCGAATCAACGAGGAGGGCGTCGTCGAGGACGTGCCGGTGACCCCGAGCGCGGAGGTGGATGCGGCGTCGCGACCCGCTGAAGTCCAGGAATCGATGGCGTCGCTGCCGGAGGCCGCCGAAGGTCTTGCCGACACGGCGCCGCCGAGCAACCCGCACGCTTCGGGGCAGCTCGATCCCGTACCCGGAGTGTCCAGTTCCGCGGCGCCCGAAGGCACGGCATGACCGTTGCCGACAAGGAAATGTGGGTATGTTCCTGCAACGGGACGATGCCGCTCGATGCCGATGCGCTTGCGCGCGCGGGCGTGCGACCGCAGGGCGGCATCCGGACCATGCTGTGCCAGAAGGAACTCGGCATCTTCGCGGCGGGTGCGAGCGGAGACGTCGTGGTTGCGTGCACGCAGGAGGAACGGCTGCTGGGCGATGTCGCCGAAGAAGCGGGGCGCGTGCAGTCGATCCGTTTTGTCAATATTCGCGAGACCGGCGGCTGGTCGGCGGAGGCGCCGGCAGCGACACCCAAGATCGTGGCATTGCTCGCCGCGGCATGCCAACCCGAGCCCGAGCCCGTGCCCCGCGTCGCCTACACATCGACGGGCCAGGTCCTGATCGTCGGGCCGCTGGTCGATGCGCTGAACTGGGCGGATGCGTTCAGTCCTTCGATGACCATCACGATCCTCGCCACGGGCGACACCACCGGGGCGGAGTTGCCGGCGCGGCGCGACTACCCGATCTTTTCGGGCGAACTGACCGGGCTGTCGGGGTGGCTC
>Ga0070667_100004345_pt1 | contig 11954 bp, 10 predicted proteins | sample KBSS33metaG_FD_64659 | JGI IMG/M metagenome (GOLD analysis project Ga0070667, IMG submission 64659) | Switchgrass rhizosphere microbial communities from Kellogg Biological Station, Michigan, USA - KBS S3-3 metaG | ecosystem: Host-associated > Plants > Roots > Rhizosphere > Soil ...
GGCTACCTGGGCCAGCGGATCAAGGACGCCGGGCTGCCTTCGGATTTCTGCCAGGTCGAGCTCGGCATGCGCTACGGGCAACCGTCGATCGCGGCCGCGCTCGACAAGCTGCTGGCGGCGGGCGCGACCGCAGTTCTGGTGCTGCCGCTCTTTCCCCAGTACGCCGCGAGCACGACGGCCTCGGTGTTCGACGCCGTGTCCGCGCACCTGGCATCCCTGCGACGCATGCCTGCGCTTCGGTTCGTCGATACATTCCACGACGACCCCGGCTACGTCCTCGCCCTGGCGCGCGTGGTCAACGAATATTGGCAGAAGCACGGCCGCCCGGACCGGCTCGTGCTGTCCTTTCATGGCCTGCCGCGCCGGATGCTCCTCCGCGGCGATCCGTATCATTGCTACTGCCACGTGACGGCCCGTCGGCTGGCCGAGGAGCTGGGCCTCGGCCCCACGGACTGGATGCTGACATTCCAGTCGCGTTTCGGCCGTGCGGAGTGGTTGAAGCCCTATACCTTCGAGGCGCTGGCGGCCCTGGCCCGCGACGGCGTCTCGCGCGTCGACGTGTTCTGCCCGGGCTTCGTCTCCGATTGCCTGGAAACGCTGGAAGAGATCGGCATCGAGGGACGCAGGCTGTTCCTGAAGGCCGGCGGGAAGGAATTCCACGCCATCCCGTGCCTCAACGAGCACCCGGCGTGGATTGCGGCACTGGCCGACCTCGCCTTTCGAGAGATGGGTGGCTGGCTTGCTTCGCCTCCGGATGCCGCCGCCCGCGAGCGGACGCTTCTTCGCGCCCGGGCGCTGGGAGCCCAGTCCTGACGGGTCCGGCACTACCGGCAGCCGTGCCATAGATAAAGATGCCTTCCTTTGCGGGTTGGCCGTTGAAAGCCGCCGCAAAGACCCCATTGTCAGTGTGATTCATTACAAGCGCAGCCCAGCCTTTCCCCATGACGCCCAACGATCCCAATCACGTACCCGCCACCACCGCCCAGCCAGCCGCGGAAGCGCGCACGCCGGCCGGCGATCCCGCCCCGGATCTCAGCGATCTCCTCAAGAAGGCCGAGTCCGAGGTCGCCGACCTGCGCGACGCCTGGCTCCGTGCCCGCGCCGACGTCGAGAACGTGAGGAAGCAGGCGCAGGCGGATACCGCGCGCGCCCATAAGTACGCCATCGAGAAATTCGCCGAGGACCTGCTCCCGGTGAAGGACGCCCTCGAGCAGTCCCTCGCGGCGGAAAATGTCACCGCGGAGACGCTCAAGTCGGGCGCGGAAGTCACATTGAAGGCGCTCGAGTCCGCCTTTGGGCGCGCCCAGCTGGTCGAGGTCGATCCCACCGGCCAGAAGTTCGACCCGCACCGCCATCAGGCCATCCAGAGCGTGGCGTCAGACGAGCCGCCGAACACGGTGGTGAAGGTGCTGCAGAAGGGTTACCTGATCAACGACCGGACGTTGCGGCCCGCTCTGGTCGTGGTTTCCAGCGGCGACGCGAAGGGCTGACGACAATGCGCGGCTCGATCCGTCCATCGGTTGATTCGCGGTGGCAAAACCCCACCTAGCGCACAGGCAGCGCCATCCAAAAACACGGAGATTTGAACATCATGAGCAAGATCATCGGCATCGACCTCGGCACCACCAACAGCTGCGTCGCCATCGTGGAAGGCGGGCAGCCGAAGGTGATCGAGAACTCGGAAGGTGCGCGGACGACGCCTTCGGTCGTCGCCTATGCGGACGACGGGGAAGTCCTGGTCGGCGCGCCGGCCAAGCGGCAGGCGGTCACCAACGCCAAGAACACGATATTTGCGGTGAAGCGGCTGATCGGCCGCAAGTTCGAGGAGCCCGAAGTCCAAAAGGACATCAAGCTCATGCCGTACAGGATCGTCAAGGCGGACAACGGCGACGCATGGGTCGAGGTACGCGGCAAGAAGCTGGCCGCGCAGCAGGTCTCGGCGGAAATCCTCCGCAAGATGAAAAAGACGGCCGAAGATTATCTGGGCGAGGACGTGACCGAAGCCGTCATCACCGTCCCGGCGTACTTCAACGACTCGCAGCGCCAGGCAACCAAGGACGCCGGCCGCATCGCGGGGCTCGAGGTGAAGCGGATCATCAACGAGCCCACCGCGGCGGCGCTCGCGTTCGGCCTGGACAAGCAGGAAGGCGACCGCAAGATCGCGGTCTACGACCTGGGTGGCGGCACGTTCGACATCTCGATCATCGAGATCGCGGTGGTCGACAAGGAGCACCAGTTCGAGGTGCTGTCGACCAACGGCGACACGTTCCTGGGCGGCGAGGACTTCGACCAGCGGATCATCGATTACATCGTCACCGAGTTCAAGAAGGAGCAGGGCGTCGATCTCAAGAACGACGTGCTCGCGCTGCAGCGCCTGAAGGAAGCGGCCGAGAAGGCCAAGGTGGAGCTGTCGTCGTCGCAACAGACCGACATCAACCTGCCCTACATCACGGCCGACCAGTCGGGGCCGAAGCACCTGACCATGAAGCTCACGCGCTCGAAGCTCGAGTCGCTGGTCGAGGACCTGATCGAGCGCACCGTCGAGCCATGCCGCATCGCGATCAAGGACGCCGGCGTCAAGCTGTCCGACATCAGCGACGTGATCCTGGTCGGCGGACAGACGCGGATGCCCAAGGTGCAGGAGACGGTCAAGAACTTCTTCGGCAAGGAGCCGCGGAAGGACGTGAACCCGGACGAAGCCGTCGCAGTCGGTGCCGCGATCCAGGCGTCGGTGCTGTCCGGGGAGCGCAAGGACGTGCTGCTGCTCGACGTGACGCCGCTGTCTCTTGGCATCGAAACCCTGGGCGGGGTGATGACCAAGCTGATCCAGAAGAACACGACCATCCCGACCAAGGCGACGCAGGTGTTCTCGACGGCGGACGACAACCAGGGCGCGGTGACGATCCACGTGCTGCAGGGCGAGCGCGAATCGTCGGCCGGCAACAAGAGCCTCGGGCAGTTCAACCTCGAGGGTATTCCGCCGGCGCCGCGCGGTTTGCCGCAGATCGAAGTCACGTTCGACATCGATGCGAACGGCATCCTGCACGTCAACGCGAAGGACAAGGCGACCAACAAGGAAAACAAGATCACCATCAAGGCGAACTCGGGCCTGAACGAGGCCGAGATCCAGCGGATGGTGAAGGACGCCGAGGCGCACGCCGAAGACGACCGCAAGCTGATGGAAACGGTGCAGGCGCGCAACGGTCTCGATGCGCTGGTCCATCAGGTCAAGAAATCGCTGACGGAATACGGCGACAAGGTCGGTGCCGACGAAAAGGCGAAGATCGAGAGCGCCGTCAAGGAAGCCGAGGACGTGCTGAAGGAGAAGGACGCGTCGAAGGACGCGCTCGAATCCAAGTCCGAAGCGCTGTCGAAGGCTGCGCAGAAGCTGGGCGAGCTGATGTACGCTCAGGCGCAGGCTGGCGCAGGTGGCGGCGAGCCGGGCGGTGCGGCGGGCATGGGTGGCGGCGCCCAGGAAGCGCCGAAGGATGGCGAAGAGAAGGTGGTCGACGCCGAATACACCGAGGTGAAGGACAAGAAGTAGGGATGTTTCGCTGCGACGCGGGTTTCCGGCTTCAAACGGAACCCCGCGCGCGACGGAACGTCTGGCCGGGTTGATCACGGTGCGTCTTGCGCCGGTCGACTCGGCCATTTTTTGTGCAGGCCCCGGGCGACGTTCCATGCGTTGCTCGCGCGCCATAGATCGAGAGCGGCCGTCAAGCCGCACAAGGGAGACGCATGGAAACTGGCGTATTCATCGCGGGCAACGCAAGGCCATTGGCCGCGAAATCACCGGGACGGGTCCACAGGATAGGGCTTCGTGGCGAGGTCGGAGGCGTCGCCGGTTCACCTAGGTTTTGCCGGACGGGTGCATAGAACATGGCGAAGCGTGACTATTACTCCGTGCTGGGCCTCGGTCGCGATGCCTCCGAAGACGACCTGAAGAAGGCTTATCGCAAGCTGGCGATGAAGTTTCACCCGGACCGCAATTCCGAGGACAAGCAGACCGAGGAGAAATTCAAGGAAGCCAAGGAAGCGTACGAAGTCCTCACCGACCCCCGCAAGCGTGCCGCGTACGACCAGTTCGGTCACGCGGGCGTGGATCCTTCGGCGGGCTTCGGCGGCCGGCCCGGTGGTCCCGAGGGCTTCGGCGGATTCGCGGATGCGTTCGGCGACATCTTCGGTGAGATCTTTGGGCAGCAGCGGAGCGGACGCGGCACCGGCCTCTACCGCGGCGCGGACCTCCGCTACAACCTCGAGCTGACGCTGGAGGACGCGGCGCGCGGGGCGGAAGTGAAGATCCGCATCCCGACGATGGAAGGCTGCGAGACCTGCCACGGCTCCGGCGCCAAGCCTGGCACCGAGCCCAAGACCTGTCCGACCTGCCACGGCCGCGGAGAGGTTCGCGTGTCGCAGGGGTTCTTCTCGCTGCAGCAGACGTGTCCGGCGTGCCACGGCAGCGGCAAGATCATCCCGGAGCCGTGCCCGACGTGCCATGGCGTGGGCCGCCTCAAGAAGCACAAGACGCTGTCCGTGAAGATTCCCGCCGGCGTCGACCAGGACGATCGCATCCGCCTGACCGGCGAAGGCGAGACCGGCGTGAACGGCGGACCGCCGGGCGACCTCTACGTCGTCGTCAATCTCAAGCCGCACACGGTGTTCCAGCGCGAAGGCGCCGACCTCCACTGCGAGATGCCGATCAGCTTCGCCACGGCGGCACTCGGCGGCGAGATCGAGATTCCCACCCTCGACGGCCACGCCAAGATCAAGGTCCCCGCCGAGACACAGACCGGCCAGGTCTTCCGCCTTCGGAACAAGGGAATCCGCCCGCTGCGCGGCTCGGTGCAGGGCGATCTGTACTGTCACGTCGCCATCGAGACGCCCGTCAAGCTCACCTCGCGGCAGAAGGAGCTTCTGCGCGAGCTCGAGGCGATCAACCTCGAAGACCCGGAAGCCCACAGCCCGCGGGCGAAGTCGTTTTTCGAGAAGGTGAAGGATTTCTTTGGGCCGTAGCGGGTGAGAGTTTCGCGCTTCGCTTCGCTCGCGCGCGATACTTTCACCCGGGGAAGTTAGAGCTGCCGCCTTCGGGGCGGCCGTGCGGCGGCCTTCATAGAACGACGGGTTGCGAGAGGCTGCCGCGCGCGTTCCGCAGTTCTGTGAGAGGTCGGCGCCGGTCCGCCCCCAAGCCGACCCGATCCGACTATTCCGGGCTAAAGTATCGTGCGAAGCGCGCGTAACGCGCAGCTCGCGAACTTTAGTCCGCCGACAGGAGGATTCATGTCCCCTCGCGAAGTGACGATGACCTGGTTCGAGCAGGGGTGGAATCAGGGATCCGAGGAAGTCTTCGATCGTCTGATGCTGCCTACCGCGCAGTTCCACGGGCTCGACATGCCCGACGGCCAGCCGCTGATCGGTCCCGAGCGCTTCAAGCCGCTTTTCCGGGCGTTCAAGTCCGCGTTTCCCGACCTTCGTTTCGAGGTCCTGCAGTCCGTGACGGAGGGAGATCTGATCGCTGCGCGCTGCCGCGTCACGGGCACGCACAAGGGCGACGGCCTGGGTACTGCGCCGTCGCAGAAAAACGTCGAGGTCCACGGCATGGTCATGGCGCGCGTGCGAGACGGCAAGATCGTCGAGGGCTGGAACGCCTTCGATTTCATGTCGATGTACCAGCAGGTCGGCATGCTGCCGGCGCTGGGCGAATGGAAGCGTGCGTAGCGCCAGTCGTGGCCAAACCCTACGAGCTCCACTACTGGCCGACGATCCAGGGTCGCGGCGAGTTCGTGCGCCTGGCGCTGGAAGAGGCCGGCGTGGCTTATGTCGATGTGGCGCGCACTTCGCGTGGCGAAGCGAAGATGGAGGCATTGCTCGACGACGGGCGCAGCGAACACGTGCCTTTTGCGCCGCCGTTTCTCAAGGCTGGTGCGATGACGATCGGGCAGACCGCGAACATCCTGCTTTTTCTGGGCGAGCGGCACGGCCTTGCGCCTTCAGCGCCCGCGGGTCGACTGTGGACGCATCAGTTGCAGCTCACCATCGCGGATGTCGTGGCCGAGGCGCACGACACGCATCATCCGATCGCACCTGGCCTGTACTACAAGGATCAGAAGCGCGAAGCGAAGCGGCGCGCGCGGCACATGACCGATGAGCGGCTGCCGAAATATCTCGGGTACCTGGAGCGCGTGCTGCAGCAGAACACGCGCGGTCCGCGCCATCTCGTCGGTGCACGAACGACCTACGCCGATCTCTCCGCGTTCCAGCTGATCGCCGGATTGCGCTATGCATTTCCCCACGCGATGGCGCGACTGGAAAGGAAGACGCCGGCGCTGACCGCGCTGGCCGAGCGGGTTGCGGTGCGACCGCGCATCGCCGCGTATCTTGCGTCGCCGCGGCGCATTGCCTTCAACGAGGACGACATCTTCCGGCACTATCCGGAGCTCGATTCCGGCGCGCGGGCGTAACGTCTTGCGCACGTTCGCACGGCGCCTGGCGGCGCTGCGATGAGCGCGCACGACGTGGTCGTGATCGGCGCCGGCGCGGCGGGCATGATGTGCGCGGCGCTGGCCGGGCAGCGCGGGCGCCGCGTGTTGCTGATCGAGCATTACGATCGCCTGGGCGAAAAGATCCGCATCTCGGGTGGCGGCCGGTGCAACTTCACGAACGTCAATGCGGCGCCGGCCAATTACCTGTCGCAGAATCCCGACTTCTGCCGCTCGGCGCTGGCGCGCTTCACGCCCCACGATTTCATCGCGATGGTGGAGCGGCACGGCATCGCATATCACGAGAAAAAGCTGGGACAACTCTTTTGCGACGGATCATCGACGCAGATCATCCGCATGCTCGAGTCCGAGTGCGGTGTCGGCAAGGTCGAGTGGCGGATGCCCTGCGCGGTGCGGGAGGTGAGCACCACGACGGAAGGCTTCGCCGTTGCGACGGCCGAGGGCGTCGCGCATGCGCCCGCGGTGGTGATCGCCACGGGTGGCCTCACGGTCCCGAAAATCGGCGCCACCGCATTCGGCTACCAGATGGCGGAGCGCTTCGGAATCGCGGTCGTGCCGCCACATCCGGCACTCGTTCCTCTTGCGCTGGCGCCGGAATCGCTGCAACGCTATGGCGCACTTGCCGGCGTCTCCGTCGACGCGATAACGTCGTTCGGCGACACGAGCTTTCGCGAGAACATCCTGTTCACGCATCGCGGCTTGTCGGGCCCGGCGATCCTGCAAGTCTCGTCCTACTGGGATCGGCGCGGGCCGATTTCGATCGATGTCGCGCCTGACTTCGACGTTTCCGGCTGGCTCGGATCCCTGCGAAAGTCGCAGATGCGCCTCGACAACCTGCTGGCGGAACACCTTCCCCGGCGATTCGCGCAGGCATGGTGCGAAGCGCATGACGTCGCGATGCCTGTCGCGGCGATCGAAACCGCGCGTCTCGATCGTGCTGCGTCCGACCTCAAGACCTGGCGGATTCAACCCTCCGGCACGCTTGGCTACAACAAGGCCGAAGTCACGCTGGGTGGTGTCGACACGCGCGGATTGTCGTCGAAGACGATGGGAGCCACCGCGGTTCCGGGCCTTTTCTTCATCGGCGAGGTCGTCGACGTCACCGGTTGGCTGGGCGGCTACAACTTTCAGTGGGCGTGGGCCTCCGCGCACGCGGCGGCGATGGCGGTGTAACGAAAGCGATTTGGGCGTGTGCTACCGGCCGCCACGCGAGTTGCAGCCGCGGTCGTGCGAGAACGGCCGATGCCTTAGCATTCGAAGCCTGCGCGTCCCTTCGTTTCGAGGAGCTTCTCCGTGCGTCTCCGCCACCTGTTTCTGCTTGTCCTGTTCCTTCCCGCGAGCGCGCTTGCCCAGGTCAAGATCGGGCTGATGGTATCGGCCACGGGCCCCACTTCCGCGATCGGGGTTCCGCAAAAAAACACCGGCGACATCCTGCCGAAGAAGATCGGCGATACGACCATCGAATACATTTCGCTCGAGGACGGCGGCGATACGACCCGCGCGGTCCAGAACGTGAAAAAGCTGGTGCAGGAAAACAACATCGACGCACTGATCGGGCCGTCGACGACACCCAACGCCTTCGCAATTCTCGACGTGATCGCGGAAGCGAAAGTACCGATGATGGCGACCGTCGGCACGTCCGCCGTCGTCGAGCCGCTCGATGCGAAAAAGCGCTGGGTGTTCAAGACCACTCAAAACGACGATCTGATCGCCGAAGCGCTCATCAGGCACATGGTGAAGGCCGGCGTGAAGACCGTCGCCTTCATCGGGTTTTCGGATCCTTACGGCGACAACTGGCTCAAGGTATTTTCGGCGCTGGGTGAAAAGGCGGGTATCAAGGTCGTCGACGCGGAGCGGTTCAACCGTACCGACCAGAGCGTGACCGGCCAGACGCTCAAGATGATCGCGGCGAAACCGGACGCCGTGCTGATCGCCGCGGTGGGAGGCCCGGCGGTGCTGCCTCAGGCGACGCTTCGCGACCAGGGCTACAAGGGCACGATCTACCAGACGCACGCGGTTGCGACGGAAGACTTCATCAAGCTCGGCCGCGACAAGGTCGAGGGCACGGTGCTCGCGGCCGGACCGATGCTCGTCATCGACGAGATCGCCGACACGAATCCAACCAAGAAAGTCGCCCAGGGCTACATCGCGGCGTATCAGAAGCAGTTCGGAACGGTGCCGGCAACCTTCGGCGCAAATACCTGGGACGCCGCGCTCCTGCTCGAGCGCGCGATACCCGTCGCGCTGAAAGTCGCCAAGCCGGGCACCGAGGCGTTCCGCGCGGCGCTGCGCGATGCGCTCGAACAGGAGCGCGAAGTGGTGGGATGCCAGGGTGTGTTCAACATGTCGGCCGCCAATCACAACGGAATGGACGAGCGGGCGCGGGTGCTCGTCACGGTGAAGGATGGGCGATTCCGGCTCCTGCCCGAGTGACATTGCCGATCACAGGTCGGGCGTGACACGACCCGTCGCTCGCTGATCGGGCGCGTCGCCGTGCATTTCACGGGCATTCTTCTAGCCGCGGGACGCGGTGAGCGCTTTGGTGGCGCCAAATTGCTTGCGCCGCTTGCACGCCCGTCGGGCGCCATTCCGGCGGGCACCGCGGTCGGCGTCGCGGCGTGTCGACACCTTCTCGCTGCCCTGCCCACGACCATCGCCGTCGTGCGTCCGGGCGACGCGGCGCTCGCCGCCGCGCTGACGGCCGAGGGCGCCCGCGTCATCGAGTGCGCACATGCGGACAAGGGCATGGGCGCGAGCCTTGCCTGCGCGGTCGCGGCGGATCCCAACGCCGATGGCTGGGTCGTCGCGCTGGGCGACATGCCGTGGATCCGCCCGGCGACGATCGCGGCCGTGACAACGGCGCTCACCGCAGGTCATGCAATGGTCGCCCCCGCACTCGACGGGGAACGCGGGCATCCGGTCGGATTCGCCCGCGCGTTTCGGTCGGCGCTCCTTGCGCTGACGGGCGACCAGGGCGCCCGCGCCATCCTCGCCTCGCATCGGGCCGCGCTGCATTGCATTCCTACCGACGATCCGGGCGTGCTGCGGGACATCGACGTCGTCGCGGACCTCTGATCGGGGCCGCCATGCGGGTTGCGCGGCGCCCTTGACTTCGGCGGGTGCTCAAGTGCTCAATGATCGTCGCGACCCTTCACGCGCAGGTGCCCGATGCCGATTCGCTCGATACGTTCCATCGTCGCCGCGCAAACGCTGGTCACGGCGGCGCGCACGGCATCCGTGCAGGACGCCGCGGTCCTGATGCAGCAGAAGAACATCGGCTCGCTGCTGGTGGTCGACGGCACGCGGCTGATCGGCATCTTCACCGAGCGCGATGCGCTGTTTCGCGTGCTCGCTGCTCGGCGCGATCCGGCACGCACGGCGCTTGCCGACGTGATGACGCCCCAGCCGCAGACGATCCACCCCGACGCGCCCTTCCTGCATGCGCTTCGCATCATGCACCAGGGAAAATTCAGGCATTTGCCAGTGGTCGAGTTCGATCGCCCGCTCGGGCTCGTCTCGGTCCGCGATGCGCTGGACGAGGATCTCTACCACCTTCGGGTCGACCTGGCGCAGCGGGACGAAATGCAGGACTAGCGGACGGTTACAGCCTGCCGGCCCCGCCTATCGTCCTGCCGGAACGCGCCAGAAATGGTGGGCGCAAGTTTCAATCGGCGCGCGTAACTCTTACCTGCCTGCGGCAACATGCACTCGCGTAGCTCGGCAATGGGCGGGTGCCCGGGGCACGCACGCTCCGGGATGAAGAAAGCGGCCAGGGCACGATGGCATCGAACCTGCTTGCCTTGGAGTGCCACCCGCCTTTTCCGATGTTTCCCTTTGGAGGTCCCTCATGAATCATCGTCCCCTCCCGGTGCTGCTGGGCTGCCTGCTCGCGCTGGCGGTCTCGGCGTGTCAAAAAAGCCCCACCGACAACGCGTCGTCGCTGACGCCCGCACCGTCGGGCACTTCGACGGCCACCACTCCTAACGCCCCGACATCGCCGTCGCCAGCGGCGTCGGCGATGACCCCGCCGCCTGCGTCTTCGAACGCCGGAGCGACCTCGTCGGCGCCGCCATCCACGTCGTCCGCCGCGCCGTCTGCCTCGTCATCGTCGACGCCGATGCCGTCGTCCGGGTCCGCCACGACGAGCTCGACAACAGGGTCCTCCACGGGCGCGCAGGACACGACCACCACCCCTTCGCCGACCGCGACACTCAACAATCAGCCGTCGAAGGACAAAGGACAGTAAGGTCGGATCGATCGAGGGCGGTGCGCGGGGCCCACTGACAAAGTAGCGTAGTCAGGGGCCTCCGGCACTGCACGACCACACGGGCGCCGATCGACGCGGTATCGCGGTTACCCTGCCTGCCACAGCTCCGGCTGGCGCTGTGCATTCGCGAACGTAGCCTCGTAGGTCACCCACCACTCGCGGAATTCGCGTTCGGTCAGCGCCGGCGTGATCAGGTTGCCCTGCGCTTCCTCGCAACCGAGCGAGAGCAGCACGTTGAACTGCGCATCGGTTTCGACGCCTTCGGCAGTGCACCGCAACCCGAGTGAATGCGACAGCGCGATGATGGCGTGGGCAATGGCCTCGTCGTTCTTGTTGTGCTCGAGCCCGTGCACGAAGCGCTGGTCCACCTTGAGACCATGGATCGGTAGCCGTGCGAGATACGAGAGGCTGGAATAGCCCGTGCCGAAATCGTCGACCGTGATGGAGATGCCCAGCTGCTTAAGCTCGGTCAGCGTTGCAACCGCCTTGTCCGCATGGGTGATGATCACGCTCTCGGTGATCTCGAGGTCGAGGAAATGCGGCGACAGGCCACTTTCCATCAGTGCGTCCTGAACGGTCGCGAGCCAGTTGTCCTTTTGCAGCTGCTGCACCGAAAGGTTGACCGACAAGCGAAGCAGCATGTTCTGGCGGTGCCACTGCACCACCTGCCGGCATGCGTCGTGCAGCACGCGCTCGCCGAGCGGATGAATCATCCCGGACTCCTCGGCGATCGGAATGAACTCCGAGGGCGAGACCATGCCGCGCTGCGGATCGCGCCAGCGTAGCAACGCCTCGACGCCGCGGGGCCGGCCGGTCCGCATGTCGATCTGCGGCTGATATACCAGGTAGAACTCGTCGGTCATGAGCGCGCGACGCATGTCGGTCTCGAGCTGCAAGCGCTTCTGCACGCGTGCATTCATGTCGGACGTGTAGAAGCGGTACGCATTGCGGCCCGATTCCTTGGCCGCGTACATCGCCGTGTCGGCATGCTTGATCAGCGTGACGGCGTCCGGCGCATCGATCGGATAGATCGCAGCGCCGATCGAGCACGTGAGCGTCGGAATCTGGTCCGACAGGCGGAACGGCTCCATGAACGATTCGCGCACGCGCGAGATCACCGCCATCACCTCGAACGTCGCGTCGGCGACGCCGAGGCTTGGCAGCACGAGGATGAACTCGTCGCCACCGAG
>Ga0070667_100004347_pt1 | contig 11953 bp, 14 predicted proteins | sample KBSS33metaG_FD_64659 | JGI IMG/M metagenome (GOLD analysis project Ga0070667, IMG submission 64659) | Switchgrass rhizosphere microbial communities from Kellogg Biological Station, Michigan, USA - KBS S3-3 metaG | ecosystem: Host-associated > Plants > Roots > Rhizosphere > Soil ...
TGTCGAAGTCGAGCCCGCGCGGATCCTTGACCCGTCCGCCGAAGACCAGGTGAAGCTTGCTCATTCCGGCGACGCTAGTCCTTGTTTCGCGCCGCGTCGACCGCCGCCTGGGCAGAGGCTTTGGCGGCGTCGGTCACCCCTTGGAGCAGCGAGCGAATTGTCTCTTCACCCTTGTCACGGGTCAGGCCGAGCTCGCTGAACCGCTCGCTGCCGGTCTCTTTCGCAGCATTGTACGCAGCACGGGCCGTGTTTTTCACGCGCCGAGCGGTCGGACGCACCAGTTTCGCCTCCGTATCCGTGCGGGGGAGCAGGGCGGCGATCAGCGCCCCGGCCGCGAGTCCGCCCGCGAGCGCGATCAGGGGCGCTTCGCCGATCGTATCTACTGCTCGGCGACCAGCACCGCTCACTCCGTCCCGGGCGTTTTCATAGGCCTCGATTGCACGCCGGCGAGCATTATCCGCGAACCCGGCTTCGGTTTCGTTCTCGTTCGAGTTGGTCCGTTCTTCGATCATTCGGAAGCCTCCGTGGTCACTGGTGTCTTTCGCTTCGGGGCTCGGCGCTTCTTCTTGCTCGAAACCCCATCCATCAGCTTGCCGGCGAGATCCATCAATGGCTCGCGGGCGAGAAACATCGTGATTGCGGCAACGACGCCGGTGGCTGCGTAGGGTCGGGCGCGAACCGCATCGACCGCATCCTCGACGAGGTCGGCACCCTTGCTCTTCGCGCCTTCCCACGCCTCGCGGGTCAGAGTCTTCGGACTGAGGCGTTCCTGCAATTCCTGCGCCGTCGCCATCAGCTGGGCGCGGGAACGTTCCGCCTCGGCCTTTGCAGCAGCGATTTCAGGCGTGTCCTTCATAGGTCACGCTGCAGTCGCTTGGCAGCGTACCAGGCGAGACCGCCGGCGATCGCTCCGAAAGCCAAAAGTGCGACGAGACCCGCGAGGATCGGGTTCATCGCCAATGACAGCGTGAAGAAAACGGCGACGGCAAGGACGGTCACCGCCGCCTGAGCAAACAGCATTGCGCCGAAGAGCAAACCCCCGGGAACGGCCAATGCTTTGAGCTTGGCCGATGCGATGGCCTTGACCACCGCAATTTCGGACTGGGCATAAGCCTTGCCTTCCTCGACGAGCTGATGAACCAGCTGACCGACAGGCCGCTCTTCGTTCGGCGGTTGGTCCTGCTCAGGTGGCTTCAGCATCAATCCTCGTCGTCATCTTTGTCGCGAGCGAGTCCGGTCTTGACCAGGCGCGCAACGACGAAGCCGAGAATCGCGGCGCCGGCGATTGCCAGGCCCGGGCTGTTGCGAACAAACTCGCGCGTATCGTCGATCAACTCGTCCGGATCTTTTTCCGCGATGGTGTTGGCGGCATTCTCAATCGCCGAAGCGGCGCGCCGCGCGTAATCGCCATATTCGGGACCGAGCCGATCCTCGAGACCAGGCGCGGTATCGCCAACGAGCTTGGCGACGTTGCCAAGCGCTTCAGCCGAACGCTCCAGGCCCTGGCTTACGAGCCCGCGAGCTTTCTCACCCGCCTGACTGGAAAGGTTTTCGCGTCCTTCCCGAAACCGGTCGGCCAATCCACGCTCCGCATTTCTTGTCGGTGCCGCCAATTCGCGTTCCTCCGTCAAAGTCGTGTCCGCGGTTACTGTACCGCCTGACGCACCCTCGATCACCTTGTCGGTTCCGTCGGGCAGCTCAGCGGTCTTGTTGTCAGCCATGGCGAGTATCTCCTTCGGTCGTTCAACCGTGCCGCTTGCCCTTCGTTCCGGCTTCTCGGACCCGAAAGTTGCACGGTCGGACGCGGCGCCTATAGGCCGTGCCGTACACCCATATTGTTACGCCCCCACAAGAAGGAAAGCCATGACTGCGATCAGCCGTGTTCACGCCCGCCAAATCCTCGACAGCCGGGGCAATCCGACGGTGGAAGTGGATGTCGTGCTTGAGGACGGGAGCTTCGGGCGCGCCGCGGTTCCTTCAGGCGCGTCGACCGGCGCGCATGAGGCGGTTGAGCTTCGTGACGGCGACAAGGTCCGCTGGGGCGGAAAAGGCGTCGACAGGGCGGTCGCCAACGTCAATGGCGAGATCGCGAAGGCGGTGACAGGGCGTGAGGCGAAGGATCAGCGCGGTTTGGATGAGGCGATGATCGCGCTCGACGGAACCGAGAACAAGGGCCTGCTCGGCGCGAATGCGATCCTCGGGGTGAGCCTGGCGACAGCCAAAGCCGCGGCAGCCTCTGAGGGGGTGCCGCTTTACCGCTACGTCGGAGGAGCCGAAGCGAACCTTCTCCCGGCGCCGATGATGAACATCCTCAATGGCGGGGTCCACGCCGACAATGGAATCGATTTCCAGGAGTTCATGGTGATGCCCGTCGGTGCTCCGACCTTCGCCGAGGCGTTGCGTTGCGGGGCCGAGATTTTCCATGCGTTGAAGAGCGCGCTCCACGCTGCCGGGCTTTCGACTTCGGTCGGCGATGAAGGTGGCTTCGCCCCGGCTATAACGAACAGCCGCGAAGCCATTGGTTATATTGAAAAAGCGGTCAGCGCCGCGGGTTACAAGCTTGGTGAGGACGTGCTTCTCGCTCTCGACTGCGCGGCAAGCGAATATTTCAAGGACGGGGCATATCGGATGGTAGGCGAGGGTAAGACTCTTTCCTCGGCCGAGAATGCGGAGTTCCTCACAGGCCTCGCGGCCGATTATCCGATTGCTTCGATCGAGGACGGGATGAGCGAGGACGATTGGGACGGCTGGAGGCTACTGACCGAGAAGCTGGGCAATCGCGTGCAACTTGTCGGCGACGATCTGTTCGTCACCAACGTGAAGCGGCTGGAGAAAGGGATTTCGGATGGAATCGCCAATTCCATCCTGATCAAGGTCAACCAGATCGGGACGCTGAGCGAGACGATCGACGCTGTGCGCCTCGCGCAGAGCAATGGCTATACGGCGGTGATGTCGCATCGCTCGGGCGAGACCGAAGATTCGACGATAGCCGACCTCGCGGTTGCGCTGAGCTGCGGCCAGATCAAGACGGGCAGCCTTGCGCGCTCCGACCGGACCGCAAAATATAACCAGCTGTTGCGGATCGAGGAGCAACTCGGCAGTACGGCTCGATATGCCGGACGAGGGGCGCTTAAGGCTTTTAATCCCAGCTAATCCACAGCTTATCCGCGAAATATCCACCAAATCATTCGTTTATGCTTGCCTTCATGGCGTCTTCGTGATTCCTTCACGAGACATGCGTGGAAGTCACCGTCTTTTCGAGCTTATTCGCCGTTCAGCGGCGCCGGCGCTGGCCTTGATCGTGGTCGGTACATTTGCCGGCCATGCGATTGCAGGTCCAAACGGGCTGCTCGCCTGGGGCGGCTATCACCGTGCGCTCAACGAGCGCAAAGCCGAGCTGGTCCGGCTCGAAGAGGAAAAGGTCCAGCTGAGGCACCATTCAGCTTTGCTCGATCCGCGCAAGGCGGATCCCGACATGGCCGACGAGCTTGTGCGCAAGGACCTCGGGCTGGTGCGCCCCGATGAGGTCATTGTCCCGCTGGACCAATAGAGCCACGACTGTCGAAGGATTGCCGGGTTAGCCGCTGCCTCCTATAGCCCCGCTCCAATCATAGACAGATGAGGACGCCCGTGGCGCGAACCGCCAAGAAAGCTGCCGTTTCCACCGCGCCGCAGCCAGAAATAAAACGCCCACCTCAGCCGAAGCGCTACAAGGCTTCGAAGGACGAGTTGCTGCAGTTTTATCGTGAGATGCTGCTCATCCGCCGCTTCGAGGAGCGCGCGGGCCAGCTCTACGGGCTCGGGCTGATCGGCGGCTTCTGCCACCTCTACATCGGCCAGGAAGCCGTCGCAGTCGGCCTGCAGAGCGCGATGACGGTCGGCAAGGACAGCGTCATCACCGGCTATCGCGACCATGGCCATATGCTCGCCTACGGGATCGATCCGAAACTGATCATGGCCGAGCTCACCGGGCGCGCCGCCGGCATTTCCAAGGGCAAGGGCGGGTCGATGCACATGTTCAGCGTCGACCACGGCTTTTATGGCGGTCACGGTATCGTCGGAGCGCAGGTGCCGCTCGGCACGGGGCTGGGCTTCGCTCACAAATATCGTGAGGATGGCGGCGTCTGTCTCGCCTATCTCGGCGACGGAGCGGTCAATCAGGGCCAGGTCTACGAGGCCTTCAACATGGCGAAGCTCTGGAACCTGCCGGTCATCTACGCGATCGAGAACAACAAATATGCGATGGGCACGAGCATCTCGCGGTCGTCGGCAGAACCTTTGCTCTATCGTCGCGGCGAGAGCTTTCGGATCCCTGGCCTGCAGGTCGATGGAATGGACGTGCTCGCGGTCCGCGGCGCGGCCGAGGTGGCGCTTCAATGGACCCGCGGAGGCAAGGGCCCGATCATCATCGAGTTCATGACCTATCGCTACCGCGGGCACTCGATGTCCGATCCAGCGAAATATCGGACCCGCGAGGAAGTCCAGGATGTGCGCGAGCATAACGACCCGATCGATCATGTCTCGAAGGAGCTGGAGAAGCTCGGGGTGAAGGAAGAAGAGCTGAAGGCGATCGACAAGGAGATCAAAGACATCGTCGTCAATGCTGCGAAGTTCGCTGAAGACGCGCCCGAGCCCGAGCCGAAGGAACTCTACACCGACGTTCTGGTGGAGAATTACTGATGGCGACCGAGCTTAAAATGCCCGCCCTCTCGCCGACGATGGAGGAAGGCACGCTCGCCAAATGGCTGGTGAAGGAAGGCGACGACGTGAAGTCGGGCGATATCCTGGCCGAGATCGAGACCGACAAGGCGACGATGGAGTTCGAAGCAGTCGACGAAGGCAAGATCGCAAAGATCCTGGTTCCGGAAGGTACCGACGGAGTGAAGGTGGGTCAGCCGATCGCCTTGCTTGCGGCCGACGGCGAACAGCTGAGCGAGGCTGCGTCTGCCCCTGCCGAACCCGAGCCGGCGATGAAGGATGAGCCGAGCGTTCCCGTTCCGGAATCGCAGCAAGATGAAGCGACGCCGACGCCTCATGTCTTCGAGACGGCCGCGCGCGATCTCGTCGCCGACGTCGCTCACACTCATGACGACCCCGAAGTGCCTGAGGGTACACCCTTGGTCACGTCAACGGTCCGGGAAGCGCTGCGCGACGCGATGGCCGAGGAAATGCGCCGCGATGACCGCGTGTTCGTGATGGGCGAGGAGGTCGCCGAATATCAGGGTGCCTACAAGGTCACTCAGGACCTGCTGCAGGAGTTCGGGGCCAAGCGCGTCGTCGACACGCCGATCACCGAATATGGCTTTGCCGGCCTCGGCACGGGCGCCGCGATGGGAGGCCTTCGTCCGATTGTCGAATTCATGACCTTCAACTTCGCGATGCAGGCCATCGACCACATCATCAATTCCGCTGCGAAGACGAACTACATGTCGGGTGGGCAGATGCGCTGCCCAATCGTGTTCCGCGGTCCCAATGGCGCCGCGGCGCGCGTGGCGGCTCAGCACAGCCAGAATTACGGCAGCTGGTACGCGCACGTACCGGGCCTGGTCGTGATCTGCCCGTACAGCGCTGCCGACGCCAAGGGCTTGCTCAAGGCTGCGATCCGGAGCGACGATCCCGTTGTCTTCCTCGAAAACGAGCTGCTTTACGGCCAGCATTTCGACGTTCCGCAAATGGACGACTACGTCCTTCCGATCGGCAAGGCACGGATCGTCCGGCCCGGCAAGGACGTGACAATTGTAAGCTACTCGATCGGCGTGGGCGTCGCCCTCGAAGCCGCACAGGAGTTGATGGGGCAGGGGATCAATGCCGAGGTCATCGACCTCCGAACGCTGCGTCCGCTCGACAAGGCGACCGTACTCGAGAGCCTCAAGCGCACCAATCGCATGGTCGTGGTCGAAGAGGGATGGCCGGTCTGCTCGATCAGTTCGGAGATCATCGCGATCGCAATGACCGAAGGCTTCGACGATCTCGACGCGCCGGTCACGCGCGTGACCGATGCGGATGTTCCGCTACCTTATGCCGCCAACCTCGAGAAAATGGCGCTGATCAAGGCGTCGGACGTCGTCGAAGCGGTGAAGGCCGTCACCTATCGCTGAGCGAAGGCTCGACGCTGATCGCGAAACCGCGCTTCAAACACTGCCAGCGCGAGTTCGACCGGCATTTCTCGCGCTTTGGAGCCTCGACCTTGCCTTCGCGGACGTCGTAGCGACAAGCAGCGATCCCAACCTTGGCTTGGTTCGGCTCGCCTGGTGGCGGGAGCGCCTGGAATCGCTCGATTCCGCAGAGGATGCACCAGCGGAACCGCGTTTGCAGGCGGTTGAGGCCGAGCTTCTGCCGAGGGGCGTGACGGGCGGCGAATTGTCGACGCTCGAAGATGCCTGGCTTCCTCTGTTCGACCCGTTTCCGTGGAAGGCAGCCCAAGCTGAAGGGCTGAAGCTGCGCGGGCGTATCCTGTTCGGGATTGGAGCGCGGTTGCTGGGTGGCGAAGCAGGCGACGCCGTATCGGCTGGAGCTCTGTGGTCGCTCCTCGACGGCGCAACCCACTGCAGCGACCCGCAATCACGCGAATATCTTATAACGGAGGCGCGATCGGCGATGGAAAGCCTGCCGCCGGGGTCGCCCACACAACTTCGGTCCATGACGGTCCTCGGCGCGCTGGCGGCGAGCGATCTCAAGGGCTCCAGCGGTCTCGCGCGAGCCGCAGCCGCTTTAACCCACCGCATCGTCGGAACTTTCCCTCGCTAGTTGACAGTTACGTATCCGGAACGGAAGGGTGCCACCGTGCCGAATCTCCCCGTTTTCGGAGATTCTCATGGTTCGTTTCATTGCCGGCGCCGCGGCTGCTTTCCTTCTCCTGACCGGCGCATTTCTCTTCTGGCAATCACATGCGGAGCAGGGGCCGTCGCTGCCCACTCCTCCCGAAGCGCGTTCCGCGGGTGCGCTGCCCTATATGGATAACCGCGGCCTGCACGCGCCCGAAGCAAGCCCCCAGAGTCGCGAAGAGAAGCGCTTCTCCCGCGCAGACAAGAACAAGGACGGAAAGATCGAATCCGACGAAGTATTTTCGTCAAGGCGTAAGGCGTTCGCCAAGCTCGACGCAAACGGCAACGGCTCGCTGTCTTTCGACGAGTGGGCCGCGAAGACCATCGCGAAATTCCAGGGTGCCGACCGTGATCACACCGGTTGGTTGACGCCCGCGGAATATGCGACGACGGCTCCGCCATTGCCGAAGCACAAGACCTGCAGCTGCTCAGGCTAGCTCGGGGGTCCGCTGCTCTTCCAGCCAGCGCACGAACGCAGCCCTGGCGCGGTCGGTGTAGGCCTTTTTGCGGTCAGGGCGCTTATGGCGACCCAAGATCGGCGGCATCAGCCCGAAGTTGACGTTCATCGGCTGGAATGTCTCGGCATTGGCTCCTCCGGTAATATGGCCGAGAAGAGCTCCAAGCGCCGTTTCCGCGGGGGGTGGAGCGAAGGTTTCACCGCGCAGCTCGGCCGCGGCGAAGCGCGCCGCTAGGATTCCGACGGCAGCGCTCTCGACATAGCCCTCGCATCCCGTGATCTGGCCGGCGAAGCGGATGTTCGGCTTCGATTTCAGCCGCAGCTCGCAATCGAGCAGGCGGGGCGAATTGATGAAGCTGTTGCGGTGAATGCCGCCAAGCCGCGCGAACTCGGCATTTTCGAGGCCTGGAATAGCGCGGAAGATCCGCACCTGTTCGCCATGCTTCAGCTTCGTCTGGAAGCCGACCATGTTCCAAAGCGTGCCCAGCGCATTATCCTGGCGGAGTTGGACGACCGCATGGGGCCAGCGCCCGGTGCGCGGATTGTCGAGGCCGACGGGCTTCATCGGGCCATGGCGCAGGGTCTCGGCTCCGCGTTCAGCCATGACCTCGATTGGCATGCAGCCTTCGAAGTAAGGCGTGTCCGTCTCCCAATCCTTGAACGGCATTTTTTCGCCGTCGAGGAGGGCCTGGACGAAGGCTTCATACTGATCCTTGTCGAGCGGGCAGTTGATATAGTCCTTCCCGCCCTTGTCCCACCGGGCGGCCATCCACGCGATGTCCATGTCGATGCTGTCGCGGTGGACGATCGGCGCAATGGCATCGAAGAAAGCGAGGGCGTCCTGCCCAGTCTCATTCGCAATAGCCTCGGCGAGCTTCGATCCCGTAAGCGGGCCGGTTGCGATGATCGTCGGATGATCTGGAAGTCTGTCCACCCGTTCGCGGGCGACATCGATGTTCGGGTGTTGCTCGATCGTTCGAGTGACGTCCGCGGCAAAACCTTCACGGTCCACTGCTAGCGCGGAGCCGGCGGGAACCCGGTGATCGTCGGCGGCGCTCATGATCAGCGAATCCAGTGCGCGCATCTCCTGGTGAAGGAGCCCGACGGCATTGTGCTCGGGATCATCGGAGCGGAAGCTATTCGAACAGACCATCTCGGCAAGGCTGTCGCTCTCATGCGCTGGTGTCGTATCGCCGGCGCCCCGCATTTCGCTCAGCCGCACCCGCAGGCCTGCTTCCGCAAGCTGCCATGCGGCTTCACTTCCGGCCAGGCCGCCGCCAATGATCTGAACGTCGAAGGACATGCGGGGCTGTTAGTCCGATCTGCTTGCTCTATCTAGGAAAGATGCGCGTTTTCACGATCGGCTATGAGGGCTCGACGGTTAGTGAGTTCATCGCAGCTCTGGAGTCTGCGGGCGTCGAGCGGGTGATCGATGTTCGCGCGTTGCCTCTTTCCCGCCGTCCGGGATTCTCGAAATCGCCGCTGAAGGCCGCGTTGGAGGAAGCGGGTATCGAATATGTCCACCTGAAAGCGCTTGGCACGCCCGCCGAAGGCCGCGCCGCAGCCCGCGCCGGACGGCATGAGGATTTAAAGCGAATCTACGCCGGTCAGCTCGAACTCCCGGAAGCCATCGCTCAATCGGCGCAAATGCTCGATCTTGCGGCTGAAAGGCCAAGCGCATTGCTGTGCATGGAGCGCGAACCTGCACAATGTCACCGGACGTTACTCCTCGACGCCGTCGCGCCGGATGCCGACGTCGTGCACCTCTTTGCTTGATTAACTCTGCCGGCGCCGTAGGAACCGCGCCGAGCGTGACTAGTTACCACGCCGGAACGATAAGAAAGGGAGAATGTGATGAGGAAACTCGCGATCATGCTCGGGGGAGCGATCTTGCTCGCCGGTTGTCAGCCGGCTCCGCCGCCGGCACCGCCTCCGCCACCGCCTGTCGATATGAACAATCTGCTCGCGGCTCCCGGTTTCCTCGCTCACGCCACGAGCGCGAACCTGTTCGAAATCCAGTCGAGCCAGCTTGCCCTGCAGGCCTCGAGCAATCCGCAGGTCCGCAACTATGCCAACCTCATAATTTCGGATCACACGCGCCTCGGACAAGCGGTCGGCGCAGCAGCGCAATCGGCGGGCCTCGTGCCGCCGCCGCCGGGACTTCTCCCGGACGAGCAGGCTGCACTTGGCCAGTTGGCCGCGGCGGGGACGGGCCCCAATTTCGACATGGCCTACCGCCAGGCGCAGATCACGGCGCATCAGCAGGCAATCGGCCTGATGCAGAATTATGCGGCAAGCGGCGACGTGCCGGCGCTTCGCACTGCCGCGCAACAGGCAATCCCAATGATGCAGATGCATCTTCAGCAGGCGCAGCTGCTGAACGTTGCTCCGCCCCCTCCGCCGCCTCCGCCGATGCCGGCGCCGGGCGAGCGTGGCGAACGCGGCTAGCGTATGAAAAGGGACAGTCCCTCTTCAGGGACTGTCCCTCTGCACGGTCAGACTGCCGGAAGTTCTTCGGGCATCGTGTGACCATTGAGCAATGCCTCGATGTCTGGGATGGGCCGCCCGCTCATCTCCTTGTTGACGATGCAGACGACGCGCCGCTCGACCTCCTTGTGAAGGCATTTCTTGAGGACTCCCAAGGCCTTCGGGGGTGCGACGATGGCTAGTGCCTCGAAATCGCCGCGCAAGACGCGGGCCTTGAGTTCTTCCGCTGCCTCCTTGACCCAGCGATCCTCTTCCTGCTGGTGGAAGTCGGGTTCCTCGTAGGACGATCGGCCAAATCCAAAACTCTGTCTTGTTATGCCGGGTGCGTCGGTCTTGATTTCGCGATCCCTTCGCTCCCTCCTGGCTTCGTGAGCTTCGGTGCGCAGGTCGATTTGATTTTCGTCCCCATGATTGCGGAAGAACAAGATCTTGCGGCCGTCGGCCACGAGCACGAGTGCATTATGGGGAAGGGGCATAGGGACACGTCTCCTTTCGCTCTTTGAGAGAACGCAGGTCTCGTCCCGGCGGCTCCGCCGCTCGTCGCAGCGGAAAGCCGCCCTAGACGAGCCTATTCCTGCTCCGGATCGGCCGGCTTCTCAAGTTCGCTTTCGCCGGTAATCGCATCTGGGACCGGAGCGATCTCGTCGTCAGTTTCGACGTCGACCTCCTCGTCGCTTTCCTCGATCTTTGCGACACTCACGACGTGCTCATTCTCGGCGACGCGGAAGATGGTGACGCCTTGAGTGTTGCGGCCCATGATCCGGATGTCGCCTACCGTCGTGCGGATCATCTTGCCCTGGTCGGTGATGAGCATCAGCGCTTCACCCTGCCGAGCCGGGAACGAGGCGACGACCCGGCCGTTCCGCTCGGAAGTGTCGATGTTGGTGATGCCCTGGCCGCCGCGGTTCGTGCGCCGATATTCGTAGGACGACGAGCGCTTGCCGTAGCCGTTTTCGGTCACAGTCAAAATGAACTGCTCATTCTCCTGGAGCTCGGCATAACGATCGGGAGGAAGCGTACATTCGACGTCCTCCCGCTCACGCCACGGCGGGCACTTCAGATAGGCCTCACGTTCCTCCTGAGTCGTACCGACGCGGTGAAGGATCGACATTGAGATGACTTCATCGCCTGCCTGGAGCCTGACGCCGCGGACGCCGGTCGAAGTGCGCGACTGAAACTCGCGAACGTCTGACGCCATGAAGCGGATCGCCTTGCCGTTCCTTGTGGCGATCAGAACGTCATCGCCCTCGGTGAGCAGTTCGACGCCGATCAAACGGTCGCTTGGATCACCCTGATCCTCGCTCTCTTCGCCATCAGGACCACCAGTGCCGAAGCGCATCGCAATCTTGCCGGCGCTCGGAATATTGGTGAACGCTGCCATGCTATTGCGGCGGACAGTTCCGTGCGCGGTAGAAAACATGATGTGCAGGGAAGGCCATTCGGCCTCATCCTCAGGAAGCGATAGAACGGTCGAGATCACTTCGCCTTCAGCGAGCGGCAGAAGATTGACCATCGGTCGACCCCGTGTGTTGGGTCCACCTTCGGGCAATCGCCACACTTTCATTCGGTACACGCGCCCGAGGTTCGAGAAGAACAGTACAGGATTATGCGTCGAGGTGACGAAGAGGTTGGTGACGGCATCCTCTTCCTTCGTCGCCATTCCGGCGCGGCCCTTCCCGCCACGCTTCTGCTCGCGGAATACGGATAGCGGCGTGCGCTTGATGTAGCCGGTCATGGTCACGGTCACGACCATGTCCTCGCGCTCGATCAAATCCTCGTCTTCGATGCCGTCGGCAGCAGGGGCAAGTTCGCTCACTCGAGGCGTCGCGAATTCGGTTTCTACCTCGTCGAATTCCTGGCGCATCACCTCATAAAGCCGGCCACGGTTCGCAAGAATTTCAAGCTTTTCGCCAATGCTTTTCGCAAGCTCTTCGAGTTCCGACGCGATCTCGTCGCGTCCCAAGGCCGTCAAACGATGCAGGCGCAGCTCCAGGATTGCCTTCACCTGAGCTTCCGAGAGCTTGTATTTCTCGCGCTTGCTCTGGGGTTCGACCGCCTCGACGAGCGCGATGTACGGGCGGATTTCTTCGCCGGGCCATTCGCGCTCGATCAATTTTTCGCGCGCTTCGGCTGGACTTGCCGACCCGCGGATCAGTTTCACGACCTCATCGAGGTTTGTGACGGC
>Ga0070667_100004349_pt1 | contig 11952 bp, 11 predicted proteins | sample KBSS33metaG_FD_64659 | JGI IMG/M metagenome (GOLD analysis project Ga0070667, IMG submission 64659) | Switchgrass rhizosphere microbial communities from Kellogg Biological Station, Michigan, USA - KBS S3-3 metaG | ecosystem: Host-associated > Plants > Roots > Rhizosphere > Soil ...
CGACGGCATGCCGCCCTCGCTGCGGCAGTACGGCATCCGCACCGAGCGGCAGGACGACTACATGCTCACCCTGTCGGGCTCGACGGTGATCAACAAGATCCGCCTGAACCGGGCGCCGCCCCCGGACGAGATCGCCAATTTCAGCCGTCCGAACCAGAAGGGCGCCTCGGACGTCGACGCTCGTCTCGAGGATATGAAATTCGAGGGCATCGACGCCGAGATCGTGTTCCCGAGCGCCGGCCTCTCGAGCTTCATGATCGAGAACCCCGAGGCGGAGCTGGCCAGCGCCCAGATCTACAACGACTGGAACAACGGCTTCTTTTCCGGCCACCTGGACAAGTTCATCCGCTGCGGGATCCTGCCGGTCCGCGACTTCGGCAACACCGTGGCCGAGATCAAGCGGATCGCCGGCCTGGGCTTCACCGCGGCCATGCTGCCCAGCCTCATTCCCCCGGGCATGCCGGAATACAACGACGAGGTCTGGGACGCGGTGTTCGAGGCGGGCCAGCAATACGGGATCGTCTTCGTGCTGCACACCGGCACCGGCCGTCCGGACGTCCGCGCGGCGAAGGGACCCGGCGGGGCGGTGATCAACTACACGATCCAGATGTGCGATGCGCAGCGCAGCCTGATGTACCTGGTCGGCGGCGGCGTGCTCGACCGCTTCCCCAGGGCCAAGGTGGCGGTGATCGAGTCCGGCGCGAGCTGGCTCTCCGCCCTGGCCGAGCGGATGGACGAGGTCTACGACGCCCACCACATGTTCGTGCGCCCGAAGCTGTCGGTCACCCCGCGGGAGATCATCCGGCGCCAGGTCGCCGCCTCGTTCCAGTATGACCGCGCCTGCATCATGTCGCGCTCGGTCACCGGCCATCAGGCGCTCATGTGGGGCTCCGACTACCCGCACCACGAAGGCACGTTCCCGAAGTCGCGCGACGTGCTCGCGGCCCTGTTCGAGGGCATCGAGATCTCGGAACAGGAAAAGGCCGACATCATCGGCGGCAACGCCGCGCGTCTGTTCCGCTTGCCGCGGCCGGAGTTCGCCAAGGCGGCGTAGGAGCCGATAGGTCCTCCCCCGGGCCGAAGAGGACGGGGGAGGGGGACCACGAAGTGGTGGAGGGGGCGCAAATCCGCCTCCGATCCGCCCCCTCCGTCACGTCTCGCGTGCCGCGAGCCGCGCCACCTCCCCCGAAGTCTTCGCTTCGGGGGAGGAGCGACGCCCTACTTCGTGCAGCGCTTGAGCGGCGCGGCCATGGCCACGGCGCGGTGCGCCGGCGGGTAGTTCTGCGCGCCCTGCTTTTCCATCGACAGCACGCCCTTCTTCTCGCCGGCGTTGAAGAAGAAGTACGGCTCGATCGGGTTGCGGTCCGGTCCGAGCTGCGAGATCCAGACGACGATCCCGTTGTAGCGGGCCCCGCCCTCGCAACTGTAGCAGGCGTCGATGGGTGCGAGCCGGGTGGACTTGCCGCCGGCCTGGATGGTCAGCGCCTTTTCCTCCAGCGTCACCCGCGGCTCGCGCTTGCAGTCGCCGCCCGGCGCGTAGCGGCCGAGGAGGTCGGGCGCCGGCGCGATCTGGGCGGCCGCGGAGCCTGCGGCCGCGAGCGCCGAGATCAGGACCAGGTTCGTCAGGCGCATCATCGTGGGTCCCCAAGGCTTGGGCCCAGACCATGCCAAGGGCCGCGTTCGGGCGACAGAGAATTCAGCGGGCCGGCGCGGCCTCTCCGCTGGCGATCGCGGCGTCGCGGTCGGCGGTTCGTCCCGTCCACCAGAACGCCAGGGCCGCCAGCACCCAGGCCAGCGGCACCAGCAGCAGCGAATAGCGGATGGCCATCTCGCCGTGGGTCGCCTTGAGGGCGTCGCTCACCGACCCCAGGATCATCGGGCCCAGGGCCATGCCGAAGATCTGCACGCAGAACAGCAGCACCGCGGTGAGGAACCCGCGCATGCTGCCGCGCACGACGCCGAGGCCGGCGGTCAGCGAGGCGGTCGTCGCCCCGCCGGTCACGATGGAGATCGCGAACAGGCCCACGATCGCCACCTCCGTCCGGCCGAGGATGACCATCAGCATGAACGGCACGCCCGCCAGCAGGGACAGGGTGCACCAGTAGGAGCGCCAGCTCTCGCCGCGCCGGGCCAGGAGGTCGCTGAAGAAGCCGGCCAGCAGTTGCGAGGCGACGCCGCCGATTCCCACGGAGGCGCCGAAGAGCGCGCCCGCCTCGGCCGCCGTCATGTCGTGGACGCGGATGAAGAAGGTGGTCACCCAGGTCAGGAAGCCCTGGAATCCGAGCTGCAGCATGATCTTGGCCAGCAGCAGGCGCGGAACGGTCGGCACGCTGGCGAGGTAGCGCACGCTGCGCCAGAAGCTGGCGTGATCCGGGTCGGGCTTGGCGCCCCCGTCGAAGGTCCCGCGCGGCGGCTCCGGCACCGTGAGGAAGGCCAGCGCGCCGACGACCAGCCCCGGAATTCCGAGCACCAGGAACGCCGCGCGCCAGCCGTACCGGTCGTTGATCAGTCCCGCCAGATAGGCGCCCAGGCCTATGCCCAGCGAAGCGCCCACCGAGACCAGGCCGACCGCGATCCCGCGGCGGCGGCGGGGATAGAGGTCGCCCAGCATCGACAGGATCGAAGGCTGGTACCCGGCCTCGCCGGCCGCCACGCCGATGCGCGCGGCGAGCAGGGTGAGGTAGTTGACGGTCACCCCGCACAGCGCGGTCATGGCGCTCCAGAACGCCACGGCCGCGGCGATCAGGTTGCGCCGATGTCCGCGGTCGGCGATGCGCGCCAGGGGCAGGGCGACGGTGGCGTAGACGACGGAGAAGACCGTCCCGGTCATGATCCCCATGGCCGTATCGCTGACGCCCAGGTCCTTCTGGATGGGGTGCAGCAGCACCGCCATGATGTTGCGGTCGGCCGCCGCCAGCATGAACACCAGCGCCAGGACGAAGGTGATGTAGCCGGTATAGGCGGCGGAGTAGGGGGCCTTGGCCGTCTCGGCGGTCTCGTCCCGGGCGGGCTCGGCGGGCCCGTGATCGGTGATGGCGGCCATCAGGCGCGGCCCGGCGCGCCGACGCGCCGCGCTCCGGGCGCTGGTCCGAGCGTTCTTCCCATCGTTCCGTCCTCGTGCGGGGCGTTGGCTCCACAATCGCAACTGGCAGGATGAAGTCAATTGCGGCCCCGGAATCCGCTCAGCGGGTCAGGGTCAGCCCGACGAACACCGCCCGGCCGTCGCCTGGCCAGTAGGCCGCGGTCGCCGGCGTGGCCAGGATCGCGGCCTGGACGTTGGAGGCGTAGGCCTTGTCCGCCAGGTTGCGGGCGTCGACGAACAGCGAGACCTGGTCGTTCACCCGCCAGCCGGCGTTGAGGCCAAGGACCGCGTAGGCGGGGGCTTTGGCGGTGTTCCGGTAGTCCACCCAGATCGCCGAGGCCGACCATTCCAGCGTCGGCGCCACGAACCAGCCACGGGCGTCCTCGTAGCGCAGCTCGGCCCGGTAGAAGTGCTCCGGCGCGATGGGCAGGCGATTGTTCCCGTACTGGGCGTCGCCGCGGAACCGAAAGTCCGACCAGGTGTAGGTCTGCCGAAGCCGCCAGCCCGGCGCGAACCGCCAGTCCACCGCCGCCTCCAGGCCCTGGTGGACGGTCCTGCCGGCGTTGAAGGTCGAGGCCGGGATGTCGGGGCCCACCGTGAACTGCAGGAGCTCCTTGCGTAGCTGCGCGCGATAGACCGACACGTCCCAGGTGAAGGCGCCGAGCCGGCCCCGCGTCCCGGCCTCGGCCGTCCAGGCCTCCTGCGCTTTCACTGGCGCGAAGCCGACGTTGGTCGGGGTCAGCGACCCGAAGTTCGGCGGCTCCACCGACTTGGTCAGGTTGGCGAACACCTGCGCGCCGGCGTCGTTCTCCCAGAGCACGCCCACGCGGGGCGCGACCCAGTCATAGGTCTTCGAGGCGGCGAGATCGAAGGTCGAGGCGACGCCGGGAACCCGGGCGCTGCGGTAGTCCCGCGTGGCCGTCCCCCAGGTCGCGCCGCCCACCACGGCGACCCGGTCGCTCACGAACAGCCGGCCCTCGCCGAACAGGTCCGCGGCCCTGGCGTTCTGGCGTGACTGCGACTGCCGCGCGCCGCGGGCGCCCTTGAGGTTCAGGAAGAAGTTGGAGTCCAGGTCGCCCTGGCGCAGCCAGGCGCCGGCGAAGCCGTCCGCGCGAGCCCCTGCGATCTCGCCGCGCCAGCTCAGGCGGCCGAAGGCGCCGTAATTGCGGCTCTGCTGGTCGATCACCTGGAAGATGGGATGGTCGAGGTCCTTCCACACCGCATAGACCGCGCCCTCGAACACGGCGCTGTCGTCGAGCCGCCAGGTCGTGCGCAGCGATCCGCGCAGGCCGCGCTGGTTGCGTCCCTGATCGTTGGCGTAGTTGGCCGCCGCCGGCTGGCGCGGGTGCTGCCGCAGCTGCGCCAGGGTCAGCGCGCCGGGGATCTCCTGGTTGATGTTCGAGCCGTTGACGATCAGCCGCACCTCGCGGTCCTTGCCGAACCGTCGCCCCACGTTCAGCGAGCCGAACTGGAGGTTCTGCTGGCTCTGCGGCCGATAGCCCTGGGCCGTCTGGTTGGTGACGGCGGCGAACACGTCCCAGTCGCCGGCCTGGCGGGCGACGGCGAGGTTTTCCCGGGCCGTGCCGAACGAACCGCCGTCCAGCCGCACCTGGGTCTCGAAGCCGGCGTTGCGCCCGGTCGGCGTGACCATGTTGATCGCCCCGCCCAGCAGCGCCCCGCCGAACCGCAGGGCGTTGCCGCCGCGATAGACCTCGACGTAGCGGGTGATCAGCGGGTCGGCGATCTGGCTGTCGCCATAGCCGTCGGCCTCGTTCAGCGGCACGCCGTCCTGGGCGATCAGCAGGCCCCGGTTGTGGCTGGCGTTGCCGAGGCCGGAGCCGCGGATCGAGATCCGCACGTCGCCGCCCCATTTGCGCTGGGCGTAGACCCCCGGCGCGTCGCGCAGCATGTCGTCCAGCGCCAGGGCCTCGCGCCGGGCGAAGGACTCCTGCGAGATCACCGAGACCGCGCCCGGCGTCTCGGACAGCCGCCGGCGGCTTTCGGCCACGCTGGGGGGGTCTTCGGGGTCGGGGTGGCCGGTGACGATGACGGAGTCCACCGCGACGGCGGCTTCCGCGCGCGCGGCGGCCGGCGCCAGGGCGGCCAGCGCCGCGGACGCGGCGAAGAGTACGGATTTCATGTCCCGGAATCCTTGCGGCCGACGCATCGGCCATGCGCTGAGGCAGGGCCGCGCGATCGGGCGCGGCCGGCGGGTCAGGCGCTTTGGACGGGCGGGCCTCGATTGGGCGGCGGCGGCGCGGCCAGGCCGCGGCCGGGCGCCAGGTCGGGGGGCTCAGGGACCCGGGCGAGGCGATAGGCGACGAACGAAACGGGCGCTGCGCCAGCGAGGGCGGCGGTCAGCGCCCCCTGGCCGTGGCCGGCGAAGGCGCAGGGCGCGTCATGGCCGGACTTGCCGTCTGGCGCCTTGGCCGGCTCGCCCAACCTGTGCAGCGCGCCATCCGGACCCAGCACCATCGCGCCCTGGCCGGTGCAGAGCACCAGGGCGAACGGCGCTTGCGCGAGGCGGGGCGCGGCCATGAAGCCCGCCGGGATGGCCACCTTCACCGCAAGCGCCAGCACCGCCAGGGTCATGAAGACCCGGCGCCAGGCGTCGGAACGGCGCGTCATCGCAAACACGCGCGGGGTGATAGCGGAGGTCGCGGGGCTTCGCTACCTCGCGAATGGCCGCACCGGGTCGGAGCCGTCCCAGCCTCGGTGGGCGGCCTTCATCACCTCGAACATCTGCAGCGTCGCCGGCGGCGGGGTCATGCATTCGATCATCGGCAGGTCGGCGACGCCCGCGGCGGCGTAGAAGATCTCCATCCCGTCGCCCTGGATCTCCTGGAGCACCTCGTAGCCCACGGACTCGCAGCGGGCGCGCGCCGCGCCCAGGTCGGGCACCACCACGCCCAGGTGGTGCACGCCCTCGCGGCCGGCCTCCATCCACTCGCTGTAGACGGACGGTTCGCTGTCGAGCTGGCGGATCATCTCGATCTGCACGTCGCCCCAGTAGCCCAGCGCCACGTCGATGGTGGTCCCCACCGGCCGGCCGCGGAACGTCGAGTGCGGGAACCGGCGGTTCTCCATCTTGAAGAAGGGTCCCGCCCCCAGCGTCAGCCAGCGCTCGAGCGCCGCGTTGAAGTCCTTGGGAAGGAAGGCGATCTGGAACGCCTCGCCGAACGGGGTCCTGAGCATGGGGTTTCCTCCTGGGGGTCAGCCTAGATCATCCGCCGCGTGGGAGAAGCGCCAAGTGACGGGTCAGCCGGGCCTGACGCGCAGGACGGCCTCGAGCACCGTGACGGCCTTGCCGCGCAGCAGAACGCGGGCGCCGCGATGCTCGCAGACCAGGTCGCCGCCGCGGCCGGGATAGGCCTGGTGGAACGTCAGCGTCCGCCGCCCCAGGCGCTCGCCCCACAGCGGCGCGAGCCCGCAATGCAGCGAGCCCGTCGTCGGGTCCTCGGCGATGCCGGAGCCTGGGGCGAAGAAGCGGCTCACCACGTCGTAGGGTCGGCCCGGATCGGCCGGGGCGGTGACCGCCGCGTTTCCTCGGCCCTGGATGGCGGTCTCGCAGGAGATCGCCTTCAGCGCCTCCAGGTTGGGGGCGACCGCCCGCACCGCGGCCTCGTCCGCCAGCAGCGCCACCAGGAACTGGCCCGCCCAGCAGGCCAGCGGCTCCACGCCCAGGGCGTCGGCGAGGCCGGGCGGGGTCTCGACGGGCTGCGGCGGGATCGCCGGGAAGTCCATCTCGTAGGCGTCGCCGTCGCGGCGCACGGTCAGCGGCCCGGACTGGGTGTCGAAGGTGACGGCCGGGGCGGCGAGGCCCAGCTCGGCGAACAGGGCGTGACCCGACGCCATGGTTGCGTGGCCGCAGAGCGGGACCTCCAGCGCCGGCGTGAACCAGCGCAACCCAAAGCGCGCCGGGTCGGGCGTCTTCAGCAGGAAGGCGGTCTCGGCCTGGTTGTTCTCGGCGGCCAGGGCCTGCATCCAGGCGTCGCCGGGCCAGGCCGCGAACGGGGCGACCACGCAGGCGGGATTGCCCTTGAACGGCGCGGAGGCGAAGGCGTCGATGGTCCACTGGCGCATGGCGGGTCTCCGGAAGGCGGCGACCGCCCTGCCCGGTGGCTCGCCGCGGTGAATCTTAAGGGTGCGCCGCCGCGTCGGCGTGCAGGCGCATGAGGCCTTCCTGGGCGGTCGAGGCCACCAGCAGGCCGTCCTCATTGTAGATCGAGCCGCGGTTGAAGCCGCAGGCGCCGGCCGCCACGGGACTGTCCATCACATAGAGGTGCCAGCGGTTGAAGTCGCTCGGGTGGTGGAACCACATGGCGTGGTCCAGGCTCGCCGACTGCAGGCCGGGCGTGCGCCAGATGTAGCCGTGCGGGCGCAGCGCATTGCCGGCCAGGCTAAGGTCCGAGGCGTAGGCCATCACCACCTGCTGCATGCGGAAGTCGTCGCCGATCGGCGCCACGGCCCGCATCCAGATGTTGGAGTTGGGCTCGGATGAGCCCTTGATCAGGAAGACGTGCCCGCCGACCGTGCGCATCTCCACCGGCCGCGGCCGCAGCAGGAGATCGTGCATTTCCGCCGGCAGGGACTCCATGATCAGGTCCCGCTGCTCCGCCTCGGTGGGCAGGCTTTCGGGGCGCGGCACGTCGGGCATCGGCGTCTGGTGCTCCGCGCCCTTCTCCGGAACCTTGAACGAGGCGGCCAGGTTGAAGATCTGCTTGCCGTGCTGGATCGCGGTGACCCGCCGGGTGGTGAAGCTGCCGCCGTCGCGTGACCGGTCCACGTCGAACAGGATCGGAACCTTCGGGTCGCCGGGCCGGATGAAGTAGCAGTGCAGCGAGTGGCACACCCGGCTCTCCACCGTCTCGTAGGCCGCCAGCAGCGACTGGGCGATCACCTGGCCGCCGAAGATGCGCTCGCCAGAGTAGTCGGGCGAGGTCCCGCGGAACAGGTTCACCTCGATGCGTTCGAGGGAAAGCGTCTCCGGCAGGTCGAGGCTAGGATCCATGGCGGCCCATGTTGCAGGTGCGAAGGCGCTGGGCTTTAGCCCTCGCGGGACCCTGCGGCAAGGTGGCGCGCGCCGGGGCGGCCTTGACGCGCCCGGGGTTGCGGGCCTTGAAGGCGGTCATGTCCTTCGACGCCACCGTGCTGACCATGTTTCCCGAGGCGTTCCCCGGCCCGCTCGGCGTTTCGCTGATCGGGACCGCTTGGCGCGAGCAGGGCCTGTGGTCGCTGGAAACGGTGGACATTCGCGGCTTTTCCAAGGATAAGCGCGGCTTCCTCGACGACACCCCTGCAGGGGGTGGACCGGGACAGGTGTTGCGAGCGGACGTCATCGCGGCTGCGCTGGACAGCGTGGAGCGGCGGGGGCGGCCGCTTTTGTATATGAGCGCCAGGGGAAGGCCCCTGACCCAGGCGCGCGTGCGGGATTGGTCGAAGGGCCCCGGGCTCATCGTCCTGGCCGGCCGGTTCGAGGGGGTGGACCAGCGGGTCATCGACGGCCGCGGGTTCGAGGAGGTGTCCGTCGGAGACGCGGTGCTCGCCGGTGGCGAGGCGGCGGCCCTGGTGGTCATCGAAGCGTGCGTTCGGCTGGCGCCGGGGGTTCTGGGCCAGGCCGGGAGCTTGAGTGAAGAGAGTTTCGAGGCGGGTCTCCTCGAATATCCGCAGTACACGCGACCGCGGATGTTCGAAGGGCTCGAGATCCCCGAGGTGCTGACGTCGGGCCACCACGCCGAGGTGGCCAAGTGGCGGCAGGGGCAACGGGAACAGACCACGCGGGAGCGGCGGCCGGACCTCTGGGCGGCGCATCTCGCCAACTTACAGCCAAAGGGCGACTGAAGCCCAAAAGGAACGACGACGATGAACCTGATCGAGACCCTGGAAAAGGAAGAGGCCGACCGCCTCAAGGCCCAGCGCGCCACCCCGGACTTCCAGCCCGGCGACACCCTGCGCGTCAACGTGAAGATCAAGGAAGGCGAGCGCGAGCGCGTCCAGGCCTACGAGGGCGTCTGCATCGCCCGCCAGGGCTCCGGGATCAACGAGAGCTTCACGGTCCGCAAGATCTCGTTCGGCGAAGGCGTCGAGCGGGTGTTCCCGGTGCTCTCGCCGATGATCGAGTCCATCGAGGTCAAGCGCCGCGGGGCCGTGCGCCGCGCCAAGCTCTACTACCTGCGCGACCGCCGCGGGAAGTCGGCCCGCATCGCCGAGCGCCAGCAAGGCGCCCGCGAAGAAGCCAAGACCGAAGGCTGACCTTCCGGTCGCGACGGGGAGGGCGCGCGGCGCTCTCCCGCGGCTTTCACGGACTTATGTGGCGGGTCGGCCCGCTCCGGTCTCGATGCAGCTGCGGCGCAGCGACCGCTCGATCATGTTGAGGGCGGTCTCGCCGCGCATCGTGTAGCGCGCGTAGGACTGGAAGAGCGGAACCTGGTCAGAGGCCGAAAGTCCCGGCAGCATCTCGCCGACGAACGTGCCGACGGTCTCGCCGGAAATTTCGAATACCTCGCCGTCCCTTGTGCGCAGGACGATCTCCAGGGGTTCCCCGCGCGTCCAATGGTTTCGAAGCCACGGCGCGCGCAGAACTTCGGCGCCGATGAGCGCGCCGTCCCGAACCACATAGCCCTCCGACCAGAGGATCGAGCCGTCGGCCTTCGGATAGGTCTGGAAGCCGAAGCCGGCCCCGCTGGGGAATAGCCCCGCCGCCCACACATGGCCCAGCATCCGTGGCGCGTCCGGCGTCGCCGAAAGGTCGCGACGGCCGACGCGATGCGTGCGGTTTCCGGCGCCGGAGAAGTCGTAGGCGCGCCCCCCTACGCTCAGGCGGCCCGAGACCCGACAGAGCTGCTCGTAACGCTCGCCGCCCATGAACGACTTGACGGGTCCCAGGCCGCCTTCTGTGAAGGCGCCGTTGATCCAGGCCGGCGCCGCCATGCGCGCGTCGAGCTCGAAGCTGACCGGCGTGCGGAAATAGTCGACCGCCTGGCCGCTGAGGTAGCGGCGCGTGACGGTGATGTCCTGCAGGACGCCGTCGAACGTACATCGCCACCGCGCGAACGGCTCGACGCATTCGAAGCTGAGGTTGCTGCTGGCCACGGTCCAGGCGCCCGACCGCGCCCCGGTCTCTCGCACCAGATAGGTGCGGCCGTCGGGGAATATGATCGACAGCTTGGCGATGCGCTGCGCGAACGCGCCGACGTCTTCGCAAGTGTTCAGGTGCCCGTTGATGTGGATCCCGGACGCCTCGTCGTGAACCCAGAAGGCCTGGTTCTCGCCGAAGGTCGGCTGACCTTCGGGCTGCTCGAGGGCGACGCGTTCATGATCCGGGGTGAGACCTGACGAAAGGTCGACGCCGCCCATTTTCTCCTCCTCGTGGTGACCAGCCCGGGCGCTCTCCGCAGGCGTCGAGGACGCTGGATGAGCACGCCCGAAAGGTCAACACAGAAATTGACCGGTCAGTACAAACGGGCCGCCGTCGCCGTCGCGAGGAAGAGCCGGCCGACACCACCCAACTTGACAATTCCCATTCTTCATGTTCTTCTTTTGTTCGTGCCTACGCCTGCGAACATCGAGATCGAGGAGCTGTCGCTGATGCGTCTGGCGGCGCTCGGCATGCGCATCGCCGAGGCGGTGGCCGATCGCGTGGACATGGCCGAGACGCCCGCCGAGGCCGCCGGCCTCGCCATGGCCTTCGACCGCGTGGCCCGTTCGGTCCGAATGACCTTCGCCCTGCGCTCGCGGCTGGAGCGCGACCGCGCCCGGTTGCGGCGCGAGGCCCGCGCGGACTTCGCCGACGCGGCCCAGATCCGCAAGAAATAGGTGCGCGCGGCCATCGCCGCGCGGCTGCCCGCCTCGCCTGAGCGGCCCTACCAGCTCGTCGACCTGGACGACCGCCTGGAGGTCGAAGCCCTCGACGCCGAGTTCCTCGACGGCCCGGTCGAGGCCTGCGTGGCGCGGATCCGCCGACTGCTCGGCCTGCCGGGCGAAGAGGCGGCGGAGGCCTGCGAGCCGCTTGCCCCCTCCGTCACGCCCTCTTCGGGGCGCGACACCTCCCCCGTCCTCTGCGGGACAGGGGAGGAGCTGACGTCCCACGCTCCTCCCCCGAAGGGCACACTTCGGGGGAGGGGGACCGCCGAAGGCGGTGGAGCGGGCGCGAGGCCACGGCCCCCGCTCCGCCCCGGACCCTCCTGAAGGCCGGCGCCCTTTACGCGGCGCCCCCCCAAGTCCTACATGCCGCCCATGACCGGCAAGACCCTGTACGACAAGATCTGGGACGCCCACGTCGTGGCCGAGGAGGCCGGCGGCGAGGCGATCCTGTATATCGACCTGCACCTGATCCATGAGGTGACCACGCCCCAGGCCTTCGCGGGCCTCAAGGTCGCGAACCGTCCCGTGCGCCGGCCCGACCGCACCCTCGCCGTCGCCGACCACAACGTGCCCACCGAGGGCCAGGCCCTGGGGGTCGGCGCCGTCGCCGACGAGGAGGCGCGCCTCCAGCTCCAGACCCTGGAGCGCAACGTGAAGACCCACGGGATCGAGTTCTTCCCGATGGGCGACATCCGCAACGGCATCGTCCACGTGGTGGGCCCCGAGCAGGGCCGCACCCAGCCCGGCATGACCATCGTCTGCGGCGACAGCCACACCTCGACCCACGGCGCGTTCGGCGCCCTGGCCCAGGGCATCGGCACCTCGGAGGTGGAGCACGTGCTGGCCACCCAGACGCTGCGCCAGTCCAAGTCGAAGAACCTGCGGGTGACCCTCGACGGGGTCGCGCCGGCCGGCGTCACCGCCAAGGACCTGGCCCTGGCCGTGATCGGCGAGATCGGCACCGCCGGCGGCACCGGCTACGTCATCGAGTACGCCGGCGAGGCGGT
>Ga0070667_100004350_pt1 | contig 11952 bp, 12 predicted proteins | sample KBSS33metaG_FD_64659 | JGI IMG/M metagenome (GOLD analysis project Ga0070667, IMG submission 64659) | Switchgrass rhizosphere microbial communities from Kellogg Biological Station, Michigan, USA - KBS S3-3 metaG | ecosystem: Host-associated > Plants > Roots > Rhizosphere > Soil ...
CGGAATGGGGGAAACCGTGGATCAAGAGGTGCAGTCAAGCGCCGCCAGCGACGGGAAGGCACCGCGCACCGCGCGTGGCGAGCGCACACTGCGCAAGATCCTGGACGCGGCGCGCGACGAGTTCGGCGAGCAGGGATTCTCCGATAGCTCAATCGTCGGCATCACCCAGCGCGCCGGCGTCGCCCTCGGCACTTTCTATACTTACTTCGATTCGAAAGAGGCTGTGTTTCAGGCGCTCGTCAGGGACATGTCGGCGCAGGTTCGCGACCATGTCGCCCCTGCACTGCAGGATGCGAAGGACGCGATTGACGGTGAACGGCTGGCACTCGAATCCTTTCTTCAATTCGCGCGCACCCACCGCGATGTTTACCGGATTATCGATGAAGCCGAATTCGTCGAACCGGCGGCGTATCGCGAACATTATGAAACGACCGCGAAGCGCATCGCGGCCCGACTGAAGGGCGCGCGCGAAAAAGGCGAAATCGCAGAGGAGCTTTCCGACAAGGACCTCGACATGATCTCGTGGGGAATGATGGGCGCCAATGTGTTCCTCGGCCTGAAATTCGCAGTGTGGTCGAGCGCGGACCCGAAGCGGGTGGCGGAGGTCACCAGCCGCCTTCTGCGCAAGGGCCTCGGTGCATGAGCGAGGATGCCGGCGTCGAGGCTCGATACGAAGATCGTTACTTCACCGTTCGCGACGGACTGCGCCTTCATTATCGCGACTATCCCGGAAGCAGCGACAAGCCGCCTTTGCTCTGCCTTCCGGGACTTACGCGCAACGTGCGGGACTTCGTAGAGTTGGCTGAGCGCTATTCGCCCCGATTTCGAGTGCTGGCGGTCGATTTCCGGGGCCGCGGCCAAAGCGATAATGATCCTGTCCCGGCCCGCTATCTGCCGGCGACCTATATGTTCGACGTTTTCGAGCTGCTCGATCAGCTCGGGATGCCAGAAGCGATATTTGTCGGCACTTCGCTTGGCGGCCTCGTGACGATGTTGATCGCCGTCACACAGCCGCACCGGATCGCGGCGTCCATCATCAACGATGTCGGTCCCGACGTTAGCCAGGAAGGCATCGACCGGATCAAGACCTACGTCGGAAAGGACGTGCGCTTCGCCGGCTGGGATGATGCCGCCGCGGCGATCTCGACAAACTTCTCGGGCGCCTTCGACAGTTACCGGCACGAAGACTGGGTCCGAATGGCCAAGCGCACCTGCCGCGAAGAGGACGGCGAGGTCCGGTTCGACTACGACATGGCGATCGCGGTTCCGTTCAATGCGGGCGTCGAAACCCCGCAAGTCGATCTATGGCCATTGTTCATGGCTCTCGCACAGAAGCCCCTGCTGGTGATTCGCGGCGCCAAGAGCGACCTCCTGACGATCGAGACTGCAGCCAGGATGCAGGCCCTGGCACCCGACATGAAGCTCGCGACCGTTCCCGGGGTCGGCCATGCGCCCGACCTCAACGAGCCAGAAGCGGTGACCGCGATCGACGCTTTCCTCGACGAAATCGAGCGGCGCTAGTCTAACGCTTCCAGCCCAACGAGAAGGGCTGCGAACAGGCCGACGACAACCATGGCGAAGATCGTCAGCAGCGTCGTTCGCCAAAGCGCTCCCCATCGGCTGAGCGAGTAGGCGCTCTTCAACTGACGGTAGATGTGGAAGGGCGGGATCAGCCAAAGCAGCCCGGCCACGGTCGTCAGTCCGACCGATTGGAACACGACTCCCGCCACGACCAGCAAGCTCATGAAACAAAGCGAATAAGTGACGAAAACCGTGTGATCGTAAGGCCGGAATCGCCGGCTGAACGGAAAGAGCAGCCAGACGAACGGCACGGAAAGCGGAATGATCAGCCAGCTGAACTTGGACGCGTTGTTCTGAAGCTTGTAGAAGGTCAGGTCAGGGTTCTTGGCGGCCGCCTGGACGCTATCGCTCAGCCAACGCGGCGCCTGCTCCTTGCCGTCGAACGAAAATTGAGTCGCAGGAAGATTCTTGTCCTTCACCGCGTTGATCGCCGTCATCTCCGACCTGAGGTCGGCGATCTTCTCGTCGAGCCTGTTTGTCGGCTTCCCCGCCCGCGCCGCGGCGGCTCGGTCAGATTCGAGCTTGGCTAGCTTTTGCCCGTCATTCTTCAGTTCCGCGACCATGCCCTGCTTCACTGCCGCGGGCGCATGCCCCCTGCCGACATCGGTCGTCTCGACCGCCGCGAACATCAGGAAGACGCTGAACAGGAAGAGCGCGATCGGCGACACAAAGGTCGCGCGCTGACCCTCGATATAACGGCGGGTGAGTTCACCGGGCTTCCAGGCAAGAAGCGGGAGCGTTCGCCAGATCTTCCCCTCAAAGTTCATCAGGCCATTCAGAAAATCATGGATCAGGGACCGGAGGGTCCGGCGGACGTGCGCATGCTGCCCGCAGGCGTGACAATATTCGCCGACCAATTTGGTGCCGCAATTGAGGCAATGGGTCTCGTGTGTGCGTCCGTCAGCTCCGACTTCTCCGGCGCTCGGCTCGACGGCCCGGCCGAGCAGACCGCCCGTCACGGCATCGCCAAACGCCTCAAGCTCGCCCATGCCCTTCCCCCTTATCCGAGACATTAGGCGCGCATCCGCGCCCATGCTAGCTGCCGCTCATGGCCCGCATCGGTCTCCTTGGCGGATCCTTCAACCCCGCGCACAGGGGACATCGCCACATCAGTCTTGCCGCGATGCGCGCTTTGGGACTCGACGAAGTGTGGTGGCTGGTCTCGCCGGGGAATCCCCTGAAGGAAGGCGCCAAAGACATGGCCCCGTTCGATGCGCGTCTTGCTTCGGCGAGAATGCAGGCTCGGCGGGCTCGAATTCGCGCGAGCGACTTCGAGCGGCAAGAGCGCACTCGCTACAGCATCGATACCGTCAAAAAGATCAAGGAACGGTACCCCAATGACCAGTTCATCTGGTTGCTTGGGAGCGACACTCTGCCAAATTTTCACAAATGGCGTAATTGGAGGGGCTTAGCCCGCGAAGTGCCGATTGCGGTGATTCCCCGGCCCGGCTATGATTCCCTTGCCCACGCGGCGCGCGCGATGGGCTGGCTTCGAAGGTTCGTCCGGCCTTCGGGCCAGGCGCGAAACTGGACGGAGTGGAGTGCACCGGCGATCTTTCTACTTCGCCTGCCGCGAGATCCCACCTCCGCAACCGCCATTCGTGCGCACACACCCAACTGGCATCGTCGAACCCGAAAGCACGCCACGCGCGTTCCAAGGATCGCAATGCCACTTTCCGCCAGGAGACACCTTGACCGAACGTCCCGCTGAGACCGCCGCCGACAAAGGCCGCACTCCCACCGACGTCGAAGAGCTCCATCGTCTCGTTCTTCAATCCCTTGACGACGACCAGGCGCAGGAAGTCGTGAGCATCCCGCTCGTCGGCAAATCGAATATCGCGGACCACATGGTGGTCGCATCGGGCCGATCGACCCGGCAGGTCGCTTCGATGGCCGTTAAGCTTGCCGACAAGATCAAGGAGCGATTTGGGAAGAATGTCCGGATCGAGGGGCTGCCGGCGGCAGACTGGGTGCTGATCGATGCGGACGATGTGATCGTCCATTTATTTCGTCCCGAAGTAAGAAGTTTTTACAATTTGGAACGAATGTGGGCATTTGGCGATGATTCCGGCGTGAGCGCTGCTGCTCGCGGGTGAGGGCAAGACAATGCGGGTAATGGCATTCCTGCTATCGCTATTTGCGTTGGTCGCGCAGCCTGCTGCTGCGGCCTCTTCGCCGAGCCTGTCGAACCTGGAGCAGCAGCTCGGCTATCTCGTGGCCGGCAAGTCGAGCGACGTCGGAATTGCGGCGCTCGACCTCAACACCGGCGACGCGGTCAGCATCAAGGGCGACCAGGCGTTTCCGATGGCAAGCACGGTGAAGGTGGCAGTCGGAGCGCTTTATCTCGCGCAGGTCGATCACGGTCGCCGCTCGTTGGACGACACGATCAACGGCACACCGGTCCGCACCCTGATGGCTCGGATGATGATCCACAGCGACAATCACGCGACCGACATCTTGTTGAAGGACCTGGGCGGCCCACGCACACTTCACGACTGGCTTCGCGACAATGGCGTCAGCGGCCTTCGCGTCGACCGCACGATCGCCCAACTGCTCGCCGACAAACGCGACCTTTGGGATACGCGCGACTCGAGCACGCCAAAGGCGATGGTCGACCTCCTTCGCCGAATTTACAAAGCCGAGCTGATCAAGCCTGAAAGCCGCGACTATCTGCTCCGCCTGATGGCCCAGTGCGAGACTGGCAAGAACAGGATGAAGGCGCTGCTTCCGGGAATCCCGATCGAACACAAGACCGGGACACTCGACGGCCTGTCTGACGACGTCGGTTTCATCACCATGCCCGACGGCCACCGGATCGCGGTAGCGATCTTCACCCGCGGCGGAGCCAATCGCCCGCGGACGATCGCGGAAGCCGCGCGGACGATCTACGACGGCTTCACCCGCGTCCTGACATGGCCGTTCGGCGCCGCTGTCTCGACGCGTTAGTGCTTCTTCACATCGTTGCTCGCGGAAAGATCGGCCGCTCTCCGGAGGCCGGGCTGGTCGACCGCTATCTCAAGCGAATTTCCTGGCCCACAAAAGTCACCGAGCTGCCGGACAAAGGCGGAAGCGTTCCGCCCATCCCGAACAACAGCGTCACCGTTGTCCTGGATGAACGGGGCTCGGCGATAACCTCCGTCGAGTTTGCCACGAGACTCGAGCGATGGCGCGACGACGGAAAACGCGAGGCGCGATTCCTGATCGGCGCCGCGGACGGCCACGAGGATCGGCAACGGGCGTCCGCCGATCTCCTGTTATCCTTCGGACCCGCGACCTGGCCGCACTTGCTGGTTCGGGCAATGCTCGCCGAGCAACTGTTCCGGGCGACGTCGATCCTTGCGAACCACCCCTATCATCGCGAAGGATAGGGCTATGCACCGGTTCGCTCCTGCCCTGTTCGCCGCTCCGTTGCTTCTCGCGGCAAGCGCTCCAGTTCCGGTGCAAAGCAATCCGCTCGACGATTCCGCCAGGGCGGCGCGCGCCGAGCAGGCCTCTGCGGAAGCTGAAGCGGCGCGGCTCGAGAAGGTCGCCGATAGTGCGCAGGGCCAGGCGGCGAGACTTCACGCCCAACAGGCGGCTGCCGCGCAAGGGATCGAGGCGGCCGAAGCAAGGATCACCGCCGCGGACGCGGAGCTCCGGTTGTTATCGGCAACCCTGGCGAGCCGCCGGGCCGACCTGCAACGACAGCAGCTGCCGATCGCCTCGCTCCTTGCCGGCCTGGCGATGATGGGACGTCGGCCGCCGCTTCTCGCCATCGCCAGCGAAGGAAGTACCGACGACTTCGTGAAGGTCCGGGTCCTTCTGGATTCCACCCTGCCCGTGATCCGTCAACGAACCGCAGCGCTGTCGGGCGAGCTGGCCGAAGGACAAAAGCTCGAGCTCGCGGCCGTCGCCGCACGACAGGAGCTGATCCACAGTCGCGCGAATCTCGTCGGCAAGCGGCAGCAATTCGCATCGCTCGAGCAGCGGGCAATTCAAGCTGCGACGGCGGCGGGCGGACAAGCACTGGGGGCTGGCGACGTCGCCCTCGCGGCTGGCGAACAGGCCGAGAAGTTGCAGGAGGCCGAGCGCGGGGCGCGTTCGGCATGGGCATTGGCATCAGAGGTCGAAGCGATCGATCCCGCCCCACCGCGTCCGGTCAGTGCAGAAGGCGGCAGCCGGACACCGCCCCTGCGCTATGAGCTGCCAGCCAGCGCGCCGGTCACCGACGGCCTTGGCGAGGTCAATTTGAGCGGAGTCCAATCGCGCGGGGTAACGCTGGCGACCGGTCGCGGAACTCCTGTCACCGCGCCCGCAACGGGAGTGATCCGCTTCGCCGGTCCCTACGGCACCCACGATGGAGTGATCATCATCGACCACGGAAACGGCTGGAAGAGCCTCCTCGTGAATGTCGCATCATCGCTGAAGGTCGGCGATCGGGTGGCAATGGGCGATCCGATCGGCCTGGCGCTGGGGCCAATTTCCGTCGAATTGTCCCAAAATGGGCACAGAGTCTCCGCGGCCCTCATCGCAGGTTCATCTGAAAGTCTGTCAAATAAAGGGAAAGGCGGCTAAACGCGTGGGCCGCCCCAAAGGACGAGTATCATGACGAAATTCCGCAAGCTTCTTCCACCGCTGGCGCTGGTCAGTGCGCTCGCTCTGGTCCCGGTCACCGCAAGCTCCTTCGCAGCTGCGGATACGACCAATTACCAGGAGCTCGAGAAGTTCATGAGCGTCTATCAGCAGGTGAAGCAGCACTATGTGGTGCCGGTCGACGACCATACGTTGATCAAGGGTGCGATCGACGGAATGCTCTCTGCCCTCGACCCGCATTCGAGCTATGCGGAAGGCGCCGACTATGACGCCCTGAAGACGCTGATCGACGGAAGCTACGGCGGACTTGGCCTGTCGGTCGGGATGGAAGACGGCACGATCAAGGTGATCACTCCGACGGAGGACACTCCCGCGTGGAAGGCCGGGATCAAGGCCGGCGATTACATCACCCACATCAACGGCGAGCTGATGTACGGCTACACGCTGGACGAAGCGGTCGAGAAGATGCGCGGCAAGCCGGGAAGCCCGATCAAGCTGACGATCGTCCGCAAGGGCCGCGACAAACCCTTCGACGTCACCCTGGTCCGCGAGGAAATCCAGCTGCGTCCGGTCAAGTGGGAGATCAAGGACGGCATCGGGTACATCAACATCAATCAGTTCGCGAACGGAACCGGCGCTGCGACGGAAGCGGCTCTCACCGCAATCGACAAGGCGACCGGCGGACATCCGCTCGGCTATATCGTCGACCTGCGGTCCAACCCCGGCGGTTCGCTGGACGAGGCGATCCGGGTCAGCGACGCTTTCCTGGACAGCGGCGAGGTCGTCTCGCAGCGCGGCCGCGACAAGGATGACATCCAGCGTTACTATGCGAAGCCGGGCGACATGGCTCACGGCCTTCCGGTGATCGTACTTACCGACGTCGGTAGCGCTTCGGCGTCAGAGATCGTTGCCGGAGCCCTCCAGGATCACAAGCGCGCGCTCATCATGGGCCAGCGCACGTTCGGCAAGGGCTCGGTTCAGTCGATCGCGATGCTTGGCGACCGTACGGCCCTGCGCCTGACGACGGCTCGCTATTACACGCCCTCAGGTCACTCGGTGCAGGAGGGCGGGATCGATCCGGACATCAGCGTTCCGCAGCTGTCCGACGCCGATTACAAGGATGCCCGGGTGACTCGCGAAGCCGACCTGCGCCACCATTTGCTCAACCAGGCCAAGGTGGACGACAAACTGCTCGAAAGCGACGATACCCAGGATCCTCGCTTCACGATGACGGCTGCCGAACTCGAGAAGAAGGGCGTCAAGGATTTCCAGCTGGATTATGCTGTGAAGACCCTGAAGCGGCTCGCAGGCCCGGTCGCCTCGCCACCGCAGATCGCGCAGAAGAAGGCTCGCTAAGGACCGGATGACGGACGCCGCCGTCGCTCAGCCGAGCAATCCCGGATCGCATTACGCGGCCGTGACCGCGAGGCTGATTGCATTGCTGCTCCCGCTGGCGTTGCTCGCCGGCGCCTTCGGTTCGCAATATCTTGGCGGTCTTATCCCGTGCGAGATGTGCTGGTGGCAGCGTGAAGCCCATATGGCCGCGGTCATCGCCGCAGCTCTCGCCTTCACGGCTCCGGCGGTTTCGCAAAGGTCACGAATCTTCACCTTGCTGGCCGCACTGGCGATCGCCGTCTCGGGCGCGATCGGCGTCTATCATGCGGGCGTCGAGCTCCACATTTTCCAGGGGTTCACGACCTGCACCGCGACAGCTTCGGGCGGGTCAACGGCAGACCTGTTCAAGCAAATCGCCGGAGCGCCCCTGATCCGCTGCGACCAGGTGCAATGGTCGTTCCTCGGGATCTCGATGGCCGGCTGGAACGCGATCATCTCGCTCTTCGGAGCAGCCGCCATTGCGTGGAGAGTCTTTCACGGAGCACGCGGATGAGCGCGTGGCGTCCCGGAGACCGGCGCGCGGACACCGCATCCATGCTGCGCGTCGACCAGGCGGGCGAATATGGAGCGACGCGCATCTACGCAGGCCAATTGGCGGTTCTTCGCCGCAATTGCCCGGAAGCCAAGCTCATCGCGCGAATGGCGGCGCAGGAAGAGCGCCACCTCGCTCGCTTCGATCATTTGATCGCGGAACGCCGCGTTCGGCCAACCGCGCTCCAGCCGCTATGGAATGTGGCCGGGTTCGCGCTCGGCGCCGTCACCGCCATGATTTCGGAACGGGCGGCATTGGCCTGTACCGACGCGATCGAAACCGAAATCGACCGGCACTACGGCCAGCAACTCGATGAACTCGGTCAGGATGATCCGGAACTCACATCCGACATCGAGGAATTCCGTGCAGACGAGCTCGAGCATCGCGACGCGGCCCGTGCCGCGGGCGCAACGAACGCCATCGGCTATCCGGTGCTGACTGCGGCGATCCGTGCCGGCTGCAGGGCGGCCATCGCCTTGTCGAAAAGGATTTGAGGAACCAGCGGCAGCCTTGCCCGCTGAACCATTTGGAAGGATAGGGTCACCATGACCAGGCTCATCATGGCGCTCGGCGCGGCGTCGACAATCGCGACCGGACTGACGGTTCTTCCGGCTCCGGCTTTCGCGCAGAATCGGATCAGCGAGATCATCGTCTACGGCAACGATCCCTGCCCCCGCTCGACGGACGACCAGGTCGTCGTTTGCGCGCGGCGGCCGGAAGCGGATCGCTACCGAATCCCTGAGAAATTCCGTCCAAGCGGCCCGCCGCAGGCCCGCGAATCCTGGGCCAACAAGGCGAAATCGCTGGAAACGGCGGGCGCGACCGGCACGTTCAGTTGCTCGCCGGTTGGGCCCGGCGGCTATACCGGTTGCCTGACCCAGGTCATCAACCAGGCGAAGCGCGAACGGCAGCAGGAGGCCGAAGAGGGCACCGCGCCGGAGCAGTAATTCGCAGGTATAACTGGCGCGTTCGCCGGAAGTCTTCTTGCCGACTGGCATTACTCTGTTAGCAGTTCTCGGCCTGCTGATGGGGAGAGGCGATTGAGCACCGTTGAAGCCGCTGCGCCGTTCGATGCGCACGAGAGTGACGGAACCTTCCTGGGCCACCCGAAGGGCCTCGCCTATCTCGCCTTCACCGAAGCGTGGGAGCGTTTCTCTTATTACGGCATGAGCGCCTTGCTCGTGCTGTACATGGTGAACCAGCTGCTTCTGCCGGGCCACGTCGAGCATGTCGCCGGATTCGCCACCTTCCGAGCAATCATCGAAGGCACGTTCGGGTCGCTTTCGACCCAGGCGCTCGCGTCGCAGATTTTCGGACTCTACTCGGGATTCGTTTATTTCACGCCGGTCATCGGCGGCTGGCTAGGCGACCGAATCGGCCAGCGGGCGGCGGTCGTGATTGGCGGACTGTCGATGAGCGGCGGCCATCTCGCAATGGCGTTCGACCAGAGCTTCCTGCTCGCGCTTTTCCTCCTCATCATCGGATCGGGCCTGCTGAAGGGCAACATTTCCGCGCAGGTTGGCGGACTCTATCCGGTCGAGGATGAGGAGCGCAGATCCCGCGGCTTCGCCATCTTCAGCACGGCGATCAATTTCGGCGCGGTCGTGGGCCCGCTGCTCTGCGGATATCTCGGCGAGCGCTACGGCTGGCACATCGGATTCGGCGCGGCGGCCCTTTTCATGCTCGCCGGCGTCGGCACCTATCTCACCGGCTATCGCTACTTGCCTTCGCGCATCGAGCGAAAGGCGGCAGCCGCCGTGGCGATGTCCGCCAACGACCGGAAGGTCGTAGCCGTCCTGCTGGGCGTGATGGTCATCATCATCTTCCCGCACATCGCCTACTACCAGCTGTCCAATGTTCTTCCCGTCTGGCTCGAGGAGCATGCCAATATGGGCGCGAGCGGGTTCCAGGTCCCAATTCCCTGGTTCCAGTCGATCGACCCCTTGTTCAGCATCCTCTGCGTTCCCTTGCTGTTCCGGCTTTGGCAATGGCAGGGCCGGGGAAGCGGAAACGAACCGTCGGAGCTGAGGAAGATCGGCGCCGGAGCATTGATCTGCGGCGGAGCGAACCTGGTTCTTGTCGCAGCAATCCTCCTGTCCCCGGGCCGCGTGTCCTGGGTGTGGCCGTTCCTCTACTGCGCGATCCAGGGCGTCGGGTTCATGTATTTCTGGCCGCCATTCCTAGCGCTCGTGTCGCGCACGGCGCCGCCCAAGATCAACGCGACGATGATGGGGGGCGCTTTCATGGTGCTGTTCGTCGCGAACAATTTCATCGGCTGGATCGGCACTTTCTACGAGCGGATGGGACCCCTGGCGTTCTGGAGCCTCCACGCGGGCATTGGGGCCGCGGGGGGCTTGTTGGCGTTCCTGTACAGCCGTACCGCGGGTCGGTTGCTGGAGCCACAGCCGTGAATTGAGCGTTAGGAGTGCCGAAATGAGCGTCGCCGAAGCCACTCCCGACCTCGAACACGTCGATCGATCCGACCGCGCCTTTCTCGGCCATCCGAAGGGGCTCGGCTTCCTCGGCTTCACCGAGGCGTGCGAGCGCTTCTCTTATTATTCCATGCAGACGTTGCTCACGCTCTACATGGTCAACTACCTGCTGCTCGCGGGGCATATCGAAAAGGTCACCGGTCTCGCCTGGTTGAGAGGCTGGCATTATCCAGGTCTCGAAGGACAGCCGCTCTCCTCGGCGATCTTCGGCGATTACACGTCGCTCGTTTACCTGATGCCGATCCTCGGCGGGATCATCGCCGACAAGCTCACCGGTCGGCGCATCGCGCTGATCGCCGGCGCTTTGGTGATGGCGTTAGGCCATTTCCTGATGGCATTCGAGGGCGCGTTCCTGTTCGCGCTGCTTGCGCTCATCGTCGGTGTCGGCCTGTTCAAGGGGAATATCGCGACCCAGGTCGGTGAGCTTTATTCCGAGAGCGACCTTCGTCGCGCGATGGCGTTCCAGATCTTCTACATTTTCATCAATGTCAGCGTGATCGTGGCTCCGCTGATCTCGGGTACGCTTGGTCAGAAGGTCGGCTGGCATTACGGCTTCGGCTGCGCCGGCATTGTCATGGTGCTGGGCTTGTTCATCTATTTGTCCGGCCGGAGGTGGCTCCCGGCCGACCTCAGCGTCGCGAACCGTGACGGCAGTCAGCTGGTCGGCCGCGTCATCGCCGGCGCGATCGGCATCGCAGCGCTTGTCATTATCTGGCTGCTGATCTCTGGCGTCTTGTTTTCGAGCTGGATTGTCGGAACCATCTCCGCCGCCGTCATGGTCGGTGCACTCTATTGGTTCCTAACCAGGAACCTCGATCGCGAAGACAGGCTCCGGGTTCTATCGCTCTGCATTCTGATTCCGGTCATGGCGATTTCGCTGCTCACCAACCAGGAGATCTTCAACGCCTATCTCGTCTGGGGCGACAAGCAGTTCAACCTGACCTTCATGGGTACCACGCTGCCCTCGAGCTGGTTGATCACGCTCGACGCCGCCCTGAGTTTTTCGATGCTCGTCGCGGTCGCCGCCTTCTGGAAGTGGTGGAGCCTCAAGCGTCGCGAACCTGACGAGATCAGCAAGATGATCATCGGCAGCTTCTTCACGATCGCGGGCGGCGCCTGCCTGTTCATGGCTGCGCTGACCCAGCCAGCGGGCGGCAAGATCGGCATCTTCTGGCCGTTCATGTTCCACCTGCTGAACAGCATCGGCTTCGCGCACATCCTGCCGATCAGCCTCGCCTTGTTCACCAAGATCGCGCCCAAGCAAATCACCGCGACGGTGATCGGGCTCTACTATCTGGCGTTCTTCGCCGCGAACAAGATGGTCGGCTATGTCGGCGGTCTCTATTCGAGCCTGCCGACGACGACCTTCTGGCTGATCCA
>Ga0070667_100004355_pt1 | contig 11943 bp, 7 predicted proteins | sample KBSS33metaG_FD_64659 | JGI IMG/M metagenome (GOLD analysis project Ga0070667, IMG submission 64659) | Switchgrass rhizosphere microbial communities from Kellogg Biological Station, Michigan, USA - KBS S3-3 metaG | ecosystem: Host-associated > Plants > Roots > Rhizosphere > Soil ...
GGTCTGGAGCGCCCGGCGGCGGCGGACGTGCCGGAGCTGAGGGTGGTGGCGGACGAGGCGCAGCGGAAGGCGGTCGCGCCGGCGCACCTGCAGCACCGGAAGCCGGTCGCGGCCAGGCGGGCGGCGGCGGGCGCGGCGCGCCCGGATCGGGCTTGCCCGGTTCCACCTTCAACCGTCCCACCGACGTCGCGTGGGATCGCGCCGGCAACATCTACATTGCGGACGGCATCGCCAACACCAACCGCGTCGCGAAATTCGACAAGGACGGCCGGTTCATCCGGCAGTGGGGATCGACCGGCTCGGAGAACGGCCAGTTCATGGGTGTGAAAAGCCTGGCGGTCGACGCGCAGGGGAACGTCTACGTCGCCGACGCCGGCAACAAGCGCATCCAGGTGTTCGACGGCGACGGCAATTTCAAGTCGCAGTTCGGCAACATCGGCACGCCGCTGACGATGTGCATGACGACAGGATCGACGCAGTACCTGTACATCTCGCACTCGGGCGATCCCGACGGCATGGAAGACGCCGCCATCTACAAAGTCGCCCTCGACGGGCGCCTGGTCGGCAAGTTCGGATCGGCCGGCAAGCTGCCGAAACAATTCGGTCTCGCCAACTCGATCGATTGCCGCAACGAGAACGAGTTGCTCGTCGGCGAGATGACGAACTGGCGCGTGCAGAAAGTCACGCTCAAAGCGTCACGCTAGCGCGTTCACACGTACGTCGCTAGAGCGCTCACTCGTACGTCGTGTCCGGCGTTAGCCGGACCTTGTGAGGGCCGCTCAAGCTAGTCCGGCTAAAGCCCGACACGACGTACTCAGCGGCTACGTACTCAGCGGCAAACTCAGCGAAGAACTCAACGTTACGCCCGTCCGCGGACCGGGGATTGCTCTGTACAGCCAATAACGATGGCTGTCCAACTCGGCCTGTCGGAGTTCGTTCATCGTGGATTGGGGCTGCGGCACCCCGGGGATCGCCGTCACGCCGATCGCCGCAGCGCCCTTCGAGCAACTCCCGAGCGTCGTTCGAAGGATCGCCGTCGTGCGAAGCTGCGAGGTCTGCTGTTCTCCGCGCTGGCGCTCTTCCTACCTCATCACCGGCTTTCGATACCACGCGTGATATCGGCGTCTCCGCGTGTGTCCACTTCGGTGAACAGCTTCGTCGCCGTGCCACCGCAACATGCCTACGACCACATCATCCGCGAGGCCGCCAAACTCTACAAGGTCGATGCCGCGCTGATTCGATCGGTCGTTCAGGCGGAATCCGCGTTCAATCCGTTGGCGCTCTCTCGCGTGGGCGCGATGGGACTGATGCAGTTGATGCCGAGCACAGCCGACGCGCTCGACGTCGACAACCCATTCGACCCGCGCCAGAACATCATGGCGGGCACCCGGCTGTTGAAGGATTTGCTGACACGGCACAAGGGCAACGTCGCGCTCACGCTCGCCAGCTACAACGCGGGGTTGGGGAACGTCAGGAAATATGGCGGCCGCGTGCCGCCGTTCAAGGAAACCAGGAACTACGTCAAACGCATCACCAGTCTGATCGCCGACGCCAAGCAATCGGGAGATGACTGATTGGCGCAGCTCTCAGCTATCGGCTATCAGCTTTCGGCTATCGGCTGACTAGAGCCGTTCCGACTGCGAGCACGACGCCGGCCACGCACAGCCACGCGAACAGATCGCCGATTCGCGCGTAGAGCGTCGGAACCCCGCCAAGCGGCATCTGCACCGTGAGCGTGCGGTCGCCTTCGGCGAAATAGTCGGCGACGCCCAGCACGCGGCCCCACGGATCGAACGCGCTGGAAACCCCGGACGCGGCAGCCCGAATCACCGGCAGACCGGTCTCAATCGCCCGGAACGCGTGCATCTGAAAATGAATGTCCTTGATCGTCCTCCAGTCATTGGCTGGAACGATCAGGAGGTCGGCGGAGTCCTGGGCCGCTTGGCGGATGAACTCGGGAAAGTCGGCGTCGTAGCAAATCGCCCCGGCGATGCGCCGACCGCTGGCCGCCATGACGGGTACTCGGCCATCACCGACGCGCATGATGCCCGCCTCCCAACCCGCGACCGGATGACTTTTCAGATACGACATGCTGATGCGGCCCGATGGATCGATCGCGACCAGCTTGTTCTCCAACGGGAGGATTGCGCCCGGACGCACGGTCCCCATCCCCATTGCCAGGAAGACGTGCTCATCTGAAGCGAGCTGTTGCGCACGAGTCAGGAACGCGGCCTCGTCCTCCTTGAAGATCAGAAGGCTGGTTTCCGGCCACACGATAATGCGGGCGCCGGCGCGCGCTTCACGGCGGCTGCCGTCGAGGAACCAGTCGTGGAGCCTCGCCAGCTTCGCGTTCAATCGATCGTCGGCGGGCGGCACGCTGCCTTCGGCAATCCTCGTGATCTCGCCGGGGATGAACAGATCGACTGGCCGGTTCAGCGTCGCCACGCGGACCACCGCGCGATCCGTCGGCGCCGACGCGAGACGGGCCGCCCCGCCGACGAGCGCCGTTCCCAGAACGGCCGCACACGTCAGGACCGGGAGGCCAACCACGCTCCAGTCGAACCCGCGGCTCCACGCCATTTCGAGCGTGGAAGCGAACCATCCCATCAGGAACGTGAGGCCCCAGATCCCGGCGACGGCAGCGACCTGCATCAACGCCAGATACCCGTATTGCGTGTACGCCAGCGATCCCCAGGTCGCACCTGGGACCAGCCTGGAGCGCAGGAACTCGACCGTCACCAGGGCCATCGGGAAAACCAAATTCGCGCGGACCCCGACAAGCCTCGCGGCGGCCAGACGATCGGCCGCGAACGGCACGACCAACACAGTGGCCAGCGCTGCGACGATGGCGAAGTACGGCGGCCCTTCGACGGGCAGGATGCCGCGGTCGCCAACCACGAGGGCGAGGTAGAACGCAATCCACAGGCCAGGCAGCGCCGCACCCGCCGTCATCGACCGTGACGCGTGGAGAAGCAGCGTCAACGCGACCCACGTCAGCGGCGGAATCGTTACGCGCGTCACGACTCCGAACAACACTGCACCCACCACGAGACAAGCGAAGGAGCCGGCCTGTGCCATGGCAGAATGATGAACTGGTGGAGCGCGAGATCCGATGACCGCGGGCGCCAAATCATTGACCGAACGCGTCAACGCGTCAGCGAGGCAGGCCCCACGAACGTGGACCATGCCAGCGAACGATGCCCGCGCGTTCCTGAGCGCACTCGAGCGGATTGGTTACCACCTCGAGCCGCTTCTCGCCAGCGCCGGCCTTCGCGTCCACGGCCTGGACGATCCGGATGCGCGAGTGCCCTGCGAGACGCTCGGCGCACTGATTGCGGGCGCGCAGCAGCAGCGTTTCACGCCGAACATCGCGCTCGAGCTCGCGCGCGTGACGCCGATTGGCGCATACCCGCTGCTCGACTACCTCGTGCTCACGTCGGAGACCGTCGGTGCCGGCGTGCGGCAACTCGCACGTTACCAGCGCATCATCGGCGGCCCCGTCGACCTCCAGGTAGGCGAGCAGATCGACACGGTTCGCGTCGAGATGGCGCCGGCGGCCGGACCGTTCGCCATCGAATTCAGCGCGTCCCTCATGGTGCTGCACTTCACCCACGAGACCGACGGAGGCTTTGCCGCCACGCGCGTCGTGTTCCAGCACGCCGTCGATGATCCCCGCGCGTACGAGCGGGCCCTCGGGTGTCCTGTCGAGCCGCAGGGATCGTGGAATGGGATCAGCGTCTCTGCAGCGGCGTGGCGCCTGCCGCTCCGGCGTCGCGATCCCGTGCTGCGGCAGCTGCTCGAGACGCAGGCTGACGGCATCCTCGCCCGCCAGCCCGCTCGCACCGGGCTGGCCTTCCAGGTGCAGCGCGCGCTGGCCTCGCGGGTCGCGGGCGGGGATACGAGCGTCGCCGCTCTCGCCCGGGAACTGGCCATGTCGGGCCGCACGCTTCAACGGCGACTCGCGACCGAAGGCGTGTCGTATCACACCCTCCTCGACGAGGCGCGCAAGGCTGCGGCGGGGCAATACCTCAGGGAATCGACGCTCGCCGTCGGCGAGATTGCGTATCTGGTCGGCTACTCGGAGCCCGCGCCGTTCCATCGCGCGTTCAAGCGCTGGTTCGGGAAAACACCCTCAGAAGTTCGAAGTTTGAAGGCTGAAGTCTGAAGCTTCTGACTGTCTGACGCTTCTAGAGCCGTTTGCACTTCGCCGTGCTACGTAGTGTCCGGCTTTAGCCGGACTTCACGAGGTCCGCCTGAAGGCGGACACTACGGACATGTGCAAACCTGCACGAACATCTGACTTCAACCTTCAGACTTCTAAGCGAGGATCTCGTGAATCACGTTGCCTGACACGTCGGTCAGGCGGAAGTCGCGGCCGCTGTAGCGATAGGTCAGCTTCGTGTGGTCGATGCCCATGAGGTGCAGTATCGTCGCGTGCAGGTCGTGGACGTGGACCGGCTTCTCGACCGCCTTGAACCCGAAATCGTCGGTGGCGCCGTAAATGGTGCCGCCCTTGACGCCGCCGCCGGCCAGCCACATCGTGAACCCGAACGGGTTGTGATCGCGGCCGTTCTGCTGCCCGCCGCCCATTTCCATCACCGGGGTGCGTCCGAACTCCGATCCGCAGATCACGAGCGTGTCCTTGAACAGGCCGCGCGACTTCAGATCCTTGATCACCGCGGCAAACGGCTGATCGGAATCCTTCGCATTCTTCCGGTGCGCGTTGATGTCCGCGTGCGCGTCCCACGGATCGCCCTTGGCGTAATAGACCTGCACCATGCGGACGCCGCGCTCGACGAGGCGCACCGCCATCAGGCAGCCCCGGGCGGTGCTGCCGGTGCCGTACAACTTGAGCGTCGCCTCGCTCTCCTTCCGGATGTCGAAGACGTCCGGCGCCTCCGTCTGCATCCGGTAGGCGGTCTCCATCGAGCTGAGCGTCGCCTCGAGCTGCGGGTCCTTCACCGCGTCGCGCTGCAGGCGCATCCGATCGAGCTGCTCCAGCAGATCGAGCTCGCGGCGCTGCTCGGGCAGCGAGAACTTGTCGTTGTGGATGAAGGAAATCAGTTTCTTCGGGTCGAAATCCTTGCCGACGACCTCGGTCTCCTTCTCGACCTTGTCGGCGATGAAGGTGCCCTGGTGAACCGCCGGCAGAAAGGCGCTGTTCCACAGCGGCGGACCCACCGTGGTGGGCACTTCCGGACAGAGCACGACGAAGCCGGGCAGGTTCTGGTTCTCGCTGCCCAGACCGTAGGTCAGCCACGAGCCGAGCGACGGACGGCCCACCTGGGTGTGGCCGGTGTTCATCATCAGCATCGACGGCTCGTGATTCGGGATGTCCGTGTAGACCGAGCGGATGAAGCAGATGTCGTCGGCGCACTCCCCGACGTGCGGGAAGAGCTCGCTGACGTCCATCCCGACGTGCCCGTACTTCTTGAACGCGAACGGCGACCGCATCAGCGCGCCGGTCTTGCGCTCGGTGGCGATCGTGCCGCCCGGCAGCGGCTGCCCGTGGTACTTGTCCAGCATCGGCTTCGGATCGAAGCTGTCCACCTGCGAGAGGCCGCCGTTCATGAACAGAAAGATCACGCGCTTGGCGCGCGCGGGGTGATCGAGCTTGCCGACCTGCAGGCCGTCCGAGGTGTCGCGAGCGCCGGCGGCATGCAGCGAGTCGCCCAGCAGCCCGGCAAACGCCATCATGCCGAAGCCGTTGCCCATGCGGCAGAGCGCCTCGCGTCGTGTCACCGGATTCCCCGACTTGTGCCTCATCGATTAATCACAAAGGACGCAAAGGAAACATAGGACACCAAGATTAAGACACGAACAGGAATTCGTTCGAGCTCAGAAGTACCTTGAGGTAGCGGCCCCACGGCGTCACCGGCAGCAGCTTCTTCTTCTCCTCCGGCTTGCCGGCGCCGGGTACCACACCCGCCATCATGCCATCGGGTTTCGGTTCAAGGGCGCCATCGTCGCTGTCTGCCTTCTCCGGCGCGCCTTCCTTCGTACTTTCCTTTGTGTCCTTCGTTTCCTTCGTTTCCTTTGTGTCCTTTGTTTCCTTTGTGTCCTTTGTGGCGCGCCGCTCTTCGTACGCTTTCAGGGGCTCGCTCCTGAGGAAGGCGAGCCCCGTCTTGACCTCATCATCAGAGGCGGCGCGCCCGAAGATCAGCCGATAGGCCTTTTGGATTTTGGCGGTCGAATCGGTCTCGGCCTCCAGCCGGCGCGCCAGCAGCTCGCCCTGCTGCTGCATGAAGTCGCTGTTCATGAAGAAGAGCCGCTGCAGCGGAACATTGGTCGTGAAGCGCCGCTCGCTCGACAGGTTCGGACTCGGAAAATCGAACAGGGAGAGGTAGTCGTCGAGGCGGTAGCGGCTGACGCGGACGTACACCGTGCGACGGTTGTAAGCCGGCGTGAGCGGCTCGGAGGGCCCGCCCATCTTCTGCTCGAGGGCGCCGGAAATCGCGAGCAGCGAATCGCGGACCTGCTCGGCGGTCATCCGGTGACGGTTGGCGCGCCAGTACAGCCGGTTGCCCGAGTCCTTGTCGAAGTTCGACTGCGAGTGCTCGCTGCTCAATTGATATGCCGCGCTGAGCATCAGCTCACGATGCAGCTGCTTGATCGACAGGCCGTGGTCGACGAACCACTGCGACAGGTATTCGAGCAGCTCCGGGTTGGTCGGGCGCTCGCCGTTGATGCCGAAATTGCTCGGCGTGTCGACGATGCCGGTGCCGAAATGCCCCTTCCAGACGCGGTTGACGATGACGCGAATCGCGATCGGTTCCTTGACGATCGCTTCGGCGAGCTCGAGGCGGCCGCTGCCTTTGGTGAACGGCTGCGGCGCGGCCGGACTCAGAATCGAGAGGAAATGCCGCGGCACTTCGTCACCCAGGTTGAACGGGTTGCCGCGCTTGCTCACCTTGAGCTCGACCGGTTTCTCCACGTCCTTGACGCCGTGCACGAAGGGAAAATGCGGAGGCTGGGCGGCGCGCAGCGCCTTGATGTCCGCGCGCAGATCCTCGACGTAGCGGCGGCGCTCGGCGCTCAACTGCCGCTCGAGGCCCCAGCCGCGGAACGAAAGCAGGCCCGGCTTGATCTTGTCGCTGGCCTGCGCCGGATCGAACCCGTCCTGCAGGTCGCGCTGAAACACGTCGGTCCAGAGATTCGTCCGCTCGATCGGCAGGCTCTTCAGCTCGAGACCGCATCCCGGACAGAAGTCGTCGTTGGTGACGAAATCGCTCGGCAGCTTGGCCGGCTCCTTCTTCTTCGTCCCCGGCAGCGCCTTGGCAGCGATGATGTCGTTCTCGTCCTTGATGTCCTTCTTGGCGAACATCACGTCGAGCAGCAGCGTTTGGAATTCGTCGGCCAGCGTTCTGGCCTGCGCGGCGTTGCCGCCGCCCTTGATCATCTCCTGCCACTTCGTGAGGAACGGATAGAACCTGGGCGGCTTCGCCAAGAACTTCAACCAGCGATCGAAGAGCTCGTAATCCAGTTTCCCGGCGTCGACGACTTTCGACACGTCCTCTTTGGGCTCGCCCGTCACCTTCCACGCCGCCTGCATGTACTTCGACGCCTGCAGCGCGAGCGTCTGCGCCAGCTGTTCGCTTTCGACGCGCTGAAACTCGCCGAGCAGTTTTTCCTTGTTCTCGATCTTCTTGTCCTGCGCGGTGTACTCGTCGACGACCGCCTGCGGCACCTGCGGGTACTCGTGATAGCTCGTGTTCAGGAACACGCTGGCGAGCGAGTAGTAGTCGGTGGTCGGAATCGGGTCGTATTTGTGGTCGTGGCAGCGGGCGCAGCCGACCGTCAGCCCCAGGAATCCGCGCGAGACGACGTCGACGCGATCGTGACGTTCGTCGGCGCGCGTAATCTCGACGGCGCCGTTGTCATAGAACCAGGGGCCGAGCCCGAGGAAGCCCAGCGCCGGCAGCGTGCGGACGCGCGTCGCCTCGTCCAGGAGATCGCCGGCGAGCTGCGCTTTGGCGAAGCGGTCGTACGGCAGATCGTCGTTGAAGGCGCCGATCACCCAGTCGCGATAGAGATACGCGTTCGGATACGGGTTGAAGCCGCGCTGCTTCGGGTCGAGGCTCCGGTAATCGTCTTCTCCGTATCTCGCGACGTCGAGCCAGAGCCGTCCCCAGGTTTCGCCGTAGTGCGGCGACGCCAGCAGGCGATCGACGACCTTGGCAAAGGCATCGGGTGACGTGTCGTTCACGAACGCCTCGATTTCCTCCGGCGTCGGCGGCACGCCGATCAGATCCAGCGTCGCGCGCCGGATCAGTGTCGCGCGATCCGCGGGACGCACCGGCGCCAGCCCTTCGCGCTCGAGGCGCGCCAGCACGAACCGATCGATGTCGGTCCGCGCCCACGACGCATCCTTGACCTGCGGCGTTGGCGGCGCGCGCAACGGCTGAAACGCCCAGAACGCACGTCGCTCGGGAGAGATCACGTACGCGGGCGTCGCCGTCGCGGAACCATTCGCGGGCTTGCCCGCGGAAGCCGCCACAGCAGTCGTCGCGGCTCCGAGTTTACCCGCCGAAGCGGCGTTCGCATCGGTGGCCGCGACGGCGGGCCAGACCGCCCCGTTTTTCACCCACTCGACGAGCCCGTCGATCTCCGCGGCGGTCAGCTTGCCGCCTTTCGGCATCTTGAGGGCGCCGGTCTGGCGCACCGCCTGAATGAGCAGGCTCTTCTCCGGATCGCCCGGCACCAGGGCCGGACCCGACTTGCCGCCCTTGAGCATCGCCTCGCGCGAGTCGAGCCGCAGGCCGCCGGATCTCATGTCCGTATGGCAATCCAGGCAGCTGTTCGCCAGGACCGGCCGGACTTTCATCTCGAAGAAATCCCGGTCGTCCACAGCGGCGCGCGGATAGGCGGTCGCGCCGGCAAGCAACGCCAGCCAGACAAGGGCGACGACGCTGGTGGTTCGTGTGGCCATAGGGCGCGGATGCAGCGCAGCGGCGTCAGCCGAGCGTTCGCATGCGGATGTCTATTATCCCGTAAACTACAGGTTCCTTTGATGCCGAAGCTCTTGCCGGTCTTACTGGTTTTGCTCGCGTTTTCCCCGAGAGCGCAGACGCCGCCGCGCGTCAAACCGCAGGGCGTCAAAACCCCCGGCGTCCAGATTCCGATCGGGCAGTTGAAGCCCGAGGCGGTCTACGACGTACCCGGCACGCCGGACTGGCTCGCCCTCGACGACCACATGTGGGTGTCGAATTCGCCCAAGGGTACGGTCAGCCGCCTGGACCCCGGAAGCAGCACGGTGGTCGCAACCGTCGCGACCGGCAAGCGCCCATGCTCCGGGCTGGCGGTTGGGTTCGGCAGCCTCTGGGTGCCCAATTGCGGCGATCAGACGCTGGTGCGCGTCGATCTGAAGACCAACGCGGTCACCGCGACGATCCCGACGACCATCGGCAGCAGCGAAGGCGGCATTGCCACCGGCGCGTCGAGCGTCTGGCTGGTCACCGACAAACGCGGCACGCTCGTGCGATTCGATCCGGCCACGAACAAGCCGGTCGCCGAGATCCGCGTGCCGGCCGGGTCGTACGGCATCGCGTTCGGCGAAGGGGCGGTGTGGGTGACGAGCACTGACGGCAACAGCCTGAGCCGGGTCGATCCCGCAACCAATCTGGTCGTCGACACGATTCCGGTCGGCAAGGCGCCGCGGTTTCTCGCCGTCGGCGAAGGCGCGGTGTGGACGCTCAATCAGGGCGATGGCAGCATTTCGCGGGTCGATCCGAAAACCAACAAGGTGGTCGCGACGATCGAGGCGGGCCTTTCCGGCGATGGCGGCGAAATCACAGCCGGCGAAGGTTCGGTCTGGGCGACGGTCTTCGGCTTCCCGATCACGCGGATCGACCCGGCGACGAACAAAGTCGTGCAGCAGTTCGTCGGGCCAGGCGGCGACGCCATCCGCGTCGGACGCGGGTTCATCTGGTTGTCGAATCTTCAGCAGGGGAATGTGTGGCGGCTCGATCCGCGGCGGATTGAGGCGACGGTCGTGTTCTAGTGAAATTAGGAATTAGTCATTCCTAATTTCGGACGTCCGCTCAGGGCTACTTCGGCGGGTCGATGACGCGCACCTGCTTGATGTCGCATCCCGATGGCAGTCGATCGGCACGCGGCGCCATGTTGCCGGCGTAGCATCCGGGGATCACGTACATGCGGGTCGGTCCGGTCGCTTTCGCCGCGGCCGGCGCCGTCGCGGCCGGCCGTTCGCGTTCGAGCGCCGAGCGGTACACGATGGTGTCACTCGGGTCGATTCGCACGTCGAAGGTGACCGGCTGATAGCCTGCCGCCCGCAACTCGATCCGATGCGGGCCGGCGACCAGCGTCAGCACACGCTGCGCCTCGATGTCGGCAATCGTGCCGGCGTAAAACGAATCCACGAACACCTGAGCCGATCGGGGCGTCACGTCGAACCGCAGCAGGCCGATGGCTGGCGGCATCATCTGTCCCGGCGTGACCGACTCCGGATAGCCGTCGTACACCGGACCGAAGTACGCACCGCCACCATACGGGATCGATTTGAATGGGTTTGTGTTGAACGGTTGGCGCGCACGAAACAGATCCCGTGCCGGCGGCCTGAACGCCACAGGGTCCGTCAGTCCGCCACCGACCGGCGGCATGATCGGCGGCAACGGAAACGTAATCGGCGGCGGGACGCTCGGCCGAGCCGTAGCCGGCGGTCCGCTCGGCCTCTGGGGGGCCGTTCGTGGTGCAGACCCGCGCTGCGCGTCCGCGACCGTAGGCAACAAGACCAGCGCGACGACGATGGACGCACACTTCATCTGCGACCGCCTTGGCTTCACTCTAATGCTACACGCTCGGGTGCAACAACTGGCAAAACGTGCAGCGAACGCTCGGGGTGGCGCCGCGGACGGAGGACTATAATCGCGCCAACCTCATGGATCGCGCGTTTCTCGACGAATTGCGGCAGGTGGTCGGCGAGCATGGGCTGCTGCAGGATCCGCTCGAGCTACTGACGTACGAATGCGATGCGCTGCCCCACTTGCGCGAGTCGCCTGCCGCCGTCGTCCTTCCGGCGTCGGCGTCACAGGTACAAGGCGTCGTCAGGCTGTGCGCACGCCACGGTGTTCCGTTCGTGCCCCGCGGACACGGCACGGGGCTTTCCGGCGGTGCGCTGCCGGTCGCGGGCGGCGTCGTCATCGCTCTGTCGCGTCTCAATCGAGTTCTCGACGTCGATATCCCGAACCAGCGCGTGACGGTCGAGCCAGGCGTCACCAATCTCGAAATCACGCGTCAGGTGGCGCCGTTCGGCTTCTACTACGCGCCCGATCCGTCCAGCCAGCAGGTGTGCTCGATTGGCGGGAACGTCGCTGAAAATTCCGGCGGCGCGCACTGCTTGAAGTATGGGTTCACCGTTCACCACGTACTCGAAGTCGAGGCGGTGTTGCCCGACGGCGAGATCGTGCATTTCGGCAGCACGTTCGCCGATACGCCCGGACCCGATCTGCTCGGCCTCCTCGTCGGGTCCGAAGGGACGATCGCGATCGCGACGCGGATCACGGTTCGAATTCTCAGGCGGCCTGAAACGGTGCAGACACTGCTCGCGGCGTTCGCTACCATCGACGCCGGCGGCGCCGTGGTGTCGGACATCATCGCCGCCGGCATCATTCCGGCCGCCGTCGAAATGATGGACGCGCTCGCGATTCGCGCCGCCGAGGCCGCGGTCCATCCCAATTTTCCGGACGCTGACACCGTGCTGATCGTCGAGCTCGATGGTCCCGCCGCGGAAGTCACCGCGCTCTTCGACACCGTCGTCGACACGTGCCGGCGGCACGGCGCCACGACGATCGAAGTGGCGCAAACGGACGAACAGCGGGCGCGCATCTGGAGAGGGCGCAAAGCGGCATTCGCCGCCATGGGCCGGGTGTCGCCGAACTACTACGTCCAGGATGGCGTCGTGCCGCGGACCCGCCTGCCGGAGGT
>Ga0070667_100004365_pt1 | contig 11934 bp, 7 predicted proteins | sample KBSS33metaG_FD_64659 | JGI IMG/M metagenome (GOLD analysis project Ga0070667, IMG submission 64659) | Switchgrass rhizosphere microbial communities from Kellogg Biological Station, Michigan, USA - KBS S3-3 metaG | ecosystem: Host-associated > Plants > Roots > Rhizosphere > Soil ...
TTCGTTCGCCTCGTCGCCTTCGTGATGGCGGCGTTCCATCTCTACAGCGCCTACGCGATCGTGCCGACGCAGGTGCTGCGGCCGGTCCACGTCGCTTTCGTGCTCTTCCTCTGCTTCCTCGTCTTCCCGGTGGCGCGGCGCTTTCGTCACCGCGTCATGTGGTGGGACTGGCTGGCAGCGGCGCTGGCGATCGCGGTCGTCGTCTACTCGATCGTCGGCGGCGACGACTTCACCGACCGCAACACCTCGCCGCTGCCCTGGGACATCGCCTTCGGCGTCGCCCTGATCGTCCTCGTCCTCGAGGCGATGCGCAGGACGAGCGGCTGGATCATGCCGGTCATCACGCTCGGGTTCATCGCCTACGCGCTCGCCGGGCCGTACCTGCCGGCGCCGTGGACGCACAAGGGCTACGAGGTCGGGCGCCTGATCGGCATCCTGTACATGACGCTCGAGGGGATCTTCGGCGTCGCCGTCGACGTCGCCTCGTCGCTGATCATCCTGTTCACGATCTACGGCGCGTTCCTGCAGTACTCGGGCGCGGGCAAGTTCTACCTCGACTTCTCGTTCTCGGCGATGGGCGGCAAGCCCACCGGCGCCGGCCGCACCGTCGTGCTCGCGTCGTTCCTGCTCGGCGGTCCCTCGGGCTCGGGCGTGGCGACGACGGTGACGCTCGGCGCGGTCGCCTACCCGCTGCTCGAGAAGGTCGGCTACGAGAAGAACGCCGCCGGCGGCCTGCTCGCCGCGGGCGGCCTCGGCGCGATCATCTCGCCGCCGGTGCTCGGCGCGGCGGCGTTCCTGATCGCCGAGTTCCTCAAGATCTCGTACCTCGACGTGCTCCTGATGGCGTGCGTCCCGACGCTGCTGTACTACCTGGCGCTGTTCCTGATGGTCGAGCTCGACGCGCGCAAGTACGGCATGCGCGACGTCTCGTTCGCCAAGGTCGACACGGTGTGGAACCTGAGCAAGCGCTACTGGTACCACTTCCTGTCGCTGTTCGCGATCGTGGTCTTCATGCTCTGGGGCTTCTCGCCGGTGCTCTCGGTATTCTGGGCGACCGTCGTCGCGCTGCTGACGAGCCTGCTGCGCCCCGACACCGCGCTGCTGCCCTACTCGCTCTTTCGCGGCGGCGGCGGCAGCGTCGCGCGCCAGCTCGCCGACTCGGGCTTCGCGAAGGCGATGGAGGGCGGCGCGACCGGGATGCTCAACGTCGGCGCGACCTGCGCCGGCGCCGGCATCATCGTCGGCGTCGTCACGCTGACCGGGCTCGGCCTCAAGTTCAGCACGATCGTCATCGACTACGCCGCCGGCTCGCTGCTGCTGACCGCGATCTTCACCGCGATCGTCGTCTGGATCGTCGGCCTCGCGGTGCCGGTGACGGCGTCCTACATCATCTGCGCCGTGATCGCAGCGCCGGCGCTGATCAAGCTCGGCGTTCCTGACTTCGCGGCGCACATGTTCATCTTCTACTACGCGGTGCTCTCGGAGGTCTCGCCGCCGACCGCGCTGTCGCCGTTCGCCGCCGCCGCGATCACCGGCGGCGATCCCTACAAGACGACGATGCAGTGCTGGAAGTACACCGTCCCGGCGTTCCTGGTGCCGTTCATGTTCGTCCTCGACAAGTCGGGCCAAGGGCTGCTCCTGATGGGCTCGACGAAGGCGCTCGCGCACGCCGACTGGGGCCAGGTCGCCGAGGTGACGCTCACCGCGGCGATCGGCATCGCCGCGATCGCCGCCGGCTTCCAGGGCTGGGCGCTGCGCCGCGCCAACGCGCTCGAGCGCACGATGCTCATCGTCGCCGGTGTCGCGCTCGTCTACCCGGGCGCGGTCGCCGACGTCGTCGGCGGCGTCCTCATCGTCGCGGTGCTCGCGATGCAGCTCGTCGCCGCACGCCGCGCGCAGCCCGCGCGCGCCGGCGACGGCTGAGCGAAGAACGGCGCCTCTCGACCTGCGCGCAGGGGATTCGTGGCGCACGGGATCGGGAGGACAGGGGGCCCTCCTTTGCTCCATGTCCCCCGGTCTCGGGCCATTCGGCCCTTGACCTCCTCCTTTACTTCCGCAAAGCAGGGCCCCCTGCCCTCCCGATCCTGTACCGAGCAGCACATGCGAGCTAAACGTGTGCCTCGGTTCGCACGCGGGTGGCGGGCGGCCGATTTCCGGAAGTAAAGGAGGAGGTGCAGGGCCGAATGGCCCGACACCGGGGGACATGGAGGAAATCGGCCGCCCGCCGCCCGCGTGCGCGTGCACCGCGTTGCGCGGACGCGTGAGCGGCGCCTACTGCCAGGACGAGGGCATCGTCACTTGCCGCCGAGACCCATCCGCTTGCCGACATCGGTATAGACGCGCGTGCGCGTGCGCATGAACGCGTCCATGCCGTCGAGGCCGACGTTGACGAGCTCGAAGCCGTTCTTGGCCGCGAGCTCCTTCATCTCGGGATCGGCGTTGAGCGCGGCGAACAGCTCGGCGAGCTTGCGGCGCTGCTCGGGCGGCGTCGACTTCGGCACGCCGATGCCGCGAAACGCGCCGTCGACCCAGTCGACGCCGAGCTCCTTGAACGTCGGCACATCGGGCAGGAGCGGATGGCGCGTCTCCATCGCGACCGCGAGCGGCCGCACCTTGCCCTTGTTGGCGATCGCGAACACGGTGTAGGTCATCGCGCCGTCGATGTGACCGCCGAGCACGGCGAGCGAGAGGTCGCCGGTGCCCTTGTACGGCACGTACGTCGTCTTGATGCCGAAGTCGCGGTCGAGCCGCTCGTGCGCGGCGTGGTTCGCCGAGTTGAGGCCCGAGCCGCCGAGGTTGATCTTGCCGGGCTCGGCCTTGGCGGCCTTGACGAAGTCGGCGAACGTCTTGATCGGCCCCGCCTCGTTGACGACGAGGATGTCGGGCGTGTAGTGGAACCAGAACACCGGCGTGACGTCGTCGGTCTTGTAGGTCACGGTGCCTTCCATCGGCTGCAGCACGATGTGCGGCAGGTTGATGCCGACGACGTTGAGGCCGTCGCCGGGCAGCGTGTTCATCTGGCTCCACATCAGCGCGCCGCCGGCGCCGGCCTTGTACTGGATCACCGCCTCGACCTGTGGGCACTTCTTCTTGAGGACGAGCTGCTGGTGGCGCGCCGAGAGATCGGACTCGCCGCCCGGCGGAAACGCCTGCCAGTACATGAGGTTCGCGCTCGGGCAATGCACGGTCTGCGCGAAGGCGGGAGCGGCGGCGAGCAGGACGGCGGCAAGCAGGGGGCGGACCATGGCGTTTCCTCGGCGGCGAAGCGGCGATCTTCGCATCGACGAGCGCGCCTGCCGATCCGAGGGAACGTGGATTGCATGCCGGTGCCGATGGCATCCGCCACGGCCCCGATCGACCGGCTCGCGCCGCGCCGCCGGCCGGGCGGCGTCGCGGTGCTGCACCAGCGCTGGCACGACCTCGTCTTCCTGCACTGGCCGTTCGCCGCCGAAGCGTTGCGCGCGGTCGTCCCCGCCGGGCTCGAGATCGACAGCCACTCCGGCAGCGCGTGGGTCGGCGTGACCCCGTTCAGGCTGTCGCGGCTGCGTCCTTCGTTGCTGCCGCCACTGCCCGTCGTCAGCAACGCTTACGAGGTCAACGTGCGCGTCTATGTCCACCGCGACGGCGTTCCCGGGATCTGGTTCCCGTCGCTCGAGATCACCAACCGGCTCGCGATGTGGGGCGCGCGGATCGCCTACCGACTGCCGTACTTCCACGCGCGGATGCGCGTCGAGCGCGACGGCGATGTCGTCGCGTTCACGAGCAGGCGCAGCGGCGACGCACGCGCATGGCTCGATGCATGCTGGCGCGTCGGCGCGCCGCTGCCCGCGGCCGAGCCGGGTTCGCTCGAGCACTTCCTGACCGAGCGCTACGTCCTCTACTCGGGCGACAGCGAGCGGATGCTGCGCGCACGCATCCACCACCGGCCGTGGCCACTGCGCGCCGCGACCCTGCTCACGCTGCGGTCGACGCTCCTCGAAGCCGACGGCATCGCGACACCGACCGCGCCGGCGCACGTCCTCGCCCAGGACGAGCCCTTCGACGTCGAGATCTGGCCGCCGACGAGCGCCTAGCCCGAACGCAGGGTGGATCCGCCAGGCGGGCGCGACGATCGCGGCGGCTCGAGATCGACGACGCCGAACAGCCGCCACTGGCCCGGAATTCCCTTCAGCGCATGCATTCCGCGATCGCTGAATTCGAGCGCCGAGCCGGAGACGAGGTCCTTGACGGTGCTCGAGACGACGACCTCGCCGGGCCCGGCGCTGGCGACGACGCGCGATGCGATGTGGACCGCGATGCCGCTCGCCTTGTCGTCCGCGAGCTCGATCTCGCCGGTGTGCAAGCCGGCGCGGATCTCGAGGCCGAGCGTGCGCATCGCGTCTCGCGCCGCGCACGCGCAGCGCACCGCGCGCGCCGGGCCGTCGAAGGTCGCGAAGAAGCCGTCGCCGGCGGTGTCGACCTCTTGGCCGCGGAAGCGCGCGAGCTGTTCGCGGACGAGCGCGTGGTGCTGCGCGAGCAGCTCGCGCCAGCGGCGGTCGCCGAGCCGGACCGCCTCGACGGTCGAGTTGCAGATGTCGGTGAAGAGCACGGTCGCGAGGACGCGGTCGGCTTCGGGAGCCGGGCGAACGCCGGTCAGGAATTCCTGCAATTCGTCGACGACCGAGTCCTGGTCGCCGACCCAAGGCAGATGATCGTCGCCGTCGAACTCGACGAGACGCGCGTTCGGGATCTGCGCGGCGATCCAGCGCGCTTCCTCGATGTTGGCGTCGCGGTCGCGGGTGCGATGCATCACCAGCGTCGGCACACGGATCGAAGGCAGGACGTTGCGGATGTCGATCTGCGTGTTCATCCGCAGCAGCGCGAGGGCGGCGCCCGGGCTCGCCGCCCGTCGCAGGTAGGTCGCGAGCCGGCGCAGGAAGGCGGGATCGTCGACCTTGCTCGGCACCAGCGTGCTCAGGTCCATCGCGCCACCCCAGTCGCGCTCGACGATCTCGTAGGTGCGCTCGCGCTCCTCGGGAGTCGGGGCCCAGGGATAGTCGGGGCTCCAGATCCGCTTCGCGAAGATGCCGAACGTCGCGAGCGCGACCGTGCGCTCGGGGAACGTCGCTGCGAACAGCGTCGCGAGGTTGCCGCCTTCCGAGAAGCCGAAGATGGCCGCCCGCTGCGAGCCCACCGCGTCCATCACGGCGCGCAGATCGTCCATCCTGTCCTCGAGCGTCGGCAGCTGCTCGGTCGGAACGCGGTCCGAGAGACCCGTGCCCCGCTTGTCGAAGCAGATGAGCCGCGCGAACGACGCCATGCGGCGCAGGAACCGGCCCAGCAGCGGATCCTCGAACGCGAGCTCGACGTGCGAGACCCAGCCCGGCGAATAGACGAGGTCGAGCGGCCCGTCGCCGAGCACCTGATAGGCGATGTGCAGGTCGCCGCTGCGCGCGAACCTGGTCTCGGAAGGCACCGGGTCCATGCCGCGATTCTGTTCCCGACCGCGGCCGCGCGCCGCGGCGATCGTCAGGGACTCTGCGTCTCGGCCTGGCTCGCCGGCGTCTCGAGGCGGCGCGGCGACGACTCGGCGAGCGCGCGCACACGCAGGAACCGCGTCTCGCCGGAAGGCACGCGGAACTCGCGCACGCCGAAGCCGGTCGCGCGAACGACGCCGATCGGCTTGAAGGGACCCATGGTGCTCGTCGCCGCCTCGAGCGCGTAGCTGCCCGGAGGCAGGGCCCGCGTGCGGACCACGGTGCCCGCGGCGCCGCGCACGACGCGCACGCCGCCGAACGGTCGCGCCAGCGGATCGCCGATGAAGACGCCCTGCCCCGGCATCAGCACGCTCTTCCAGTACGCCTCGACGAGCGCCTCGCCGCTCAGGTAGTGCGCCATGACGACGCCGACCTCGGGAAACTTGCCCCGATAGTTGCAGGGCTCGCTGGCGGTGCCGTAGCTGCCGGTCGCGCCCGCGGCCAGCCACTCGAGCGCGTTCGTCTGGTCGGTGCCGGTCAGGTAGCCGCCGAACGAGGTCAGGTTGTCCGCGATCGCACCTTCGAGATACGTGTTGCTCGCGATCGACGCCACGCGCGCGACACCGGTGAACTCGAACACGACGTCGGTCTTCCCTTCGAGCGCGTCGGCGTCGACCTGCTCGATCCGGTACGCGGCGCCGAGCGCGGCGTGCACCCGCTCATACGTTTCGGCGCGGACGTTGCGGCTCCGATCGCCCGTGTTCATGAGGTAGGCGCGGCCTTCGGGCCAGCTCTCGTCGGCGCGCAGGCCGCGGTCGATCAGTCGCTTGACGCTCTCGACGTTGTCGCCGGCGAGCAGCATCGCGGGACGGATCCGGTGGTCGGTGAACGGCGCGTTGCTGCGGCTGTTGAAGTACGGCGACGCCTTGGTCGTCTGGCAACCCTCGGCGCAGTACGAGCCCGGATCGAAGCCGAACGCGAACGCCGCGGTGACCGACATGCACTCGACGCGAAACGGCAGCGTCCACGCGAGCGCGTACGCCTGCACGTCGGCACCGACCCTGGCGTCGAGGACGGCCTGGACGCGCTGGAAGTCGGCGGACGACATCACGCCCTGGTTCGCAGCGAAGCGGACGTGGACGACGCGGTCGGCGGCGATGCCGCGCTTGCTCGCGTAGTAGCGACCGACCTCGACGCTCGCCGGGTCGGCGTCGTTGACGACGACGGCGATGTCGCGGGCGCGCAGTCCCACCGCCGGCAGCAGCACCCGCGACGCGTCGGTGCCGGGGGCGACCTGCGCCGTGGCGAACGCCGCGAGCGCGGCGAGCGCAACTGCGATCGCCGGCCGCCCGGCGGCCGCGAGACGCCGCAGACGATCGGAGGCGAAGACGAAAGCGCGCGACAACGTCGGCCATTGTCGCGCGACCGCCGCCCGCGAGCGCGCACGCGCGACCGCGGCGGCGGCGCGGCGAGCGCTGCGCCTTCGGCGCGGTGCGATTCCAGGGATGCGCTCTAGTGATCGCGCAACGCGTCGACGCCGCAGACCGCGGCGAGCACCGCGCCGATCTGCGCCCGCACGACGACGTCGGCGAGCGCGTCCATCGCGGTCGGCTGGTCGTTGACGATGACGACGTCGGCGCCGGCGCGCGCCGCGATCGGCACCATGCCCGCGACCGGCTGCACCTGCAGCGTCGTCCCGACCGCGAGCAGCAGGTCGGCCTCGCTCGCGACGCGCAGCGCCCGCTCGATGACGTCCGGCACGAGCGCCTGGCCGAACGAGATCGTGTCGCTCTTCTGGATGCCGCCGCAGACCGGACAGTGCGGGTCGTCCTCGCCGGCGCGGACGCGCGCCAGCGCCTCTTCCATCGGCGCACGGCGGCCGCACTGCCAGCACATCACGCGGCGCATGCTGCCGTGGACCTCGACCACCTTGTCGGCAGAGCTGCCGGCACGCTGGTGCAGCTCGTCGATGTTCTGGGTGACGAGCGCGTGGAGCTTGCCGCGCCGCTCGAGCGCGACGAGCGCGCGGTGGCCCGCGTTCGGCTCCGCGCTCCACGCCGGCGAATCGACGCGCGCCCGCCACGCGGCCTTGCGCACCTCGGCGTCGGCGAGGTAGTTCTGGATCGTCGACTGCTTCTCGGCGGCGGGATTGCGCGTCCAGACGCCGCGCGGTCCGCGAAAGTCCGGGATGCCCGACTCGGTCGAGATGCCGGCGCCGGTGAGGACGACGACGCGCCCGGCCGCGTCGATGCGGCGGCGGACGTCGTCGATGCGCTCGCGCTCGCTCACGACGGGACGGTCGAACGCGTCAGTTCTTCTGCGCGAGCTGCTCGAGGATCGCCGGGTTCTCCAGCGTCGACGTGTCCTGCGTGATCGGCTGGTCCTGCGCGATCGAGCGCAGCAGGCGGCGCATGATCTTGCCGCTGCGCGTCTTCGGCAGGTTGTCGCCGAAGCGGATGTCCTTCGGCTTGGCGATCGGCCCGATCTCCTTGGCGACCCAGTTGCGCAGCTCGTTGGCGATCTTCCTGGCCTCGTCGCCGGTCGGTCGCGGGCGCTTGAGGACGACGAACGCGCAGATCGCCTCGCCGGTCGTCTCGTCGGGACGGCCGACCACGGCGGCCTCGGCGACGAGCGCGGTGTTGGCGACGAGCGCCGACTCGATCTCCATCGTCCCCATGCGATGGCCGCTGACGTTGAGGACGTCGTCGATGCGGCCGGTGATCGTGAAGTAGCCGGTCTTCGCGTCGCGGCTCGCGCCGTCGCCGGCGAGGTAGTACTTGCCGTGGAACTCGTCGGGGTAATAGCTCTTCCGATACCGCTCGTCATCGCCCCAGATCGTGCGGATCATGCTCGGCCACGGCTTCTTGATGACGAGGATGCCGCCGGTGCCGTTCGGCACGTCGTGGCCCTGCTCGTCGACGATCGCGGCGTCGATGCCGGGAAACGGCAGCGTGCACGACCCGGGCACGAGCGGCGTCGCGCCGGGCAGCGGCGTGATCATGTGGCCGCCGGTCTCGGTCTGCCACCAGGTGTCGACGACCGGGCAGCGGCCGCCGCCGACGTTGGCGTGGTACCACTCCCACGCCGCCGGGTTGATCGGCTCGCCGACGGTGCCGAGGATGCGCAGGCTCGACAGGTCGAAGCTCTTCGGATGGACCTTCTCGTTCGATTCCGCGGTCTTGATGAGCGCGCGGATCGCGGTCGGCGCGGTGTAGAAGACGCTCACCTTGTGCTTGGCGATCGTCTGCCAGAAGCGGCCGGCGTCGGGATACGTCGGGATGCCCTCGAAGACGACCTCGGTGCCGCCGAGCGCGAGCGGCCCGTACGTGATGTACGTGTGGCCGGTGACCCAGCCGATGTCGGCGGTGCACCAGAAGACGTCGTCGGGCTTGAGGTCGAACGTCCACTTCGTCGTCAGCGCTGCGAGCAGGAGGTAGCCGCCGGTCGCGTGCTGGACGCCCTTGGGCTTGCCGGTCGAGCCCGAGGTGTAGAGGAGGAAGAGCGGATGCTCGGCGCCGACCCACTCCGGCTCGCAGCTCGCCGGCTCCTTCTCGACGAGCTCGTGCAGCCACTTGTCGCGGGGTGCTGTGAAGTCGACCTTGCCGCCCGTGCGGCGGTAGACGATGACGTCGCGCACCGCCATGTTCGCCCCGGTCAGCGCCTCGTCGACGATCGCCTTCAGCGGCAGCGCCTTGCCGCCGCGCATCTGCTCGTCGGCGGTGATGACGGCGACCGCGCCGGTGTCGGCGATGCGGTCGCGCAGGCTCTGCGCCGAGAAGCCGCCGAACACCACGGAATGCGTGGCGCCGATGCGAGCGCAGGCGAGCATGGCGATCACGCCCTCGATCGACATCGGCATGTAGACGACGACGCGGTCGCCCTTGACGATGCCGCGCGCCTTCAGCGCGTTGGCGAGCCTGCACGTGCGCTCGAGCAGCTCGCGGTACGCGATCTTGGTGACCGCGCCGTCGTCGGCCTCGAAGATGATCGCCGTCTTGTCGCCGCGGCCCTGCTCGACGTTGCGGTCGAGGCAGTTGTACGAGGCGTTCAGCGTGCCGTCCTCGAACCACTTGAAGAACGGCGCTTTGTCGTCGTTGAGGACGCGCTTGAACGGCGTCCGCCAGCTGATCAGCTCGCGCGCGAGCCGCGCCCAGAACGCCTGGTGGTCGCGCGCCGCCTCGTCGCAAAGTGCCTGGTAGGCGGGCATGCCCGACACCCAGGCGCCCTTCACGAGGGCTGCGGGCGGCTCGTACACGTGCTGTTCTGCGCTCATCGGCTGATCTCCGGCGGTCGTGACTCGCGTCGTTTTACCTCATCGCGCCGGCGCCGACCTGCGGACAATCGCCGAGCAGATCGACCGCATGCGCTGCCCGGGCACGTCGTCGGACCGCCAGCGGCACCGTGCCGGCGCCGCCCGTCGCGCTAGCCGCCGACGCTGCGGCGAAGCTCCTCGCGCTGCTTCGGCGTCAGGATGGCGTCGCTGCGCTTGCGCATGTCGAGCATGTTCTCGAACATCTGCTTGCGCACCGCGCTCGCCGCGTCGTAGGCCCTGCGCGCCGCCTGCTCGTCGAACGCCGCGCCCGGCTCGCCGGCGTCGCCGCTCCACATCGCCGCGTGCATCTGCTGCATCAACGGCCATTGCTTCTTCCAGAAGTCCTGGCGCACCTGCGACAGCGCCTTGCGCTGCTCGGCGTTGAGGTCCGCGAGCGCAGCGCCGTCGCCCGCGCGTCCGTACCCGCCCATCATGCCGGCGCCGTACCCGCCCATCATTCCCGGGCCGTACCCGCCCATCGGGCCGTGGCCGTCGATCATCATTCCCGGCCCGTATCCGCCCATCATCCCCGGTCCGAAGCCGGGTCCCGGCTGCGCGGCGGCGGAAGCGGCCAGGACGACCGCCGCAGCGGCGGCGATCCAAGTGCGTTTCATCGCGAGCTCCTCGTGGGCGTTCGATGCGTTCACGTTAGGCCTTTTGGCTGCAGGGTCGCTTGATGTGCGTCAGACCGGCCGCGCGCGCGTCGCCGCGACGGCGGGTGGAATAATTCCTCCGTCCACCGAGCGCAACATGACCACCACCATCCGCCACGCCGACCTCGTCGAATCGATCGCCGCCGCGCTGCAGTACATCAGCTACTACCACCCCGCCGACTACATCGCGCACCTGGCGCGCGCGTACGAGCTCGAGCAGGGCCCGGCGGCGAAGGACGCGATCGCGCAGATCCTCACCAATTCGCGGATGTGCGCCGAGGGCCGGCGCCCGCTCTGCCAGGACACCGGCATCGTCAACGTCTTCCTCGAGGTCGGCATGGACGTGCGCTTCGAGGGCTTCCCGGGCAGCGTCGAGGACGCCGTCGACGACGGCGTGCGCAAGGCCTACCTCGATCCCGACAACCCGCTCCGCGCCTCGGTCGTCGGCGACCCGCACTTCGAGCGCAGGAACACGAAGGACAACACGCCGGCGGTCGTCGAGACGCGGCTCGTTCCCGGCGACACGGTCGACGTCATCGTCGCGGCCAAGGGCGGCGGCAGCGAGAACAAGTCGAAGTTCACGATGATGAACCCGAGCGACAGCCTGGTCGACTGGGTGCTGAAGACGGTGCCGACGATGGGCGCCGGCTGGTGCCCGCCGGGAATGCTCGGCATCGGCATCGGCGGCACTGCCGAGCGCGCGATGCTGCTCGCCAAGAAGAGCCTGATGGACGACATCGACATGGCCGAGCTGAAGCAGCGCGGGCCGAAGGACGCGACCGAAGCGCTGCGCATCGAGCTGTGCGACAAGATCAACGCGCTCGGCATCGGCGCGCAGGGCCTCGGCGGTCTGACGACCGTGCTCGACGTCAAGATCGCGATGGCGCCGACCCACGCGGCGTCGAAGCCCGTCGCGATGATCCCGAACTGCGCGGCGACCCGCCACGCCCACTTCGTCCTCGATGGCTCGGGCCCGGCATACCTCGAGCCGCCGAGCCTCGACGCCTGGCCCGACGTCGACTGGACGCCCGACCAGCAGTCGAAGCGCGTCGACCTCGACGCGCTGACGCACGACGAGGTCGCGTCCTGGCAGCCGGGCGACCGGCTGCTCCTGAACGGCAGGATGCTCACCGGCCGCGACGCCGCGCACAAGCGGATCCAGGACATGCTGGCCAAGGGCGAGCCGCTGCCGGTCGACTTCCGCGGCCGCGTCATCTACTACGTCGGTCCGGTCGATCCGGTGCGCGACGAGGTCGTCGGCCCCGCCGGCCCGACGACGTCGACGCGGATGGACAAGTTCACCGAGATGATGCTCGCCAAGACAGGCCTGCTCGCAATGGTCGGCAAGGCCGAGCGAGGTCCGGTCGCGATCGATTCGATCCGCAGGCACAGGAGCGCTTACCTGATGGCCGTGGGGGGCGCGGCGTACCTCGTCTCGAAGGCGATCAAGGCGGCGAAGGTCGTCGCCTTCGCCGACCTCGGCATGGAGGCGATCTACGAGTTCGAGGTGCGC
>Ga0070667_100004372_pt1 | contig 11926 bp, 13 predicted proteins | sample KBSS33metaG_FD_64659 | JGI IMG/M metagenome (GOLD analysis project Ga0070667, IMG submission 64659) | Switchgrass rhizosphere microbial communities from Kellogg Biological Station, Michigan, USA - KBS S3-3 metaG | ecosystem: Host-associated > Plants > Roots > Rhizosphere > Soil ...
TGATGATCTGCAACCGCTGTTCAGTCTGTTTTTGCCTGGTAATATCGCGCGCAATTTTAGACGCACCTATAATCTTCCCGTTGCTGTCTTTGATGGGGGAGATGGTTAGCGATACCTGCAACTCCCTGCCATTCTTGGTAAGGCGAACGGTTTCAAAATGTTCAACGCGTTTCCCCTGTTTCAGGCTGGTAATAATAGTGTCTTCTTCATGTTTTCTGTCTTCGGGAATAAGAATGTAAATGAGTTGTCCCACCATTTCCTGCTCAGTGTAACCAAACATCCGTTCAGCCGATTTGTTCCAGCTTGTTATCCTGCTGGTAAGATCCTTGCTGATTATTGCGTCCTCCGAACTGTCGATAATCGCTTCAAACATTGCGCTCCGATTATCGGGTCTAATTTCCTGCATAGTTGGGGCTTTCTTTACACTGTCCTGACTTTAAACAGACATTTCCATGCCAAATATACTGGCGGGAATTTTGTGACCCTTATTTTTTCTTTAAGGTAATAATTTCAATAACATGCTTAATGTGTTTGTAGTGGACGACGATCAAGATTTGCTGGAGATGGTCACATTGATGTTAGAAGCCAGCGGAATGAATGTGAAAAGTTTCCATACCGGTGCTTTATTGCACCAAAGCCTCGATGCTGTATTACCGGATATTTTGCTGATGGATATCTTTATCGGTGATAATGATGGACGCGATCTGTGCCGTCGGCTGAAGACCGAACCGGGGTATAGCGGATTCCCAATCATATTGTATTCTGCCGGCGATGTTACCGCGGCATCAATTACAGCTTCCGGGGCGGATTTCTTTATCAGAAAACCTTTTGAAATGTCGGACCTGCTCCACCATATCCATCAGCAAATCGAAGAAAAGAGTAGATGACAATATTCGCGGTGCTGGCAAAAGGGCATTCGCAGCAGGACAGTCGTTTCGTCAATTGTTTTATCAGTCGCAAAGAGAATACAGGTGAGGCGAAACTGATTTGTCCCTGGTTATTTCCTTCCTTGCTTCCAGGTCAAGGCTCACCCAAAATAAATTCCAGTCCAGCTTTCCCTGCAGTTTTATTTTTCTGTATTTCAGTTGCTTTTCTGTCTCAGCAAGCAATTCCTGAAAGCATGCATGACGGGTGTTTTGCAAAGAATAAAGCAGCAACCCCCTCAATGCATCATATTTATTTTTGTCCATTGAAATGGCCTTTTTACCGGCGGGATGTATCAATTGGATCTTGTCCATGATGGGCTGTTCTTTAATTTTTATGTTGTGTACTGGAACGGGATGATATATTTATCCGCATCAACCAGTTGATAATTTCAAATCAACACCTACTTATTATAATGTTGCCACAACAACGCCGACAATTTCCTTGTCAACACCCAGGCTTCATTGCCGGCGTTCCAACTGGTATCTTTATTGTTCTTGGTAAAAATACTGAAGACATAGGGGTTCTTCGGGCAGTTTACATAAACTACTTCGTTGCGGCTGGCATCTACGGCGCCGTTTTTGTCGGCAACAAATATACCCGCAGGGATTTGGGAAAGCGCTTCTTCATCCCAGTATTGCCGGCTGAGCAACCGCAACATCCGGGCACTGGAAGAATCGCTGAGCACCTGTTTTTTTACAATGCCTTCCATCAGCATTGCGATTTCTTTGGGCGATGTTTGCCCCCAACCATAATTACTTCTATTGATTTCCCGGCCGGGCGTGCGGCTATTCACCCGCGTTACCCGCAAGCCCAGGCTATCCATGATCTGGTTGATGCGTTTGCCACCGCCGCTTAAGCCTTGCAACCATAGGCTGGCGCAGTTGTCGCTGATGGTAATCATCAGCATCATTACTTTGCTCAATTCAATGCTGCTGCTGTCTTTAAATCTCGACAAAATATCATCGCCTTCGCTATAAAGCAGAGAATCGGTATATGTTAAGCGCTGATGATAATTCAGTTCGCCCCGCTGAATCCTGGCCATTACTGCAATGAGAATCGGGATCTTTACAATGCTGGCGGTAGGAAAAATGGTATCGGCATTGATGCTGGCTGTCTTGTTGTGTTTAAGATCATGCACGTAAATACCAATATCGCCATGGAAGCCCTGCACCAGTTCCTGGATTTGTTTTTCCAGCGTAGCATCCTTTTTTTGCGCAATCGCCGCAATGGTAATAATTGTAAGCAGGAAGAATAAAATGATTCTCATAAGAATAAAAATACGGAATGTCTTAAATATGTTATAATACTAAATACATGATTGGATGTTTTTAAAAACCTCATGAACTGCAGTGACAGAGATTATACGGAATTGTCATTTTATTGTATGGAAGAACAGTCCGGAACCCAATATATTTTCAGGTTAACAACATATTTTTATTAGCATAAACATAACAACGATCAAAACAATGCAGGCAACATATTTGTAATGTTGTTCTGAGACACGAACCATCGCCAGGGTAAATTAAAAATGGATTAGAAATGACGCAATTTGAACTGATTTTCAAAAACAAACCAGTGAGAGTAGAGATAAAAGAAGACGGACATGTAGTTTTAAATTTTGATAGCGGGGATCGGATACTGCTTCGGGGTACAGACAGTGCAGATAAATTTACAATTGTTAAAGCTGATATGGCAATTGCAAAAGAAGATCTCAGTTTATTGGGTAAACTGCTTGACAAAGGGATGAAACAATGGAAACAAATGGATCGCATTAATTTTTAAAACACGGAGGCGCAGTTCGCCGGTCTGTATTGTGCTGAGCCATCTGTATATTTCAGTGGATCGGTTGCCAAGCCGAAATGCTCGCATATTGATCCAAACTATGGTTCATTGACCCGGAGAAAAACTTTATGACAGTTAATCGTCATCTTTCGTTTTTTTAAAGGGTCGGAAAAATGCTGCCCGCACGGGTGATGGCATAAGAGCGTTTTCACCCTTCACTGCTTTCCAGGTAATCATATTCATGATCTGATCAGGTATAATGTCTTCTTTTGAAAAGTCGAGCCCTTTGGATAGCGATGCGAGCCTGGTGCCACCGGGATTGGTATCTCCTAAATTCACCTGGCAGGGCAACACAGTAAAAAGGGTTGTGTCTGGTTCATTATTAAAACAGCGCCACATCGTAGGTGCAGCCGCATCATATTGTGTCATGGGCGGCATACCGAGTATCATTTCAATGGTATGAATCATAGAAGAAGTAGTATACGTGGTATGATCCACGAAATGTTTTTTTACATAACCGCCCGCAAGATATGCAGGTGAGCGGTGTGCATCCACATGATCCGGTCCATTCTGTGCATCGTCTTCTAATATAAACACTACTGATTCTTTCCATACAGGGCTTTTGCTTAAGTGTTCAAGGAACATACCAATGGCCAGATCGTTGTCTGCTACATGGGCAAACGGTGTTGGTCTTCCGGCGGCTGTACCTTCGGTATGGTCGGTACCAAAGCGGATGGTCATTAACTGTGGCAGTGCATTGTTGGAAAGCAGTGAATCAAAATCGTTTTCCCAGGCATGGTACCGTATCGTATCCATGATATGGAGGTTAAATCCTTCGAAGGTTTTTACATAATGCCCTTCCAACACCGGTATCGTCACACTTTTCCTGGTCGCAAACTCACCATAGGTTCTGAAGCTGACACCTGAACTGCTGGCCTGGTCCCAGATGTATTTTTTATTCAAAGCGGTCGGGCCGCGGGCACCCACGCCCCTGTTGCCATAGCTGGTGGGCCAGTTTTTTTCCATAAAATCGGTTGCATAGGCACCCATGCTCCAGTTATGACCATCCGCACTAACTTCACCGTCAACGTAAAAATTATCCAGCAGCACAAAATTCTTCGCAATGGCGTGCTGGTTGGGCGTAATGTTTTCACCAAATAATACCAGGCTTGTATCGCCGTTACCTTCTTTTATGTCGCCCAGCACCTGGTCGTAGGTCCGGTTCTCCTTTATAATATAAAATACATGTTTAATGGCCGATGGATTACCCAATTTGTCGGGGATGGGGTTGCCCGCTGATCCAACAGCATTGGTTTCTTTGTCTTTATTGTAAGCTGTATTATGGTACACCGCCTGCGAATAAATGGCGAGTTGTTGCCGAGACGGTTCAGCAATGACGCTCATGGTGCCCATGAGTAACCCGCCCCCGATGTATTGTACACCCTTCGGCTGGCTGCTATCGGCAGCATGAATAAGCACCCGCTCTTTTTTGCCATAGGGATTAGGCCCCTGCGGGTTGGGAAATGAAGAAAACCCTTTTCCATTGGCTACCCAGAGTTTTTTACCAGTAACCCGTACACAGGTGGGATACCAGCCCGTGGGAACAAATCCCTTTGCTACACTGTTGCCTGTTGTGCTAACATCGAATACCGCCAGGCAATTATTGTCGGCATTGGCGATATACAATGTTTTGTCATCGCTGCTTAGCGCAACGCCATTGCTGGTTGATCCGCTCAAGGCTGTTGGATACACTGCACTGTTCAGGGTTTCCAGCACTTTTTTTTGTCTGGTGTCAATTTTTGAAACCGTGTTATCGTTGCCGTTGGTTACATATAACCAGCGCCCGTTTTTGGAAATACAAAGATCGTTCGGGTTATCGCCCACGCGAATGCTGTCTGTCAGCAATTTCGTTTTTGTATTAAATACGATGATCTTATCGCCACCCCATAAACTGATGTAGAGTTCCGTTTTATCCGGCGAGAGCAAACAGGTATACGCTTCTGCGCTTAACCCTAACTGTTGTACAACCCGGTGCGACCGAAGGTCAATGATATATAAACTGTTGTTTTCTTTGGTCACTACATACATTAGCTTTTTTGCATCATCCAGCACAATCCCTGTTGGGGAAACAAGCGCGGCAGGCCAGGCGGCACCCAGCTTAAAAGTATCTTTTGTTACCAGTTTATTGTTTTCAATGGCGTATTGGAGTATCCAGTTATCATTACCGCCGGAAACATAGAGATGCTTTTCGTCTGCGCTGAAAACGATGCCGCCCCAGGAGCGGTGAATGACTACCTGGTCGAGCGGTTTTTCATTGCGCGCATCTATAAGCTGAATCGTTTGGGTGCTTTGGCCGTTGTTGGTTACCGCTGCGTAATGTCCGGTTTTGCTGACAGCGATATTCAAAGGCAGATCACCCAGGGCAAAACTATTGCCTACGGGGGTGAGTGACCAGCCATTGGGCAGGCTGACGCGTTTGCTTTCGAGTGTGCCCAAATCCTGGGAATTTGCTTTCATGAATAGAAAACCGGCAAACGCTAATAATATCTGTCTCATGCTGTGGGTTAACTGGGTGAATAAGCGGGCTGGCACTAAGCTATAAAAATACGGGCCTGCAATATATTATTAAATTGTAAACTTCGGACCGGGCCAGCCACCCATGGAAATAAAAAGGCCTGTCTAATACGATCTTTGCTAAGCATGTATGTTTTGCTTTCTTTGACAGATTCACATGTTCCTATCAGGGGAGCTTCATCAGATCATAATGGCTGGCGCCCGGAGTTGAAAGGGTAGCGGTGTTAATCTCTCCGCCACCTTCAAAAAATATACGCACGCCAACGATATCACCCAATGATTGCCTTGCCGGGAAAGACAGCGCTGTTTTGCCGTTGAGCGACAGCCACAGCATCTGATTGTTGATCCTGATGCTAAGGTCTTGTGCAATCGTAAAATCACAACCCAGTACACTTAAGTCATGGTTTTTTCCGCTGATCACCGTGTCGCCGGTATAGAGGTTTATATCAGCAATACAGCCTTTCGATGTCAATGGAATAAATACAGGCCGTTCGGTGCCAAGGATAACCACCCGTACCCTGCGGCACAACGACTCTTCAACGGCGGCGTTATTGCGCAGTGTTGTTGTGAACATAAAATTATTGCCGTCAATACCCGGAAAATTCCGCATATTAGAGAACTGCAGCCAGTGATTATTAAAATCAGTAGTTCCTATGGCCTTACTGAATTGGTCAGCGCTCACAGCAATGCCCGTTTTTTTTCGCACCAGGGTATCAGAGAAGTACAGGGGCAGGGGAGATCGTTCCGCAATGGCCTTCCAGCCCCTGGTCTGTATAAACACCGGTGTCTGTTTTACGATGCTGTCGTCAACCATCAGTTTGGCCCGGAAATACCCGGGATAGTAATAGATAGAGGTATGCTGGTGTCCCAGCGGATCAACCAGTTCTCTTCTGCTGGAATCCCACGATTGCTGTATCATAACTTTTTGATCTTTATCCGTGCCGGCATCATAACTGAATACCACCGAATTGGGCAGATCGTCCGAGGTTTTGCGGCTGCTGAACTGGTAGTTGTAGTTCCTTTTAATGGTGTTGCTGGATTTTGTATAATGCCTGGCAGCCAGTAATCCGATCGCGGCAATAACGATAAACAGGGGTAAAACCAGCCAATGCATTTTTTTTGCACGGGGTTCAATGGCAGTAGCAGGAGCAGGACCCGGTTCGTCGCCAGCGATTGAGTGAGATGACCCGTTTAACGGATGTTGTTCACAAAATTGCCGCCAGTTGGTATAACCAATAAATTGTGCCAGCGCGTTCAGCGTTGCGCTGCCAGGGAAATTATCGTAGCGCACCCTGCCCCAGATCCTTTTAATGGTGGAAAGACTTAAACGCACCCCCGTTTTCTCAAAGATTTTTTCTGACAGGTTTTCAAAATCCCCGTTGCGCCAGTCGGTAGAGGCTCCCCAGTTAAGAGATGCTTCGATTGCATGGCAACAAAGTGCCAGCCACTCTTTATTTTTTTCTATTGCAGGCATTGAAAAAAGAATGAACCAGGATTGAACCGGCGCTGAACAGGTTGAACAGCCGGCATCCGATAATTTGGTAAAAATAAATAGAAACCATCGATGAAAATTAAAATGATGCTGGGCGCACTATTGATAATATCAGTTGTAGCTGCCCAAAAACCGGCTACCTATAACCTGGCGAACATGCTGCAATCAAAGCAGATAGAAAACACGGTTTTCTCAGAAACAAAACCATTAAAAGGCAATAAGCCCGGCGCCATCAGCAGTGTACACCCGGTGTTGTTCAAAGAACTGTCGTTTACCGAAGGCACTATTGATATTGACCTGCGTGGCAAGAATAAATTCCTTGCAAGTTTCCTGGGGATTATTTTTCACGCAGCAGATACGGTTCACTATGACGCGCTGTATTTCCGGCCCTTTAATTTCCGGCATGCCGATACAACGAGGCATTATTGGTCGGTGACCTATGTGAGCATGCCCGGTTATCCCTGGACAAAGCTACGCAAAGAGCACCCCCTTGTTTATGAAAACAAACTGGACCCGGCCCCCGATCCCGATGATTGGTTTCATGCTACCATTGTAGTCAAAGGAACGGACCTGAAAGTATACGTGAACCATGCCACTGAACCCAGCCTCAGGGTACAGCTATTGAATGGCAAACGTGGCGGCAAACTGGGGCTTTTCTCTGACGGCCTCAGATCTGATTTTGCCAACCTGGTGATCATGCCCCTGCCCGAGGATCAAAAAACCCTGCATATTAATTTGAACGAAGCATTACAGGATAAGAAGTTAACGCTTGCCGTCCGGAATCAATTAATTAAACTCCCCGATTCAATGCATTCCGCTATTGGCCTTGCCAGTTCGGCGTGGCTGGCCATGCTGGAGGGGATCAATTTTAAAACGGGTACCATTGAAGCAGATCTGAAAGGCCGGGATTTTTTCCAGCAGAGTTTTTTAGGTATCGCATTTCATATAAAAGACAGTTCCAGCTACGAGGTCGTTTATTTCCGCCCATTTAATTTTAATACAACTGATTCCATTCGGCATCACCATGCCGTACAATACATGCAATTACCGGATTTTCCCTGGCCGCGGTTACGCAAAGAAAAACCGGAGCAGTATGAAAGCAATATTGTTGATCCTCCATCAGCCGAGGGCTGGTTTCATATAAAGCTGGTGGTGGATAGGGAATGGATAACGGTTTACGTGAACTATGCCTGCACGGCATCGTTGCGTATAAAATCGCTTTGGGATAACCGTGAGGGAGGGATTGCGCTCTGGTCGGACGGCCTCAACGATTTGTTTTCGGATTTGTACATTGGTAAACCGGATTAGCCAAAGCGCTCTAAATAACTTTTTTGTCAAACAATTCTGCCAACATATATTTGCCGCGGAGAGATGGCAGAGCGGTCGAATGCGGCGGTCTTGAAAACCGTTGAAGTGCAAGCTTCCGGGGGTTCGAATCCCTCTCTCTCCGCTGGAAACCGTTATTTTAGGTAAAAACACATTAAGTGAAGTCTGCAAAATATTGATTTGCAGGCTTTTTTGATTTTAGACATACCTGCTTTTACTGCTCTTTATCGCCTGTTTAAGTCGAATACATAATGGAGTCGCCGTTACTTTATAAAAGACTCCACCAGCTTTACTCAAGCCGTTAGTTATTAACGTTTTGCAGAAAAACAATTGAAAAAAGGCATTGGAAAGGTCCATTTATTTAAAAGTTACAGTGAACGGTCTGTTTTGCGAAGTCAGCACCAAACGAAAATGTGAGCCCTCACAATGGAATGAAGTTGATCGTCAGAAAAGCCTTCTAATAATTTTGATTATGATTTCGCCTTGCGTTTGCATTTTTGGATTTTAGTTAGTGAATATATTTTCAGTAAAACTTTGAAAGGGAAAGCATGATAAAATATTATTTTGCTAAAAAAGCTAATGCACTTTTTACAAAATCTTCGTGATATTGAAATATGCCTCCGTGTCCTGAATCTTTATAAATAATTAAATCAGAATTTGAAATACGTTTAGCCAAATCACGTGTATTGCTACTTGAAACCATTCTGTCATTATCACCATTTGCCATTAAATACTTTTTCAATTTTTATTTATGTTTTTGATGATTGATTTTTCAAAAGTTTTGTAAGAGAAATGTTGCAGTCCAAGCAATATCGATGCACCCTTACCAACCGGATGATTAAATTTTGGATTTTTATCTCCTACCAGTTTTATGATGGTATCAATAACTGGAGTGGGTTCGGGTGCGTTATCAAATACATTTTTTGCGAATGCTTCAATTTTTTTACGGTAAGCCGCGTAATCAGCTATTTTACCGTCAGCAACTACAGAGCTGGTAACAATGTTGGTTTTAAAACCCATTGGTTCAACCATACTAACCTTGATATTAAATTCACTTAGTTCGAATCGCAAAGATTTGAAATAGCCTTCCAGGGCGTGCTTGGAGGCTGAATAGTAAGCAGCGCCTGGAAAACTGAGTAATCCCACAATAGAACCTACCGTAATTATTTTACCAAAACGTTGCTTTCTAAAATAGGGCAATAACTCATTGGTGAGTTTAATGGTTCCCCAAAAGTTTGTTTCCAATTGTTTTTTACCCTGTTCAATAGAAGTTTCTTCTGCAAGTCCGGATAAATAAAAGCCTGCATTGTTTATCAATACATCTAATTGACTGATGTGCCTGAACAACTCTTTTCCAAAAGATTGAATCGATTTATCATCAGCGATATCCAATGCTAATAATTTGAAGGGTAATGACGTCTGTATTTTTTCGGGATTGCGGCTTGTGCCTATTACATTGTAGCCGCTTGCCTGCAGCTTGTTTGCTATTAACAATCCAAAGCCCGATGATGCTCCCGTAACTAAAACTGTTTGTTTCATTTTTTTAAAGTTTTATAGTGTAAAATTTTGTGTTTATTATTTCCAATTTTGTTTGGTTCAGTTCGCAGCGTTGTATACATTTGCTTGCATTTTGCAAGTGCAATGTACAACTTACTTGCATAATGCAAGTGTTTTATTTTAAAAATTTTTTTATGAAAACAAAAAAAAGATCAGATTGCCCTATTAGCTGTTCGCTTGATATATGGGGAGATAAATGGTCTCTATTGATTATCAGGGACCTGATGTTTGCAAAAGAGTGCACCTATGGTGATTTTTTAAAATCAGCGGAGGGAATAGCTACCAATATTTTAGCTACCAGGTTACAAAATTTAGAAGAAAACAAGCTTATTGAAAAATTGGCCCACCCAGACAGCAAAGCAAAAGTGCTGTATAAATTAACCCCAAAGGGGATTGACTTACTGCCAATACTGGTTGAAATGCACTTGTGGGCTGAAAAATATTTTTCTATACCTCCAGACAAAAAAGCAATGATGAAAGAAGTGAAAAAGGATAAGGCTGCATTTATTAAGTCAGTGACTAAGCAATTGGAAAGCTGAAGTAATAGTTTGCCTGAACCCATTTGATATCGGGTTCATTGGTTTTGTATTTCTAATAATAATATTTTCCCAACCAGATATGCCTCCAGCCTATCTCTTACAAGGTAGGGTTTGTTTTTTTATATGCTTTTCTGTAATGCTTCAAAAAACCTAATGTTCCAATTTGAGTGGCCGGGTTTTCTCGGAATATCCAGCTCAATGCATTATCTTTCTTAGTTCTGGAAGATTCCATTCTGCGATACATTCACTCAAAAAACCTGAATTTACTATTCAGTAAGATTGAAGCATTGAAAAGTCACTCTCCCGGGAAGTCGGCCATTTGTTTCTTGAACTGCCTGGATTGTTTTCCGCTGTTTTTTACCGTCCACTCTGCCATTGCATAAAGAATAGGTCGCAACGCTTTTCCCGGTTTTGAAAGTTCGTAAGTAACATAAGGCGGAACTACCGGTTTTGATTTTCTGATGACAAGTCCGTCCGCTTCTAATTGTTTCAGGTGTTGTATCAATACTTTTTCTGTAATAGCCGGAATAGACTTTTTAAGTTCATTGTATCGTTTTGTGCCAGTCAATAAGTTGAACAAAATAATCGGCTTCCAATACCCCCCGATTCTTTCCATTATAAATGTTACCGGACAAGATGAGAAGGCATTCCTCTTATTTTCCTGAATAACGGATGTTTCTTTTATTGCTGCCATTGTATACATACTTTTGGGTAAGTACTTGTGCAAAAGTAAGTATAAAATTACCTTTGTCCAGGAAATTAAATAGAAAAATATGAAAGTAACAGTAACAGGTTCTTTGGGAAATATTAGTCGTACGCTCATTGAAAAATTGGTGGCAAAAGGTCACGAAGTCAAGGTAGTAAGTTCAAATCCTGAACGGGCAAAAGAAGTGGAAGCGCTGAAAGCGATTCCTTTAACCGGCTCGGTAGAAGATTATGGATTTTTAAAAAAAGCTTTTGAGGGAAGCGATGCAGTTTATTTGATGGTCCCACCCAACTTCAGAACGGTTGATTTGAAAGAGTACATCAGGACCATTGGAAAGCAGTACGCTGAAGCGTTAAACCAAACAGGCGTAAAGTATGCGGTTAATTTGAGTAGCATCGGTGCTCATCTTGAAAATGGGCTAGGTCCAACAGGCTCAAATTTTTACGTTGAACAAAAACTAAATGAGCTGCAGGATGTGAATATATTACACTTGCGGCCCGGAATGTTCCTGACAAATTTTTATGGCGCAATACCCATGATCAAACACCAAAATATGTTGGGAAATAATTTCGGAGCTGCGGTCAATTTGCCACTTACACATCCGAGAGATATTGCAGAAGTGGCCTTCAGGTCGTTCGATTCGCTGTTAATTTCAGGAAAGCAAATCCAATATATTGTTAGCGATGAAAAGAAGGGATTTGAAGTTGCTGAAATATTGGGAACCGCGGTTGGAAAATCAAATGTCCATTGGGTTGAGTTTTCCGATGAACAATTTTTAAACGCCCTGAAACAAAACGGTTTTTCAGAACAAATGGCAAAGGTCTATATGGTTGAGATCGGTACTGCCTTGAGGGACGGCAGTTTTATGGAAGATTACAACAAAAACAAACTAAAATCGATAGGCGGAACTACATTGCAGGATTTTTCAAAAGAATTCGCGGTAGCTTATCAACACAGTAATTAAAAAATTGCTGTCCAGAGATAGTTTTGGTTTTGATAAAATTAAGGAGGCATTACAGCCTC
>Ga0070667_100004376_pt1 | contig 11919 bp, 8 predicted proteins | sample KBSS33metaG_FD_64659 | JGI IMG/M metagenome (GOLD analysis project Ga0070667, IMG submission 64659) | Switchgrass rhizosphere microbial communities from Kellogg Biological Station, Michigan, USA - KBS S3-3 metaG | ecosystem: Host-associated > Plants > Roots > Rhizosphere > Soil ...
GCGACGCCGAGGCCGTCCGCAATCTCTTTCGAGATATAGGGATCGTGTGCGACGAGCTCCATGCCGAAGGCGCGCGCGCGGAAGGCGACCTCCTGGCCGATTCGGCCCAGGCCGGCGATGCCGAGCGTTTTGCCGCGAAGCTCGGTCCCGAGAAACTTCTTTTTCTCCCACCGCCCGTCTTTCATGGCCCGGTCGGCGGCCGGCACCGCGCGCGCCAGCGCCAACATCAACGCGCAGGCGTGTTCCGCGACGCTGATGCTGTTGGCCCCCGGCGCGTTGACGACGAGCAGGCCGCGGGCGCTGGCGGCCGCAACGTCGACGTTGTCCACGCCGGTGCCCGCGCGGGCGACGATCCGCAGGCGCGGCGCCGCCGCGATGAGCTGTGCGTCGACCTTGGTGGCGCTGCGGACCAGCAGCGCGTCGGCGTCCGCCAGATCTGCTGCGAGCGCCGCGGGGGAACGTCCCGGACGCGCATCGACGACCCATCCCGCTTCGGCCCGGAGCAAGTCCAGGGCGGATGCGGGCAGATCGTCAGCGACGACAATCTTCATTGGGTCTAGTGGGTCTAGTGGGTCTAGTGCGTCGGGTGGGTCGGGTAGGTCCGTACTACCCGGCCTTCTTCGGTCCGATGCTGCGGAGGTAGTTCACGACATCCCAGATCTGATGGTCGGTCAGCTTCGGGCTGTACGCGCGCATGCCGGCAGTCTTGATGCCTCCGTGGATGGCCGTGTAAATCTCGCCGTCTGTCGATCCGTGCTTCCAGTCCGCATCCGTCAGGTCGGCCGGCTTCGTCTTCAGGCTCTCGGCCATCTTGCCGTCGCCTTTACCCGTCGTGCCATGACAGCCGACGCAGTTCTTTTCATAGAGCTCCTTGCCGGCCGCGATCGAGGTGGCGTCGGCGGCCACGGGATTTTTCATCTTGGCCGCGTCCATGTGCCGGTGCGCGCCGCCTTCCGTCGGATGCTGATGATCCTGTGGAATGCGCGCCGCGACCGACACCGCGAAGACACCGCCAACCGCAACCGCTGCGAACGCGTAGGTGAGAGTGCTGTGACGCATCGATCGAAACTCCTTGGCTACAGTATAATCCGTGGGTTTTGGTCGGCGCGGAATCGCTGCTGCCGACGCGCCCTGCTGTGGTGCAAACCGCTAAAACATTCAGAAGTCTGTATCACAACGGCGTAAACGCGGCGACTTTTCCACAGGGTTTTCCACAACGTTGGCGGAAATCTTTTCCCGCCGACAGGTGAGCTGACCTAAAAAGAGAAGCGATCGGCGATGGGCGTTTAGCGATCAGCCAGGGCGGGCCGCCGTCCAGTTGCCGAGAGCCGGGACCATGAGCCGAAAGCTGATAGCCGAGAGCCGAGAGCGAAAAAGATGCCCAATTTCCACTCGTTGAAGCCGCCGACCAGCGGTACGTCCATTTCGCGCAAGAACGGTCAGCTCGTCGTGCCCGACGATCCGATCATCCCGTTCATCGAAGGCGACGGCACAGGGCCCGACATCTGGCGCGCGAGTGTTCGCGTCTTCGATGCGTCCGTGCAGAAAGCGTACGGCGGCAAGCGCCGGCTCGCGTGGTTCGAGATTCTGGCGGGTGAGAAGGCGAAAAACCTGACCAGCGAATGGCTGCCGAACGACACGCTCGAGGCAGTGAAGGCTTACAAGGTCGCGATCAAAGGGCCGCTGACGACACCGGTTGGCGGCGGCATCCGCAGCCTCAACGTCACGCTTCGTCAAGTGCTGGACCTCTATTCGTGCATTCGGCCAGTCCGCTATTTCGAAGGCACGCCTGCTCCGGTCACGCATCCCGAACGCATGAACGTCGTCATCTTCCGCGAGAACACCGAGGACGTCTACGCCGGCATCGAGTGGGCCAAGGGCACGCCACAGGCCGAGCGCGTAATCGAATTCCTGTCGAAAGAAATGGGAAAGCGGGTGGCGCCGGATTCCGGCATCGGCATCAAACCGATCTCCGAAACCGGCACCAAGCGGCTGGTGCGGATGGCGCTTCAGTATGCGATCGCGAACAACCGGAAGACGGTCACGATCGTCCACAAGGGCAACATCATGAAGTTCACGGAAGGAGCCTTCCGGGACTGGGGCTACGAGCTGGCCAAAGCGGAGTTCCGCGACAAGATCGTGACGGAGGAAGAGGTCGGGCAGGGCGCGCCGCGGGACGGCAAAATTGTCGTCAACGACCGGATTGCCGACAGCGTGTTCCAGCAGATCCTGACGCGCACTGCGGAATACGACGTGTTCGCGACACCGAATCTGAACGGCGACTACCTGTCAGACGCGTGCGCGGCGCAGGTCGGCGGTCTTGGCATGGCGCCTGGCGCCAACGTCGGCGACGAGATCGCGTTCTTCGAGGCGACGCACGGTACCGCGCCGAAGTATGCCGGCAAAGACGTCATCAACCCGGGCTCGGTCATTCTGTCCGGGGTCATGATGCTCAACTACCTCGGATGGACCGAGGCGGGCGCACTCATCGAGCGCGGGCTCGAGAAGACCATCAGTCAGAAGAAGGTCACCTACGACCTGGCGCGCCAGATGACGGGCGCGACCGAGTTGAAGACGTCGGAGTTCGCCGACGCCATCATCGCGAACATGTAAGCCTGACAAGGACACAAAGGTTCACAGAGGACACAGAGACGATGAATCGCAAAGTGACGGTCGTGGGTGGCGCGGGGAATGTGGGCGCGACGGTGGCGCGCGGGGTCGCCGACAAGTCGCTGGCCGACGTCGTCGTGATCGACATCGCCGACCAGAAAGCGGCCGGCATCGCGCTCGACATGCTGGAAGCCTGCCCGGTCTGGGGCTCCGACTCGCGCATCCTCGGCACCGGCGATTACGCGGAGAGCGCCAATTCGGACATCGTGGTCATCACGTCCGGCGTCCCGCGCAAACCAGGAATGAGCCGCGACGATCTGCTGAATGTGAACTACAAGATCATGCAGCAGGTCACCGAGCAGGTAGTGAAGCACTCGCCGAACTGTCTGATCATCGTCGTGTCGAATCCACTGGACGCGATGGCGCAGGCGGTCTTCAAACTGTCGAAGTTCCCGAGGGAGCGGGTCATCGGCATGGCCGGCGTGCTCGACTCGGCCCGCATGCGCGCGTTCATCGCGAAAGAACTGAACGTGTCGGTCGAGAACGTACATGCCTTTGTGCTCGGCGGGCACGGCGATACGATGGTGCCGCTGCCGCGTTACTCCACCGTCGCCGGCATCCCGATCACGGACCTGATGGACCAGGCGACGATCGACCGCATCTCGGCCCGGACGGCTGGGGGCGGACTCGAGATCACGCAGCTGGTCGGCACGAGCGCGTGGTACGCGCCCGGCGCCTCGGTGGTCGAGATGATCGCCGCCATCCTGCTCGATAAGAAGAAGATCCTGCCGTGCTCCGTCTACCTGCAAGGCGAGTACGGCGTGCGGGATCTGTTCGTCGGCGTGCCCTGCAAGCTCGGTGTGCGCGGTCTCGAACAAATCATCCAAATCAAACTGACACCGGACGAGGACGCAGCGTTCAAGAAGTCGGCTGCGGCGGTCAAGGAGCTCGTCGGCGTAATCGGGGTGTAGCTGACACCCGACGGGGCGAGGGGCTAGCTGTCAGGAACTTTCCGCATGCCGCGCGCGTATATTGCCTTCATTGAAGTCAAATAGCCCATCCGACGTCTATCTCGGCGAACTGGAACAGCAGCTTCTGCTCGTCGTGCTGCGTCTCGGCGACGAGGCATACGCCAATCCCATCGGCGACCTGCTGGCGAAGGCCGCTGGCCGGGTGGTTTCGCGCGGGGCCCTCTATACGGCACTCGAACGGCTCGAGCAAAAGGGCTGTCTGCGATCGTCCCTGGGCGACCCGCTGCCCGAGCGCGGCGGGCGCGCCCGCCGCTACTTTACGGTCACCGCCGCGGGACTGCGCGGCCTGCGTCAGTCGCGCCGCGTGCTCCTCGGGTTGTGGGAAGGCCTCGAATCGAAGCTGGAGCCGTCGTCGTGATCCTGCGGCCGCCAGGGGTCGCGGAGCAGCTTCTGGCGAGGGCTTTGCGGGCGTCGCCTTATCGCGACGACATCCTCGGCGATCTCTACGAATCGTATGCGGCTGTTGCCGCCGCGCATTCGATCCCGTACGCGCGATGCTGGTATTGGGCGCATGCGATTCGACTGGCGGCGCGCACTATCCTCCGCGCCCAACCCGTTTCCTCCGTCCAACCTGCGAAGGAACACCGTATGGACCGCTTGTTGATGGACCTCCGATTCGCGATCCGATCGCTCGTCAAGCAGCCAACGACGACGATCGCGATCGTCGTGACGCTGGCATTGGGCGTCGGCGCCAACACGGCGGTGTTCGGCGTCATCGATGCGCTGCTGCTGCGGCCCTTCACGATGCGCAACGTCGATCGGATCGTGATGCCGGTCAGCACGTCGCCGCACTGGAGCGGGCGGCGCGAAACCGTGTCGGCTGCTGATTTCCTCGACTGGCGGACGAGCTTGCGCGGCGGCGCGATCGATCACCTCGCCGGGATGAACTGGTGGGACGCGAATCTCGTGGGCCGCGATCAGCCCGAACGCGTGTTGGGGTTTTTCGTGTCGCCGGAATTCTTTGCCGCGCTCGACGCGCATGCGGCGATCGGCCGGACGTTCCTGCCGGAGGAGGAGATTACCGCCAACGCGACCCGCGTGGTCCTGAGCGACGGGCTGTGGAGACGGCGGTTCGGCGCCGATCCGTCAATCGTCGGCAAGAGCACGCTGATCGACGGCGCGCAATGGCTGGTCGTCGGCGTGATGCCGCCGACCTTCGACTTTCCGATGCGCGCGGAATTGTGGGGCGTGCTGTCACTAGACGAGAAGTCGGCGCGCAACCGCAGCAACCACTACTTGACGGTCATCGGCAGGCTCGGCGATGACCGCACCCTGGACGAGGCTCGCGGTGAGCTTCGCGCGCTGTCGCAGCGGCTGGCGCGCGAACACCCCGAGACGAATTCACAGCTGGGGGCGGAGGTGTACACGGTCAGTCGCGGGATGGCCGACGTCGGAGTGCCCGCCGTGCTGGCGTTGTGGCAGGCCGCGGGCCTGTTCGTCCTGCTCATCGCCTGCGCGAACATCGCCAACCTGCTGCTCGCGCGCGCGGCCGAGCGCGAACGGGAGATGGCGATACGCCTTGCGCTCGGGTCGAGCCGGGGCCGCGTCGTTCGTGGCTCTCTGCTGGAAAGCGCGATGCTCGTCGTGGCTTCGACGCCGCTGGCGCTGGCCGTGGCATGGGCAAGCCTCCGCCTGATGCGCGCCTCGATGCCGGCGCGAATCGTGCGCTACATCGCCGGTTGGGATCAAATGGGCCTCGACTTCCGCACGATTGCCGTCACGCTGACGTGCGCCGCAGTGGCCGCGCTCATCTTCGGAACCGTTCCCGCCGTGCAGCTGGCGCGCGGCGTCGTCTCCGACGCGCTGAAAGCGGACGGCCGCACCGGCGCCGGCCCAGGCCGGCAGCGCGCGCGACGTGTGCTGGTCGTCGCGGAAATCGCGCTGGCGCTGCCGCTCCTGGTCGCTGCGATGCTGAGCATTTCCACCGTGACCCGGTTTCTCACGAGCTGGCAGGGCTACGACCCCAACAACGTGCTGACGATGCGCCTCGTGCTTCCGGAGCTGCGCTACCCGGACGCCGACAGCCGGGAACGGTTCACCGTCGCCGCGCTCGATCGGCTGCGCACGATGCCCGGGGCCGTGGCGGTCGCGGCCGGCAATGTCCTGCCGGCCATCGATTCGAACGCGAGCCGGGCGATCGAGCTCGCCGGGCAGCCGCCGGTCGATCCATCGAAGGCGCCACGGGTCGACTATCGCGTCGTCTCGGAGCAGTACTTCGAGGTGCTGCGGACACCGCTGGTGTCCGGCCGGGCGTTCACGACGGCGGATCGCAAGGGCAGCGAAGCCGTGGCCATCGTCAGCGAGGCGATGGCGCGCAAGTTCTGGCCGTCCGGCGGAGCGCTCGATCAGCAGATCCGCATCGCGAACGGGCCGTGGATGCGTGTGGTCGGCATCTGCGGCGATATCGTCCACGACTGGTTCGATGTCGGCACCACCGGCAGTCGTGTGCCGACGCTGTACCGGCCGATCGCGCAGGCGCCCGCCGACACCTTCGCGTTAGCGATCCGGACGACCGGCGATCCGTTGTCGCTCGTCAACGACACGCGCATCGCGCTGGCGAAGGTTGACGCCACGCAGCCGATCTTCGACGTCATGACGCTGCGGCAGGTGCTCAACGAGAAGACGATCAGCCTGCGCTACATCGCCACGGTGATGGGGGTGTTCGCGGGTCTCGCGGTCCTGCTGGCCGTGCTCGGGTTGTACGCGGTCATGACGTTTCTGGTCGCGCGGCGCGTGCGCGAGATTGGCGTCAGGATCGCGCTCGGCGCGACATCGCACGATGTGGTTCGGTTGACGCTGGGTCAGGCGGCGCGACTCACCGCCGTCGGCATTGCCGTCGGCTTCGTGATGGCCGTCGCCCTGGGGCGGCTGATGGAGGCGGGCCTCCTCGGCATCGTGTCGAGCGACATCCGGATATCGGCGGCACTGGCGGCGGGGCTGGGAGCGACGGCGCTGTTCTCGAGTTACCTGCCCGCACGCCGCGCGGCGTCGGTGGATCCGATCGTCGCGCTACGCGCCGAGTAAACGGAGACGACGGGGCGAACGGGATTACACGGAGGAACGGAGAAACAGAGGTTGAACAGACGGTTCGACGGGTCGGCCTGCGACGCCCGTCGAACCGCTCCCTCCGTTTCGTTCTCCGTTGCTCCGTTTCTCTGTGGTTAAACCGTTCTCCCCGTGACCTCCGTTAGAACTGGTATCTCAGGCTCAGCTGAACGTCCCGGCGCTCGTCTCTCTTCGTAGTGATGCGCCCGAAGTTGGCGTTGCTCGGGTCGCTCGAGGCGACGTTGTTCCAGTTCGCGTGGTTGATGAAGTTGAAGATCTCGGCGCGGAACTGAAGTTTCTGCGTTCCCGTCAAACGGAAATTCTTGAAGAACGCGATATCCCAGTTCTGCTCGCCGGGGTTGTACGCGAGGTTGCGCGTGCCGTTGCCGAAGGTGCCGTTGGCCGGCACGGCAAACGACGCCGGATCGATCCAGTAGTTGGTGTCGTTGCCAGATCCGGCCGAGAACTGCCGGTTCGCATTGCCGATCGGATCCGCGACCACGTTGTAGGGCTGCCCGAAATTGCCGTCGCCCACGCCCGCGATGTCGTTGGTGCGCGTCACCGAGAACGGCGTGCCGGTCCGGAAGATGCTCGCCCCTGAAATCTGCCAGCCGCCGGCCAGGTTCTTCAGCAGCGTGTTCTGATCCTTCCAGAAGGGCAGATCGTAGATGTAGTAGACGCTCAACACGTGACGCCGGTCGAAGCTCGCCGGGCCCCAGAAGTTCGAGTCGTCGTAGGTGTTCCACACCACGTCACGCTTCGTGCTGCCGTTGTCTTCGGACTTGCTGAGCGTATAGGCCGCGCCAACCTTGAGGCCGTTCGCGTAGCGACGGTCGGCGCTGAGCTGCAGGCTGTTGTAGGTCGAGCGGCCGGCGTTCTCCGCCAGCCGGATGGCCCCGTATCCCAGATACGGCCGCAGCGCGGCGACGTTCACGCCGGGGTTCGCCTGCAGCGTGCCCGGGAGGAGCTGATTGATATTGCGCTCCCGCTGCAGGTACTTGCCGAGACGGCCGACGTAGGTGGCATCCAGCACGAAGCCGCCCGGCAGTTCGCGCTGAATGCCAGTCGACCACATGTACGCCACCGGGTGCTTGAACTCGACGTCCTGCGCCGTCATCGCGAAGGGCAGGCTCGCGGCGCCGCCGGCATTTGGACTGTCCACGCTGCCGTTGCTCACGCTGACCTGCGGCTGGAACGGCGGGTTGCCGCCGAGCAGCGACGAGTCGTTGAGCGTCACGCGGTTGTGGAAGACGCCGGTGGCGGCGCGGAGGATGGTCCGTTCGTTGATCGAGTACGCGGCGCCAAACCGCGGCTCCAGCGCGTTGAAATGCGTCTGCGAAAAGCCCTCGGGCTGACCGCGGAACAGCGCGAGCACGGCGGGATCGCTCGCCACCACGAGACTCGTGCCATCACCTTGGAAGCCAGTGCCGGGCAGCACGATGCCGTTGTACCGGTTACCGCCGGTGATCCGGCCGCTCGCGCGGTCGATGACAGCGGCCGTGGCCTTGTCGTAGAACTGCGTCTCGAAGTTGGCAATGTTGTTGGTCTGCGAATGCCAGGGTGGCCAGATCGCCCAGCGGATCCCACCCTCGATCGTCAGATTGCTGGCCGGCTTCCAGGAATCCTGAAAGAACACGTCGGTCGCGAGGGCACGCCACTTTGTGAACGCGCGCTGGCCGATCTCGCCGTAATTGCTGAAGAGACCCATGGCGACGTTCGCGACCGCGAGACCGGATCCGCCCGCGCGATTGTCCAGGAACTCGAACCGGCCGTTCTGGTTGTTCGTGCTCCCGGGGATCGCCTGGACGTTGATCTGATCGAAATCGTCCTCACCCGAATACTCGACCACCGCGCCGGCCTTGAAGGTGTGCCGCCCCTTGACGAGCGTGGCCGCGTCGGAGAACGTGTGAATCGGTCCCTGTGACGAGGACGGGTACGGTCCGCCATCGATTTCGGTGAAGTTCGCGATGGTGATCGTCGGAATCTTGTCGGGAATCTCCTTGTTCGCCGGGAAGATGTACGGGTAGTTGATCCCGGTTCGGCTGCGCTTGTACAGCTCGGTGCCGGTAAACACGTTGATGAACACCTGATCGAGCGAGTGGGTGTACGTCGCTTCGTTGATCAGGTTGCTCCGCAGTGTGCTCGTCCAGCTCAGAGTCTGCGTCGAGTTGGGACGATCCCAGTCGGTTCGCGCGTAGGGGAACGTGCCGCGGAAGGCATCGATCGCGACCCAGCTGTACTTCGAGTACCGGAACGTGAGCTGGTTCGTATTGTTCAGGCGATAGTCGAACCGGATGTTGTCCTTGCGCTGGTCCTGCGGGTTCTCGCTGTTGAAGATCGCGTTATTCGTGCCCTGCGAATAGCCGGGCGTCGGCAGCGGGTAGGCGTTCAAGAGCGCCATCCCGTTCGCGGATAACTGGCTGGCCGGGATGACGTTGTTCGGGAACGGCTGCCCGGTGAGCGGGTTTGTCAGCGTGATGGCGCGGCCAAAGAACCGGTTCGCCGGGTTCAGCAGCTCGCTGAAGTCGCCTCGCCGCATCGCCTCGCTCGGCACGGTGGCGCTGTTGGTCTGGACCGCCAGGTAGTTCACCCACTCCTGCGCCGCGAAGAAGAACAGACGATCCTTGAAGGCCGAACCCGGAATCGGTCCGCCGAACGAATAGCCGTACTGCTTGTAGTCGAACGGCGCCGCCCCGCTGTTCTCGATCGCATTCGGGCTGCGATTGCGCGCCCACGTGTTGGCCTGCAGCTTGTCGTCGCGCAGAAAGTACGATCCGCTGCCGCTGTAACGGCTGCTGCCGCTCTTGGTGACGAAGCGGATCTGGCCGCCGCTGGCGCGCCCGAACTCCGGCATGTAGTTGCCGGTCAGCACCTGGACTTCCTGGATCGCGTCGACGTTCTGGATGCCGACGATGGCGCCGCTGGCCCGCGTGCGGACCGCGGTGGCGCCGTCAATCGTGATGTTGTTCTCGTCGGTCCGGCTGCCGTTGATGTTGTAGCCGCCGTTGCCGAGGTCCGAGAAGCCGCGCGAGTTGAAGTTGCCGCCCATCACGCCGGCTTTCAGCCCGACGACGCCGATGGGATTACGGCCGGAGAACGACATCAACTCGATGTCCTTCGCCTCTACCGTCTTCCGCAGGGCGACATCGGTCTGCAGCGGCGGCGATATGGCGGCGACCGTCACTTCCTCGCTGATCGTGCCGGTCTGGAGCGCGAAGTCGAGGTTGATGGAGCCGGCCGCGTCGAGTGGAACGTTCTGCCGGCTCGTCTTCTTGAAGCCCGTCAGCTCGGCGATGATGTCGTAGCGGCCGGGCAGCAGGTTCGGAAAGGTGTAGAAGCCGGTGCCGTTGGTGATGGTGGTCTGGGCCTGCTGGGTTTGTGTGTTGGTGACCGTCACGGTCACCCCGGGCATGACGCCGCCCTGTTCGTCCTTGATCGTTCCGGAGATCGACCCCCGGTCGAATTGCGCAAACGCCGGAACCACGCTACCGACGAGCAGCGCAAGCGCCAACGCTACGTTCCTCCAGTTCTTCATGACATCCCTCCTCAGGGTCTTTCAAAGGTCTGTTTCGCAAACGGCGGCCGGATGATAGCACCGCCGTCGACGGCTGGAAACAGGCGTAGAATGCCGCTATGGGCGACTCTGAACTCGTCGTCGTTCAGACCTTCAGCAGCCGACCCGAGGCGGACATCGCCGTGAGCGCCCTCGAGGCGGCTGGGATCGACTCGATGATTCTCGCGGACGATGGCGGGAGCCAGCGGCCCGCCCTCGCGTGGGCCGGTGTCGGGTTCCAGGTCACGGTGAGAAGCGAGGACGCCGAGGCGGCGCGCGCCATTCTCGAGACCCCCGCACGCCCCGTTCCGGAATGAGCAACCGCCGCGTCGCCGATTACGATCGCATCGCTGATCGGTACGACCGCCGTTACGGCCTGCACGCCTACGCCGGCGTCAGAGACGCCCTCTTCAATTCTTTGGATTCCGGAACCGTGACCGCCGCGATCGAAGTCGGCTGCGGCACCGGCCACTGGCTCGCCGAGATCCGCCGGCGCTACCCGTCGGCCGAGCGACTGCTTCTCGCAGGCGTCGAGCCGGCGGCCGGAATGTTGTCGCGGGCGCAGGCCGCGAACCCTGACGCGCGGCTCGTGCGCGCGCGGGCGGAAGCGCTGCCGTGGCGTGACGCGACGTTCGACCGGGTGTTCTGTGTCAACGCGCTGCATCATTTCGCAGATCGCGCGCGCTTCTTTCACGAGGCGCGCCGCATTTTGAAACCCGGCGGCGCGCTCATGTCGATCGGCAAGGACCCGCACGCCGACCGCGACTCGTGGTGGGTCTACGACTACTTTCCCGAGACGCTGACGATCGATCGGGATCGCTTCGCGCGCGTCCGCATGCTGCGCGGCGAACTCGCGCAGGCCGGCTTTGCCTGGGCGGAATCGTCCGAGGTGGACCGTATCGAATCGGTCATGCCCGCGAGCGAGGCCTTCGCCGCCGGCGTCGTGGACGCTGCCTATACCTCGCAGCTGACCGTGCTGTCCGACGACGAATTTCGCGCGGGCGCCGCCCGCATTCGCGAGGCGAACGTCGCCGCGGCAGGACAGCTCAACCTCACCACGGACTTCCGGTTGTACGCGACCGTCGGCTGGGTCGGCTAGGGCCGAAGCCAACAGCGACTGCTGAAAAGCCGGCTAGTGGCTATGGCGAATCAGTACCGCCGGGATCGCCACGAAAGCACGAAGACGCGAAAAAGACCAAAGGGTTTCGTGATTTCGTGTTTTCGTGGCAGGCCACAACAGGTCCCGATTCAGCGTGGACGCTCCTAGTCCCTGAATACCGCCGCCTGGGCCTTGATGTATTCGCGGGTCATCTTCGCGATATTCGAGATTGGAATCTCTTTCGGGCAGACGGCCTCGCACTCGCCTTCGTTCGAGCAGCTGCCGAAGCCCTCGGCATCCGCCTGCTCGACCATCGATACGACACGCCGGTAGCGTTCCTGCTGGCCCTGCGGGAGCAGCGACAGATGCGTGAGCTTGGCGCCCACGAACAGGTGCGCCGACGCGTTCTTGCAGGCGGCGACGCACGCGCCGCAGCCGATGCAGGCGGCCGAGTCCATCGCCTGCTCCGACACGTCCTTGGGAATCAGGATCGCGTTGCCGTCCTGCGCGCCGCCGACGTTGACGGAGCAGTAGCCGCCCGCGGCGATGATGCGATCGAAGGCGCTCCGATCGACGATCAG
>Ga0070667_100004386_pt1 | contig 11905 bp, 8 predicted proteins | sample KBSS33metaG_FD_64659 | JGI IMG/M metagenome (GOLD analysis project Ga0070667, IMG submission 64659) | Switchgrass rhizosphere microbial communities from Kellogg Biological Station, Michigan, USA - KBS S3-3 metaG | ecosystem: Host-associated > Plants > Roots > Rhizosphere > Soil ...
TCGGCTGCGCCGCGAGGCGTCATCCAGTTCTGCCAGACCACGCCCGCGGCGTTGCCGCGCGCGGCCGCGACCGACAGTGCGATGCCGACCGAAGCACGCGCGGCATTTGCACCCGCGGCCCCCGCCGATACCCAGGATGAACTAACGGTCGACGCGGTCGCCGTCGCCGCCGGTGTGGACACCAGAAGCGGGGCCCACAGGTACATGGCGACGGCAGCGCCGCCGACCGCGGTTGTTGCCGCGGCAAACCCGACCGGATGGGCGCCAACCCACCGAGCCATCTTCCCGAACGAATCGAGCTTCGATCGCACCTTGCGTGCGATCTCTCCAAGCTTCTTCTTGACCCAGTCTTTCGCGGATTGGTACGCCGCCCACGCGAGCAAGAAGAGCAGCGCAACAATCGCAAGCTCGACCCATGACCAGAAGTCCACGCTTCCTCTCCCTGCCGCGCCGGGGACGCGCGGATTATCAGTCCTCGATCCACTGGCGGTCGTTGTCGAACGGCATCTTCAGGCGAGGCACTTCTCCTACCCGAGGGATCGTCAAGCCTGCAGAATCGAACTCGACCTTCCGTCGGATCAGCTCCTCAGCGAAGGAAGCAACATGATCGGCATCCATCCCGACAACCAAGCTCCCGAGCTCAGGGACTACAACGTCTATACCAGCGATCCGGTGCTGCGCCGCGCGGTCGAGCGCGGCGACGCGCGGTGGCGCGATGCTGAGCTGGTACGCCAAGGCACGGAATACGGCGCCGAGGCGACTCTGCGCCTCGCCGAGGACGCCAATCGATTCGAGCCCGAACTGCACACACATTCGCCCACGGGCGAGCGCATCGATCAGGTGAGGTTCCATCCGGCCTGGCACACCATGATGTCGATCGCCCGGCGCAATGGGATCGCCAACTTGCCGTTCTTCGACGATCGACCCTCGGCCTGGTCGGCCCACGGCGCGTCGCTCTACATGCACAGCCAGATCGAGTCGGGCTCGACCTGCCCGACGACGATGACCAAGGCGTGCATTCCGCTGATGCGTCTGAATGCACCGCTGTACGCCGCCACTGCCCCGCTGCTGGCGTCGCTGGAGCACGACCCGCGCGACGTGCCGTTGACGCAGAAGCGCTCGATGACAGTCGGCATGGGCATGACCGAGAAGCAGGGCGGCAGCGACCTGCGTACCAACACCACCCGCGCCGTGCCCGCCGGCGAAGGTGCGTGGGGCCCCGAATATCTCCTCACCGGCCACAAGTGGTTCTTCTCGGCGCCGATGTGCGATGGCCACCTCGTGCTCGCCAAGACCGACGAGCGTGGCGCGACCTGCTTCTTCGTGCCGCGCTGGCGGCCCGATGGTGGCAGGAACCCCGTTCACATCCAGCGTCTCAAGGACAAGGTGGGCAACCGCTCCAACAGCAGCAGCGAGGTCGAGTTCAAGGACGCCTTGGGCGTGCTGGTGGGGGAGGAAGGGCGCGGCATCTCCACCATCATCGAGATGGCCACCTACACCCGGCTCGACTGTGCGCTTTCCAGCGCGGGCTTCATACGTCAAGCGTTCGCTCAGGCGTTGCATTACACGCGCCACCGTTACGCCTTCGGCAAGGCACTGGTCGACCAGCCGGTGATGGCCGAACTGTTGGCCGACATGGCGCTCGAATCCGCAGCCGCCACCCTCCTGGCGATGGACCTGGCCAGCCGCTTCGGGTCCGCAAGCGCGATCGACGCCGCTTGGCGCCGAGTGATGACGCCGGTGGCCAAGTTCTGGAACTGCAAGCGCGCCGTGGCCTTGACCGGCGAAGCCATGGAAGTGTTCGGCGGCAACGGCTACGTCGAGACCGGTCCGATGGGGCGCCTTTTCCGGGAAGCCCCGGTGAATTCGATTTGGGAGGGATCGGGCAACGTGATGTGTCTGGACGTGCTGCGCGCGCTTTCACGCAATCCCGACGATGCCCACCTCATGCTCGACCACCTACAGGAGGTGGCCACGCAAGCCCCCCGCGTGCTGGCTCAACTGAGCAAGTTGCGCGACGCCATCGCCCAGCCCCCCGAGGTGCTCGAGCGCGAGGCCCGACGGTTCACGCAGCGGTTGGCGCTGGTCAGCCAAGCCTGCCTGATGCTTCGGCATGGCAGCGCCGACACTTCGGACGCCTTCATCTGCAGCCGCTTCGACCCCGACTGGGGTCCTGTCACCGGGGTCAGCTCAGGCACGAGCAACCCAGCCGCGCTGCTGCGCGAGGCGTGGACCTGAGCGAAGGTCACCTCTTTGCGCGATGTGACGGATCCAGGCCAATCAGCGAGCCGTAGAACGCGGCGTGCTGCCGCACGCTGTTATCAACGCAAATCGAGCCCGGATTGCCAGCCTCGCAGCAAGGCACCGGCTGCCGGGGATGTATCCCGATAGCGAGTACGTGGAGGCCGGAGGGCTGATGTCGTACGCCGCGAACAACTCCGATCAGCAGACACTCGCCGTTCGCGAATGACTGACGGCTCATGGCCGACTGCCGGTGAAGATTGCGCGTGGCACACTGAGCCGACGCTCGGCCCAGCTCCGGCCGCCGCAACCCACCCCAGAGGAGACATCGATGCTGACTACGGAGAAGACGGCCGACTACGTGAATCGTTGGGTCGCCGCGTTCGAGTCGAAGGACCTCGATCGCGTGCTGGCCTTCTACGCCAACGACGTGACCTTCCACTCCCCGTTGATTGCGCGGCTGAGCCATGACCCCAGCGGCACCGTGCACGGCAAGGCGGCGCTGCGCGCGTACGTGAAGAAAGGCTTCGAGGTGTTCGACCACATCAAGTTCACCGTACTCGACGTGCTGCGCGGCGTCGACAGCATTGCGATCCACTACAAGGGCATCACGGGCACGCATGTCGTCGAGGTACTCTGCTTCGACAAGGACGGCGTGGTCCGCGAGTCGTACGTGCACTACGCGTCGCCTGATTAGCAACAGAGTTAGGGCTCATCCCATGAGCTAGCCAGGTGCGGCGCTGGCAACCGCAAAGTCCGGCGCTTCCGCGAGAGCGACGCGTGTCGCTATTTCTTCGAGAGCGTGCTGCGGCGCTGCATGAGCGAAGGACTCGTAGCCGGCGAAGGCTTCGCGATCGACGCCAGCGTCATCAAGGCAGATTTCAACCGAGTCTCTTGGTGCGCAAGGGCAACCGAGCCCCGTACAAGCGTATGAGATAGAGGCATCCAGCCCGGATGCTTGCAGTTGGAGTCGGCCGACAAGGACATCGGCGGCGCGTGGTCCGCAGTGACTTGCTTGGCGGTGGCAAGGCCCGGAAGAGGCCGCTCGAAGAGCCTGCGCCCCTGTGCGCATCGTTTGCCTTGCGCCTCAAGGGGAAACCCGCTGTCGGCGCGATTGACAAATGAGCGCCGTGATTGGCAGCTCCCGATCCGAATCGCCTTCCCGATCAAGGGCTGGCCGGGAGCGGTATGGAAACTGCTTTATGCCATGCGCGAATAAAGATTAAACCCAATCTTCGGGGAGGTAATTGCAATGAAGACCGGGATCCTGGCCGAATTAGCTCGCGCGGCGATCGCCGCCTTGCCGCTGGTCTTTGCCAACGCCGCTCTGGCAGGGCCGGTCCTCACCAGCACGTATACCCCGCTGATCACTGCCGGCGCACCGCCAGACTCGCCGCTCGCCCATGTCGATCCGAACGTCTTGGCCTCGTCGTTTCTCGGGCGTGGTCAGCATCAATATCCGCTACAACAACGCGAACGGCGTGCAGCAATCGTTCATCTGCTCGGGCACCCTGGTGTCCAGTCGCGACGTCGTGACCGCCGGCCACTGCGTCGACACCAATGGCAATGGCACAGTGATCGACCTCACCAAAGCGGGTAGCGACGTCCGCGTGGTGTTCAACTCCAATGGCACCGCAAATGCCGTCATCACCGCCGACAAGGTGTCGATGAATCCGAACTACCAGGGCTTCGGGGTTTGCCCTGCAGGCGTGAACAACTTCTGCGTCAACGACGACGTGGCGGTGATCCACCTGGGCGCGGACGCGCCCGCCAGCGCCAAGATCTATCGCACCTACACGGGCGAGGTCGGCTCGGGGCAACTGATCACGATGGTCGGTTATGGCACCTCCGGCGACGGCATCAACGGCTTCACCATCGACCCGAGCTTCTTCGTCAAACGCAGCGGCCAGAACATCATGGATCTGTTCGACGGCAACGACGAGAACGGCTTTGGAGGCCCGAATGAAGTCTGGTACGCCGACTTCGATGGCGGCGGGCAGAACACCTTCTGCACGTACTTCGGGGTCTGTACCCCGACCCTGGCGAATAACAGGGAGTCGGGAATCGGTGGCGGCGACTCTGGTGGCGCCGCCTTCATGCGCATCGGCGCTGAAGACTTCCTCGTCGGCACCGACACCTTTAGCCAACGTTTCACCATAGGCGGTGTTACGCAGACGGCCGGCACCTTTGGCACCGCTTTCGGCGGCATTCTGCTGAATTCGTACATGGACTACCTCGAGTTGGCCACCAACGGCGCGATCGAGGGGTTCAAGGTTCCGGAGCCCGGCTCGCTGCCCTTGGTCGGCATCGCCCTGCTGGGCATGCTGGGCGCGGGCCGCCGCCGCCGCGATTGCGCGGTAAACGTCGAGGATCCCGCCCGGATCGCTATCGGCTGAGGACCCCTAGGCGGGTGATCGCCGGGTTGGCGAAGGGCAGGTGTGAGCGATCTGTCGTCAGCAATAGCAAGGGTTGTTCGCGCAATGAATGCGCGCAGCGTTCTTTATGCGGTTGGGTTTCCGCAGTCGTCACCGAGCCACAGCGGCCGCCCCTAGCTCTTCACCCTCGGTCGCTCCTCCGCATGCGGATGGCTGACCATCGGGAATGGGTCGTTGGTTCGGCGAAGCATGAAGTCCAAGCCGCGCCAGCCGACACCCGACCGTTTTATGATCGCTTCTTGGCTGTGGAGGCGCGACGGCTATGAACTCAGCGATTGCTATGTTCGGCGCGATCGTCGGTCTGGTCGTCGCCGCTCACGCACCGGTGGCGCACGCCAGCACCATCTCGTATTCCTGGTCGGGCACTTGCGACGACGCACCTTATCCAGCAGGTTGCGGAACCGGGATGGCTCATGCCCTCCTTGAGTTGCAGGACTATTCGCCCGGGGCGGAGTTGCATCGCGACAACCTTCTGTCCTTCGCGTACTTTTCGGACTTGTATGACACTGGCTATACCGCGCAGTTCGGATTCGCAATAGGCGCTGGCTCGCTCCCGGCGGTTCCCTTCGGAACACCGTTCAACACCGACTTGACGATCCTCATCTGGGACAATCCGATGCATACGAGCGCGTCCATATTCGAGACGTTCACGTTTCTCAATAACCGCTGGTGCTTCAACGGCTGCGGGCACGATGTCGGGATCAACTCCAATTTCCTGCAGGTCGCGCAGGTGCCCGAACCGCACGTCTTCGCCCTTCTGGGCCTCGGCCTCGCCATTGGCGCACTGAGCCGTCGCTCGCGAGCTCCCGTCGTCGTCGTGGACTCAGCAATTGCACCCGAGGTGTGAGTCAGGCCGCGGTTGCTACTCCGACACTTCGTCCGCTGTCGAGGCATTGAAGGCGTTCGGTAAGGTTGCCGTAAGGTGATCTTCTCAAGTGGGCATCGGCTCCAAGGTGATCCCTGCCGCAACCAAGCGCTGGCCCAGTGCGAGGCCCAGCCCGCTCGCGGGCGTGAGGACGCCGCCGCCGCGCTGGCCACCCGGAAGGGCTTGCGGTTGCGTCGCCAGCGCAAGGGCCGATTCGCAGACGAACTTCGTCGTCGCGCGGTTGCCAGGGTCGCCTTGGCCCGCGACGCCACCCCGCAGCACCTTGCCACTGGCGGTCTTGCCGACGAGCTCGCAGCGAAACGATCCGCCGTCCATCGTGCTCTCCGACGGACCCTGTCCAGGTGATACCGCGGCGGCACGGGCCAGTGCGCGCCAGGTCTTGAAGCGCATCGCCGCCTGTCCCAAGCCCATGCCGATGCTGATGCCCGTGGCAGCCGCAGCGGCGAGCGGCCCTCTGCCGAAGCGCATGTACTCCTGGTAGGTGAAGTGCGCGCCGTAGGCCGCGTCGCCGCGCGCTCTCAGCAACGCAGCCGTGCGGCGCACCACCCGGGTGTTGATCGGCCCCATCACGAAGGGGCCCACCCATGCGTCGAAATCAGCGTCGTGATGCGGTGCCACGGGGTCCGCATGCTCGGTCGGGTTGCGCGGTACGGAGTTCGGGGGATTGAGCAGAAACGGGTCGGCGAGCAGCCGGTCCTGGCCGGCCTCGATCAGGTTCAGTGCCGAAGCCAGCGTGCCGCCGTTGAGACCGCCCCGCATCGAATGGCAAGCCTTCACGTCCACGCACTGCTCACCGTGCCGTCGCCAGATGGTCTCGGCAACCAGCCACGCGCCGAGATCGGACGGCACCGAGTCGAATCCGCAGCAGGGGATGATGCGCGTGCCGTCCCGCGCAGCCTGCGCATGGTGACGATCTATCAGCGCGCGCACCCAGGGCGTTTCGCCGGTGATGTCGACGTAGTGGGTGCGGTGCGCCACGCAGGCCGCGACGAGCGCGCTGCCATGGAGAGCAAACGGGCCCGCGGTGCTGAGAACCACCACGGCCTGCCCGGCCAGCGCGCCCAGCGCCTTGTCGTCGGCCGCATCGGCCACGATGATCCCGGCGCCGGCGGCACCAGGTCCGCAGGCTTGTTGCACCTGCTCGAGCTTTTGCGCCGAACGGCCAGCGAGCGCCCAGCGCACGCCGTTGGCATGCGCGGCGAAGTGAGCCACCGTCTGGCGGCCGACGAAACCCGTGGCGCCATAGAGCACCACGTCATACGACCGGCGGGTCGAGGTCCGCTTCGCATTCACAGTCATTCTCCTTCGATCGGTCGCTCTAACCGATCATGATCCGTCGGCACCTCATCGAACGGCACCGTTTGCAGCGCGATGACGCGAGCTCGCATCTCCGGCGTCGGCGTTGAGCGCAGGGGCGAACGTAACGAGCGAAGCGCGACGACGTGCCGGGGCTCGTGTGCCCCAGCGACGGTTCTGCTAAGCAGGAAGACGTCATCACGCTGATTGTCCCCGGACGTTAGATCGGGCAAGCGGATTTTGGAGGCTTCGTTGCGGTAATGAATTCAATCTTGCGTAGAAGAGCGGCGGATGACTCATCCCTCGGTCCGTGCGTGGCGCTATCGGCCACAGCATGCAGCCCAGCAAGCGTGCCAAGACCACGCGCTGCTCAGGGGCGAGTAGGGTGTCGACAATCATTCCCCCGTCGCGCCGCTTCGGATGGAGCGGCTGGCGTTTAGGCGTCAAAGAAAGCACCTGACGCTCCGTCGACTTCGGGAGCGCGATGATCCCCCTGGTGCTGATGCGATGACCGGCCCGACCGGCCAGCCCGCCCGGAGGCCCGGTCTGCCGCCGGCAAGCGGCAGCGTCGGAGCATCGCAATCTGCTGTGTCCGCCGCCAAGCCGCCCACGGAAAGTCGGTTGGTGCGGCCTCTCCTCTCTTCAGCACCTTCTCTCGGGCAATCCTGTGATGGCGACGATGAGCACGGCGCTCGCATTGGACCGTCGCATGCGCAATCTCGAACTGGCTAGCGCCAACGGCGATGCCTCGGCCGCGTTAAGGGGCCGCTCTCCGGCCGATAATTGCCTTCGATGCAGGACCTTGGTCACAAGACGGACACGGACGTTGATTTCATCGCGCCCCGTCTCAAGTCGCGCCGCCTATTGCAGGTCATCGTCGCCACGATGATCGGCCTGGCAATCAGCGGCGCGATCAACCTGATCGAGGGCGACTGGACAAACCTCAACGTTCATGTGCCAGCGCAGCTTGCGTTGCTTGGTGCGCTATGGGCGTTGCGCAAAGCCCGCTTTGCGCTCGCGAACACGGTCCTTCTCGTCACCGCCACCGTCTCGATCAGCGTGCTCGTCTGGCAGAACTCAGGCCTGCGCGATCCGGCGATGATCGCCTACCCCGCTATCCTTGCCTTCGCAAGCACGATGGGCGGCCGGCGGTTGTTCCTCTTCTTGCTCGCCATGATCCTGCTGGTCGTGGCGTTGGTAGGTGTCGCCAACCTGCAGGGCTGGCACGTCAATCCAGTGCCCAGGCACACTCTGGGCAGCATGATCAACGTGAGCGTCGTGCTCTCGCTGACCGCGTTCCTCATCTGGCTGATGGCCGGCGACCTACGCGCCGCGCTTGCGAAGCTGACGGCTGAGAACGAACGCGTGCGCCGGTCACAGATGCGCATCGAGTTCCTGGCGACTCACGACTCCCTGACCGGGCTGCCAAACCGAATACTCGCGCGCGATCGGTTTGGCCATGCCATCGCCCTCGCCCGACGCCATCAAACAATGGCGGCTTTGGTCTTTCTCGACCTCGACAACTTCAAGAGCGTCAACGATTCGCTTGGTCACCCCCGGGGCGACGAGTTGCTGCGTACGGTCGGCGACCGGCTCACCAAAGTCCTGCGCGACAGCGACACGGTCTGCCGTCAAGGCGGCGACGAGTTCTTGATTTTGCTTGGCGACGTGCGCGACCGTAGTGACGTGGCCGAGATCGGCGAGAAGCTGCTCGGGCAACTGACCGCACCGTTCCTGCTTGACGGGTTGGAGGTCTCGACATCGGGTTCGATGGGAATTGCGATGTATCCCAACGACGGAGCCGATTTCGACGAGTTGCTCAAGAGAGCAGACATTGCGATGTACGCTGCCAAGGATGCTGGGCGCAATGCGATCCGCTTCTTCGCCAACGAGATGAGCTTGAGTGTTCTGGAAGATGTGCATCTGGTCTCTGGCATGCGCACTGCGCTCGCCCGAGGCGAGTTCATGCTGCACTACCAGCCGCAATTCGATCTCGCCAGCGACCGCGTCGTCGGCGCCGAAGCACTACTACGTTGGCGCCATCCCGAGCTCGGTCTCGTGCCGCCGAGCCGCTTCATCCCCATCGCCGAGCAGTCAGGGCTCATCATCGAGATCGGCGCCTGGGTGCTCGCCGAAGCGTGCCGACAGATGCAGCTTTGGCGCGCGATGGGCCTTGCCGGTCTGACGATCTCCGTCAACGTCTCCTCGCTACAGTTTCAGCGCGAGGTGATTGAGACCGACGTCGTCAATGCACTCGACGCCTCGGGTCTGCCTGCGTCGGCGCTTGAGTTGGAGCTGACGGAGTCGCTGCTGATCCAGGATTCGAGCATGATTTCTGCGCTGTTGGGCCGCCTCCGGGGACGCGGCGTGAGTTTTTCCATCGACGATTTCGGGATCGGCTATTCGAACCTCGGCTACCTTAAGCGCTTCGAGGTTTCACGCTTGAAGATCGACCAGTCCTTCATCCGCAGGCTGACCGATAGCAGGCACGACGAGGCTATCGTGCGGGCGATCGTCCAGATGACCACCAGCCTGGGGCTGGTGGCGATCGCCGAAGGTGTCGAGAGCGAATCGACGTTGGCTCGGTTGATTGATCTGGGCTGCCACGAGGGACAGGGGCTCCACTGGGCGCCAGCAATGCCTCCCGGAGAATTTCTTGAATTCTTCAGGAAGTGGCGGTCGATGAGTTGGATGCCCAGCGAGCGAACAGCGGCCGGCGCACGAGCAGTCGGCCGCTAGGGACTGCAATGGACGTTCTGCGCGGCGGAAGGGCGTCGGCTGTCAAGAGCGGCCCCTCAGCACGGCGACTGTCGTCCAGGAGCCGCCGATCACGACCGCTCGCTGTCGAGTGGTCAGAGCCGGTTGGAGTCTCGCGTGAGCCGCGTGAGGACTACCACGCACCACTTCCGTGGCTATGAAACCATTCAGCGCTGGCCAGCCCTTTGACGGCGACACGTGCTGAGGATTGAGCAGACGTTTCACCGGGCCGGCATTGAGAAAGAGTACAAATCACAGTACAACTCGCTATGTTGCGACGCTCACAACCGAGGTGAGCCATGATGTTCGAACGAGCAGCCGATCGTCCTAGCCGCCGAGAGGTGCGGTCGTCGTGCACGCGCCGAGCAATGCTGCCAGCACGAAGATGGACGAGCGCATCTGCTTGATGCAAGACTGCCCTGTCGCTTGTTGCAAGACTAGCGCCTTGAAGTCCCTGGCGTGGGTGAGCAGCTCAGACCGGACTTGACGACTGCTTGTACTTGCCGAGCTGGATCATGTGCTTGTCCAGATCTCCGAGCGTCTTGTCGTTGACCTTCAACTCCCTGATCGCCCCGTCGAGCTCGCCGGTCAGGAGCTTCTGCGCCTGCTGTATCTTCTTGGCGTCCTTCTTTGCGTCGAGCTTGAAGTCGTTCTTTTCGATCCTGGCCCGGAACTGCTCGAGTGCATTGAGGAACGCCGCGTTGGCGTTGTCCAGCTCGAGCAGCTTGGCTTCGCACGCTTCGCGCGAGGCCTTGAACGCCGTATTCACGTCGTCGAAGGCCTTGCTGGCCTTCAGGATCGGATCCGCCAGGTCTGGAACCTCGGCGCCGTCGCCGAGAGCCTTCAGGGCCTGTGCCTTCGCCTTGTCCCAGTCCGCCATGATCAGTGACTCCAATAGCAAGGGCAGGTCGCCGATCCCGCCCACGATCCACCAGCGTCAGCGCGACATCTTATCGCCGCGCCAGGTGGCACGGTGGCCGGTCTCGGCATGATTGCAGCGATACCGCAAGGCAAGGCGCCGACTGATCATCTGACTTGTGGAGATCTCGAGCCGCTGCCCGGCCGTCGAAACCTTGATCGGCGTATCGAGTTGGCGTTCAATACCTCGAGGTTCGAGATCGCGCCGGCCATTCGCAGGACGAGAGGAGAAAGACATGGGTACCAAACCTCTGACGGGTGCGCAGCAGACGTGGCTCGATGACCTGGGCAAGCTGGTCGGCGTGGTGGCCGGCGGCAATGCGGCTGTCCCGGAAAAAGAGCGGGCGCGCGGCCAGCAGGGCCCGCGCGAGAAGACCGAAGGGCAGGGCGAGTTCATCGGCAGCAAGGGCGTGCTCGTGTTCGACTTCGCGCCCGGCTCGGCGGCCCTGACTCCCAACCAGGAACGCGTGCTGATGAGCCAGCAGGTCAAGTTCTCGAGCCGTGGTGCCCGGGTGCGAATCGTTGGCCATTCATCGGCCGAGGAAGATGCCAGCGTCGCGCAGAAGCGAGCCGATGCGGTGGCGGCCTTCTTGCGCGCCGACCCGAAGCACCCGGTGCCCGACGCCAACATCCTCGAAGCGAAGGGTGTCGGCGCGGCGCGGCCGATCGCACCCGAAGGCGACAAGGGCAAGGTGAACGAGGCGAACCGGAAGCGGAACCGCAGCGTCGAGGTCGTCATGACGACGGCGGGAGAGTACCTCGGCGGAGGCGATGTCGGCGTCGATGCCGGCAAGGTCGGCAAAGACGCGCCGCAGCCGAACGAGAAGGCCGGCGATGCGGTCGGGTACGCCGACATCGTGGCGGCGGTCATCGAAGGCGTGTTCGAAGGAACCGCGTTGGGCTTTGCCGCCGCGTTCGTAGGACCGGCAGCGTTGATGGCGCACGTCGCGCTGGCCCAGGAGGAAGCCCGCGCATCGCAGCAACGCATCGCCTATGCCGACGGCGTTCGCAACTGCGCGGATGCCGCCCGCGACTTCATCGCCAAGCACCACGCGAGCGTCGCCTATGGCGACGTCGAATCGGCGGCAATGCCCAAGATCGACGACATGACCTACTTTCCGGCGAGCGCCGGCGAGGCAACGCAGGCCGCGTCGATGGGCATCAAGTCCGCGGTCGACGCGTTCGACCCGGCGATGCGCCGGACGGAGGCGTTCGTCCGCAAGCGTCTCGAAGCCAAGGGGCTGAAGGGCCCGGACCTGCAAAAGGTCTACGACAAGATCATCGACGACATGCGCGGCAAGATCGCTTACGCGCTGGCCGACGCGCTCAAGGCGAAGGCGCGGGAGCTTCGTCGCGGGTGAGACGAGCGGCT
>Ga0070667_100004389_pt1 | contig 11902 bp, 8 predicted proteins | sample KBSS33metaG_FD_64659 | JGI IMG/M metagenome (GOLD analysis project Ga0070667, IMG submission 64659) | Switchgrass rhizosphere microbial communities from Kellogg Biological Station, Michigan, USA - KBS S3-3 metaG | ecosystem: Host-associated > Plants > Roots > Rhizosphere > Soil ...
GACTTCGCCGCCCGGATCAGCGAGGCGCTCGAGTTCGGCGCCACCGAGCTCTGCATGCAGGGCGGCATCCACCCCGACCTGACCCTCGAGGAGTACGGAAGGTGGTTGGCGCTGGCCAAGCAGGTCGCCCCCGAGATCCACCTCCACGCCTATTCGCCGATGGAGATCGACTGGGCCTGCGAGCGCTCGGGTAAGAGCCCGGCGGAAGTCTTCGAATACCTGATCGCCCACGGCCTCGGCTCGACCCCCGGCACCGCCGCCGAGGTCCTAGACGACGGGGTGCGGCAGCGGATCAGCCCCAACAAGCTGCCGGTCGCCCGCTGGGTCGAGATCATCGAAGCCTCCCACGCCGCCGGCCTGCGCTCGACCTCGACGGTGATGTTCGGCCACATCGAGGAGCCGCGCGAGCTGGCAAAGCACATGGCGGTGGTCCGCTCGCTGCAGGAGCGGACCGGCGGGATCACCGAGTTCGTCCCTTTGAGCTTCATCCCCTTCAACACCCTCCTCGGCCGCACCCACGGGATCGAGGAGATCACGATCGCCGAGAACTTAAAGCACACCGCCGCCTTCCGCCTCGCCCTCGGCAAGTCGATCCGAAACCTCCAGGCCTCGTGGGTGAAGATGGGGCTCGAGGGGGCGACCGAGGCGCTCAGGTGGGGCGTCAACGACCTCGGCGGCACCCTGATGGAGGAGAACATCTCGCGCATGGCGGGGGCCGACCACGGGGTGCGGCTCGAGCCGCAGCAGCTGGTCGCGGCGGCGCATGCCGCCGGTAGGCCGGCGGCGCAGCGGACGACGCTCTACGGGGTGGTGGAGCGGTACGAGGTGCTGGCGGCGAGCGCCTCGCGCACGTCGTAGTCCCACAACCGTTCGCGCGGTCCCCAGGGCTGGGTCTCATGCAGGACCGCGTAGGCCGCGTCACGCGCCCGCTGCTCCTCGCCGTCGGCGAGGTAGAAGCTCTCGGCGGCGGCGCGCGAGGAGCCCTGCAGCTCCGCCGCCCGGGCCAGCCGGATCCGCTCGTAGCGACGCAGCGCTCCCACCGGATCGGTCTCCCCCAATCCGCTCAGGCACGCCGCCAGGACGTAGGCGTCCTCGACCGCCTGCGCCGCGCCCTGCGCCTGGAACGGCTCCATCGCGTGGGCGGCGTCGCCGAGCAGGGTGATCCGCCCGAACGACCAGTGCTCGATCGGCTCGCGGATGAAGACGGCGCTACGCAGCATCACCGGGCAGCGCCGCAGCCGCTCGCGGAACGGCCCGTCCCAGTCGGCGACGAACTCGAGCGCCTCCTCGACCGGCGCCTCGAGCGTCCACGACTCGCGCGACCACTCCGCTTCGCGGGTCGCCAGGGTCACCGCCAGCAGCTCGCCGTGTGAGAGCCAGTAGGAGACGCCGTGGCGCTGGGGCCCGAGCCAGTAGACGTTCTGGCGGGCCGGGTGCAGGTCGGCGACGTCGTCGCGGCGGGCGACGCCGCGGTAGACGACGGTGCCGGAGAAGACCGGCGACTCGGCGCCGATCAGCTGCTGGCGGATCGGCGAGCGGACGCCGTCGGCGGCGACCACGACATCTGCCGCGACGCGACTGCCGTCGCGCAGGACGACGGAGGCGGCAGAGCCGTCCTGCTCGACTGCCACTACCTCACTCCCCAGCCGCAGCGCCCCGGCTGGCACCGCGTCGAGCAGCACCTGCTGCAGGTCGGGCCGGAAGAAGTCGAGCTGCGGGGCGCCGAAGCGCTCCGCCATCGGCGGCCCGAGCGTGCTCCGGTGGAGCAGCGCGCCGTCGTCCCAGCGCAAGAGGTCGACCGTGTCGGGCACGGCGCCGACTCGCCGCAGCCCCTCCCCCTGCCCCAGCTCGTCGAGCAGCCGCACCGCGTTCGGACCGAGTGAGAGCGAGGCGCCGACCGGCTCGATCGCCGGCGCCTGCTCGAAGACCTCGACTTCCACCCCGGCGCGGTCGAGCGCGATCGCCGCCGCCAGGCCGCCGACCCCGCCGCCGACGATCGCCGCCTTCACTCGGTCGCTGGCGTCGGCGAGCCGCGCGACGTCCGCATCAACCGCCGCATCGTCGGCCGGAACCCACCCTGCTGGATGCGGTCGAGGGCGACGACGGAGACGAGGATGATGCCGGTGATGATCTGCTGCCAGTAGGGGGCGACGCCGGAGACCGAGAGACCGTTTTCGAGCGTGCCGAGGAGTAGCACGCCGAAAACGGTCCCACCGACTCCGCCGATACCGCCGGCGAAGCTGGTGCCGCCGAGCAGGACCGCGGCGGCGGCACTGAAGATGACCTGGCCGCCCACCTGCGGGCTGGCGGCGCCGATCCGGGCGACCTGCATCACCGCCGCCAGGGCGGCGAGCATGCCGGCGATCCCGTAGACGGCGATCAGCGTGCGCCGCACCCGGACGCCGGAGAGGCGTGCCGCTTCGACGGAGCCGCCGACCGCGTAGACATCGCGCCCGAAATAGGTGCTGCGCTGGACGAAGAGGGCGAAGAGGAAGACGCCGATCATGATCCAGGCCGGCACCGGCAGGCCGAGCGCATGGTTGAAGGCGAGGCCGGTCAACGCATCCGATTCGACCGGTTCGGTCGCCTGGTCCGACCAGAGGCTGACGATGCCGCTGTAGAGGGTCAGGGTGCCGAGGGTCACGACCAGGAACGGCAGCTGCGCCCAGCCGATCAGGACGCCGTTGACGAGGCTGCCGACGAGCAGGCCGAAGGCCAGCGTCATCACGATCGCGAACCCGAGCGGCACCCCCCAGCTGTTCATGAAGGTGCCCATCGCGATCCCCGACATCGCCAGCAGCGAACCGAGCGAGAGGTCGAAGCCGCCGGTCAGCATCACGAAAGTCAGACCGATTGCGACCATCCAGAGAATCGAGGAGCCGGTGATCAGCGCATCGATGTTGCCCGAGGTGAGGAAGCGCTCCTGGGTGACGCTGAAGTAGGCGAACAGCGCGGCGAGGAGGATCAGCACCGCGAAGTAGCGGCGGGCGGCGAACTGCCGCGCGAGCTGCAAGCTGCGGGCGGCGCTCATTTGTGTCCCATCCCGTAGTAGGCGATGCGCGCGTCGGTCGCTTCCTCGCGCGAGAGCGAGGCGGCGACCCGCCCCCGGTGCATGACCAGGATCGTGTCGCAGAGCAGCTGCAGCTCGGCCGTCTCCGAGGAGCTGACGAGGATCGCCACGTCTTCCTCTTTGACTTTGTTCAGCAGTTTGTAGATCTCGGCCTTGGCGCCGACGTCGACGCCGCGGGTCGGCTCGTCGAGCAGCAGCACCTTCGGCGCCGTCGAGACCCACTTCGCCAGCACCACCTTCTGCTGGTTGCCGCCGCTGAGGTTTTTCACCGCGTTGTCGGCCGAGGGGGTGACGATCCGGTAGTCGCCGATCGCCCGATCGCACTGGTCGCGCTCGCGCGCACGTTGGGGTCGCCTGATCCTTGAGTGTTGCGAGGTTCTAGCCATCATCAGGTTCTCGCGCACCGACATGTCCATCACCGCGCCGAGCCGCTTGCGGTCGGCCGGGACGTAGCCGAAGCCGCGCCGCATCGCCGCCACCGGACTCGCTGCAACCCCGGCGGCGCCGTCGACTTCGACGCTCCCCAGCGCTTCCGGCTCGAGCCCGAACAGCCCGTCGAGCAGGGTGCTGCGGCCCGAGCCGACCAGCCCGGCCAGGCCGACCACCTGACCGCGCTCGACCGAGAGGTCGACGCCGTGGATCCGCCCCGTCAGGGTGAAGCCGCGGACCCGCAGCACCGGGTCGCGGTCCTGTGCGGGCCGCTGCTCGAAGCTCAGCTCCTCCAGCTCGCGGCCGATCATCTGGTGGACCAGCCGCGCCCGGTCGTACTCGCCGACCGGGCCGCCGCCGACCATCTCGCCGTCGCGTAGCACCGAGACGTGGTCGACCAGGTCGAAGATCTCGTTGAAGCGGTGCGAGACGAAGGCCACCGCCACCCCCTGGTCGCGCAGCGCCCGCACCACCTCGAAGAGGTTGGCGACCTGGTCGTCGGGCAGCGAGCTGGTCGGCTCGTCGAGGATCACCACCCGCGCGTCCATCGAGAGCGCCCGCGTGATCTCGACCATCTGCTGCTGTTCGGGCCGCAGCGAACCGGCCGGCACTCCGGGGTCGATCTCGAGATCGAGCCGCGCCAGCATCTCCTGCGCCCGCTGCCGCGTCCGACGCCAGTCGATCCCCCACCAGCGCCGCGGCTTGCGCGGCCCGAGCAGGATGTTCTCGGCGACCGAGAGGTCGGGGACCAGCGTCGTCTCCTGGGTGACGGTCGCGATCCCTGCCGCCATCGCGTCGGCGGGGTCGGTGAAGCGGACCGCTCGGTCGTCGAGGAAAACGCTGCCGGCGTCGGCCGTCAGCTGGCCGGCGAGCACCTTCAGCAGGGTCGACTTGCCGGAGCCGTTCTCGCCGACCAGGCCGTGGATCTCACCGCCGCGCAGGGTGAAGTCGACCGCGCGCAGCGCCTTTACCGGGCCGTAGCTCTTCTCGATCCCGCGCGCTTGTAGGACGGCCCCCGCCACCGCTCAGTTGGCCCTAGGCCGGCGCCCCGCCCTGGAAGCTCTCGACCGCGCTCTTGATCCACACCTCATTGCCCCACCCCTCGTAGCTCGCGAGCACCTCGGCTTCGATCGTGGTCACGATCTCCCCCGCCTCGGTGCCGGCGGCTTCGAGCTCGGCGTTGCGGTCGCGGACCCGCTCGAGGTACTCGCGGAAGGCGTCGATCAGCTCCGGGCCGCCGACCGCGCCGTGGCCGCCGACCACCGTCGCCGGCCCGAGCGCGGCGATCTGGTCGAGTGCTTCCAGCCACCAGACCCCGTTGGCGTCGGGGTCGGGGAGGATCGGGAAGAAGGCGTTCTCGATCAGGTCGCCGGCAAAGACGATCCGCTCCTCCGGCAGCCAGATCAGCTGGTCGCCGCGGGTGTGGGCAGGGCCGATGTCGAGCAGCTCGACGACCCTGCCGCCGAGGTTGATCCGCAGCTGACCCTCGTAGGTGAGGTCGGGCGGGATCAGCTCGACATCGGCGAGCAGCTGCGCCAGGCCGGGGCCGAAGGTGCTGAACATCTCGACGTATTCGGGACCCTTGTCGGCCAGCTCCTCGGCCTGGCTCTCGTTGATCACGTAAGTGACACCGTTCTCGAACGGCTTTGCGCCGAAGGCGTGCTCGGGGTGGAAGTGGGTGGTGGTGAGGAACAGCTTGCGCTCACCGGCCACCCGCGTCGCGGCGTCGAGGATCGACCGGCCGTTGACGTGGCCCATCGCGGTGTCGATCGCCAACACCGCCCGCTCGCCCTCGACGATTCCGACGTTGGGGACGAACTCGACCCGCTTGTCGGGGATCACGTGGACGCCCGGCGCGACCTCCTCGATCGCGCCGACGTCCACCATCGGCGACTCCTGGATACCGCCTTCGTCAGTCACCGGATTCAGTCCCCGTCATTCACTGCTGCCGTATTCTTCTTCCAGCGTTTCGTCCCATTCCGGCACTTCTTCGACGTTTTCTTCGTCGATCAGGACCGGTTCGCCGGCGATCACCGTCGGCGGCACTTTGGTCCCCTGCAGCAGGTCGTAGAGGCCCCAGGCGAAGCCCTTCCCCATGCTCGGCACGTCGAGCTTGATCGAGAAGGACTGGCGCCCGCCTTCGATCGCCGAGAACGCTTCTGAGCCGCCGTTCTCGCCGCCGAAGATGATGTCGGTGACCCCCGCCGAGCGGGCCGCGGCGTAGGCGCCGATCGCCGAGGGGTCGTTGTAGGCCATCACGCCCTTGATGTCGGGGTGCTGGTTCAGCAGCTCGGTCATCGCCGGTTCGCCGCCGGCGATGTCGTCGGTCTTGTTGGCGGACGAACCGACGTTTTTGAGGCCCATTTTTTCCGCCCAGTAGACGTCGCGTTCGATGCTGAAGACGATCGACGGGACTTTGATCGCGAATTCGATCGTCCCCGTTTCGGCCCCCGGTTCGAGGTGTTCGGCCATGTATTTGGCGGTCAGGTAGGCGGCGTAGTCGCGCCGCTGCCAGACCTGGCTTTCATAGCCGGCCAGGCCTTTGAGCCCGGTTTCCTGCAGGTTGAGGTCGATCGTCACCAGTTTCACGCCCTGCTTCTTGGCCTTTTCGACCTCAGGGGCGAGGGCGCCGGGGTCGAGCGCGAAGACGGCGATGCCTTCGACCCCCTGGGCGAGCAGCTGGTCCATCTGGCTGACCTGTTCGTTGGGGTCGCCCTTGGCGGCGACTTCGCTGTAGGTGCCGCCGAGTTTTTCGACCTCGAGCTTCATCGCGGTGCCGAGGGTCTTGAGGAACTCGTTGCCCGCCGCGGGATTCATGTAGGCGAGGGAGAATTTGCCCGGTTTCGGTTCCGGGTAGCTTTCGGCCGCTTCTTCTTCGACGCTTTCGAAGGGCGGGATTTCCGCCGCGGCTTCTTCGCCGCCGCCCGCTTCTTCGCCGCCGGCTTCGGATTCGGCTTCCGTGGTTTCCGCACTCGTTCCGCCGGAGGTCGTGTCGTCACCGCCACCGCAGGCGGAGAGCGCCAACACGGCCGACAGACAGAGCACCGCGAGTCCCAGCAAGCGGAGTCGATTCCACATACGAACCTCCCAAAGTTCGTCCCAGCGGATATTCAGCTTTGATCAGAGATATCACGAATTCGATATCTTTGCCACGAAATTCCGCCTAGGCGTTGTCCTCCTCGCCGAGCCCGTAGAGCTCACCGGCAGCCTGCTCAGAGATGACGCCGTTGCCGAGGTCCTCGCGCACCCGCTCGCGGGGTCGCTGGCTCGGGTCGCCGAAGCCACCGCCGCCGCCCGCGACCTGCCGGTAGACCGTGCCGCGCGGGATGTTCGAGACGAGGTCCTTGAGGTGGGGAGCGTGGGTGGAGCCGTCGGGGTAGGTGAAGCTGACCTCGTTGATCGACCCGGGGCCGCCGCCGAAGAGGCCGAAGGCGGCGGTCTCGGGCAGGTCGCCGTCGCCGAAGATGCTCGCCTCGGCGCCGTCGTCGAGGAACTCGAGCTCGGTGACGACCCCGAGGCCGCCGCGCCACTGGCCTGCACCGGCCGAGTCGGGCATGTACTCGAAGCGGTGCAGCAGGTGCGGGTTGACGAGCTCGAACATCTCCGGGTCCTGGGCGGCGATCGCACCTCCGGAGCCGATCAGGCCGATGTGGTCGTAGCCGTCGGCGCCCTCGGTCCCGCCGCCCCCGCCCTTGCAGGCGTTGAGCAGGATGTCGACGTAAGGCTCGCCGCTGCGCGGGTCGACGCCGTTGACCGTGGTCGCCAGCAGCGCGTTCCAACCGGCGGTGACGCGGCCGGGGACGGCGGGCGCCAGCGCCAGCATGATCACCGCCGCCAGCTGGTCGGCGACGTGGTTGCCGAAGCAGGTCGGCGCCGGGAACTCGGGGTTGACCAGGCAGCCACTCGGGGTCAGCACCTCGATCCGCCGCATCACCCCGTCGTTGTGGGGCAGCTCGCCCTCGGCGATCATGAAGAAGGCGATCATCACCGCCGAGATCGTCACCGCCCGCGGCGTGTTGATGTAGCCGCGCGCCTGGTCGTCGGTGCCGGCGAAGTCGAAAACGATCCGATCGCCGCTGACCCCGACGGCGAGGCGGATCGTCCAGGCGCCGTCGTGATCGATCCCGTCGTCGTGGACCGTTAGTTCAGCCTTGTACTCGCCGTCGGCGATCCGCTCGATCGCGGCCGCGGCGGAGCGCTCGGCGGCGTCGAGCAGGGAGGCGACGGCGGCGCGGAAGCGCTCGGTCCCGTAGGTCTCGAGCAGGGCCGAGAGCTCGCGCTCGCCGACCGTGCAGGCGCCGATCATCGCGGTGACGTCGTCGGCGACGACGTCGAGGCGGACGTTGCCGAAGATCAGCTCCCAGACGTCGGCGCGGCGCTCGCCGCGCTCCATGATCTTCACCGGCGTGATCCGCAGCCCCTCCTGCCACATGTCGGTGGCGTTCGGGTTGTAGGTGCCGGGGACGGCGCCGCCGATGTCGGCCTGGTGGGCGACGATCACCACCCAGGCGACGTGCTCGCCAGCGTGGAAGACCGGCTTCGTCACCTTCCAGTCGGAGAGCTGGTTGCCGCCGCTGTAGGGGTCGTTGTGGAGGATCGCGTCGCCGGGCTCGACCCGGCCGACGAAGCGCTCGGCGATCGCCCGCATCCCCGGGGTAGTCGCGTAGCCGAGCACCGGGATGTACTCGGTCTGCTCGATCAGGGTGCCGTCGACGTCGTAGATCCCGACCGAGAAGTCGCGCCCCTCGACCAAGAGCGGCGAGCGGGCGCTGCGTTCGACCACCACTCCCATCCGCTCGCCGATCGAGCGCAGCCGGCTGGCGATGATCGAGGTGAGGACCGGGTCGCTCACGCAACCCCCTGGGGCCGATGGGCCGATTTCGTGCCCATGTTTCCCGACATCGGCCCATCGGTGGAGCGGGTCAGGACGAAGCTGGCGGAGGGGTCGACCTCGAGGTCGAAGTCCTCAGGGACGAGCACGGTGGTGTTGGCGCCCTCGAGGATCGCCGGCCCATGCAGGCGGTGACCGGGGGCGAGGCGGTCGGCGTCGAAGACGGCGACCTCGGCCAGCTCGCCGCGCGAGGGGAGGTAGGCGGGACGGGCGGCGCGGGCCGGCGGTGCCTCCGGCGCCTCGGCGCCAGGGCGCTGCAGCGCCAGCTGCGAGCGGCGGCCGCGGGCGGTGACCCGCAGCGCCACGACTTCGACCAGGCGCTCGCGCGAGTCGAACCCGTAGAGCTGCTCGTGGCGGCGGTGGAAGGCCTCTTCGATCCGCGGCAGCCCCTCGGCGCTCAACTCCTCGGGCGCGAAGGAGACGGCCACCTCGTGGTGCTGGCCGCGGTAGCGCATCTCCGCGGTGGCGACCGCGGTGCGCTCCGCCGGCGCCACCCCCTCCTGCTCGAGCGCCTCCATTCCGCTCGCCACCAGCTCGCCGAGGAGCGCCGCCGCCTCGGCCGGGTCAACCTCGCGCCAGGGGCGGTGGTAACTGCGCACGTAGTCGTGACGAAGGTCCGCCAGGAGCATCCCGAAAGCGCACAGAACCGGCGACATCCGCGGCACCACCACCCGCTCGACCCCGAGCTCGGCGGCGATCGCACCGACGTGCAGGCCGCCGGCGCCGCCGGCGCCGATCAGCAGCAGCTCGCGAGGATCGAAGCCTCGCCGCAGCGCCGTGTCCTTGGTCCCGGCCGCCATCGCCAGGGTGATCACCTCGAGCATCGCCGCCGCCGCGGCCTCGACCCCGAGCCCGAGCGGCGCCGCGATCCGCTCGCCGATCGCCGCCCGCGCCGCCTCGACGTCGAGCCGCATCCGGCCGCCGAGGAAGAACTCCGGGTCGAGGTAGCCGAGCACCAGGTTGGCGTCGGTGCAGGTCGGTTCGCCGCCGCCGCGGCCGTAGGCGACCGGGCCGGGGTCGGCGCCGGCACTCTGCGGTCCCATCCGCAGCAGGCCGCCGTCGTCGAGCCAGCCGATCGAGCCGCCGCCGGCGCCGATCGTCAGCACGTCGGTCATCGGCAGTGCGATCGGGTGGCGGTCGATCTCGCCCTCGCGGGTGATCTCGACCTCGCCATCCTTGACGATCGAGGCGTCGTAGCTGGTCCCGCCCATGTCGATCAGCAGGCAGCTCTCGGCGCCGGCGGCGCGGGCGTGGGCGAGGCCGGCGACCGGGCCGCCGGCCGGCCCGGAGAGCACCGTCGTCGCCGGCAGCCGGCCGACCAGCTCGGGGGTGGCGAGCCCGCCGTTCGACTGCATCACCAGCAGTACGCCGGGGAAGCCGAGTCGCTCGAGGCCGGCGACCAGCGAGTCGACGTAGCCGCGCAGGACCGGACCGACGTAGGAGTTCATCACCGTGGTCGAGACGCGGTCGGTGAGCCGCACCTGCGGCAGCACCTCGGAGGAGACCGAGAGGTAGAGGTCGGGCGCGAGCCGTTCGACAGCCTCCCGAGCCCGGCGCTCGTGCTCGTCGTTGGCGTAGGAGTGCATGAAGCAGACGGCGAGCGCCTCGCAGCCGTCGGCGACCAGCGCCTCGACCGCCTTCTCCAGCGCCGCGACGTCGAGTTCGCGCCGCACCTCGCCGGCGGCGTCGATCCGCTCCGGCACCGGCAGCCGGCGGCGACGCGGGACCAGCGGCGGCGGCGCCGTGTACTTGTTGTCGTAGAGGTGCTCGCGGCTGCGGACCCCGCGCCGCATCTCGAGCACGTCGCGGAAGCCCTCGGTGGTGAGCAGGCCGGTCTCGGCGCCGCGGCCGGTGAGGACGGCGTTGGTGGTGACGGTGGTGCCGTGGACGATCACCGAAAGCTCGGCGAGGAACTCGCCGAGCTCGAGCTCGAGCCGCGCGGCGATCTCAGCGAGGCCGCGCAGCAGCGCCTCGGCCGGATCGTGCGGGGTGCTCGGCGACTTGTGTGCCCAGTAGGAGCCGTCGCGCTCGTCGACGACGACGAAGTCGGTGAAGGTGCCGCCGACGTCGATGCCCGCCAGGTAGGTCATGTGAAAATGGGTTTACCTTTCCCGCCATGCTGAAAGCACACCAAGTGCGCACGGCACCGGAACAGATCGCCGCCAGCATCCGCGAGTCGATTCTCGACGGCTCGCTCGGTCCCGGCGACAAGCTGCCGAGCGAGCAGGCGATGGCCGAGCTCTACGGGGTCAGCCGGCCGACCGTGCGCGAGGCGCTGCGGACGCTGCGCGCCGACCACGTCCTCACCTCCTCGCGCGGGCGCAGCGGCGGCTACCGGGTGGCGGAGCTCTCGCTGCAGATGCTCGATGGCTCGGTCGCCGAAGTGATCTCGCTCTCGCTGGGGATGAAGACGCTGACCTACGCGCAGCTGTTCGCCGTCCGCCACGACCTCGAGCTGCGCAGCGCCGCCGAGGCGGCCGAGCAGCGAACCCCGGAGCAGCTGGCGGCGTTGCGCGAAGCGCTCCCCGACCCGGCCGCGCTCGACCCCGAGGCGGCGCTGGCCGCCGACCTCGCCTTCCACCGGGCGCTCGCCGCGGCGAGCGGCAACCCGCTGCTGGTCGGCTTCGTCGGCGCCACCGCGACCGCCTTCCGTCGCTTCGGCGAGGAGGCGCGGGAGATCGAGCCACCGCTGATGCTCGCCCACCTCGACGAGGTCGTCGACGCGGTCGCCGCCGCGGACGCGGGGGCGGCACGCGAGGCGATGCGCCGCCACCTCGCCTACTTCAGCCGCTACTTCGGGCTGGCCTGAAGCGGTCCCCGGTTGCGGGCGCATCTCACTGCGCCGCCCGGCGCTCGGCGGCGGCAGCGCGGGCGCCTTCCCAGAGCCCGGTGAGGCGGGCAAAGGTCGCCTCGGTGACGGGTAGATCGGCGCCCCGCTCGCGGACCGCGGCGATCACCGCCTTCATGTCCTTGTCGAGGATGTCGAGCGCGCTTTCCGGCTCGTACTCCTCCCACAGCGAGCGCATCCAGTCCCAGTGGGCGAGCGGCCAGCTGGCGCCGGTGCCGTCAAGGACCGCGGCGATCACCGGCTCCGGCTCGAGCCCGTAATCGCCAGCCAGCGAGAGCGCCTCGTAGGTACCGGCGATCGCCGTCGCCATCATCACCTGGTTGGCGAGCTTGGCCGCCTGGCTCGCGCCCGCCTGCTCGCCGAGCACGTGGACGCGGGCACCGAGCGGCTCGAGCAGCGGCCGCACCCGGGCGAGCGCCGCCGGGTCGCCGGAGGCCATGATCGAGAGGCTGCCCGCCTCGGCGCCGCGGACGCCGCCGCTGACCGGGACGTCGAGCACGGTGAGGTCGTGCGCGGCGCACTCGCGGGCGAGGCGCTCGACGCTCGGCGGGTCCATCGTCGACATCATCACCACGTCGAGCGGCCGGGTCGCGGTCGCGGCGACGCCCTCGGGCCCGAGCAGCAGCTCGGCGGTCTGGACCCCGGTGCGCAGCATCGTCACCAG
>Ga0070667_100004398_pt1 | contig 11885 bp, 8 predicted proteins | sample KBSS33metaG_FD_64659 | JGI IMG/M metagenome (GOLD analysis project Ga0070667, IMG submission 64659) | Switchgrass rhizosphere microbial communities from Kellogg Biological Station, Michigan, USA - KBS S3-3 metaG | ecosystem: Host-associated > Plants > Roots > Rhizosphere > Soil ...
TCGCAACCGACGCGACCGGGCGGGCGTTGCGGCCCGTTGGCTCGGTCTTCGAGACCATGACCACGCTGTCGATGTAGGGCTGGATGGTGGTGGCGTTCTGCACTGTCGCGACGATCACCAATTGGAAGCCGAACTTGCAGAACGCCTGCAGCGCCTGCTGCGCGAACTGCGGGTCGGACTTGCTGAACGTCTCATCCAGCATCAACTGCGCGAAAACCGGTTTGTTGTCGGCACTTTCGGGGCTGGCAAGGTTGAAGCTCAGGGCACCCGCGAGGCAGAACGCCATCAGCTTCTCCTGCTCGCCGCCGGAGTTGTCGCCCGCATTGCTGTGCGTGCGGATCAACTCGTCGTTGGCCACATCCCACTCCGCGCAGTCAAACGTGAACCGGTTGCGCACATCCAGCGCCTCTTCAATGCGACTGTGATCTAAAGAGCTATCGGACCCGAAAATTGGCCGCATCAGCCGCCCTAAACGCAACCGCGGTCAGCTGCGCACGCGAGCGGACATTGAGCTTGCGGTAGATGCTTTGCACATGAGATTCGACCGTCTTCTCGCTGATTCTCAAAAACCGAGCGGCTTCGCGGGTGCTCGCCCCTTCGACAATCACCCCCATCACCCGTCGTTCGGCTGGTGTCAACACCTCCATGTGTGGAGACGATGGCGGCGTCTGACGCATCGGAAGCGTGCGGAACTCGTCGCGGAGGCGCTGTCTTCGGCAGTCGGAGCAGCGCCGCAGGATCGCCTCTGCCATCCACCGACGCCGCCACGACATCGACTTGCCGTCGAAGTCGACGATGCCAGCGTCTTCTGCGTCTGCTAGTAGGTCGGCGACCGAACCGCGGTTCACGGACTGCGACCACGTGCTCAGCGAAGCCACATCGGTTCGCCGACTCACCGCTGCGGCTTCAAGGAGTTGACGAGCTGGGGCCGACAGCGCTTCGGCACGGTGTTGCACTTCTTCCTCGAGGCGCCCCGGAAGTGGTAATGGTTCGTCGTCATGCAACGCGACTTCACCATTGACGACGCGGCCGCCAACACGAATCAACGCCAGCGGGTTGCCGCCCAACCTGTCGACGAGGCGAGTCGCCGTGTCAGGCGAAGCGCCGACTGAACCGACCACGCGTAAGGCCTCTGGTGGTTCGAGGTCGTCGAGTTCGAACCTCTGTGCTTCAAGACGTTCGAAGAGCGGGATGGGCCTCGTCGATGTCAAGACGACTGCAGAACGGCCCGGCTGTTGCTGTGAAGACACATAGGCAAGCACTCTTAGCGACTGCTCATCGAGTTGGTCCGCGTCGTCTACCGCGATTAGCAAAGGCGCATCAGGCGCAAGGCATTCGAACCAATCCGCTACTGACGAGCACATCGATAGAACCGAGTCGGGCGGCGTGAAATCGACGAGTACCCGGCGCAGAAGCCGCGCCGACGGGCTGTCACAGCTGTCAAGCAAGCTGATGTTGCGAGAAATCAGCCAGTGCAATCCCGCATATGGGATGTCGCCATAGGGAATTTCGCCCTGCATGGACACAACCCGCTGGCCGTCGCGCGTCGCGAACTCGACAAGATTCGCCAGCATCGTCGACTTGCCGTGGCCGATGTCGCCATAGACCGCTGCGAGAGTAGGAGTTCCGCGTGTGCGACCGCCAATCAGGTCGCGTAAATGTTGCGCCACGATCTCCCGATGGCGCAACTTCTCTCCGACGCGCTCCGAAGCTCCCATGTTTTCTCAGGGCATCACCCGAGAGCGATGAGACGAATTCCGCGCCATCCCCCCGGTTGGTGAAAAGGACACTACACCTCCGAACCCCGTGAGGGATCAGGGATTTACCTGATAGTCAATGAGACATTCACCGGATGACATTTATCTGAACGTCTTCCTAACGTCGGTCTGAAGAAGATGCGTTGGCACGAAACACAGGAGTCGCAATGGTCTGGGCAGAGGTTGTCGATCGTTTGGACGAAGACTCCAGGCATGGCGAGCAGGTTCTGGAGGCGACGCTCGAAAGTCCGTTCACCACGTATTCCACTGAAATCCCTGCCGTCGAAGCGGCGCCCACGTTTGAGGTGCAAGCCTCCCAAGCGGAGGCGCCGTTTGCGTCGCCGTTCATGGAGGCCGGACCGGCGGAAAGCCGTTCGGCCATCTACGCAGAAGTGCTGGCCGAGGTGAGCAACCCCGAGCTTGCGCCCGCGATCGGTGAGCTTGTCCAAGAGGTGTCGGCGATTCACGCCGAACACATGGCACTCACCTCAGGCGAGGTGTATGGCGCGGGTGCTGAGGCTGCCCACCTCGCGGCGGCCGAGCATGTCAACTCGCTCGGCGAACTGACTGACCGGTACCTCGAAACGCTCGCCGCCACGGCAGGGGAGCGCGATGTTGCTTCGCTCAACGAAGACGAGCTCAACCAGCTGCTCGAACAGATGGAGCTTGCGCCGCAGCCAGCGACCGAATCGCCGGCGTTCGAGAATTTCTTCGGTGTGATACGCCGGACTATCGGTCGAGTCGTCTCGGGTGCATGGAACCTCGCCAAGCGTGCGATCAAGGTGGTCGGCCGCATTCTGCCGATCGGTGCGCTGATCCGCGGTTTGAAAGCGTTGTTGAAGCCACTGCTCAGGCGAGTGCTGAACTTCGCGATCAACCGGCTGCCGGTCGCATTGCGGCCAGCCGCGCGTCGGCTCAAGACCCAACTGTTCGGGTCTGAGATCGCGCAGGAGAGCGAGTCCAACACCGAGATCCTGGAAACGGCCACGGAGCAACCGGCGGTCGGCGACACTGCCGTTCTCGCCAGAGAATTCAACGGACACGTCGCGCAGTACCTCACCGAGGCGGCCGGCCAGGGGCTTGGCGAAGACGAGTCGGCACAGTCAGAACTCATGCCGGAGACCACGTATGAGGACGAAATTCAGGAGACAGCGGACGGTCGTTGGCCGGCAAACGAAGTCGATGCCGCGCGTATCCGGTTGATCACAGAGCTCGCGTCGTTGCGCGACGGCGAGAGTGCGGCTCCGGCTTTCGAGAACTTTCTGCCTGCGCTCCTGCCAGCAGTACGGCTAGGTATCACAGTCGTCGGCCGCCGACGCGTAGTCGATTTCCTGGCAGGATTACTCGCCAAGCTGCTGAACCGCTATGTCGGGCCGCAACTTTCGAAGCCGCTGTCGCAGGCGATCGTCGACGCGGGCCTTCGGGTCTTGACACTGGAAGCCCCCACTCAGCAAGAACTTACGCTCGCCGCGCCGGCGGCCATCGCGGCAGTCGCAGAGGACACCGTCCGTGCTCTCGGCCAACTTGAGGCGGCCGCTTTCGAGGACCCCATGCGATTGGAGTCCGAAACCATTGCCGCGTTCAATGAGGCTGTCGCCCGCAACTTCCCGCCAGCGCTGTTGCGGCCGGATCTTCCCGAACGGGAGTCGCCGACTGCGACAGCGATGTGGGCCATGCGTCCGCGGGTGTACTGGTACAAGAAGTACACACAGATATTCGATGTGGAGATCACACCCCAGAAGGCCGCAGCCATAACGACTTTCGGTGGCGTCACGCTGGCGACGTTCATGCGATCGGCACACGGGGTGACCAGGACCGTCAAGACCAAGGCCCACCTCTACGAAACGCTCCCGGGTACGTATCTGTCGCGGATCGCGGCCCTGGAACGCGACGTGCCTTATATGAGGCAGGACGGATGGCGACGCTTCCATCCTCTGTCTGTCTCGAACGCGGGAATCCTGCTCGGCGAACCGGGCCTCGGCAAGGATGTAGATGCCGAGTACCTGAGGGACCGCAGTCACATCGCGACTGGACAGCGGTTCTTCTATCTGGCCTTGCCTGTGCCAGGCGGCGTCGGTGGCGGCCCAAGCCAGGCGTTCATTGTCCTTGACGGGCGACCCAACAGGAACGTAATCAGGTTGATCCTGTACCTGAGTGAGGCTGATGCGCAGCCAATTGCGGCACGGGCACGCCAGAACAACACGACGGCGTTCGTCATCGCGCTGCGCGCAGCCTTCGGCGCAGCTGTGACGAGCCTTCGTCGCTCGCCAGGCAGCAGGGTCACGATACTGCGCGAATCAGAAGTCACTGGACTGACCGAGGTACAACTGGCCGGCGAGGCGCCGGCGGCGGGGCTCGCAGCGGCGGTCGGCGAGAAAGTGCTGTCCGTCATCATCGACAAACTCATCGATGCGGTCATTCGTTTGGCCATCGACTACGCGAAAGTCAAGCGGGATGAGTTTGTCCGCGCTGTCGACAATCCGGCGTCGGGCGTGTCGATTATCGCCACGATTCCCGCGCCCGGACTGTCGACCATACTGCGCGGCGGCGTTCTGCCGAGCATTCTCCAGGTAGGCGCACTCCGGACGCTGCTCGGCACCCTGACGTCGAGCAGACTCCTTCCGGGCCTGCAGACCGTCCCGGGCTTCCGCAGAGGATAGTCATGGAACTCGCCAAGGCTCTCCGGATCCAGTTGGAACGCCAAGTGTCCCACTGGGACTCGGCATCGCTGGCGCTCACCCGGCCGGAGGACTTCGCATCGCAGGCAGCATGGCAGGCGCTGGAACGATACCTCGACGTGGCCATCCGATCGTCGCTCGACAAGTCAACCAAGCGACTACGTAGCGAAGTCGGCGGGCTTCGCGTGCAGCTCAACAACTCCCATAGCGTGGCGGAACTGCGCACCGTTCAGCGGCGGCTGGAACACGTCCGGCAGCTGTACCAAAAGGTGGAAACAGTCGTCGGATTCTTCTCGGAAGCGGTGAACACCAGAACGAGCAGCCGCCTGGCTACGCTGTTGAGCGCCACGGATTTCATTGCAGTGCAAAGCATGCGGACGGTGTTACAGCCGCTGGGAGTCACGGTTCCGCCGGTGCTGACGTACGTCGACAAGGGATTAGGCGCGTCGATTCTGCGCGCAGGCGTGCGGCTGTGGGATGGAGAGATAAGCCCGGCAGCGTCGATAAAGGTGACGCGCCACAACATCCTGCGGCCAACATCGGTAACTCATGAAACAGGCCATCAGGTCGCACATCTGCTCGGCTGGAACGCCGAAATTGTGCCGTTGATCCTGAGTGCGCTGCGGTCAGAACCGGGGCTGGGGGAACTTTGGGCCTCCTGGGCATCAGAGTCGACCGCAGATGCTTTCGCGTTCGCCTGTTGTGGCTACGCAGCCGTCGCAGCACTTCATGACGTGGTCGCGAATGACACGCATAGCGTCCTTCGGATCCTGCCAGGAGATCCACATCCCGTCGCCTATTTGCGTGTGCTGCTTGGCACCGAGATGTGTAAGCGGTTCGGTTCGGGGCCGTGGGACGACCTCGCCGCCGCGTGGACAGTCGTGTATTCGACGAGAGATCTTCCCGCTGCAACGCGTGAAGTCATGGAGCGGTCACGGCAGTACCTGCCGCAGCTTGTGGGCATCTTGCTCGACCGGCCGCTGCAATGCTTCGGCGGGCGGCCGCTCACCAGGCTGGTGGACCCCGGTCGGGTCACGCCGGCCGCCCTGGAAGCCATGGCCCGTGACGCGGGTCCGTCGTTGTTTACCTCTGCGCACTGGGCCTCTCGGGAGGCTCTGAGAATTGTTGCGCTGACAGGTCTTCGGATTGCCACCGACCCATCTCAGACGACAAAACACTCGGACGACTACGTCCGTTTCACCCAAACAATCCGTTCTCTCGCACCTGCGCAGACGGCGGCCTGACTCACAGGAGGAGATTGAGATGTCAGATGGCGGCGACCCCGGACGCGGCGGAGGGTCTTTGGAGGACATGCTGCAGCAACTGGTGGAGGCGCAGACGAACCAGACACTGCTGATGGCGGAACTCGTCAATGTATCCAAATCACTGGCCACCTCGGAGTCCACTGAATCAATCGCAGAGCTGATCACGGCCGCGGCGGAGTCCACGAAGATCGAGATGCTTGCGGCCCTAGTGGATTCCGGACAGCCGATGGCCACAGCAGCTGCGCCGCCGCAAGCACAACAGCCCGTCCTGTCAAACGAGGAATTAGCGGTGCTTGGCGGGTACGACGAACTCCGCGCAGCGTTAGGCCGCACCGATGCTAAAGCGTTCTATGTCGCTGCTACTGCCGACCGGACTGATTACACACTCACCATCGTCGGCGACGCCGTCATGAAGGCGGATACGGTGACAGTGGGTGACAAATCGTTCACGATTTCGAGTCCGCTAAGCGGCAAAAAAGTTATCAACGATCCCCCGGATGAGGTGTTCAGTACGCCGCAGCCCAAAGTTCGGCTGTTGGCGGGCGGTCGGGTCATCGCGGTTGCTCGCTTCATCACCGTCAAGAAGTCGTCCACAACTACAGGATTGCGAGGCTGACGATGTTTCGAGTTCTTGCTCGCTGGCTTCAAGCCGCGAAGACTGCGGCACCCGCGGATCCGACCGCGCCATCCGATGGGCCGGGCGATTGGAAGACACTATTCGAGTTCCACCCTTTGCAACTGAATCGCTACCTCGAACAAGCTTGGGCTGTAGGCGGATTCGAACCCTACAGCATCGCGCCACCAACACCCACGAACCCTGTTTTCCTGGGTGATGCCGGAATCGTCGACGCATTGCGGTTGCCGGAAGGCATCCTCAGTACATTGCCGTCGGGTATCGGCGCACCGCCGACACCACACGACCGGCCGTACTACACGTCGAGCGCGCCGCCTGGGCTGACGAAGAACCAGCCTTGGGAGCATCTGATCTATGCCTACTTGATCGAGAACACACGTGTGGTGCAGATCTTCCGTCGTGTCGTGGAGTGGTACGCAGCGGGCGAACGGTTAGAAGTGCCATCGATCGATACACGGGCGTGGTTGCGGTCCACCGAAGAATTGTTTTTCCGTGAGCCCCCGGCGTTCCACATCTCCTCGGTGTCGAGCTGGGCTCGGCCAGATTTGGAGGCAAGCCGGCGCAATGCGTATTGGCGGATGTTCGGCATGGACCTCAATCACGGGGGACCGGACGGGCGGCCCTATCCGTACGTACGAGGTGCCGGAGGCAACGCCGACTTCATACCGCTGTGGGAGTCCTTCCTGCAGGAAGTGTGGCAGGGCTTCATCAACCGGAAGAACAGCAGCGGTGAAAACTACTCTGATCCCGCGTCTGTCGCGAACCGAGCAGACGGACTTGCACAGCTCATGCGTATCCGGCGGGAAAAGGGCAACCTTGCCCGCGAGGAATTCTTCTTCACAGCGATGCTGAGCTGGTTCCACCTGACTTTGGAGGCCGACACTCCGGTAGTGGTAGACCTGAAGGCAGAGGCGACCACCCCGGAAGAACGGCTGCGTAAGATCGGGGAGCGGGTCGGCATCCCGCCACATCCCAAGTCGCGCAGTTTCTTTGAAATGGCCGAGCCGGCTAGCAGCATAATGCGTTTCCTCGAGCTCGAGCGCTTCAGCGAGTCGACCACGGCCGCGACACTGTTCAACGACGTGCCCAACAACGCAGCCCGCGCCGACGCGCTCATCGTGATCAACCATTGGTCCATGGCGACGGGCCGTGATCTGAAGCTACGCAGGCCGGTCGACCGATTCACGCCAAAGCGGCCGTCCCCAGTGTCGGCTCCTAGCGTTAATGGGACGGTCTCGCGCCCGAATGCCCAGTCGATGGCAATGCGCGAAGACGAGTTGGTATCCACCAACGGCCAACGAGTCTGACGAATTGACAGGAGCACTTCGATGAGCACTCAGTGGTCCGGCGAGTCTACAGTCGGCGAATCTCCCTTTGCCGCCCGCGAATTCCCGCAGGAGGCGTCTTGGACGGAAGCGGCCGCGCTTGGCGAGATCCAAGAGAGCAGCGGGCCCGCATGGTCTGCCTCACCGTTCGGTCAGAGCGAGTGGCCGGCGGGTGAAGATGAATGGTCTGGCCAGGGTGAGGATGAATGGTCTGGCCAGGGTGAGGATGAATGGTCTGGCCAGGGTGAAGATGAATGGTCTGGCCAGGGTGAAGATGAATGGTCTGGCCAGGGCGAGTGGCCGGGTCAGCAAGAAGACGAGTGGGCTGGCGTCGGTGAGTCGACCTCTGTTGGCGAGTGGAATCCCGCGGGCGAGTCGAGTCCTGTTGGCGAATGGAATCCCGCAGGCGAATCGACATCCGTCGGTGAGTGGAATCCGGCAGGCGAGTGGAACCCTGCGGAGATCCCGGTCGGGGAGTCGACGGTAACCGAAGCGCCCTCATGGTCGGAGTCACCATTCAGCAGTGAGGCGCCCGGCGGCGGCCAGTTGCCTTCCGGAGATCGCTGTCCAGACAAACAATTTCCTGGCAAGCCCTGGACAGTGGACCGTCCCGGGCGGCATAAGACGGCTGAGGGAATCGTTGTTCGGGACGCTCGCATCGAACGCGCGGCGGTCGATCACATCGACCTCGCGGACTTCGACGTTGACGATTATCGTCTTCGCGCCGCCCACCAAGCCGAATTGGATCGCATTGTGGCTGATGTGGCCGCAGGCCTGCGCACCGGTCGGTATCTGCCGCAAGTCCTGTTCTACGTGCGCGGCGAAACGTCGAGCACGGCCACCGACCGACACAACTTGGAGTTGTCGAAACATCGGGCGTTCAACGTCGGTGAACAGCTCACGTGCCGACTGGAGAAAGCGGGGCTCACCGGCAAGACGCAAGTGAGATGGCTACCGATCGGTGAATCTCTTGGGCAGACCGCCCTGGGCGACGAGCGGGAATCGGAACGGTTCCGGCGAGTCCGGCTCATGGTGATCGCACCAATTCCCGCGTGCAGTTGCCCTCCGCCGGGTCCGCGGCCCCCCGGTCCGCGACCGCGGTACAGGCGCCGCCGTCACATTGGAGCGCGGTTATGCGTCAGCGTGCCGCGAATCGCCCCCCGGGCCGGCGCAGGTGGCCGACCAGACATCCTGTCGTTGGCGCGGGTCGTCGCGGGTCTGCCGGCACCGGCCGGGATCGTCACGAATGCAACAGCGACGGTGCGGATCGACCGTCCTGCGAAGCGCTCCGCGGCCGAATTCGAATTGCGCGGTTGGGGTTTGGAGATCGCATTGCCAGCGTCGGCGTCGGTCGACCTGCGTGCTCAGGTGCACGCCACGCTCGACGCCATCATGCGCGCGTCGGCCTCGCTTGGCGCATCACTTCGGGTGGGGCCGTTCGGTCTGCGGCTACGCCTCAACGCATCGGTGTTTGCGCGAGCCTTGGTTCGACTGATTGGCGACGCTCGGTTGCAGATCAACACCGCCATCCGACCGAACTTCCCGGAACTGCAACGGTGTCGACCGGTGGCCGCGCGCGCAATCGGCGGGCGGCTCCGCATGGCCGATCTCGCCGGGCCGGCCCTGCTGGTGGTCCCAGGCGCTGGACTGGGTCCGGCCACTCTGCGGCTGTCGGCGCCAGGAATCCTGGGAGGCCGGGTACAGCTTTCGTCGAATCCGATCATCGTCCCTGCCGATAAGTCGACAATCCGCACGGTTCTCGTGATCGCGGGCACACTGCGGCGCGTGAGATCCATTGGCATGCAGCGTGAAGACGAGGCGGCATGGGGCGAGGACGAGATGCAACCGGAGACGGTCTTCGAGGCCCCTTGGGCAGAGTTGCCGCCAGCAAGCTCCGAAGTGTACGCAGGGGTTTAGGCGCTCGTCGAGGCTCAACGATGACACTTGTCGATTGCCACTGCCATGCAGGGCACGGGGACGGGTTGTCGCATCCATCGGAGTCCTTCGCCGACATCGGGCGATACTGCCGTCGCGCGAAGACCGCTGGGATCACGCACACGGTTCTATTCGGGGCGCTAGGCACCGACTACACAGCCGTCAATCGGGAGGTTGCCCGGATCGTTGCAGAAGGACGGGGTCGCTTTGCCGGGTTTGTGTTCCTGAATCCGGTGGGCGACCGAGGCCAGGTACGGCAGATCGTCGAAATGGCCGTGTCTCAGTGGGGATTTCGGGGCATCAAAGTGCACTGGCGCAACGGGCGGTTGACGCAGGAAATTGTCGAGGCCGCCGCAGCTTTCCGGCTGCCAGTGCTCTATGACCCGCTTGGCGAACTTGCGACCGTGGAGGTGGCGGCGCGCCAGTACCCACAAGTTCCGTTTATCATCCCGCATCTCGGCACGTTTGGTGACGACTGGGGTCAGCAAGTCGCGATGATCGACAAGCTGCGCCGTTTTCCGAATCTGTTCGTCGACTCGTCCGGCGTGCGCTATTTCGATCTGCTGATCGACGTGATCAAATGGGCGGGCCCAAGCAAACTCCTCTTCGGCAGTGACGGCCCGTTCCTGCATCCGGGGGTTGAGTTAGCGAAAATCCGGCTCCTCAATCTGCAGCCGGACGCTTTCGACATGGTGACGCGGCGAAACATCCTCCGACTGTTGGGCCCTCTGCCGGGCCGTCGACTGCAGCGTGCCGCATGAGGCTGACACTCCGCGACGCATTCGTCCGCGACATTGCTTCTTGTTGTCGCTTTCGGTCGATCAGCTCTGACCCGCGTCGTAGGGCCGATGTCGAGGCATGTGCGGCTTGGCTCGCCCGCAGGTACTCGGTTCGTCCCTTCGACGACGTTGCAGTCGAACCCACCGGCGGACATCCAGTAGTTGTCGCACGGTCCCGTCGGCGTCGTGGTTATCCGCACGTGTTGTTCTACGGTCACTACGATGTTCAACCCGTTATGCCGCTTGCGGCCTGGCGATCGCCCCCGTTCGAGTTGCTTGTCCGCGACCGGAAGTTGTTCGCGCGCGGCGCATCCGACGACAAGGGTCAATTTCTGACCCACCTGTACGCCATAGAGACGCTTGGCCGCACCGCGCCTTTGCCGGTCGATGTCACTGTCGTGCTCGATGGTGAAGAAGAGATTGGTAGTCCGAATCTGCGAAAATGGTTGATCCGCAATCGAAATAGTCTCGATTGCGAGGTAGCAGTGATCTCCGATACTCGGATGCCGAACCCGCAGCAGCCTGCCCTCACCATCGGCCTGCGTGGTTCGGTATCGGCGCGAATTGTTGTTTCCGGACCGCCGGCAGACCTGCATGCCGGCACTTTCGGAGGAGCCGTCCACAACCCGATCCACGCCCTTGCCGACCTTGTGGCTTCGCTGCACGACCGCGACGGCAGAATCAGGATTGACGGGTTCTACGACGATGTCGTGGAGCCCGGAATGCCGAGTCGCGAACGGGCATGCGCACCAGACGACGAGTCGATACGACGAGCGTCAGGGGTATCGCGATTATGGGGCGAGAACCGGTTTTCGGCGTTCGAACGGACCACGATCCGGCCGGCACTCAATGTGACCGGGATCGGTGGCGGACAGGTCGGCCCAGGCCGCAGAAGCGCTATTCCTGCTGTGGCCGGGGCGGTGACAAACATCAGGCTGGTTCCGGAGCAGGATCCGGTCCGAATTGCGATGCTGCTAGGTGATTTCGTCGCGCGTGAAACGCCGCCGACCGTATCTGCGAAGGTGACATTGTTGACCGCGTCGAAGCCCACGCGTGCGCCGATCGACCATCCCGCGGTTTCTTTGGCGGCAGAGGCCCTGTCGCGTACGTTCGGTAATCAGCCCCAATTGCTGCGATCCGGGGGAACGATTGCCGCGGTGCCGATGATCGAAGAGGAAGTCCACGCCGCACCGGTGTTGATGGGCTTTGGGTTGTTCGATGACAACACCCATGCGGCGAATGAGCATGCCGACCTTCCGACGCTCTTGTGCGGGATCGAAGCTGTGACTGCGTTCCTCGCCGCATTGGGTTCTCATTGGCCAATGTGGCGATCCGACGGAGGGCTCGGCGCGCTTAGACGGCGGCCGGTACCCGTTCCTTTGCCCGCATCTCCTTACGTAGCGACGTGAACTCCGAGATCGTCCTCGTCGCAACCGACGCGACCGGGCGGGCGTTGCGGCCCGTTGGCTCGGTCTTCGAGACCATGACCACGCTGTCGATGTAGGGCTGGAT
>Ga0070667_100004400_pt1 | contig 11883 bp, 9 predicted proteins | sample KBSS33metaG_FD_64659 | JGI IMG/M metagenome (GOLD analysis project Ga0070667, IMG submission 64659) | Switchgrass rhizosphere microbial communities from Kellogg Biological Station, Michigan, USA - KBS S3-3 metaG | ecosystem: Host-associated > Plants > Roots > Rhizosphere > Soil ...
CGGCGCTGCAGCGCCTGCAGCCGCGCCAGCAGTTCGAGGAACGAGAACGGCTTGACCAGGTAGTCGTCGGCGCCGTCGTGCAGGCCGCGCACGCGGTCCTCGATGCGGTCGCGCGCGGTCAGCATGATCACCGGCGTCTGCTTCACCAGGCGCAGCGCGCGCAGCAGCGCGAAGCCGTCCAGGCCCGGCAGCATCGCGTCGAGCACGATCACGTCGTAGTCGTGCACCAGCGCGAGGTGCTGGCCGTCGACGCCGTTGTGCGCGAGGTCGACGGCGCAGCCCTGCTCGGTGAGGCCCTTGTGCAGGTACTCCGCGGTCTTGGGTTCGTCTTCGACGATCAGCAGCTTCATGCGTGTTCGCGTGCGCGTCTTGCCATCAGTGCGCGGGAGGCACCGCGATCGCCGGCGTGCCGGCCCTGGCCGCCTTGCGCGCACGGCGCGCCGCCTTGCGCTCCTCGTACCAGTAGTGTGCCCGGTCGAGGTAGAGGTACACGACCGGCGTGGTGAACAGCGTCAGCGCCTGCGACAGCACCAGGCCGCCGACCATCGCGTAGCCCAGCGGCCGGCGCAGCTCGGAGCCGGCGCCGTGGCCCAGCATCAGCGGCAACCCGCTGAGCAGCGCGCACATCGTCGTCATCATGATCGGGCGGAAGCGCAGCAGGCAGGCCTGGTAGATCGCCTCGCGCGGCGCCATGCCCTGCTCGCGTTCGGCGGTCAGCGCGAAGTCGACCATCATGATGCCGTTCTTCTTGACGATGCCGATCAGCAGGATGATGCCGATCAGCGCGATCACCGTCAGGTCGTAGCCGCCTGCCATCAGGATCAGCAGCGCGCCGACGCCGGCCGACGGCAGCGTCGACAGGATCGTCAGCGGGTGGATGTAGCTCTCGTACAGCAGGCCGAGCACGATGTACACCGCGATCAGCGCCGCCGCGATCAGGTAGGGCTGCGACGCGAGCGACTCGCCGAAGGCCTTGGCCGTGCCCTGGAACGAGCCGGTCAGTGCCTGCGGCAGGCCCATCTCGGCCTGCGCCTTGTTGATCGCCTCGACCGCCTGCCCGAGCGCCACGCCGGGCGCCAGGTTGAACGACAGCGTCACGGCCGGGAACTGGCTCTGGTGGCTGATCGACAGGTAGGCCGTCTTGCCGGTGTCGATCTTCACGAAGGTCGACAGCGGCACCTGCTGGCCGGTCAGCGGCGAGGTCAGGTACAGCTTGCTGAACAGTGACGGGTCGGCCTGCAATTTCGGTGTGACCTCGAGCACGATGTGGTAGCTGTTGATCTGCGTGAAGTACTGGCCGACCTGGCGCTGGCCGATCGCGTCGTAGATCGTCGCGTCGATGGTGGCCGGCGAGATGCCGAAGCTCGACGCGCGATCGCGGTCGATCGTCAGGTTCGCGGTGGCCGCGGCGTTCTGCAGGTCCGAGGCCACGTCGACCAGCTGCGGCAGCTGCGCGAAGCGCGCCTCGAGCTTGGGCGCCCACTCGTTCAGCTCGGCCAGGTTGGCGTCGGTGAGCGTGTACTGGTACTGCGTGCGCGCCAGGCGGCCGCCGACGTTGATGTCCTGGCCCGCCTGCATCAGCAGCGTCGCGCCCTCGACCTTCGCCAGCTGCGGGCGCAGCCGCGCGATGATCTCGTCGGCGCTGAGCTTGCGGCCCTCGTCCTTGGGCTTCAGGGCGATGAAGAAGTTGCCGGTGTTGAACTGCGACGAGTTGCCGAACATCGCCACGCCGGTCACGTCGGGATCCTGGCGGATGATGTCGGCGAACGCGACCTGGCGCCGGTTCATGGCCTCGAACGACGAGTCCTGCGACGACAGCGCGTTGCCAAAGATGAAGCCGGTGTCCTGCTGCGGGAAGAAGCCCTTCGGGATGATGATGAACAGCGCGGCGGTCGCGCCCAGCGTCGCGAGGAACACGCACAGGGTGACGAACTGGTGTCGCAGCACCACGTTCAGGCCGCGCTTGTAGCCGGCGAGCATCGCGTCGAAGCCGCGCTCGAACAGCGCGTAGAGCCGCCCGTGCCGGGTGCCGTGCTCGTTCTTCAGGAAGCGCGAACACAGCATCGGCGTCAAGGTCAGCGAGATGATGACCGACACCGCGATCGTCAAGGTCACGGTGATCGCGAACTCGCGGAACAGGCGCCCGACGATGCCGCCCATCAGCAGCAGCGGGATGAATACCGCCACCAGCGAGACCGAGATCGAGATGATCGTGAAGCCGATCTCGCCGGCGCCCTTGTAGGCCGCCTCCATCGGCGTCATGCCGTCCTCGACGTGGCGGTAGATGTTCTCGAGCATCACGATCGCGTCGTCGACGACGAAGCCGACCGAGATCGTCAGCGCCATCAGCGACAGGTTGTCCAGGCTGAAGCCGACCACGTACATCACCGCCGCGGTGCCCAGCAGCGCCAGCGGTACCGTCACGCTCGGAATCAGCGTGGCCGCGACGTTGCGCAGGAACACGAAGATCACCATCACGACCAGCGCGATCGTCAGCACCAGCGTGAACTCGACGTCGTGCACCGAGGCGCGGATCGTCTGCGTGCGGTCGATCAGCGTGTTGACCTCGACGGTCGGCGGGATCGCCGCCTGCAGCCGCGGCAGCGCGGCCTTGATGCGGTCGACCGTCTCGATCACGTTCGCGCCCGGCTGTTTGGTGATCACGAGGATGATGCCGCGGCCCGGCGTGATGCCGGCGTCCGGCGCGGCGGCGCCCGGGTAGGCCCAGGCCGCGACCTTGTTGTTCTCGGGTGCGTCGACCGCCACGCCGATGTCGCGCACCCGGATCGGCGCGCCGTTCTTGTAGGCCAGCACCACGTCGTTCCAGGGCGCGGCGCTGAGCAGCTGGTCGTTGGTGTAGACGGTGAAGCTCTGCGCCGCGCCGTCGATCGTGCCCTTGGGCTGGTTCACCGAGACGGTGGCGATCACGCCGCGCACGTCTTCCAGGCTCAGGCCCATCGCGGCCAACCGCGCCGGGTCGATCTGCACCCGCACCGCGGGCTTCTGCGTGCCGCCGATGTTGACGAGGCCGACGCCCGAGATCTGCGAGATCTGCTGCGCCAGGATGTTGTCGGCGTAGTCGTTGACCTGGATCAGCGGCAGCGTCTTGCTCTGCACCGTCAGCAGCATGATGGGCGAGTCGGCCGGATTGACCTTGCGGAAGGTCGGCGGGTTCGGCAGGTTCGCCGGCAGCTGGCCGGTCGAGGCGTTGATCGCGGCCTGCACGTCGAGCGCGGCCGCGTCGATCGCGCGGTTCAGGTCGAACTGCAGCGTGATCTGGGTCGAGCCGGTGCCGCTGGACGAGGTCATCTGCGCCAGCCCCGCGATCAGCGAGAACTGCCGCTCCAGCGGCTGCGCGACGTTCGAGGCCATCGTCTCGGGGCTCGCGCCCGGCAGGTTCGCCGAGACCTGGATCGTCGGGAAGTCGACCTGCGGCAGCGGCGCCACCGGCAGCAGCGGGAACACCGCCGCACCGACCAGCAGGATCGCCAGCGCCAGCAGCGTGGTGCCGATCGGCCGCTTGATGAATCCGGCGGAGACGCTCATTTTCGCGCTGCTCCGGCGTCGGCCTCGGCGACCACCGCGCCACTCGCCGGTGCGCCGCTCTTGCGCGCCGCCTCGACGATGGTCGAGCCCGGCTTGAGCTTGAACTGCCCGTCGACGACGACGCGCTGGCCGGCGCTCAGGCCCTGGTCGACGATCGCAATGCCGTCCTGGATCTGCGCGACCGTGATCGGCGTGTTGCGCACCGTCTTGCCGTCGCTGTCGACGACGTAGGCGTAGGTCCCGTCCTGGCTGCGCTGCACCGCGGCGGCGGGCACCGTCAACGCCTGCGCGTGCGTGCCGAGCATCAGCCGCACGTTGACGAACTGGCCTGGCCAAAGCGTGTGCTGCGGGTTCGGGAACAGGCCCTTGAGCTGCACCGTGCCGGTCGCGGTGTCGATCTGGTTGTTCAGCAGCACCAGCTTACCGGTGCCGAGCAGCTCGGTCCCCTCGCGCGGGAAGGCCTGCACGACGAGCGGCTGATGGCTCGCGTTCAGCGCCCGGTTGATGGCCTGGAAGGCGTCCTCAGGCAAGGTGAACACGACCGCGATCGGGTCGATCTGGTTGATCACGACCAGGCCGTTCGGATCGGTCGCGTGCACGATGTTGCCGACGTCGACCAGGCGCGCGCCGACGCGCCCGCCGATCGGCGCGCTGATGTTGGTGAACGCCAGCTGCACCTGCGCATAGTTGATCTGCGCGTCATCGGTGCGCACCGCGGCCTCGAGCTGTGCGACCAGCGCCTTCTGGGTGTCGACCTGCTGCTGCGTCGACGCGTCCTCGGCGATCAGCTTGGTGTAGCGCTGCAGGTCGACGCGCGCGTTGGCGAGCTGGGCCTGGTCCTTCGCCTTTGCGGCAAGCACCTGCGCGAGCTGCGCCTGCGCCGTGCGCGGGTCGATGCGTGCGAGCAGCTGGCCGGCCTTCACGTCCTGGCCCTCGGCGAAGCCGATCTTGTCGAGCTGGCCATCGATGCGCGCCTTCACGGTGACGGTCTGCGCGGCGCTCACGCTGCCGATGCCGGCGCGGTAGACCGGCACGTCCTGCTGCAGCACCGGGGCCGTCGTGGCCCGCACCGGCGCGGCTGCGGCCGGCGCCGGCTTGGTGTCGGCGGCGCGTGCGCTGCGGTTCAGCCCCCAGACACTGGCGATCGCCAGGGCGATCAGCGCGGCGGCGGTGAGCAGGGTGGTTCGCTGGCGGAAGTTGGGCGTGTTCATGTGGTCGGCTTGCGCACCGGGTTCGATGCGAGGGGGTTGGCGGTCACTGCGTTCCAGCCGCCGCCGGTGGCGGTGACGAGGGCGACGCTGGCCGCGAGCTGGCGGCCGCGCAGCTGCACGGCCGCGCGCTGGTTGGCGAGCGACAGCGTCTGCGCTGTCACCACAGCAAGATAGGTCGCGGTGCCGGCGCGGTACTGGCTCAGCGCGAGCCGTTCGGCGGTCTGCGCCGCCGTCACCGCGCGCGCCTGCAGCTCGGACTCGGTGGCCAGCACGCGCAGCGTCGCGAGGTTGTCCTCGACCTGCTGGAAGCCGGTCAGCACGGTCTGCTTGTATTGCGCGACCGAGGCATCGTAGGCGGCCACTGCCTGCGCATCGTGGGCGCGGCGCAGGCCACCGTCGAAGACGGTCTGGGCCAGCGCGGCGCCGAGCGACCAGACGCGGCTGGGCGTGTCGAACAGGCTGCCGAGGCCAGCGGCGTTGAAGCCGCCGCCGGCGGACAGCAGCAGGTTCGGGAAGTACGCGGCGCGCGCCACGCCGATGTTCGCGTTCGCCAGCGCGACACGGCGCTCGGCCGCCGCGATGTCGGGGCGACGCTCGAGCAGCTGCGACGGCAGCCCCGCGGGCGACGCCGGCAGCTGGACCGCGAACGGCTGCGCCGCGCTCGCCGGCGCGAGGCTGAACGCGGCCGGCGCGCGGCCGGTCAGGATCGCGATCGCATGTTCGAGCTGCGCGCGCTGCGCGTCCAGGTCGACGCCCTGCGCCTGCGCGCTCGTCAGCTGGCTCTCGGCCAGCGCCACATCCGACAGCAACGCGACGCCGGCGGCGCGCTGCGCCTGGGTCAGCTTGAGCGCGCGTGCGTAGGCCTCGGTGGTGGCGGCATAGAGCTCGCGCTGCTGGTCGGTGATGCGCAGCTGCAGGTAGTCCTGCGCGAGCGCGGCCTGGATGCTCAGGTGCGCGGCGGCGAGGTCGTCGGCACTGGCCTGCGCGCCCGCCTCGCCGGACTCGACGCTGCGGCGCACGCTGCCCCACAGGTCGGGCTCCCAGCTCGCCGCGGCGCCGAGGCCGACGGTATTGCCGGTGCGCACGCCGTTGGTGTTGGTGCGTGCGCGCTGCGCGCCGGCATTGACGCCCAGCGTCGGGTAGTAGCCGGCGCGCGCCGCATCGGCGAGCGCCTGGGCCTGGCGGTACTGCGCCTCGGCCACGCGCAGGCTCTGATTGGCGCGCTCGGCATCCTGCATCAGGCCGTTCAGCACCGGGTCGGCGTAGGCCTCCCACCAGGGCTGGGCACTGTCGGCCGGGCTCGGCTCGGCGGTCTTCCACGGCCCGACCTCCTTGTAGGCGTCGGGCAGCTCCAGCGTCGGGCGCACATAGTCGGGGCCTGCCGCGCAGGCCGCGAGCAGCGCCGCGGTGGCCAGCGGCGCCAGCCGGCACGCGGCTCGGGATCGGATGGAAACGGAAGGCATGGCGCAGAGGGAAGGCGAAAGGCCCGGATCGAGCCGGGAATGCTTTCACTCTAGGCCGCGGGCCGGCCTGTCACGCTGTCCCGAAAATGACAGTTCTGTCAGGCGCCGCCGGCGCTCAGCGATGCCAGCCTGCGTCGCGCGCCTGGCGCTCGCCGGCCGCATCGAGGGCGGGGCCGGCGATGGACCGATCCACCGCATCGAGTACCGCGCGCGGCAGCGTGCTCGCGGCCTGGCGCAGGCCGGTGGCCGATGCCGGGTCGGCGGCGGCCAGCGTCTGCAGGTCCCACTGCCCGTCTCGTCGGCACGCCACACCCGCCAACGCCGAAGTGCTGAAGGTGCGGCAATAGCGCCCGGACTTGTCGACGAAGCTGAGCTGCACCGCCACCGGCGCGCCCGCGACCGGCGCACTCGCCAGCTGCGACGACAGTGCGTCGCCGATCGGCCCTTCGGCCACGAGCCGCGCGTCGCGCGGGCCGATCTCGGGGCCGCCGCGCTCGGGCTGCGTGCCGAGCAGGACGCCGAGCAGCAAGGCCGCCGCCATGCCGCCCCAGCGGGCCCATGACGTCGGGAGCACGCGTGGCCGCTCGCGCGCCACGCGCCGCGCGTCCAGCTGCACCACCTTCGGCGGCTCGGCGGCGCGCAGCAGCTCGGCCAGGCGCGGCGGCATGGGTTCGTCGAGCACCGGCGCGAAGGCCGCGGCCAGCCGAGCGCGCTGCCGGCGCAGCGCCGCCACGCGCTCGCGCAGCGCGGCGTCGGCTGCGATCGCGCGCTCGACATCGCCGCACGCGGGGTCGGCGAGTTCGCCGTCGGCGAAGGCCATCAGGGTTTCATCGGACCAGGTCATCATCGGGCTCCTTCGGGGTCGGACAGGATCGCCTGCAGCGCCTCCCGTGCGCGCGCCAGCCGGCTGGTCAGCGTGCCGATCGGCACCCCCAGCACGTCGGCCGCCTCCTTGTAGGCCAGGCCGTCGACGAGGACGAGGCCGACCACCGCGCGCTGGTCCTCGCTCAGTTGCGCCACCGCCTTGCGCACCGCGATCGCGTCGATCTGCGCGTCGGTGGTGGACACGCCGACGCGCTCGCCTTCCTCCTCGGCGACGAAGGTCTGGCTGCGCCGTTCGCGCGCTCTGGCTTCGTCGATCCAGGCGTTCTGCATGATGCGAAACATCCAGCTGTCCAGGCGCGTGCCCGGCTGCCATTGGTCGGCGCGGAGCAGCGCCCGCTCGACGGCGATCTGCACCAGGTCGTCGGCGTCCTCGCGGCGCGCGGCCAGCGTGCGCCCGAAACGACGCAGGCGCGGCAGCAGCGCGGCGAGGTCGCGGCGGACGGTGTCTGAGGAAGAATCGGTCATCACTGTGCTGGGTACAACGCCTGGCGGCGGGATTTTCTTCCATGCCCCGTTCGTTATGCTGCTAGCCAGATGATTTGCGCCGCCCCACTCCTGCGCCGGTTCCGGCGCCTGCTGCCCGCTGCTGCACTGGCGGGGCTGGCGTTCGCGACACCGGCCCACGCCCAGCTCGGCCTGCCGCGGGTGACCACGCCGACTCTGCCGCGTGAGCTGCTGCCCCGCGTGGGCACGACGACCGCGCCGCTGGGCGAGACGCTCCAGCAGGGACTCGGCTCCTTGCAGTCGCTGCGCCTGAGCGCGGTGCGCGCGCTGCTGCGCGATCACCCCGACGTGCTGGAGGCCGATCCGGCCGGCGAACCGATGCGCCGCGGCGAGCTGATTCTGGCCTCGCCCGCGCCGGCCACCGTGGCCGCCGCGCTGGACCAGGGCTTCGCACTGCTGCGCGAGCAGGCGTGGCCGGAACTCGATCTGCGCGAGGTGGTGCTGCGTGCGCCGCCTGGCGTGCCGACCGCCGAGGCATTGCGCCGGCTGCGTGCGATCGATCCGCAGCTGGAGGTCGACTTCAATCATCTGTACACGCGCAGCGGTGAGGTCAAGGCCGCGGTGACGGCCGCGGGTGCCGGCCCGGCCACCGGCGCGCGGCGCGTCGGCCTGATCGACAGCGGCGTCGAGCGCGGGCACGTGGCGTTCCGCGGCGCTGAGTTGCGCAGCTGGGGCTGTGACGACGTCGCGGTGCCAAGCCCGCACGGCACCGCGGTGGCTTCTTTGCTGATCGGCCACGATGCCGTGTTCGCCGGCGTGGCGACGGGCTCGGTGCTTTACGCGGCCGACATCTACTGCGACCGGCCCGGCGGCGGCGCGGTCGAGACGATCGTGCAGGCGCTGGCCTGGATGGATCGCGAACAGGTCGGCGTCGTCAACATCAGCCTGGTCGGGCCCGCGAACCGCCTGCTCGAACGCGCGGCCCGCGCGATGAACCAGAAGGGCCACCTGCTCGTCGCCGCGGTCGGCAACGACGGCCCAGCCGCGCCGCCCTTGTACCCGGCGTCCTACCCCGGTGTCGTCGGCGTCACCGCGGTCACGCCGGCGCGTGCACCGCTGCCCGAGGCGGCGCAGGGGCCGCAGGTCATGTTCGCCGCGCCCGGTGCCGAACTGGCGGTCGCGCGCAGCGCCGGCGGCTACGTCGCCGCGCGCGGCACCTCGTTCGCGGCGCCGCTGGTGGCGGGTCTGCTGGCCGCAGCGCTGCCGGCGCCCGACCCGGCGCTGGCGCTCTCGGCGCTGCAGCGCGTCGCCGATCAGGCGATCGATCTCGGCGCGCCGGGCCGCGACCCGGTCTTCGGCATCGGCCTGGTCGGCGAGAGCGCGCGCGTCGCACCGGATCGGGTCCAGGCGCGAGCGCGCTGAGCAGTGGCTCGCCGGCGCTGACGAATTCTTACAAGGTTGCGCGGAAGAAAGCGGCGCCGCGGCCCGTTGTGAGTGTCGTAGGGGCCGGATCGGCCGGCCCTTCGAACCGAAGGAACTCATCATGTTCAAGCGTCAACACCTCGTTCGTTCCACGCTGGCCGTTGCCATGCTGTCGGCCGCCGTGCTGGCTCAACCGGCCCACGCCGGCCTGCTCGGCGGCATGGGCAGCGGGGGCCTCACGGGCGGCCTGAGCGGCGGCTTCGGGCCTCGCGGCATGGATGTGGGCGGCAACGCGGCCGGCCAGATCACGCGCAACGGCGCCGCGCTGCCACGAGCCGACAAGCCGCTGCAGAAAGCCGGCGAGGCGACCCAGAAGGCCGGTACCGCGGCACAGCCGTCGGCGACGACCGCGGCCGGTGCCAGCGCCACGACGGCCGGCCAGGCCGCCACCGCCGCGCAGTCGACGACGACCCGTTCCGGCACGGCCGCGCTCGATGCCTCGGCGCAAGCTGCTCAAGGCCACGGCACGACGGCGGCCGACGCTTCGGCACTGGGATCCGTGTCGCGCTGATGCCCCGGGCGGCCCGGCCCGACGGGCCGCCTACTTCGGCACGACGAAGCCGGCGGCCTTCTGTACCGCGACGATCGTGTCCTTGCCGACGCGGTCTTCCATCTCCTTGTGGACCACGTACATCGCCTTCTTCCACTCGTTGGTCTCGGCCGGCGTGAGCGTGTAGACGGTGGTCTTGCCGCTGGCCCTGATCTTGTCGAGCGCGTCGCGGTTCTCGGTGTCGGCGATCGCGTTCGCGTAGGTCGTGGCGTCGCGCATCGCGCCATCGAGGACGCTTCGCAGGTCGGCCGGCAACCCATCCCAGAACCTCTTGTTGACGACCACCGCGTAGGCAATGTGGCCGTGGTTCGACACCGTCACGTCCTTCTGCACCTCGTGGAGCTTTTGCGTGTAGACGTTCGACGGCGTGTTCTCGCAGCCGTCGACCACGCCCGACTGCAGACCCTGGTACAGCTCGCTGAACGCCATCACCTGCGGCAGCGCGCCGAGCGCGCGCATGTTGGCGTCGAGCACCTTCGAGCTCTGGATGCGCATCTTCAGGCCCTTCAGGTCGGCGACATGGTGCATCGGGCGGTTCGCCGTCATGATGTCGAAGCCGTTGTCCCAGTAGGCCAGGCCCTTGATGCCCTTGGGCTCGAGCTTGGCCAGCAGCGCCTGGCCGACCGGCCCGTCGGTCGTGGCGCGGAACGATGCGGTGTCGCTGAACATGAACGGCAGGTCGAAGACTTCGAACTCGCGCGCCCCGAGCGGGCCGAACTTCGCCAGCGACGGCGCGAGCATCTGCACCGAGCCGAGCTGCAGCGCCTCGAGCTCTTCCTTGTCCTTGTAGAGCTGGCTGTTCGGGTAGACCTCGACCTTCACGCGGCCCTTGCTGCGCTCTTCGGCGAGCTGCCTGAAGCGCTCGGCGCCCTTGCCCTTGGGCGTGTCGGGCGTGACGACGTGGCTGAACTTGATGACGATGGGCGCCTGGGCTCGCGCCAGCGGCACGACGGCGGCCAGGCCGGCCGCCTTGATCAGCGCACGGCGCAGCGACGACGAGGGAACGGGACCGGACATGGCGAGGCTCCGATGAGGGGTTCGGTGGAGCGCGACTGTGCGCGCGGGCGCGAGCTTCGACAATCGGCGTTTGCCAAGACCTCGGCCTGACCAAGCAGAATGACGACCATGGCAGACCCCATCCCGGATCGATACCAGGACATCCGCGATGCGGTGCGTCGCCTCTGCGTCGAGTTTCCGGACGCGTACCACCGCCGCATCGATCACGAGCGCGGCTACCCCGAGGCCTTCGTCGAAGCGCTGACGAAGGCCGGTTGGCTCGCCGCGATGATCCCCACGGAATACGGCGGTTCGGGCCTGGGCCTGGCCGAAGCCAGTGTCGTGATGGAGGAGGTCAACCGCAGCGGCGGCAACGCCGGTGCCTGCCACGGCCAGATGTACAACATGGGCACGCTGCTGCGCCATGGCTCGAAGCAGCAGAAGGCGCTGTACCTGCCGAAGATCGCGAGCGGCGAGTGGCGCCTGCAATCGATGGGCGTGACCGAACCGAGCACCGGCACCGACACGACCAAGATCAAGACCACGGCCGTCAGGAGCGCAAGCGGCGACCGCTACGTGGTCAACGGCCAGAAGGTCTGGATCTCGCGCATCCAGCATTCCGACTGGATGATCCTGCTGGCGCGCACCACATCGCTCGCGGAGGTGAAGAAGAAGAGCGAGGGCATGTCTATCTTCATGGTCGATCTGCGCCAGGCCGAGAAGCACGGCATGACGGTGCGGCCGATTGAGAACATGGTCAACCACGAGACCAACGAGCTGTTCTTCGAGAACCTCGAGATCCCGGCCGAGAACCTCATCGGCGAGGAAGGCCAGGGCTTCAGGTACATCCTCGACGGCCTGAATGCCGAGCGCACGCTGATCGCCGCCGAGTGCATCGGCGACGGCCGCTGGTTCATCGAGCGCGTGACGAAGTACGTTGGCGAGCGCGTCGTGTTCGGCCGGCCGATCGGCCAGAACCAGGGCGTGCAGTTCCCGATCGCCGAAAGCCACATCGAGGTCGAGGCCGCGGACCTGATGCGCTGGCAGGCCTGCGAGCTGTTCGATGCGAACCAGCCCTGCGGCGCGCAGGCCAACATGGCGAAGTACCTCGCGGCCAAGGCGAGCTGGGAGGCGGCGAACGCCTGCATTCAATTCCACGGCGGCTTCGGCTTCGCGCACGAATACGACGTCGAGCGCAAGTTCCGCGAGACGCGGCTGTACCAGGTGGCGCCGATCTCGACGAACCTGATCCTGTCGTACGTGGCCGAGCATGTGCTCGGCCTGCCGAGGAGCTTTTGATGCGGCC
>Ga0070667_100004412_pt1 | contig 11866 bp, 9 predicted proteins | sample KBSS33metaG_FD_64659 | JGI IMG/M metagenome (GOLD analysis project Ga0070667, IMG submission 64659) | Switchgrass rhizosphere microbial communities from Kellogg Biological Station, Michigan, USA - KBS S3-3 metaG | ecosystem: Host-associated > Plants > Roots > Rhizosphere > Soil ...
GCAACGGATCGGGCGAAATCGAGGTTATCTCCGGTGCGGTAGATACCGCTGACCCGAACTTGTCCGAGATCAGCGTCGTCGATTTCCAAACGATGCGGGTCATAACGATTCATCTCCGCAACGGCTTCGCCGAGCGGAGTGCCATCGAGAATCACTTCGCCGCGACGCCAAGCAGTCGCGGCGTCCGCGCGCCGAACGTCCAGTTGCGGTCGCTCGCCCGCACGCACGCGCAAGTACTGACCGGGCTTGAGCGTGATTTCGCCCTGCTCTTTCTCGAAGGCTCCTGAGGCTCGCACGGCCATCAACGAAGCCACGCTGACTTTGCCTTCCAGCAGCGTGACATCCATTTCGTCGGATTCCTTGCGAACAACGAATGACGTGCCCAGCGCTGTCACGGTGCGATCCCCGGCCATTACGACAAATGGGTGCTGTACGTCATGCGCCACTTCGAACAAAACCTCCCCGCGCGACAAACGCACGATGCGCCGGCGGCCGTCGTAGTCCACATCGACAGCGCTGTCTTGGTTCAAGGAAAGACGTGTGCCATCGCTCAGGCGAACGGTGCGCTGTTCGCCTATGCCCGTCGTGTATTCCATGTCATGTGGCGAAAGCAGGAACACGCCCAACCCGAGAACACTCAGGACCATCGCTGCCGCCGCCACACGCCAACGCGGCTGTTTCCTTTCGAAAGCAGCCCGAGAAGTAACACGCGCCAGGCCGCGAATATCGACCTCCCCGGCCTTATCCCAGACCTCAGTCACCCGCTCAAAGGCAGCAGCGTGATCGCCGGAACCCGCTTTGAGCCACGCACGAAAGTCTGCTTCAAGCTCGGCATCTCGACCGGCCCCATGCAATTGGACCAACCATGCTGCAGCTTCGGCATAGGCGGCACGCGATGGGCGAAATGGAGTCTTTCGTTCGCTCATATACGATCCATCCACTCGGTCAAGAACAAGACCGCCTTCGCCACCTGCTTCTCCACCGCACTAACGGTAACTCCCATGCGTGCCGCGATCTGAGCGTGACTGTAGCCCTCAACACGATGCAGCAAAAATATCTCACGCGTACGCGGACTCAACTGATCGAGGCCCGCACGCAGGCCACGCAACCTCTGCTGTCCGAGAACCACGTCGTCCGGCGCCGAGCCCGCTTCCGAAAACCGCAGCGTCTCCACTTCCGCGAGCGAGGCCGGGCGCCACCGCGACCGCCGGCGACCGTCGTCCGCGACCACGTTGATGACCGTACGCACGAGAAAGGCCTCGGGCTCCTGCACGTGTCGATCTTGCCGGTACCGCTGCAATCGGAGGAAGGCTTCCTGGATCGCCTCGTCGGCCTCGTCCCGAGTCCTGCCGCGACTGTGCAGCAACTTGCGCAGTTTCAAGAGGAGAACGTTCACGGCTTCCATCATCCAAAGATGACACGGGTTGGAAGCATGCACCAGCGTCCGAGAAGCGGATGATAATTTTTTTTTAATTACCTGCGGTTTGCTCGCGCTCGCGCGTCTACAGCGTCCATGACCATTTCGTGCCGAAGTCAGGAGCCCAAAGGGCAATTACCACTCTACACATGTCGAAGAGCAGTTGTCTGCGATGCGCAACTTCGCAGCGCTTTCTGGCAGGATAGTTCGGACAAAAGCATACTTCGACTTGTCTCTCAAGAACTGACAAGCATTCCGAGCGCAATGCAGACCGTGCGTGCAGATCCCCGCTGGGGCCTGTGTCCATGCGACCCATCGATCGCTCCAATGCATTTTTGCGCTCTTCGCGCGGCCTCAATGAGTAGCTCCTGACTCTACACGCGATAAGGTTCGCTAATCACCCTTCCAGCCAGAATGAGGATCCGACTGGAGCGAACAGTGCCGCTGGCACTAAGACAGCGAGGCAAGGAACGGCGATTGGTGATCGGCGGTGGCGTCGAGCCACACACCCCGCCCGATCTGCAGATCCTCAAAGTACTTAGAACGGGAATGCGGTTCTGGCATCAGTTAAATGCATCCCGAAAAGCCGCTTACAGCGGTCGAGTTCGCCGAGCAGGAGAACGTCGTTAATTGCTACGTCGGGCGGACGCTGCAGCTTGCGTTCCTGGCGCCGGACCTCGTGGAACAACTCGCGTCAGAGCGGCATGCTCCGGAGTGGACCGCCGATCGGTCGATTCGGTGGGAAACGATGCCGGCTGTGTGGGAGGAACAGCACACCGTTCTCACCTAAGACGCGCTGCCAGTGTAAGAGACGAGCTACAGTTCTTCTCCCCGCGCTGAGTCCACGTATGAAAATCAAGTACACCTTCCAGGTCGAAGGCACCTTCCGGCTTGACAGGCCCAAGCGGTTTCTCGCTGACGACGGCGCGCTGGTTTCCGTCGGATTGACCCGCGAGCGCCTGTTACGTCAGGTCTTCATCGTTTATGACGTTTCACCTCCATATGAGCAGGCCACCCTCCGGCCCTCGTCAGAGGAAGGTGTGGCCGGCGAGATCACAATCCCAGACCCGCCGCGATACGACGATGCGCTGAAAGTGGCTGCTCGTTTGGAGGCCAAGCTTGCAGTCTTTGGCGTAGAGCGCATCTATGCGCAATGCGGTGGCTTTGAATGGGTTGGAGAAACCGAAGAGGAACGGTTGCTCGCTCGGCGACTGGGCTCATTCCACCAATCTCCCGGTGTGCCACCCGAGGCATTTCCCGTCTGGCGGCTCGGTGTGTTTCGTGCCGCGTTGCGTGCTCCCGAAGTGGGGCCGGCTTTCCAGTTTCTGCTGGCGTACTACCGCGCGGGCTGGACGGAGGTCAAACGGTTTCGGTACGTCGAGGCCTATTTCTTTTTCTTTCTTTTCATCGATGCGTTGTTCGCAGAGAGCAACACCAAGAACAACCTTATGCTCGCGGCATTTTTGCGATCAGCCGAGTTTGTAGGTGCCGTTCGAGCGGAGATCAAAAATGCCAACTCTAAAGGCGCGGGGCATGGGCTTACTGAGCAAGAAGCCATCTCCAAACTGGTCGACACGCGTGGGCGGCTATTTCACAACCCCGCCAAGCGTTCCAACAAGTGGAACCCCGACGTGCAAAGCACGCACGCTGAGGATGCTATGTTTCTGGCCAGGGTCTGCGGTCGGGTGGTGCGATCGCGAGTGTGGGGCGCGAGGGGGGAGCGCTTTCCTGCGTTCCCAACAGTCGCCGACGCAGGCCATGCGGCGTATGCCGGCTTTCTGGATGCCGAGCGAGCTCTCGAACTGGGACTCTAGCGAACTACTCCCGAATCCACTGCGCGGCCTCGCGCTGGGGCTCGTTGGTCGCCCCGATGCGAAGACGGAGACGTGTCCTTATTTGAGGCAAAAAATGCCCTTCCTTTCCGTCTCTGGCGACCAACGGAAATGGAAAAGCCCGCGACACGGCGGGCTTTTCTGGCTTTGAAGCGGCCAAATGCTCCGCATGTGCGACTGAATGGTGGTGGATGCAAACCACCCGCAACTCGTCTCCGGTCGAAATTCCCGTTAACAGGGAAATTTACAGGGAATTTTCTTCCCAATAAGCGCTTTCAACGATACCGACTCGCGCTGTAGGCCATGTCTGACGCCAACTTCGGATTGAAAAATTTCCCAGTGGTTCGCTCATGGCAGGGAATCGATCAGGGAACGTATCGGGGAATTTCAGGGTGATGTCAGGCAACTTTGAAGTCGTGCTCTCACCGAGAAGTTACGGCTCCGCGAACCAGCCTACCACGTCGACTACGACTTGGCTCGTGTCGTAGCTGCCGTTGTAGAACTCCACCTGTCCATTCGCACCTACTTTGGCAATCACCAGATTCGCGATCGTTTGGTTCGCGGCAAAGTTCAGGTTCGAAGCGAGCGGTCGAGACGAGCCCGCAGGCCACACCGTGAGATAACCCGGTGCTGCCGGTTCGGTCACCGTCACGTTGAGCACCACCGCACCGACGCCGGTCGCGGGTACGCCCCCTCGATTGAGTACTGCCAGGTTTGCAGTGCCGTTGCTCTGCAGTGCCCCCAAACCCTGAGCTTCTCCGTCGATCGTGCTTAAGCCCGGACGCGTGTCCATGATGCGCGCCGGCACCAGCGGCGTCAGCTGCGAACCCGATGGGAACCAGCCTGCGACATCCGCAATGACGTCGGTATTGCCCACAGAGTTATAGATCGACACCTCGCCTAACGCGCTGACCTTGCTGATCACCAGGTTCGGAATAGTGTCACCCGACATAAAGTTGAGGTTCGAAGCGAAGGGTTGCGCGGCATCACTTGGCCACAGCATCAGATATCCCGGTGCCGTCGGCTGCACTGCAGTGACATTGAGGATCGCTGCGCCGACACCACTGGACGGAATGCCATCGCGTCCGCCGATCATCAGATTCAACGTGCCGCCAGCTGGCAAGGCACCCGTGCCCTGGAAATGCCCATCGATCGTGACCGTACCCGTGCGTGTGTCGAGCAGGCGTGCCGGCGACAAGGCATTGAGATCGGTGCCGCCACCGAAATAACCGGCCACGTCGGCAACTAGGTCCGTCGTGCCGGCCGAGTTGTACAGTGACACTTTGCCATTCGAACCGAGCTTGGCGATCACGAGGTTCGCGATCGTCTTACCTGGTGCGAAGTTGAGGTTGGATGCAAAGGGTTGCGCCGTCCCGGACGGCCATGCGGTGACATATCCCGATGCGGTCGGATTGGTCACTGTCACGTTTAACACCACGGCGACCACCCCGATCAATGGCACGCCGCCACGACCTGCCACCGTCAGATCAACGATACCGCCCGCAGCCACTGCGCCCGTGCCGGAAAACTGTCCGTCGATCGTGCCTGAGCTTGCGCGTGTGTCGAGCAAGCGCGCCGGGCTCAAGGACACATAACCCTCAAGAGGCGAGGGGACAACCTGGATCAAGCGCAACTGTTGTGGCGCCGGCGCGGCACTATTGGAACCCACTTGGGAAGCGCGCACGCCGCACAATCCAGAAGCCGTCGCCGTCAGCGTTGTCCCGGTGACAGTGCAGGTGTCCGGAGTCCAGGTATCAAACGTCACCGTGCCACCGCTTGAAGCGCTCGCGGTCAGGAGCAATGCGCCACCGGTTCCCAGAGTGGTAGGAGGTGAAAAGGTGATCTTCTGAGCCGCTTGCCCCGACTCGCCGTAGGTGTTGTCACCCCAACACCACACCTCGCCGGCCGTCGTCAACGCGCAGACATGCAGCCAACCTGCTGAAATCATCGAGACGCCACCGTTCACCAGCGCAGTCGGCACGGTGCTCTGGCCGACGGTGTTGCTACCCCAGCACTGCATCCCGCCCGTTTTCGTCAGCGCGCAGGATTCATTCAAGCCCACTGAGATTGCCGTCGCGCCACCACTCACCAGAGCGGCCGGCACTCTAGTGAGGTTGTCGCTGTTGACACCCCAGCACTGCACGCCGCCCGCAGTCGTCAGCGCACAGGTATGGTTTGAGCCGGCAGATACCGCCGCCGCACCACCGCTCGCTAAGGTGGTCGGCACGTTGGTCTGACCGAAGAAATTATTACCCCAGCACTGCACTGCGCCGGCCACCGTCAACGCGCAGGTGTAGTACCCGCCCGCCGAGATCGCTGATGCGCCGCCGCTCGCCAGCGCCGTCGGGACACTGCTTTCGCCTGCGCTATTGGCACCCCAGCACTGCACTCCGCCCGCCGTCGTCAGCGCGCACGTGTGATACTGGCCCGCCGAGATCGCCGCCACGCCTCCACTCACCAACGCAGCGGGTACGCTGATCTGGCCAACGTTATTCTCACCCCAGCACTGCACGCCTCCCGCTGTAGTTAGCGCGCAGGTGTGGTACGCGCCCGCGGAGACCGCCGCCACACCTCCGCTTGCCAAGGCGGTCGGTACGTCGATCTCGCCATAGTAATTGGCACCCCAGCACCGCACGCCACCTGCCAACGTCAGCGCGCAGGTGTGCAGCCAGCCCGCCGAGATCGCCACTTCGCCACCGCTCGCCAGCGCGAGCGGCACGCTGGTCTGGCCGTTCTCGTTGTCACCCCAGCATTGGACCTCACTCGCGATTGTCAGCGCACAAGTGTGCAGCCAGCCCGCCGAAATCGCCACCGCGCCACTGGTCGTCAGCCCAATCGGCACGTTGCCTTGGCCTTCGTGGTTGTCGCCCCAGCACTGCACCCCGCCTGACGTCATCAGTGCGCAGGTGTAGTATCCCCCCGCCGAGATTGCCGCCACGCCTCCACTCGTCAGCGCGGTAGGTACGCTGGTCTGACCGTCATTGTTCAAACCCCAGCACTGCACTCCGCCCGCCGTCGTTAGCGCACAGGTGTGCAGCCAGCCCGCCGAAATAGCTGCCACGCCGCCGCTCGCCAGCGCGGGTGGTACGTTGGTCTGGCCATTGTTGTTCGAACCCCAGCACTGCACTCCACCCGCCTTGGTCCGCGCGCAGGTGTGGGTCAACCCCGCAGAGATCGCGATCGCGCCACCACTCGCCAGCGTGGTCGGTACGCTGGCCTGGCCCCCACTGTTGTCACCCCAGCACCGCACCGTGCCCGCCGTCGTCAGCGCACAGGTGTGGTACGCGCCTGCTGAGATCGCCGCCACTCCGACGTTCCACAGCGCGGTCGGTACGTTGGTCTGGCCGTTGTAGTTGTAACCCCAGCACAGCGCCCCACCCACGGCCGTCACAGCGCAGGTGTGATACATACCCACGGCGATCGCAGCAACACCACCGCCCACCAAGGCGGCTGGTACGTTGCTCTGACCGTTGCCGTTGTTGCCCCAGCAGCGCACTCCTCCGGCGGTCGTCAACGCGCAGGTGTGATACCCCCCCGCCGTTGTCTGTGTGACCGTCTGGCCGAGAACGATAGGGGATTGCGCAGTGGCGACACCACACCCGCCCAGCCACCAGGCCAGCAGAGCCGACAGCACGCCGCACTGGCGCATGACGCCACTCAGCAGGCTGCCTATTCTGAACGCCGTAGAGCCATCGCTACGCGGCTGTGCGGAGAGCAAATGCGCTGGCACACTAATCCATGAAGCGATCGCGTGAAGAAAACCCATCATCAGAAATTCCTACGAATTCTATACATTCGCCAGCCCTACTGTTCCGCGAACCAACCCACCACGTCGACCACAACTTGACTCGTGCCCGTGCTGCCGTTGTAGAACGCCACTTGTCCGTTCGCGCTTACCTTTGTGATCACCAGATTCGCGATCGTTTGCTTCGTGACGAAGTTCAGGTTCGATGCGAGCGGTTGAGATGAGCCCGCAGGCCACACCGTAAGATAGCCTGGTGCTTTCGGTTCGGTCACCGTCACGTTGAGTACCACCGCACCCACGCCGCTCGCGGGCACGCCGCCTCGATTGAGCACCGCTAGATTTGTGATGCCGTTGCTTTGTAGTGCCCCCATACCCTGAGCCTGGCCGTCTATCGTGGTCAAGGTTGGACGCGTGTCCATGATGCGGGCCGGCACGACCGGCGTCAGCTGCGAACTCGAAGGGAACCAACCGGCGACGTCTGCAATGACGTCAGTAGTGCCCACCGAATTGAAGATCGACACCTCGCCTGACCCGCTGACCTTGCTGATCACGAGGTTCGGAATATCATCACCTGGCATAAAGTTGAGGTTCGAAGCCCAAGGTTGTGCGGCATCGTTCGGCCACAACGTCAGATATCCCGTAGCAGTTGGCCGCACGGCAGTGACATTGAGGATCGCGGCGCCGACACCACTCGACGGAATGCCATCGCGTCCGCCGATCATAAGACTCACCGTACCTCCGGCCGGCAACGCACCGGTGGCCTGAAACTGACCATCGATCGTGCCGGTACCCGCGCGTGTGTCGAGCAGACGTGCCGGCGACAAGGCATTGAGGTCCGTGCCAGCATCAAAGTAACCCGCCACATCTGCAATCAGGTCCGTCGTACCGGTCGAGTTGTACAGCGACACTTTGCCATTCGAACCGAGCTTGGCGATCACGAGGTTCGCGATCGTCTTGCCGGGGGTGAAGTTGAGGTTGGATGCGAAGGGCTGCGTCGTCCCGGATGGCCACGCAGTCACATATCCCGACGCGGTCGGATTGGTCACTGTCAGGTTCAACACCACTGCGACCACGCCGATCGATGGCACGCCACCGCGACCGGCCACCGTCAGATCGACGACAGCACCAGCATTCGCTGCACCGATGCCGGCATACTGCCCTTCGATCGTGCCGTAACCTGCGCGCGTATCGAGCAAGCGCGCTGGCTTCAAGGGCACGTAGCCCGAATTGGACGACGGGGTTACCCGGATCAAGCGCAACTGCTGTGGTGCCGGCGCCGCATCGTGGGAGCCCCCTTGTGAAGTGCGCACGCCACACAGCCCGGTGGCCGTTGCCGTCAGCGTGATCCCATTGACGTTACAAGTGTCCGGTGTCCACGTATCGAACGTCACCGTGCCGCCACTCGAAGCGCTTGCGCTCAGGGTCAATGTGCCGCCAACCACTAGAGTGGCCGGCGACAAAAAATCGATCGTCTGGCCCGTTCGGCCAGACTGACCGAGAAGGTTGTCACCCCAACACTGCACCCCGCCAGCCGTCGTCAGCGCGCAAGTGTGCCACAAGCCAGCCGAGATCGCTGCCACGCCACCGCTCGCCAGTGCCATCGGTACGTTGGTCTGACCATTGCCGTTGGCACCCCAGCACTGCACCCCACCCGCCGTAGTCAACGCACAGGTGTCTCCGCCACCCGCTGAGATCGCCCGAGCGCCACCGTTTGCTAGTGCAGCCGGTACGCTGATCTGGCCGTCGTTGTTGGCACCCCAACACTGCACCCCGCCCGCCGTCGTAAGCGCGCAGGTGTGAGACTGGCCGGCCGAAATCGACGCCACGCCACCGTTTGCTAGCGCAGTCGGTACATTGGTCTGGCCGTAGTTGTTGGCACCCCAACACTGCGCCCCGCCCGCCGTCGTGAGCGCACAGGTGTGCCCCCCGCCTGCAGAGATCGCTACCACGCCACCGCTCGCCAGCGCGCTCGGAACAGTGGTCCGGCCGTAACCGTTGTAACCCCAGCATTGGACTCCACCCCCTATCGTCAGCGCGCAGGCGTGCGATTCGCCGGTCGAGATCGCCACCGCTCCACTGTTCGCCAGCGCGGCCGGTACGGTAGCCTCGCCGTAATTGTTGGAACCCCAGCACTGGACGCCACCCGCAGTCGTCAGCGCACAGGTATAGAGCCAGCCTGTCGAGATCGCTGCCCCGCCACCGCCCGCTAGCGTTGCCGGTACGGTGGTCTCGCCGCTGCCGTATTCACCCCAGCACTGCACCGCACCAGCCGTTGTCAGCGCGCAGGTGTGAAAATCCCCCGCCGAGATCGCTGTGGTGCCGTTGCTCGCGAGCGTGGCAGGTATATTGATCTGGCCGTAGCTGTTGTCACCCCAACACCGCACCTCGCCCGTCGTCGTCAATGCGCAGGTGTGCCATACACCCGTTGAGATCGACGCTGCACCACCGTCCGTCAGCGCTGTCGGTATGCCAGTCTGGCTATTGCTGTTTCCCCAGCACTGCACCCCGCCCGCCGTCGTCAGCGCGCAGGTGTGGTCCCGGCCCGCCGAAATCACCGCCACACCGCCGCTCGCCAGCGCGATCGGTACGCTGCTCTCGCCGTTGCTGTTGTCACCCCAGCACTGGACCCCGCCCGCCGTCGTCAGCGCGCAGGTGTGAGAAGTGCCCGCGGAGATCGCCGCCGCGCCACCACTGGCCAGCGCGGCCGGTACGCTGGTCTCGCCATTGCTGTTGTTGCCCCAGCACACCACCGCGCGCGCTGTCGTTAGCGCGCAAGTATGATTCGTGCCTGCCGAAATCGCTGTCGTGCCACCGCTTGTCAGCGCAGTCGGTACGCTGCTCTCGCCATAGGCGTTGTCACCCCAGCATTGCACCCTACCCGCCGTAGTCAGCGCGCACGTGTGATTCGAGCCTGCTGAGATCGCTGCCACGCCGGCGCTCACCAGTGCGACAGGTACGGTGGTCTGGCCCCAGCTATTGTTACCCCAGCACCGAACCCCGCCCGCCGTTGTCAGCGCGCAAGTGTGGTACGCACCCGCCGAGATGGCCGCCGTGCCGCCACTGAGCAGCGCAGTCGGTACACTGGTCTGGCCGTCTCCGTTGTAACCCCAGCACTGCACCCCGCCTGCCGTCGTCAGCGCGCAGGTGTGCGTTGCGCCTGCAGATGTCTGCGTGACCGTCTGGCCGATCATGGCTGGCAACTGCGCGACGGCGGCACCGCAGCTGCCCAGCCACAGGACCAGCAGGCTTAATAGTACGCCGCAGCGACGCAAGACCGTGTATGCCCGATTGCCGAATGCATTGGATGCGGCGGGGCGCGAGCGACCCAGTTGCCGGGTGATCATGCGTGCTGACGCACTCATCCATGAAGCGAACACGCTAAGAAAAAACGACATCAAAAATCCCCATGAACCCCGCGCAAATTATGCCACAGGACCCGCGAAAAAATTCGGAAGCGATGCCCGCCAATCCGGCATTGGGAATCTGGCCGATTACGCATTTTTTCCATCAGTCAGGAAACAATTCGGAAACCCCGCTGATAGTGATCAAGGAAGATGCTGTACTGCATTGCTCTCCTCATCGCCGGATCGCTGCTTGCACTCATACTCGCTCTTCGTCGACGCCGCGCTTCTTCCCCATGCAAGCGGAGACCCATTGCAGCCGCGCGCATTGAGCGCACCCGCAATGCGCGCAAACCAGAGTGGGTCCGACGCGAGATCTTTCGACTTGCTGCTTGGTCGCCAGGACTGAGCTGCCGCGTTCACGCCGAGGTATTCAATCGGCGTTTCGCCATCGACCGACGCATGACGGTTGGAAAAACATACGTCGCAACCTTGTTGCGTCAACGACGCTCCGAAATTCTGCGCCTGCGTCGAACGCTCAAACACCGTGTTCCTCGCCCGCAACCTCGAAATCACATCTGGGCCTTAGATCTGACTGGTAAAGCGGACCTCAGCGGACAGCAGCGCCTGATCCTCGGCCTGCTCGACCACGGTACTCGCGCCGCACTGGTCCTGCGCGAGATTGCGGACAAGCGCAGTCTGACGATTCTGCGTGAACTCATCACTGCTTTCAGAAAATATGGACTGCCGGGAACGATACGGGCCGACAATGAAGCTTGCTTCTCGTCCAAAATCTTGCGCAGCGCAATGCGGCTGCTGGGGGTGCGGTTGCAGCACACCGCGCCTCACTGCCCTTGGATGAATGGTCGCATTGAACGGTTGTTCGGCACGCTCAAACGGCATCTTGATTTGATCGCCGTGACCGGCGGCGATGATCTTGCAGCCAAAGTGTGCGCGTTCCGGCTTTGGTACAACCACGTACGCCCCCATCAACATCTGCGTGGGCTCACTCCCGCGGACGGGAGGCCCAGGGCACACGGCACTCCAAAGTGGTTCGAGGCTTGGGATGAACGATTGACTGGATGGTACTTCGAGCCACCGTGACCGGCGCACCAGCTTAGCTACGAGAACAACCACGCGTCGGAACACCGTCCGCACGCGCGCGCCTCTATGTCATGAACCGGGATTGAAATCGGGACAAGAAGGCACGCTAGCCGGGCGATGGATGCCGTTTTGGGTAAAGTTGCTGCGGATGCACGGCCAAAAAATCGCAAAAACGGGGCGATTTCTTATCGAGCCATGCTGCGGACAGCGTGTGGACGGGACACCGCCATGACACAGCCCATGACATTCACGCGCTCGGTAGGAACTTACCGGGCTTTCGTAACTGCCATAAAGCCTAGAAATGGCTATGTAGTGCGCTTATTGCATGGTGGGCCGTGCAGGAGTCGAACCTGCGACCAACGGATTAAAAGTCCGCTGCTCTACCGGCTGAGCTAACGGCCCATGAAGCGACACGCAAGGACGCCGC